>VAPD01017496.1_pt1 | contig 16719 bp, 12 predicted proteins | sample 3393901 | NCBI WGS metagenome assembly VAPD01 (sample SAMN08290435, study PRJNA428436) | hydrothermal vent metagenome | isolation source: Deep-sea hydrothermal vent chimney | place: Atlantic Ocean: South-mid Altantic Ridge | depth 3034 m m | reverse complement strand
TCATTGGACCCTTATTTATGCCCCACGTTGGTCATTGGTCGTTGGTCCTTGGACCTTTATATCAACCCTACCGCCTTGCCCACCTTGCCGAAGGCCTCCAGAACACGGTCCAGCTGCTCAAATGTGTGGGTGGCCATAACGCTTGTTCGGATGAGGGCGCGGCCCGGGGGTGTTGCAGGAGGCGGAATCGGGTTGGCAAAGACCCCTTCCTCCTGAAGCATGATGGCAAATTTGAAGGCCAACAGATCATCTCCCACTATTACCGGTATGATGGGCGTAGCCGAATCGCCAATATCGAACCCCATGGAGGTGAAACCCTCCATCATCTTGTGGGTGTTTTTCCACAACTGTTCCCTTCGCTCAGGTTCCTGGTCGATGATGTCCAACGCTGCGCTTACTGCCGCTGTCATGCCAGGAGCCAGGCTGGCGGAAAATATCAAGGAACGGCTGAGATGTTTCAGATACTCGATGATATCCCTGGATGCGGCGACAAATCCGCCGATCGTAGCAAGGGATTTGCTGTAGGTGCCCATTATCACTTCTACATCGTCCTCTACATCGAAATGCTCCGCAGTGCCCCTGCCTGTTTTTCCGAGAACCCCTATGCCGTGGGCGTCGTCAACCATTATCCCGAAATCGTGATTTTTTTTCAGCGCAACTATATCTCCCAGGGGGGCTATATCCCCTTCCATGGAGAACACGCCGTCAATAATAACAAGCTTGTCCCTGTCTTTCTCGCTTTCAAGTAACCGTTCCAGGTCTTTGGTATCGTTATGCGCGAATTTTTTAATTGCTCCAAAACTCAGCCGGCATCCATCAACAATAGATGCATGGTTTTGACGGTCGCTCAAAGCCACATCTCCCCTGCCCACCAGCGTTGAAATAACGCCCAGATTTGTCTGATACCCGGTAGCGTAGACTAGAGCCTCCTCCTTGCGGAAAAAATCAGCAAGTTTTTCCTCCAGCTCCACGTGGATGTCCAGGGTCCCGTTTAAAAATCTTGACCCGGCGCAGCCGGTTCCGTATTTCTGTACTGCTTTGGCAGCGGCCTCCTTGACTTTCGCATGGGATGCCAGGCCCAGGTAGTTATTGGAACCGCACATCACGACCTTCTTCCCGTTCATTATTACCTCAGGGTCCTGCTGGGACTGAATCACCCTGAAGTACGGATATAATCCAATATCCCTTATTTTCTGGGGATCGTTATACTCTTTGCATTTATCAAAAATCCCCATCTATTTTCCTCCCTCTCTCATCAAAGCCATCCGTGTTCCATGTACCATTGGGCCGTCTCCTTAAAACCATCCTCCAGTTTCGCTTCTGTCCTGAACGCAAGCTCCGCGCCTGCCTTTTCGGTACTGCATGCCCAGCCGGCCGCAGTCAGTTCATTTACCTTTTGCAAATTGAAGATGGGCATCCTGCCCGTGAGCCTTCCCTTGACCTCGAATGGCAGCGCTGCTGTCCAAACAAGGCAGACAGGTACAGGTATCCTTCTCACATTCACTCCCAGAGCCCAGCCGATGATACCAGGCAGATCGGCTGTTTTTACTGTACTCTCATCGGCGAGGTTGTATATCGAACCGAACCTGCCCATTTCAGCTGCCGAAGTTATTCCCCTTACAAGATCATGAACATATATCAGGCTGATATCGGCAGCAGCGTTAAACACCGGAAACAGGCCCCTCATCCCTATCTTGAAAAACATGAGGCTCCCGCTGTCCCTTGGCCCATATACAGCAGAAGGCCTGACAATAACCAGTGGTAAACCCTCAATGCCGGCTAGAAGCCGCTCCCCATCCCGCTTGCTCCTTCCGTAGTGACTTACAGGATGCGGCTCCTCATCCTCACTTACTGATGATCCCGGCCTGCTTGGTCCGGCTGCGGCAAGACTGGAAACGTAAATAAATATCTTTACGCTCCGATTCTTTTTGAGCGTAGCCTCAGCCAGGTTTCTGCAGCCCTCAGCGTTAACCTTGAAGTATTCTTCCCGATCTACGGCCACGACCGTACCGGCGAGATGGAATACAGCATCTACACCGGAAGCACCTTTTTCAAGAGCATTCCTTGATCCGAGATCGCCCTTTACCAGTTCGATGGGAAGGCCCTCGAGCCACCCGATCTGGCCCGGATCGCGGACCAGACATCTGACCTGAATACCTCTGTTGAGCAGAAATTCGACCAGATGACTTCCAATAAAGCCCGTCCCGCCAGTGACAAAACATGACCGGATCTCCCGGAGAGGCATATTGTTATTTACCATAAGCGGTTAAGTATGGTCAATTTGCGATTACACGCATCGCGCCCAATGTCCAAGGTCCAAGGTTTCATATTCAATTTCGCGTTGGTCGTTGGTCATTGGTCGTTGGACCACCCCAGCTTTCAGTGCGCTTCGGTCCAATTCCTCCCAATCCCGATATCCACAACAAGAGGTACAGCAAGCTCCATAACACCTTCCATGGCCGGACGGACAATCCCGGTAACCTGCTCCGTTTTATCTTCGGGTACTTCAAAGACAAGTTCGTCATGGACCTGCAGGAGCATCACGGCTTCAGGGAGTTCCTTTTTCAACTGGTCCTGGATATGCAGCATGGCTATCTTGATAAGATCCGCCGCCGTTCCCTGGATGGGAGTATTGACAGCCATTCTTTCGGCAAGCTGTCTGATATTGGGGTTTGACGATCCCAGTTCAGGCAGGTAACGCCTTCTCATGGACAGCGTCGTAACATATCCTGTTTCCGCAGCCTGGGCGAGAGTTCTGTCAATGTACTCCTTCACTCCGCTGTAGGTTTCAAAGTAGCTGCTGATTATATCAGCCGCTTCCTTGGGGTGGATCCCAAGTTCTTTTCCCAGCCCGAAGGCACTCATGCCATAGATTATCCCGAAATTAACGACCTTTGCCCGCCTTCTGAGCTCCGGTTCAACCTCTTGGGAGGCACCCAGGATCTCCCGGGCAGTCTGTTTATGAATATCTCCGTCCTCTCCGAAAGCGGCCAGAAGCCTCTCATCTCGGGAAAGATGGGCAAGAACCCGCAGCTCGATCTGGGAGTAGTCGGCACAGAGAAGAACACTGCCTTCCGGTGCTATGAACGCTTCCCTGATCCTTCGTCCCAGCTCCGTGCGAACCGGGATATTCTGGAGGTTGGGGTCTGAACTCGACAGCCGCCCGGTTGCTGTAGCTGCCTGGTTAAAAGATGTGTGAATCCTTCCCGTCTCTGGATTCACAAGACCCGGAAGGGAATCAATATACGTTGATTTCAGCTTGGCCAGGCTCCTGTAATCGAGCACCATGGCAGGAAGCTGATGTTTTTCGGAAAGTTCGAGCAGGACATCAGCATTCGTTGAATATCCTGTCTTCGTCTTTTTAATAACAGGCAGTCCAAGCTCTTCGAAGAGGATCTGTCCCAGTTGACGCGGCGAATTGATGTTGAAGTCCCTGCCCGCCTCCCTGTGTATTTTTCCCTCCAGGGCAGACAACTTGTCATTAACTTCCCCGAAAAGACCGGCCAGGTGTCCAGTGTCCAGAAGAATTCCGGCCAACTCCATCTGGGCGAGTACCTGGACAAGGGGCATTTCAACGTCCCTGAAAAGATCTGATAATTCAAGGTTCTTTACTTCGGCGCCGAGCAGGTCGGCAGCCCTGTAGGTTACATCGGAATCCTCACAGGCGTATTCACAGGCATCTTCCAGATGTACTTCATAGAAGGGGATCTGCTTTTTTCCGCTCCCCGCAACATCTTTAAAGCTTATCATCGTGTGGTTGAAGTACTCGGCGGCGATCTCCGTCAGGCTGTGAGATCTCCGAGAAGGATTGACAAGATAAGAGGCCACCATTGTGTCGAACTCTATTCCCTCAAGAGGCCAGCCTGCACGGGAAAGAACCTGAAGGTCGTACTTGATATTCTGCCCTATCTTTTTCTTCTTCGGATCTGCAAGGACGGTTGACAGAGCTTCCTTGACTTTATCTGTGTCCAATTGATCGGGGACTCCCAGGTATCTGTGAGCCAGGGGGATATATGCAGCCTGACCCTGCTCCCAGGAAAAGGATATGCCCACCAGGTTTGCAATAATGGGATCACGGCTGTCCGTCTCCACATCCAGGGCGAACGCCCCGGCAGAATCAAGGTTTGTCACCAGTTCCGACAGGTCATGTTCGGTCAGCACCAGCCTGTAATCCTCCCTGTCCAGGGAGGATTTGGGTGAAAGATCCTTTAAGAATCGCGTGAACTGAAGTTCACTGAAGATAGTTCTGAGGGCTTCATCGTCCGGATCCTTCATGGACAGGTTGTCAAGGGTAACGTCCAGGGGCACTTCCCTGTCCAGTGTAACAAGGGAAAAAGAGAGCCTTACCGTATCAGCCTCACTGGAAAGATTTTCACCAACCTTTCCGGTTATCTCATCACTGTGCTCAAAGAGCGACTCCAGGTCACCGAACCGGGATATGAGCTTGCCTGCCGTCTTGGGACCAACCCCGGTAAGGCCCGGCACATTGTCGCTCGAGTCACCGATCAACGCGAGAACGTCAGGTACATGCTCCGGATCTACGCCAAAGCGCTCTTTTACATCATCAATCCCAATCCATCGGTCCTTCATGGTGTCGAGCATCCGCACACCCTGCGAGACAAGCTGCATAAAATCCTTGTCTGAGGAAACAATGACGATGTCGTCTACATCCTCCGAGAATCTGTCTACAAGAGTAGCGATGATGTCGTCAGCTTCATAGCCATCAATGCGAAGTGTGGCGATGTTGAAGGCCTTGCTAAGATCTTCGATCCGCGGTATCTGAACTCTCAGATCGTCGGGCATGGGAGGACGGTTTGCCTTGTAATCAGGGAAAATTTCATGGCGATGAGTGGGGCCGGGAGAGTCAAGCACCATTGCCACGTAGTCCGGCTCCTGCTCCCTTAGGACCTTCAGCAGCATATTGGTGAAGCCGTAGATGGCGTTGGTGGGGAAGCCCTCTTTTGTGGAAAGACCCCTGACGGCATGGTACGCCCTGTAGATATATGAGCTTCCGTCTATCAGGAAGAGTGTTTTTTTAGCAGGCCCTTTGGAGCTCTTTCTAGACAACCGTCACCCAGTCCCGGTACCGCGGGTCCTGTCCCTTGACAACCTTGAAATAGGCATCCTGGATGGTTTTCGTAATGGGTCCCGGTTTTCCTTCACCTATCGCTCTGTCGTCCACCATGCGGATCGGCGTGATCTCTGCCGCGGTCCCTGTGAAAAACGCTTCTTCAGCGATGTAAAGCTCGTCCCTTGTGAATCTGGTTTCAACGATCTCGTAGCCAAGTTCTGCTGCCAGTGTCATGACCGTATCCCTTGTGATCCCGGCAAGGACTGATGTCAGTGGGGTTGTCTTGATCCGGCCGCCGCTGACGATAAAAAGGTTCTCTCCGCTTCCCTCGCTGACATAGCCTTCCGTATCCAGCATGATCGTTTCGTCATACCCCGATTGTATGGCCTCTCTTTTTGCCAGGATAGAGTTGACGTACGCTCCGTTGATCTTCGCCTTGCTCATCATGGCGTTTACGTAATTTCTGGAAAAGGAGGAGATCTTGGTGCTTATCCCTTTTTTGAGACCATCTTCGCCCAGGTAGGCGCCCCAGGCCCAGGAGGCGATGAAAACACCTACGGGGTGATCTTCCCTGACGAGCAGACCCATTGGTCCGTCCTTCAGATACACAACCGGCCTTATGTACCCGTCAGACAGGCCGTTTATACGCACCAGATCAAGATGCGCATTCCAGATAGTATCCCAGTCATAGGGCACTTCGATCCTGCAGATGTGACATGAATCGTACAATCTTTTTACGTGTTCTTTCAGACGGAAGATACCGGGACCATCAGGAGTCTCGTAAAAACGTATCCCCTCGAAAACCCCCAACCCGTAGTGAAGTGTATGAGTCAGAACATGGACTTTTGCATCCGCCCAGTCTACCATCTGACCGTTCATCCATATTTTAGCTACGGGGTTAACCATCATCAAGCCTCCAGTGATTATATTAGGGTCGCAAAAAGTCCGTAAGCGGTTTTTTCTTCGCGGGAAACGAAAAGCGTCGTTTTCACTTCCCTCACGGATAGTTGTTACTTGTCGCAAAAAGTCCGTGAGCGGCTTTTTGCTCCACGGAGAGTGAAAAACGTCGATTTCACTCTCCTCACGGATCAAAGTCTTGCTGCGCAAGCCGTTGATCCGGGCGCCCACGCTCGGGCGCGAAAAAAACAGACACGGGTTGAGCGATAACCCATGTCAGGATAACTCTTCCTCTATATGACCAAGGATACTTTCGAATATTTCCCTGACTTCTCCCCTGGTTTTCTTGACTTCATCCAGGAATCCGGCCAGTGAATCCGGCGCCCCCTCATAGCCCAGCCGTTTGGCCAAAGGTCCCAGTCTTTCCTTATCCAGAAATATCCTGTGGTCTGATCTGTCCTGGTATATGTGCTGCCGGTTCTCGATACCCCTGTAAAATGAGTATGCGCAGCGCAGTGTATTATACTGTTTTTCCTCAACAAGTCCAGCCTGGTTGAGGGCGTCGAGAGCTTCCATCGTTGACGTAGACCTGACTTGGGGATGTTTGCCACCATAGTGGAGCTGCATGACCTGAACAGCAAACTCGATGTCCACAAGCCCGCCCCATCCCACCTTGATATCGTAAGACTCCCCCCCGGCTTCAGCGGATATTTCCGCTTCCATTCTGTCACGGATACGACGGATCTCGATCACGTCCTCTTCACTGAGGTCCCGCCCGTAAACCAGGTCTTGAAGCTGATCGGCAATCTCTTTCATGAACGATTCATCGCCAGCAACGCATCTGGCCTTGATCAGGGCCTGCTGTTCCCATGCCATGGCTTCCTCTGTATGGTATCTGGTAAAAGACTCCCCGCTGATAACGAGGGGCCCGGCATTTCCCGAAGGCCGGAGCCTCATATCTATTCGGTACAGGAGTCCCTCCCCTGTAGGGCTGGTCAGGATCGTGATCATTCGCTGGGCAGCCCACGTATAGTACTCCCTGCTCCTCTCGTCTCCCTCGTAAAGGAAGATCAGATCCAGGTCTGAGCTGTAGTTCATCTCCCTGCCGCCCATTTTCCCCATCGCCACCACTGCGAACCTGCCATCCTCGCAGGGGGACATCCCCTTCCCGTCAGCATCCCTGAATGCAAGTTGTCGCGAGACATCAAGGACTATCTCCGACAATTCAGTCAGTTCCTGATTTACAGCCGGCTGGTCCCTCAGGTCCAGAAGATCACCGAGGCCGATCCTGAGTATCTCGCCGTTCCTGAACCTCCTCATCATGAGGAGTTCATCCTCGAAGGACGGACTGCCGCTTACCATGTCCCTGAGTTCCCCGGCGAGGTCGTCTCTGGGTTTACTGGTGGAGAGATCCTCACTGCTAACCATAAGGTCCAACAGGTCCGGTTGGCTGATCAGGAGTCCCGAAAGGTGCTGTGAAAAACCGAATACAGTTACGAGCAGCTTGATGGATTCGGGGTTCTGCGCAAGCAGGGCATAGTAAGACGTCCTTGCCCCTACTCTGCGGATGAAGCGCTCCAGGTTGATGAGAACGTGATCCGGATCCGGGGAGCCTTTCAGCTCATCAAGCAGGCGGGGAGCTATCTGCCGGAGAAGATCCCTGCAGCTATCCGGGAAATGGCTTAACTCCGGCCCGTCCCTGAGCAGCAGGAGATTTCTGTAGCCCGTTTCAGGATCTGCAAAACCAAGATTTTTCATTTCGGCTATCGCTTCCTCATAGGGAAGATCATCACCCATGAGTTTGACGTGCTCTTTGGGAACTCCTGTAATCGGTGCTTTATCACTGTAAAAGAGGCGATCGAAACTATCCTGTACCATACCTGTGAATTTACCAAGGGCGTGTTCGAAGGCTGCTTTGTCTCCCACACCTTTCCTTGAATACCCCATCGTGAAGGCCAGTTTTTCCAGTGATTCGGGATCCGCCGGCAGCGTATGTGTCTGCCGCTCCTCAACAAGCTGCACCCGGTGTTCCACGGTTCTCAGAAATATATATGCCGAAGACAATGACTCCGCATCTCTTTCTGTCAGGTATCCGTTTTTCATGAGACGGTCAATGGACTGAAGAGTATTTCGTCCCCTGATGACCGGATTTCTTCCACCGTTGATGAGTTGGAGGCTCTGAACCAGGAACTCGATCTCCCTTATACCTCCCCGTCCAAGCTTTATATCGCTGATACCTTCCTTGTCAGCTCCGATATGAATGTCGATCTTCTCTTTTATGGCACCCACTTCCTCCAGGGCGCTGTAATCAAGATGCTTTCGGTAGATGAAGGGCTCCATAAGACCGATGAACTCTTCACTAAGGCGCCTGAAGCCACCAACAGGCTTTGCCTTGAGCAGGGCTAATCTGTCAGTAGTTCGTCCCCATGACTGGTAATAGACCTCCAGGCTGGGAAGAGAATATGCTATTTCACCTGATTCACCTTCCGGACGGAGCCTTAGATCAACACGGAAGACAAAACCGTCTTCAGTGCGATCATTAAGCAGTTTTGTAACCATCTCTCCGGTTTTTACGAAGAAGCGGTGGTTGTCCACTGAGTCTCTGTATCCGCCGGAGGCGGATGGTCGTCCGGTAGTCGTCCCCTCATGGGAAGAATATAAATACAGGAGGTCGACGTCAGAGCTGTAATTGAGCTCCTCTCCGCCAAGTTTTCCCAGGCCCAGCACGGAAAATTTCCCTGGACGGGTGATGTTGCCCCCGGTGTCATATACCGGTGTACCGTGTTTTTCCCTAAGGATGTCAGTAACCCTGGTAACCGCGCCGTCTATGGAGGCCTCTGCCAGATTCGAGATGTCGTGGACGGTTTCCGTAAGGGACGCTGCTCCCAGGAGATCTCCGACCCCTATCCTCAGCATCTCCCGATATTTGTTCCTTCTCAGGGCTTGAGTTGCTCCTTCCATGTCTGTACTGCTTCCCATCGCCCCGGCGAGCTCCTTCTGCATCATGGCAAGGGTTCTCTTGCCCGACAGGCCCACGTCTCTCATGAGCCAGATATAATCAGCTGGAGATCTCAGGATAAGGGAGGAAAGATAGTTACTGTATCCCAGTATCGCCAGGAGTGACTTGAGGCCATCGGGATCCTCCAGGAGGGAATGGAACGCTGGATCCTCTATCATACCAAGGATCCTGACCAGCCTGTTCAAAGCTGCTTCAGGGTCGGCTGTGTTCAGTGCTTCATTGACAGCATGTTCGGTGAAGGCAGCCAGCAGCCCCCAGCGCGCTGCATGGTCGGCCATGGTTTCAAGGAGTCCAGGTAAGCGGCCTGGATCCTTGATCCGACCGCTGTTCTCGAGCAGTTTTGTCAGGGTCGTAAAAAGTCCATCCATGGCTTTTTACTCCGCGGAAAGCGAAAAGTGTCATTTTCACTTTCCTCACAAATCAATAACTTGCGAAGCAAGTCATTGATTTGGGCGCCCCTCAATGGGCGCGTTATTTTGAGCTTTTCAAGGTCTGGTCCAGGCATAGGTGTCAGTCTCCTGAAGAGAACAGGGCCTTAAGGCTTGATGAATACGGAGTTTGCGCAATACCCCTTTCAGTTACGATGGCGTGAACAAGATCAGCAGGTGTAACATCGAATGCGGGATTGTAAACCCTGGCACCCTTGGGCGCCCAGTCCACTCCACCATATCCGGAAATCTCCCCCGGCGGCCTTTCCTCAATGGGAATCGATTCGCCTGTAGCTTTGGAAAGATCGATCGTGGAAAGCGGAGCAGCAACAATGAAGGGCACGTTGTGACGCTCGGCCAGGACTGCTACCGTGTAGGTTCCTATCTTGTTTGCCACGTCTCCGTTTGCGGCGATCCTGTCTGCGCCCACGACTACAAGATCCACATCCCCCGCGGACATAAGACTCCCGACCATATTATCGGTGACCAGGGTGCATGGTATGTCTTCTTTCATCAGTTCCCAGTATGTCAATCTGGCACCCTGGAGAACAGGTCTTGTTTCACACACCCAGACTGCTCGGACCTTCCCCATCCTGTGAGCTGAACGGATCACGCCCAGGGCCGTTCCGTATCCGGCTGTTGCCAGAGCGCCGGCGTTACAGTACGTCATTATACGGGCATTTTCGGAGACCAGCCCGGCTCCGATATCCCCCATCTCAATGCAGGAGGCAAGATCCTCGTTGAAAATGGCAACGGCTTCGGCTTCGAGAGCGTTCTGGATCCTGCCGGTTTCCTCGCTCCCGGTTTTTTCCAGAACTCCCAACATACGCTTTAGAGCCCAGGCGAGGTTAACGGCTGTGGGCCGGCTGTCTGCCAGAAGGCCTGCCGCGTCAGCCACCCATGCTGCCAGCTCCTTGCTGCTTTTTCCTGAATACTGATATGAGGCCAGTACAAGCCCGAAGGCGGCGGCGCAGCCAATGGCAGGGGCGCCTCTCACAACAAGTGTGCTTATTGCCTCGGCTACAGCTTCGGGATCAGTGTAATCAATGAATTTTTCCCGGGAAGGGAGAAGTGTCTGGTCCAGAAGAGTGAGGATCCTGGCTCTGCTGTTCCATACGATAGGACGGATCTCGCTCAACACTGCCTCCTGTGCAGGTTTCGCTATTCGGCCAATAGCTCCCTGAGGATCTTGTTGACGACCTTGGGATTAGCCTTGCCCTTTGTGGCCTTCATGACCTGCCCGACGAAAAAGCCCAGGACTTTTTCCCTGCCTCCCCTGAACTGGGCAACCTCGTCCGGGTGGTTGTCCAGAATCTTCTTTACCTCTGCCCGGATAGTATCCTCATCCGATACCTGCGCAAGTTCCTTTTCCTTAACAACATCATCCGGATCTTTTCCGGTGGCAAAAATATCCTCGAAAACCTTCTTGGCCGCGGAACCCGATATAGTAGTCTCTTCCACCAGGGATATTATCCTTGCGAGCTGTTTGGGTGTGATCCTGGCTGAATCCATTCCCCTGTCCTTAACGAGGCGTATGAACTCTCCCATTACCCAGTTGCTTGCGGATTTAGGTTTCGTTCCCTTGCTTACAATCGCCTCAAAAAAGTCTGCAACAAGCCGGTCCGATGTAAGGACCTCGGCATCGTACTCCGGCAGACCCATATCCGTGACGTACCGGTCTATTCTCGCATCCCTCAGTTCAGGAAGCTTCAACGAAAGCTCCTCAACCCACTCCTGGTCGATCCTGAGAGGCACCAGGTCGGGATCGGGAAAATACCTGTAATCGTGGGCCTCTTCCTTGCCTCTCATTGAAGAGGTAACGCCCTTGTCGGAATCAAAGAGGCGTGTCTCCTGAACCACCTCACCGCCGCTTTCCAAAATATCGACCTGTCTATCAATCTCGTACTCAATGGCCTGCTGGAGAAATCTGAACGAGTTCATGTTCTTGATCTCGGCCCTCGTACCAAAGGTATCGGAACCCCTTGGCATCACAGAAACATTTGCGTCGCAGCGAAGAGACCCTTCTTCCATATTGCCGTCACATATATCCAGGTATACCAGGATATCTCTTAAGGTCTGCATATACTCACTGGCATCCTTCGCTGACCTTAGATCAGGTTCGCTGACTATCTCGATGAGGGGTACACATGCCCTGTTGAGGTCCACAAAACTTGCCTTTGAAGCGTCAAAGGCCCCTTCGTGAACCAGCTTGCCCGCATCCTCCTCCATATGGATCCTGGTGATACCGATCCTTTTTGAAGAACCATTCGATCTTATCTCTACCCAGCCGTCAGCGCAGAGTGGTTCCTCGTACTGGCTGATCTGGTATCCCTTGGGAAGGTCCGGATAGAAGTAGTTCTTGCGGGCGAAGATGCTCTCTTGCGCAATACGGCAATGGGTGGCAAGGCCCATCATGATCGTATATTCAACTACCTTCCGGTTCAGCACTGGAAGCACTCCCGGCAGGCCCAGGCACACAGGGCAGGTATTCACATTAGGATCTTTCCCGAATTCTGTGCTGCACCCGCAGAAGATCTTGCTGTTTGTCTTCAGCTGCGCGTGAACTTCAAGGCCGATTACTGCTTCGTATTCCATGCCTGCCCCTAATAATTTACCCGGTTTCAGGAAACTTGGGCATTGGTCCAAGAACCAAAGTCCAAGATCCAATATCCAGCGTGAATTGATCTGATGACTTCTTGTATCCAATATCCATAGATCTTGGATCCGGGATCCTGGACATTGGACCTATTTACCCACAGGTCATTCCATCTATTCAAAACCCGGACCCGCTCTCGAAAGCAAATCAAAGCGGACATTGCGGAAACTCCCCCCTCTCCTGCTCGTAGGCGTAGGCTACGTTAAGCAGAAGATCCTCGGTAAATGGCGGTGATATAACATGCAGGCCCCCCGGCAGGCCGTTATTGGTAAGACCGGATGGAACAGATATTGCCGCCACTCCGGCAATGTTCACCGGTATGGTGCAGATATCCGTAAGGTACATTTGCAGGGGATCATCCACCTTCTCGCCAATGGGAAATGCCGGTGTAGGGGCCGTGGGGGAGAGAATGACATCAGCTTTAGTAAAAGCCTCGTCAAACTCCCGACGTATGATCGTTCTGACCCTCTGTGCCTTTCCGTAGTAGGCATCATAGTATCCGGCTGACAGGGCAAATGTACCCAGCATTATCCGACGCTGTACTTCAGGACCAAATCCCTGGCTCCTGGTTTTCATGTACATCTCGGTCAAGCCTTTTGCGTCAGGATACCTCACACCGAAGCGGACTCCATCGTACCTGGCCAGATTGGATGAGGCTTCTGCCGGAGCAATAATATAATAGGTGGCAACGGCATACTTTGTGCTGGGCAAAGAAACCGGCACTATCTCCATGCCTCTTTTCTCGAGATCGGATACAGCCTTCCTGACTATCTCCTCCACCTCCGGATCGAGCCCTTCCTCGAAATATTCGGCAGGCAAGCCCGCTTTCATCCCTTTCACATCTCCGGTGAGCAGCGAGGGATAGTCCGGTACCGGGATATCGGCGGATGTGGAGTCGGCAGGATCGTGTCCGGATATAGCTTTCAGAAGAATGGCGCCGTCCATAACATCCCTGGTAATGGGTCCTACCTGGTCCAGGGATGACGCAAAGGCAATAACACCGTAGCGGCTCACACGGCCATAAGTGGGCTTTATCCCTACTACGCCGCAGTGAGACGCCGGCTGTCGGATAGACCCTCCCGTATCGGTGCCCAGGGCAAAGATGGCCTCACCTGCCGCCACTGCAGCTGCCGATCCACCGGATGATCCACCAGGAACCCTGTCAAGGTCCCATGGATTGTGTGTGGGGAAAAAACCTGAATTCTCCGTGGACGATCCCATGGCAAACTCGTCCATGTTCACCTTGCCGACGAAAACCGCGCCCTCATTTTTCAGCTGGGATACGGCGGTCCCATCGTAGGGTGCAACAAAGTTTTCAAGGATCCTCGACCCGCAGGTTGTAGGAATTCCCTCGGTAAGGAATATGTCCTTGAGTGCTACGGGTATCCCGTCAAGAAACCCCAGAAATTCACCCTTCCTGAAGCGTTCGTCAGCATCATCAGCCATCTGAAGGGCAAGTTCATCCATCCTGGTGATGAACGCACGCACCTTTTCGTCAACCGCATCGATTCGCTCCAGGACACTCTCGGTTATCTGGCGGGATGTGATCTCTCCAGCTTTTAGCTTATCGTGGAGTGAGTAGATCGTCTCTTGGTATAGTTTCATCTGTTCATCCTGCTCCGGTGATCAGAGGGTTCGGGGTTTGGATCCTGATTCACCCCTCGATAATTTTTGGAACCTTGAAGGCTGTCCCCACACTTTCTGGAGCATTGCTCATACCCTTTTCAACGGGAAGGGACGGTTTCACCTCATCCTCCCGAAAGACGTTTTCAACGTCGATAACATGTGAAGTCGGGGGAACGCCCGAGGTGTCAAGTTCGTCCAGCAGACTAATATATTCAAGTATCTTGACCATCTGGTTCTCCATTTTCCGCCTGTCCTCACCGGCGAGCTCCAGACGGGCCAGTTCGGCTACATGCTCCACCATTTCAGGTGTGATCTTCAATGGATTCCTCCCTGAGTAAGGCTGTTGTTCCTACTATAAAGAATGAAAAGTTAGCATATAAAACTGTAATATTGAATAACCAGTTGTTGAATTATGGAAATTGGAAATTAGGGATTGGAGATTATAAGTTAGCAATAATCTAGTATATACTTCCCTCAACACTAGAAACTAGAAACTAGAAACCAGAAACTACGCATAACATGAACTACCCATTCCTCATACTTGGTGGCAGCGGTTTTATCAGCGCCGGCATCGCCGGTAAATGGTATGGCTACACGGGAACAGCTTCTGTCGCCAGCTGGCTCATGGCTGTGGGCATGATGATGCTGACTCTTGCCGTGCTGCGCACGACATACTACCGATCAGGCACCCCATGGCCCGACGATTCCGGCGAACCCCGTGTCCTGAGATTAAAGCCTCTTCATTACATGAAAGCACTCGTCTGCTGGTTTGATAGCTATATGAGGACATACACCATTGCACCGGGTCTTTACTATACCGGAGACAGGTACGATCCCGAAAAGCCCCTCCTTGTGACTTCCAACTACCTGCTGACAGTCCTCGTCCTTGTCCGTAGAGTCCGCTCTTATAATGTCCGCCTCCTTGTAATAGATACAGACGGGATCAACGTCTGGTGCTCGGCCGGTAAGGGGCGTTTTTCAAACCTGGAGATATTCAGACAGCTGGTCCGCTACCAGGAACTGCTTCTCAGTATAGACAAACGCTTGACTATGATATTACCCAAATTTTCCCTTTCTGGGGTGGATTTGAGAATGCTTCGGCAGGCTTATGTACGCCCTGTTGTAGGGCCCCTTTACGCAAAGGACCTGCCAGGATACCTCACCAGCCCACCATACAGGGATAGTAATGATATCGTACACTTCGGTTTCCAATCGAGGCTTTTTACCTGGCTGCCGGGGCTCGGACAGTTCCTTGGCTACTGCCTTGCCCTCGTTCTGGTCCTGTTCGGACTTCAGATCTTATTCGGATTTGCTGTACCATGGAAAATCCTTGTCATTACGGCTCTCATCGCCACTATGTATCCCCTCCTGTTTCCCTACATCCCGGGGGATCGTTTTGCTGTCAAAGGTCTGTGGCTGGGAGTATTCGTTTCGTTGATGCTGATTCCAGGAGTGTTTGTCGATGCTGTCCAGTGGGCGGACTTTCCAATGACGGTACCATTCATCTTCGCCACAGGACTTTTTACCGGGCTCGCCTATACCGGTAACTCAGCAGTAAGCAACTATTCGGCTGTGCGAAAGGAAATAGCCCGTTTTCTGCCGGTTAATGTCTTGCTTTACGTGGCGGCTCTGATAGCATTTATAGCAACAGAGGTTTACAGGTAACGACTTTTTACAACAAAAAGTCACTGATTTGCGAGGAAAGTAAAAAGCCACGAATGGACTTTTTACGACACTATCAAAGATGATCTCCATCGCAGAGGAAATATGCACTGGCTGCAGCATGTGCCTGAAGGTCTGTCCCCACGGGGTATGGGTGATACAGGAAGGGAAGGCCGCTTTAGGTTCTCCTGAGCGCTGCATCGAGTGTGGCGCATGCCAGTTAAATTGCCACGAAGGTGCCGTCAGCGTGACGAAGGGTACTGGATGTCTCGTTGCAATAATAAAGGAAGATATTATGAAGAAAAAAACAGCACAGGATGGGGAGACGTGCTGTTGACATAGTTTCTTGTTTCTAGTTTCTGGTTTCTAGTCAAATAACAACCAACAACTTCTGATTTCTAATGCTCCAATGTTCAAAACCCAATTTCCATTTTCCAATCTCTAATCAGATTCCAGTTCAGTAAGTTTTTCTATCACCTTTTCCAGGTAGTCAGCGTCTTCTTCGGACATCTCACGGAACTGAACTCCTATTCCGGGCATTTTCTTGCCGCCAGGTGGCGAGACCCAGACAACCAGACCCCTGGTCTTGAAAAGCCTGTATGAGTTCGGAAGCCTGAAGTTCAGCACTATTTCCGTATTCAGAGGCAGGGGTTTATCTGTTTTTATGAAGAGTCCACCGCAGCTTACATTATGCATGTAGCTGGTCATCAGCTGCTTACCTGTCTTGAAGGTTATCTCCACCTTCACGATCGCCCGTTTATGAACCCTTTGTTCATTACCCAATGTCATAGCCCTTACTTTAATTCAATTATAATAGGGTCGTAAAAAATCCATCCGTGGTTTTTTACTCCGCGGAAAGCGAAAAATGTCATTTTCACTTTCCTCACAAATCAACAACTTGCTGTGCAAGTCTTGATTTGGGCGCCCTTCAATGGGCGCGTTGATGACTTTGCAAGAAGTCATCAACCTTGATAGGGTCGCAAAAAGTCCATCCATGGCTTTTTGCTCTGCGGGAAGCGAAAAGCGTCGTTTCCGCTTCCCTCACGAATCAATGACTCAAGGTTTACGTCATTGATCCGGGCGCCCATGCTCGGGTGCGATTGTAATATGCAAGTCATTGATCTGGACGCCCCTCAATGGGCGCAATGATGACTTCTTGCAAAGTCATCATTGTTGACAGGGTCGCAAAAAATCCATCCATGGCTTTTTTGGATTTCCGAAGTGATCTCCGGTGAGTAACTCGCTCGCTCGATCCAGCAAACCAGCGATTAATTCGACAACCTGCTTCGCTGTTATAAGTGCCGATATCTTACAAGATAAGTACTGTGTTGTCATCTGCCGTGCCTGCATAGTAAGCATG
>VAPD01004620.1_pt1 | contig 16861 bp, 16 predicted proteins | sample 3393901 | NCBI WGS metagenome assembly VAPD01 (sample SAMN08290435, study PRJNA428436) | hydrothermal vent metagenome | isolation source: Deep-sea hydrothermal vent chimney | place: Atlantic Ocean: South-mid Altantic Ridge | depth 3034 m m | reverse complement strand
TTTCCCTCAATAAATAAAATCAAAAAAACGTAAAAGCGCGCAGAGAACACTTGTTTCTGCAGCATCAAGAATAAGGTCGCGAAGTGTAGCATAAATTGCTCTTGCGCCCACTTACCTTAAATTCGATTAATACAATTGGCGTTTTCTCCCGCTCAATGGGTCGATTTAGCCTTTTTGCCTTAATAGGGGTTTAAAAGTGGGGATAAAATCACCACTTTGCAATGTCGATAAGCGAGATCTAATCGTAAGCTTATGTCCGTGAGGTGATCTGCTTACTCCGCTTACAGTATAACTTGAATGTCATATCACTTTACTTGACACCTATGGCATACTGATTCTTTTTCTCTCATTTAGGCTTCAATGGATAAAATCGAAATTCGCGGTGCTCGCACCCACAACTTGAAAAACATCGATTTAACACTGCCACGAGACAAACTGGTGGTGATAACCGGCCTTTCTGGCTCGGGTAAATCGTCTCTTGCATTCGACACGCTTTATGCAGAAGGCCACCGTCGTTACGTTGAGTCTTTGTCTGCCTATGCTCGTCAGTTTCTATCTATGATGGAAAAACCAGATGTTGATCATATTGAGGGTTTATCACCAGCAATATCCATTGAGCAGAAATCAACATCGCATAACCCTCGTTCAACGGTGGGTACCATCACTGAAATATACGACTATCTGCGTTTGATGTTCGCGCGAGTGGGCACGCCACGCTGTCCAGACCACGATGTGCCGCTAGATGCACAAACGGTCAGCCAAATGGTCGATAAAGTGTTAGCGATGCCCGAGGGCAGTAAGTTAATGCTGCTAGCACCTATTGTTAAAGAGCGTAAAGGCGAGCACGTTAAGACGCTGCAAAACCTCTCTGCTCAAGGCTTTATTCGCGCGCGTATCGACGGTGAAGTGTGTGATCTATCCGATCCGCCTCCTCTCGATTTGCACAAGAAGCACACCATCGAAGTTGTGGTTGACCGCTTTAAAGTGCGCGATGACATGGCGCTGCGTTTAGCTGAATCGTTCGAGACGGCGCTGAGCCTTGCTGGCGGTAACGCGGTTGTGGCTGATATGGACGATAAAGACGCAGAAGAAATTGTATTTTCTGCCAACTTCGCCTGTCCACACTGCGGTTACAGCATTAGTGAACTTGAACCTCGTCTGTTTTCATTTAATAACCCAGCGGGTGCATGCCCAACTTGTGACGGGCTAGGTACAAGACAGTTCTTTGACCCCGCACGCGTAGTCGGCAATACCGAATTGAGTCTGTCTGGCGGCGCTATTCGCGGATGGGACAAGCGCAGCTATTACTATTTTCAAATGCTACAGGCAGTAGCAGACCATTATAAATTTAGCCTTACCGCGCCATTTGAAGAGCTCGATAAAAAGCACCAAGACATTGTGCTTTACGGGTCTAAAGGCAAGTCGCTGTCGTTTAAGTACATAAACGAGCGTGGCGACGTGATGGAGCGTAAGCATCCATTTGAGGGCATTATCCCTAATATGGAACGTCGCTATCGCGAGACCGAGTCGAATTCGGTGCGTGAAGAGCTAGCAAAATATTTAAGCCAGCAGCACTGCAGCAGCTGTAACGGCACGCGTCTGCGTGTTGAAGCACGCAATGTATTTATACAAGACACCAACCTGCCAGCCATTGCTGACATGTCGATTGCCGATGCCTACGGATTCTTCGAGACACTAAAACTTGAAGGTCAACGTGCTCAGATAGCCGAAAAGATTTTGAAAGAAATCATGGACCGCTTGCGCTTCTTGGTAAACGTAGGTCTTAACTATCTTTCTATGTCGCGCAGCGCCGATACCCTATCGGGCGGTGAAGCTCAGCGCATTCGACTGGCAAGTCAAATTGGCGCAGGCTTAGTGGGCGTTATGTACGTGTTGGATGAGCCCTCTATCGGTCTTCATCAACGGGATAACGAACGCCTACTTGGCACGCTTACACACTTGCGCGATCTAGGTAACACCGTGTTAGTTGTAGAGCACGACGAAGATGCCATTCGCGAAGCCGATTACATTGTAGATATCGGCCCGGGGGCGGGTGTGCATGGTGGTGAGATTATCGCCGAAGGTTCGCTTGAAGATATCAAAAACAGTGAACACTCACTTACTGGAAAATACTTATCTGGTAGAGAGAAGATAGATATCCCTGCAACACGCACACCGGTTAAAGACGACAAGTGGCTAGAGCTTTTAGGCGCTACTGGCAACAACTTGAAGTCTGTTGATTTGCGTATACCTACCGGTGTAATGACCTGTGTAACTGGTGTATCGGGCTCGGGTAAATCAACGCTGATTAATGACACCTTCTACAAAATTGCGCAACGCGAGCTGAACAAGGCGACCACGTCTGAACCGGCGCCGCATAAGTCGATGACCGGATTAGACCAGCTCGACAAAGTGGTCGATATTGACCAAAGCCCTATCGGCAGAACACCGCGCTCTAACCCAGCGACTTACGCTGGCATTTTCACTCCAATTCGTGAAATGTTCGCCGGCACTCAAGAGTCACGTTCACGGGGTTACAAGCCTGGTCGCTTTAGCTTTAACGTGAAAGGCGGTCGCTGTGAGGCGTGTCAGGGTGACGGCGTAATTAAAGTTGAAATGCACTTTTTACCAGACGTGTATGTGCCTTGTGACGTGTGTCAGGGCAAACGCTATAACCGTGAAACCCTTGAGATAAAGTACAAAGATAAGAACATTCACGAAGTGTTGGAAATGACGGTGGAAGATGCCCGTCAGTTCTTCGATGCTATTCCGGCTATTTCACGTAAATTGCAGACCCTCATGGACGTAGGCTTGTCATACATTCGACTAGGCCAAGCAGCCACTACGTTATCAGGTGGTGAAGCGCAGCGCGTGAAATTGGCGAAAGAGTTGTCAAAAAGAGACACTGGGCAAACACTCTATATCTTGGATGAGCCAACCACCGGGTTGCATTTCCACGATATTAAACAGTTATTAGCCGTCCTTCACAGACTGCGAGATCACGGTAATACCGTTGTGGTTATTGAGCATAACCTAGATGTGATTAAAACCGCAGACTGGATTGTTGACCTTGGACCCGAAGGTGGATCCGGAGGTGGCCAGATTATTGCAGAGGGAACACCTGAGCATGTGGCACAACAAGAAGTTTCACATACAGGTCGATTCCTGAAACCCATGCTCACACAAGCTTGAGCCGGTAACGAGGTAAATCCGTTAGCGTAAAGCGCACTCGTTTTCTATTTTGCTGCTGTGTAATTTACACAGCAGCTTGTAAGAAGTGCGCGTTGACGTTTATTTACACGTTTTTCCATGCTGGTCAAAGCTTGTTTTGGCAAATCATACGTTACGATGATTTTTGTGTATTTTTGCAGTAAGAATTGCTGGAGCGACAACTAATGAACCAAACGCCGCCATTAGCCTTAGTGAAAACATGGTATCACCTACTGTCATCATCAGAAGACAATGATGTGAAAGCACGCGCACAAGAAATGCTGTTAAAAGCCTTCGAGTCGCCTGAGGCCATCGCGATTTATCTAAAAGAACACAATATCCTTAAGCACTGATCAAAAAAGCCTTAGCGCAGTAAACGCTACTACGCTAAGGCTTAGTGTTTTTCATATCGAAAAAAGAATAGAAAAGGTTAAGCGTGCTTCGCCGCTTGAATAGCTAATCCTTCGCACACCGAGTTGAAAGCGTCATTCTCTAATCGAGGTAAACCGGTAAGTAGGTTTTCATATAGCGCATCAACCACGATTGGCGATAAACTCATACCACCTGTGATCATCACCACTTCTGGCTTTTCACTGCTATTTTCCAAGCATTCCACCACTAGCGCTTTCACTTTATCAAGCCAAGGTTTTAATGCCTTTTTGAGCGAGTCTTGCGAAATCTCCACATCAAAATCATCTTCGATATAGTGCAGCGGCAAGGTAATGTTCTGCTTACTCGACAGTAGTTCCTTGGCTAATCGAGCCGAGTTCACCACGCGGGCAGACAACTTGTTCTCCTGAACAATAAGCAAGCGTTCTAATTGGGCTGGCTCTTTAATCACAGACATGGTTTGAGAAATATCTAACCCGTAATCGTCAGAGAAAAAGCGGGTGAGTGCAGGAATGTTATCAACCGCGCACATATCAGAGAAGTACGTAGGAGGAACAGGAAGCCCGTTAATCATCTTAAGGCCCATTCCCATTTCTGGGGCAATAGCCTTAAGCACCAAGCTTTTATCGCAATCCATACCGCCTAAACGTCTGCCTGTTACCGACAGAACATCCTCTTTGCGATCAAGCTGATTGGAACGCTCGGGAGAAAGCTTAATACAGCAAATATCCGTGGTACCCCCACCAATATCGACAATCAGCGTAGTGGTATCCCTTGGTAGGGTTTGCTCAATTTTATACGCCGCTGCGATAGGTTCATCTAAGAAGTTAACCCCTGAAAACCCAGCTTTCGTCGCCGCTTCAGTCATAATTTGAATGGCCTGCGCGTTCCCCTCTTCACCGCGGGTGCCGTGAAACTTAACAGGACGGCCAATAACTGCATTGTTAACAGCCTTGTCTAGCTGTTGCTCTGCACACTGTTTAAAGTACGCCAGCTGCTTAGCAATAATACCGATGAATGCTTGTTTTTGGTCACCGTCTAGCGAGGCGCCTAGAAAGTTCTTAGGTGAATAAATTAGACGGCCTTTATCAGGCATTTTAAGAAAGCGTCTAAACCCTTCTTCACCAAACGCAAACTTGCCGTGCTCTACTAAGCGCAGCAAAGGAATTTCGTCTAGCGACATGGCATGCATCAATTGCGCAATCGCTTTACGCTGTAATGCAGGCTTGTTGTGCAAATCACCGCGCAGCGAGTCGATACGGTCGCTATACATCGCCTGTTCTTTTGGATCTTTTGCCGAATAATAGCCGTCCTTCGCCTTATCTATTTGCTCACTAATAACGCGCTGTAACTGCGCCACTTTCGCTTCAACCATGGCATCAGGAGGCGGCGGCAGTTCATCTTCAAAATAGATGAACACCGAAGAACGGATTTTATTGCCCTTCTTATCTAACGGGTCGAGTTTGATGTGCTGATGGGCCGCTCCATCAAAATACACAACCTCAGAATTTGATGTACCGTAGTCAATCCCAATCGCAGTCATAGTATGTTCGCTCAAAAAGTTAGAAGCGGATTGTAATGCAAAAGAACCTAACGGCACACCCCCTGTAAGCTAATCAAAACACAACGATTTACCCTAAACACAATCGCTTTTATAAGGGCTACTGAAAACTCCCGCCTATAATGCTAAAGTGGAAATCAAACTTATAACAAAGCCTACAATAATTTATGAGTAATACAGCACCACTTATCACTTCTTTTGACGTACGTTTTTGTGAAACAGATGCCTTACAACATGTTAGTAATACGGCATTAGTCGCTTGGTTTGAAGCAGCCAGAGAGCCTATTTTCAGAATGTTTACCCCTGAACTAGACTTACAAAATTGGCCGCTAATTTTAGCCAGCTACAAAGTCGATTTTTTAGCTCAAATTTTTTATGGCAAACCTGTGACGGTTAAAACCTACGTTAGCCGGCTAGGCAACAGTGCGTTCGACGTGTTTCAAGAGTTATGGCAAGACGATAAGCTGTGCTCAACAGGCATTACCACCATGGTACATTTTGACTATAAAACACAGCGCTCTGCGCCTATCCCAGATAAAGTGAAATCAGAACTACAGTCTCACTTTAAAGAAGTACCAACTCAGTAATAAAGCGCAGTACGAGGTCTCCATGAGCGATTTAATTGAAGTTATTGATGATGTGTTACCACCAGAGCTGTGCAAACAACTCATGGAACGCTTTGAAAGCAGCCCTAATTTGTCTCAAGGCCGCACCGGTGGTGGCGTCGACTTAGATAAAAAGCGCAGCATGGATGTATCGATAAGTCGCAACCCGGAATTTAAAGACTTATTTCAACAAGTGATGCAGCACACTGGGCAGCAGCTGGTCTCCTACATTGAAAAGTACTACTTTGCGCTTGTTGGGCCTATTGGCTTGACCGTACGCCATCCCAAAACTGGTGAACCGGTAAAAGTAACAGGTGAAAATTTTGATGAAGTGGGCAAACCCAATTTGGCGAATTTGGTGAATTACCTGTTTCGGGTCGGCGATGTAAATGCACAGCGCTACACCGCGGGCAATGGTGGCTACCCGTACTGGCATTCAGAAGTCTATCCACAGCTTCAACATAACGATGCACTGCACCGCGTGTTGCTGTTTATGTACTACTTAAACGATGTGGAAGAAGGCGGCGAGACGGAATTTTATTATCAAAACCGTGCGGTTAAGCCTAAAGCAGGCAGAATGGTGATTGCGCCAGCCTATTTTACTCACACGCATCGCGGCCAAATTCCAAAAAGTAACGACAAGTACATTTTAACGTCTTGGCTTCTGTTTAACCGCGCTGAACAGATTTATACGCAGGGCTAGCCTACTAAGGCTAGCTTTTGTTAGAACCCTTCAACCGCTTCGCCCGTCAAGCGATAACCAACAGACGCAATGTCGCCTTTCCAACCGTCAGTCGATAGTTCGCCAGTTACCCAAATTGCATCGTAAATATTATCTATGCGCACACCTTCTTCAAATTTTACGTAAACAATTTGATTAGACGGCGGTGGGGGCACATGGATACAGGCTCCGAAATATGGAACAAGTAAGAACTCAGTGGTTAGCTCTGCCGTACCTTCTAGCGGCACAACAAAACCCGGGATTTTCACCCGTTTACCATCAAAGGTATCGACAACCGGTGCGTCAGGCTGAAGCTGACTCATCTCGCCGTTGTGTTGAACTGAAGGTGGCGCGAGCTCATTAAAGCCCTCGGGCACTAGGTCTTCCCAGTATACTTCAGTAGGAGTTTCATCTGCCAAAGAGTTAAAGGTTACAACTATCATAAGTACAGCAAATAATGAGGTCGCGGTTTGTTTCAGGTGGTACATACAGGTCTCTTTCAGGTATCTGTTTAGCTTTCTGTTGTGATGCCTAATTTTAGTTATCAATCTTCACTTTTTAGGCACATACAAAAAGGGCTGGTATTACACCAGCCCTTTGTATCATCAATTTAAAGCAGCGTGAATTATTCTGCTTCGAAACGCGCGATGCTTGCGGTAATTTCTTCTTTTGCAGCCGCTGCGTCTGCCCAACCGTCAATCTTCACCCATTTGCCTTCTTCAAGATCTTTATAGTGCTCGAAGAAGTGCTCAATTTGCTTAAGAAGAAGCGGAGGTACGTCTGCAATTTCTTTAACGTCACGATAGATAGTAGAAAGCTTGTCTACTGGTACCGCTAGTACTTTTGCGTCTTTACCAGACTCATCAGTCATGTTTAGTACGCCAACAGGACGACACTTAATAACAGAACCTGCAAGTAGTGGGAACGGAGTCATTACTAGAACGTCAACTGGGTCGCCATCTTCAGACAACGTGTTGTTCACGTAACCGTAGTTAGTTGGGTAGTGCATACAAGTTGCCATGAAACGGTCAACAAATAGTGCACCTGTGTCTTTGTCTACTTCGTACTTCACCGGGTCAGCGTGTGCTGGAATTTCGATGATCACATTTACTTCGTCTGGTACGTTTTTACCAGCAGAAATAGCACTCAAGCTCATTCTTTGGTCCTTTCAATGATGTATAAGAAATTTTGGGTTAAGTATACGGTGACAGCAGCAAAATAAAAACGCTTTACGACCCATGTCGTACTAATCTCTTTATTTTTCGTTAAATTTTGCTGCTTTTTCGCTATTTCGCGTTGTCGTTGTAGCTCAAGCACATCTCAACTTCTTCTTTGGAGCCGATAATGCACGGTACACGTTGATGAATTTCTTCAGGCATAACTTCCAGAATTCGACCAGTGCCAGTTTCTGCTTTTCCACCTGCTTGCTCCATTAAGAACGCCATCGGGTTGGCTTCGTAAAGTAAGCGTAATTTACCTGGCTTAGACGGGTCCCTGTTATCGAATGGATACATAAAGATGCCACCGCGACAAAGCAAACGATGAATATCACCTACCATTGCCGCTACCCAGCGCATATTAAAGTTTTTGCCTCTAGGGCCATCTTTACCTGCTAGAAGGTCGGCAATGTATGCCTGCATTGCAGGTTCCCAATGACGCTGGTTCGACGCATTAATCGAAAACTCTGACGTTTGCTCAGGTACTTGAATATTAGGGTGAGTAAGTAAGAAACCACCGTGGGTTTTATCAAGCGTATAAATGTGTGTGCCGCGCCCCGTCGTCAACGCCAGCATAGTAGACGGGCCATACAGCACATAGCCTGCTGCTACCATCTGCGTTCCAGGCTGTAAGAAAGCAGACGGATCATCTGGTTTCATCCACTGTGGCGCATGGGTAATAGAGAAAATAGTACCAATTAGGCTGTTAATTTCAGTGTTTGACGACCCATCTAGCGGATCGAAGCTTACTAAGTAATTACCGTCTGGATTACACGGTACAACGTCATCTTCTTCTTCAGACGAAATGGCTTTTACGTAGCCAGATTCCCTTAGCGTGTCTTTTAAAATGTGGTTAGAGATAACGTCGAGCTTTTTCTGTGTTTCGCCCTGTACGTTTTCTGAAAGGGTTGAACCGAGCACGCCAGCAAGTGCGCCTTGACTCACGCGGAAAGAGATTTCTTTACAGCCCGCTAGCAGTGTACGAATGAGTAAAATTAACTCAAGCGGTGCACCGTCTTGTTGCAATTGGGAATTTAAACGTTTCATTGAATGTAAGCCTTTTTTTCGTGTGTAGGGTGTTGTGCTACCAGTCGCTCAGCTTTCCTTACCGGCGTTTGTCTGAAGCACACACAGGTTTTAAACCTGTGGTTAGATTGTAACCGTGTTCTTGGGTAAGTGGAACACGCGCGTAAAATGTCATACACACACCATACCAGTTTGCACATCATAGATTCATAGGTGTTTAGCGTATTACAACGGCTTAAGGCATTTATTGAATGATTAAAATTGAATTATCTATAGGCCACGAGGTTCTGATACAGTACCCCAATAACATGATAATTCATTGAGAATGCGCTATGCATGTACATATTTTAGGCATTTGTGGAAGTTTTATGGGCGGCATCGCCGCTATTGCTAAATCACTCGGCCACAAAGTAACAGGGTCTGATAAAAACGTTTATCCGCCCATGAGCACCCAGCTTGAAGCATTAGGCATCGAGTTGACCGAAGGTTATTGCGAAAGCCAGTTTGATCCAGCGCCAGATATGGTAGTAATTGGTAACGCGATGTCGCGCGGTAACCCCGCCGTTGAATACGTGTTAAACCGAAACCTGCCTTACACTAGCGGCCCACAATGGCTGCTTGATAACTTACTAAAAGATCGTTGGGTCATTGGGTTATCAGGTACCCACGGTAAAACGACTACTAGCAGTATGGTCGCGTGGATTTTAGAACACGCTGGTCTTAACCCTGGTTATTTGATTGGCGGCGTACCAGAGAATTTTGGCGTATCGGCTCGCGTGGGTGAAAGCCCCTTTTTTGTCATTGAAGCTGACGAATACGACAGCGCATTTTTCGATAAGCGTTCTAAGTTCGTACACTATCGCCCAAAAACCTTGGTAATTAACAACCTTGAGTTTGACCATGCAGATATTTTTGCTGACCTTTGGGCTATTCAAACCCAGTTCCACCATTTGGTTCGCATGGTGCCAGAAAACGGGCTTATTCTTACACCTAACAATACGGCCGCAATTGAGGAAATGCTTAAGAAAGGTTGCTGGTCGTCTCGCCAATCGTTGGGCAAAGAGTGGCACGCCGAACTATTAAAGAAAGACGGCAGTGAATTCAATGTATTACATAACGGCGTTATAGCTGGAACGGTAACCTGGGCTTTGGTTGGTCAACACAATGTGGACAACGCTTTAATGGCCATAGCTGCCGCCCACCATGCAGGTGTTACCTTACCTGATACCATAGAAGCCTTATCGTTTTTTAAGAATGTTAAGCGTCGCATGGAAGTAAAGGGTGAAGTAAACAACATCACCCTTTATGACGACTTTGCACACCACCCTACTGCAATTGCGACTACACTTGATGGACTGCGCAAGAAAGTGGGTAATGCCCGTATTCTGGCTGTGCTAGAGCCGCGCTCTAACACGATGAAAATGGGCGTGCACAAAGATACGCTGGCAAACTCATGGCAGAAAGCCGATGAGGTTTACCTTTATGAACCTGAAGGCATGGACTGGTCGTTAGTCGATTCGGTAGCGCACAGCAACGCGCCTACGCACTGCTTCAGAGATGTAGAGAAGATCGTTCAAGGCGTATGCAACGTAGCACAACCGGGCGATCATATTCTTGTAATGAGTAACGGCGGTTTTGAAGGCATTCATGGCCGAATACTCGACGCCCTAAAAATGAAGTCCAAATTGTAAATAGACAGAATAAAACCAAGTGTTACCCGATAGACAAGCGCATTACGCTTGTCATCTACAGAGGCTATACAATGAAACATGACAAGCAAGTCACGCTTGCTATCACAGGCGCATCTGGCGCGCCTTATGCGCTTACACTATTGAAATCGCTAGTTAACGCCGATTACCAAGTGTATGTATTAATCTCTTCCGCTGCCAAAGTGGTGTTTGCCACCGAAGAGAACGTCAAGATACCCGGGCGACCCGAAGACGCTGCCGCGTTTTTTACCGAGCATTGCAATGCAAAGCCAGACCAAATCAAGGTTTTTGGCAAAGAAGAGTGGTTTTCACCAGTAGCTTCAGGCTCAGCGGCACCTGCTAAAATGGTGGTTTGCCCGTGTTCAACAGGCACCCTGTCGGCCATTAGCATTGGCGCTAGCGACAACCTTATTGAGCGCGCAGCTGATGTTGTTCTAAAAGAGCGTGGACAACTTATTTTGGTGCCTCGTGAAATGCCACTTTCTTCTATTCATCTAGAAAATATGCTCAAGCTTTCGCAAATGGGTGCTACTATTATGCCTGCAGCGCCTGGCTTCTATCACAATCCTAAAACTATCGATGACTTGGTAGATTTTGTGGTGGCGCGCATACTAGACCACCTGGGTATTGAGCAGTCTCTTGTCGCAAGATGGGGCTACCAGTCTTCCAAACATTCTGAGGATTAACCATGTTCGCGTTTGCAAACAGGATTTGCACAGTTGCGCTGAGCACGCTATTTACATTGTGTATTTCATCACCCGCTTTCGGATGGGGGCAAACCGGTCACCGAGTGACTGGCGCTATTGCCGAGCAATATCTTAGCCCTCTTTCACAAGCTGCACTAATGGAGTTATTACCACACGGTTCGTTGGCTGAAGCCTCAACTCACGCTGACGAAATGCGTTCTGACCCCAGCGAATTTTGGCAGAAAACCGCTAGCCCTTGGCACTATGTATCTGTACCTGAAGGAAAGACCTACGAAGAAGTTGGCGCACCAAAGCAAGGTGATGCGGTTACCGCGTTAAAGCAGTTTACTGAAACTTTAAAAAGCGACACCGCCACCATTGAAGAAAAGCGTCTGGCCCTTCAGTTCATTGTGCATATTATTGGCGACCTTCATCAGCCGCTTCATGCCGGAAACGGAACTGATCGTGGCGGTAACGATGTAAAAGTACGCTTCTTCTGGCAAGACTCTAACTTACATCGCGTGTGGGACTCGCAAATGCTAGATCAGCGCGACCTGTCGTACTCAGAGTGGACGTCTTGGTTAACAAAAGCTATTACGGCTAAGGATATTCGCAGTTGGGCCACCACCGACCCTATGGTGTGGATTGAAGAAAGCACCGCTATTCGCGATACCATTTATCCTGATGACGCAAACAATATGAGCTATGACTACTTATACAACCACCTGCCTACTGCTAAAAAGCGTTTGCAGATGGCGGGAATTCGCATTGCCATGTATTTGAATAGCGTGTTCGAAGAAGCGAATGAATAGTTACGCTGCAACTTGGCTGGCGCAGTAAAAGATAAAAAAACGGAGGCTTTTGGCCTCCGTCTTCTTTTCAATTAAACATTTATTTCGCTACCAGTAGCGGTTGGCTAACCAAATAGATTTAGTCTAAATCTAACGGTTCAGGAGAGAGAATAACGCCCGTGCTATCAGCATACAAATGATCTTCTGGTAAAAACGTAACGCCACCAAAGTTAACGGGCACGTCTACCTCACCACTACTTTCACACTCAGCATTTACTGGAATGGCGGCTACCGCCAAAACACCGATATCTAATTCGGCAAGGCTATCAACTTCTCGCACGCTGCCGTATATCACAACCCCTTCCCAATCGTTGTCGATTGCAACTTGAGCAGAGGATGCATCGAACAGTGCACGACGGCTAGAACCACCGCCATCAATAAGCAGTACTTTTCCTGCGCCGGGCTGAGCAAGTACTCGGTCGATAAGGCCTCTGTCTTCAAAGCATTTAATTGTGGTAATTTCACCACCGAAAGAATACCGGCCACCAAAGCTCGCGAAAATTGGATCTACCACGTCTACGCTATCAGCAAACAAATCGCATAATTCAGATGTGTTGTATTCCATCGTTCTGCCTTACTAAAATTGAGAAGACTAAAATTAAGTGAAAACAAAGCGCTGCTACGCTTCTAAAACTAGCATAGCATTAAATGTGGCAATGCAAACGTTTGATTTCACGCCTTTCGTCGAATTTTCTACTTTTTTTAAAACTCTTCAATACTTGCTCCCCCTTCCCAAAATGAGCACATATTTTGCTTAGATTTTTGTCTTTTATAGCCATTCCTAATATCTGTTCGCCAGGACAAAAGAAAAAGTAAAAGCGAAGCTCGCTGTCAAAAAAGTTTCTTTTTTTCGTCACCCACTGGTCACAGATGAACTTTAGCCTGTGCAGTAATTAACCGATAGGGGGCAAGGCGATGTTGATTAAATCCTTGACCAAATACGATACTGACTTGTTTTATCGCCTCTACAAACTGACGCAAAAAAGAGACTGCAGAAGTATTATCTGGCTGTCGAAAACCGGCGATGGTTACCTGTACCTTGTTATCGGTGCGATGCTTTGGGCATTTGAGCCTGAACACGGTGAGCTTTTCCTCTACACAGCGCTGATGGCTTATGCGCTGGAATTACCCATTTATGTGCTGCTTAAGAAAATGTTCAAGCGCCCTCGCCCTTGCGATTTTCTAATGAATTTAACAGCGCATGTCACGCCTTCTGATAAATTCTCTCTTCCTTCAGGCCACACAGCAGCAGCCACATTGATGGCGAGCATAGTAGCTCATTATTATCCATCGTTTGCGGTATTGGCTTACAGCTGGGCCGCGTTAATTGGTCTTTCACGTGTGTTACTGGGTGTTCATTACCCATCAGACGTGATCGCAGGGACGCTTCTAGGCGTTACAATAGCAACGTTGAGCATTTCTATTCTGGGGTAGCATGAGATTATTGTATGGTGTGCAAGGCACCGGTAACGGACACATCGCCCGTGCGCGAATAATGGCTGCAGCTCTAGCACAGCGCGATGACATTAACGTTGACTTTGTGTTTACTGGTCGTCGCCCTGAGAAGTATTTCGACATGGAAATATTCGGAGAATACCAAACCTTTACTGGCCTGAGCTTTATCACCAAAGGAGGTCGGGTTGATAAATGGGCGACCGTTAAAGATGCAAATGTAAGCCAGTTTATTAAAGACGTGAAAGCCTTTGATACCAGCAACTACGATTTGCTGGTCAATGACTTTGAGCCCGTTACGGCGTGGGCAGCTAAACAGCAAGGTCTACCTTCTATTTCGATTAGCCATCAGGCTGCATTTGCCTACGACGTCCCTAAAAGTGGCAACACGATTTTCGACTCCTTGCTAATGAAAGTGTTTGCACCAACAGAGATTCAACTAGGTGTACACTGGTATCACTTCAACCAACCAATTATTCCGCCATTCGTTGCAGAAAAGCCGATTGTGTCTTCGGGAAATGGTCACGTTCTGGTTTACTTACCTTTTGAAGATATTGAAGATGTTCAACAAATGTTGGAACCGCTAAGCGATCAGGTTTTCGAATGCTTCCACCCGAACATCGATGAAGCGAAAGAAGTGGGACATATTCATTGGCACCCAACGTCTAAGAAGCACTTTCAAAAAGCCCTACAGCACGCCAGCGGCGTAATTGCCAATGGGGGGTTTGAGCTATCGAGTGAGGCACTTCAACTGGGCAAGAAGCTGCTTATAAAACCTTTACACGGCCAATTTGAGCAACTATCGAATGTGCTTACGTTAAATAAATTGGATTTATGCCAAACCCTGTTTCAACTTGATACCGACATTGTTGAAGAGTGGCTAGAAGCTCCTGACAACGAAGCAATTGCCTTTCCAGACAACCCCAACATTCTTATCGATTGGCTTAAAAACAAAGACTTTTCTGATACGCAAAGCCTGTGCGATGCGCTTTGGAAAAACGTTCGATATGGGGATAAAACACAAGAACGATTATTGGCTCTTGCAATTTAACGCCGCAATGCGATGATAGCGGCATTTGTCGTATTCTTCGCGGGATTTTTCGTGCTTAAAAAGTCAGTTGTTTTCTTGCTAACGCTCACAGCATTATGTGGCTGTGGTTACAAAGGGGCGCTCTACATTCCTGAGGCGCCTGCACAAAACACGTCTGCTGAACCAGCGTCCTCTGAAAATGCAGAAACCGGCGCCGACTCTGACACCAATAACACTTCACCCGTAACTACTTCTGGAGAGCTGAACTAGTGGATTATTTCGCCTACAGCCAAGGTCAGCTTCATGCTGAACAAGTGGCTGTTTCTGATATTGCAGCCCAGCATGGAACGCCGGTTTACATCTATTCACGTGCAACGTTAGAGCGTCACTGGCACGCATTTAATGATGCCATTGGTGAGCATCCTCACCTTGTGTGTTACGCGGTAAAAGCGAATTCGAACATCGGTGTATTAAGCGTTCTAGCCAAATTAGGTTCAGGCTTTGATATCGTTTCAGCCGGCGAATTAGCTCGCGTAATCGAAGCCGGTGGCGATACAAGTAAGGTTGTATTTTCAGGCGTAGGTAAAAAACACGACGAAATCCGTTTCGCCTTAGAACAAGGCATTATGTGTTTCAATGTAGAATCGGAGCCTGAACTTCACCGCATTAACCAGGTTGCGGGCGAAATGGGCGTAAAAGCCCCTATTTCACTTCGCATAAACCCGGATGTAGATGCTAAAACTCACCCTTATATTTCTACGGGTTTGAAGGCGAACAAATTCGGTATTGCCCGTGAACGTGCACTGGCCACCTATGAATTGGCCGCATCGCTACCTCATTTAAATGTAGTTGGTATGGACTGCCATATCGGCTCACAGCTCACAGAAATTGGCCCATTTGTAGATGCGCTTGAGCGCCTGCTTCTGCTTATTGATGAATTAGCCGAGCGCAACATTATCATTGAGCATTTAGATGTGGGCGGTGGTCTTGGCGTTACTTATAACAACGAGCAACCACCTCATCCTAAAGCCTATGCACAAGCCATGGCTGAAAAAATGGTAGGCCGTGAAAACCTAAAGCTTATTCTTGAGCCAGGCCGCGCTATTGCAGCAAACGCCGGTATTTTAGTTACTGAAGTTGAATTCATTAAAGAAGGTGAAGAAAAAAGCTTCGCCATTGTCGACGCTGCAATGAACGATTTATTACGCCCTGCACTTTACTCAGCTTGGCAAAAAATTATTCCTGTAAAAGAAGAAACTACGGCAACACCACGTATTTACGATGTAGTCGGCCCAGTGTGTGAAACTGGTGACTTTATAGGAAAAGATCGTGAATTAGCCATTGAACCAACAGACTTACTTGCAGTTCGCAGCGCCGGTGCCTATGGTTTTGTTATGGCGTCAAACTACAACAGCCGCTGTCGTCCAGCCGAGATTATGGTAGACGGTGACAAAGCAATTGTGGTTCGCGAAAGAGAAAAACAAAAAGATCTCTGGCAAGGTGAGTACAAACTTCCGTAAACTAGAGACAAACTAACAAGATAGATGCGCGTTTAATGCAGGTTCAATTTTCTAAAATGCACGGTTTGGGTAACGATTTCATGGTTATTGATAACGTTACTCAGAACGTCTTTTTCTCTAAAGAAAAAATTCAGCAACTGGCTAACCGAAACTTCGGCATTGGCTTCGACCAGCTGTTGATGGTGGAACCGCCTTACGATCCTGAGCAAGACTTCCACTATCGTATCTTCAATGCAGATGGTTCGGAAGTAGAACAGTGTGGCAATGGCGCGCGCTGCTTCGCACGCTTTGTTAAGCAAAAAGGTCTCATTAATCGCAACAAAATTGTCGTAAGCACCAAAGCTGGAAAAATGGTGCTGTATCTTGAGAAAGACGGTCAGGTTACTGTGAACATGGGTAAACCTGAATTCGAACCTGCGAATATTCCACTTAAAGCCAATAAGCAAGAAAACACCTACATATTGCGAGTCGGCGAAAGCACGCTATTCATTGGATCGGCATCGATGGGTAACCCACATTGCGTAATGGAAGTCGACGACGTTGATACTGCTAATGTGGCCGAGATTGGTCCGCTTGTTGAAAAGCACGAACGCTTCCCTGAAGGCGTAAACGTTGGCTTTATGCAAATAATCAATGAGTCACACATTAAACTTCGCGTATTTGAACGAGGTTCAGGTGAGACCTTGGCCTGTGGTAGCGGCGCTTGTGCAGCGGTTGCAATTGGCCAGATTCAGGGTAAATTAGGAAAAGATGTGCGGGTAGACTTACCCGGAGGCAGTTTACGTATACGCTGGCCTGGCCCAGATAACGTGTTAAAAATGACAGGGCCTGCTGAGCACGTGTACGACGGACATAAAAATCTATGAGCGAATTATCAGGGCAG
>VAPD01013833.1_pt1 | contig 17634 bp, 15 predicted proteins | sample 3393901 | NCBI WGS metagenome assembly VAPD01 (sample SAMN08290435, study PRJNA428436) | hydrothermal vent metagenome | isolation source: Deep-sea hydrothermal vent chimney | place: Atlantic Ocean: South-mid Altantic Ridge | depth 3034 m m | reverse complement strand
TGGGTGGGATGGGCATGCCGGCCGTCACCGGCATTGATGACGCTGACGTGTGGCTGCACGTGGCGCGCAATAAAATGTGCTGTGCCGCTATCGGTGTGCCGGACCACAAACATGTCGACATGCATGGCCTGCAGGTTGCGCAGGGTATCCAGAAGCGTCTCACCCTTGATCGCGGAAGACGCAGTGACGTTGATGTTCAGTACGTCGGCGGACAGTCGCTTGGCCGCCAGCTCGAAGGTGGTGCGGGTGCGGGTGCTGGCTTCGAAGAACAGGTTGACGATGGTTTTGCCGCGCAGCAGTGGAACCTTCTTTACTGTCTGTTCGGTAACGCCGGCGAACGATTCGGCCGTATCCAGAACTTCTGTCAGGAGCTCGCGTGTCAGGCCTTCGGTGGAGAGGAAATGGCGCAAGCGCCCATCGTCACGGATTTGTACGTTGGTGACCTTCACGTGCCTGACCTGATTTCCAGCGCCAAAGGTTCGGGCCCGCTGAGTTTTACGTGTTCATCTGGACCTGGCTCCATCGTCAGGCCAACCACATTGGCCTCGATGGGTAATTCACGGCCACTGCGTTCCACCAGTGTCGCCAGCAGGATCGAGGCCGGGCGCCCGTAATCGAACAGTTCATTCATGGCGGCACGTATGGTTCTCCCGGTATGTAATACATCATCCACCAGGATGATGTTCCGGTCATCAAGCGCGAAGGGAAGTTGTGACGGCTTGACCTGCGGGTTCATGCCGATACGGGTGAAATCATCGCGGTAGAAGGAGATGTCCAGCACACCGAGCGGTGCCTGGATATCGAGTATCCTGTGCAGTGCCCGGGCAATCCAGACACCGCCGGTATGTATGCCAACCATCGCGGTTCGGTCATCGATGTCAAGCTGCTGTCGCAGGTCAGCGGCCATCTGTTCGATGAGTGCGGCGATATCGTGCTGTTTGCTCAAATTCAGGTTTCTTTCTGTTGTAACCAGTCCTGCAGGATAACCTGTGCGGACAGGGGGTCGATTGTCTGGCCGGATTTGCCGGACCCCGGCAGCTCAGATTCTACGATATAGGAACTGAGGCGTTCCTCCGCCGGATGTACCGGCAAGCGGTAACGGCCTTCCAGCTGCCGGCAGAAACGCTGTGCTGCCCGGGTCATATCCTGTTCGCTGCCGTCCATATGATACGGGATTCCGACCACCAGTGCGTCCGGTTTCCATTCTTCCACCAGTCGGGTGATGGCGGGCCAGTCCGGTTTGCCATCACTGGCGCTGACGGTGGTCAGTGCGGTAGCGGATTGGGTAAGCTGTTGTCCGACAGCAACCCCGATACGTTTACGTCCGTAGTCGAAACCGAGCAGTGTTTTGAAAGTGGCTGGTGACGTAGCCATCAGGCGTGGCCGGCTTCTCCTGACAGCAGATCCAGATCAATTCCGAGTGATGCGGCGGCGGCTTTCCAGCGTTCCTCGTCGGGTGTGTCAAACAGGATGTCGGGATGTGCCGGGCCGGTCAGCCAGGCATTATCCGCCATTTCCTGCTCCAGCTGGCCCGCACCCCAGCCGGCATAACCGAGCGTAATCAGTGTGTGTTCCGGGCCTTCATTTCTGGCGATGGCTTCCAGAACATCCATTGAAGATGTGATGCCAATCCGGTCGGTGACCTTGAGCGTGGCTTCCCATTCGCCCAGCGGTTCATGCAGGACGAAGCCGCGGTCCTGCTGTACCGGGCCGCCAAGATGAACCTGAATCTGCCTGGCTTCCGGTTCTGCCTGTTCCAGTCGTACATGTTGCAGGATTTTGCCCAGCTGCATATCCAGTGGCCGATTGACCACCAGCCCGAGCGCCCCCTTGTCATTGTGTTCGCAGATATAGGTTACAGAGTGGAAAAAATTAGGATCTTCCAGGCCTGGCATGGCGATCAGAAACTGGTTGGTCAGGTACCGTGTGCCGCTCATTTTGCTAGTATCCTGTGACCAGCCTCTATGCGCAAGCTGGTTTCGCTACAGCTATGATACACGACGTTTAGTGACTCTTCAGCCGGTTGCCGCTGGTAAATACCCAGGTCCGGGTAATATACAGAACGTCGGTTTCCTTCTTGATGTTCTCGGGGAACGGGGCGAACGGTGCGGCCAGTTTGACGATGCGTACAGCGGCGTCGTCCAGAATCTTGTGTCCGGAAGGCTTGCGAATGGTGATTTCCCGCACGTTGCCATCCGGGTACAGTGCGACCTGGACGATCAGTTTGCCGGACAGGTTCTGACGGCGTGCACTATCCGGGTAATTCAGCTCGCCGACGCGCTCGACTTTCTGCACCCAGCCGCGCATATAGCTGGCGTATTTGAACTCCCTGGTGCGCGATGAGATGAACTTGCTTTTTGGCGCTTTGGAATACGCTTGCAGAGACTGGTTGATTTGCTGGTTGAGCGTCAGCATCTCCATACTGCGGTTAATGAGTTCTGCAGCAGTCGTCTGCTCTGATTCCTGTTCGGGTTCCGGTTCCGTTTGCTGCCCGGTTTTTTGCAGACTTTCGTCGCTGCTGAGCACCTGGGTCGGCGTGGGCTTGCTTTCCGAGCGCGTGACCGGAGGCGCCTGCTCGATCAGCTGCTGCTGGGGATGGACTTTCTCCTCAATATTACCGGCCCCGTCCTGGCTGGATTCTGCGAGGTAGTCATAGTCTTCCGGCGGCGGCGTTTCGCTGCGGTTGACGACCGTGATATCGAGCGTGGGTGTATCCTGGTCGGGCGGATTGCGGTCAAAGGCCTCAAAACCGATGCCGAGAATAATCAGGGCATGAAACGCGGTTGCAATAAACAGCATCAGCGCCAGCCGGTCTGTGCTTGGTGTTTCCAGAGGCGATTCCAGTACTGCTGTCACGGTATTAATCCAGGTGCGTGTATCTCTGTACTCAATGCAGGAATTATACCGCTTTACGGATTTATCTGAACGATTTCGACAGCCGCCGGCTGTTGCTCGAAATGCACACGTTCGGCGAGAGCAGGAGTCAGCCAGGCGACATTGCGTTCATCCAGCAGTAATACATCCTGTATGTCCATATGACTGGCGATTTCCTGCCAGTGGTCGGGTCCGGCGACAAACAATGCAGTGGCTGCCGCATCAGCCAGCGTTGGATCCCGGGCCACGACGGTTACCGATGTTGTTTTGTCGGCAGGGTAGCCGCTGCGGGGGTCCAGGATGTGGTGGTAGCGCCGCCCGTTATATTCGAAGAAACGTTCATAGTCTCCCGAGGTAAAGATACAGCCAGGGCCTTCCATTTCGATGCTCGCCAGGATCCCGTTTGAGCCAGGTTGGCGAATACCGATGCGCCAGGGCCTGTCGCCACGCTTGCCGCGGACGCAAAGGTCGCCGCCCGCATTTACAATCAGGTTATCGATTCCTCTTTGCTGGAGCATTTCCACGGCTTTTCCGACCGAGTAACCTTTGGCAAATCCGCCAAAATCAAGGCGCACGGCCGGGTTATCGCTGCACACCAGCTGCCCGTCGACGTGCAGTTGCAGGCTGCTGGGTGCGGAGTCCAGCCAGCGCTGGATGTTCTCGCCTGAGGGTGGTGGACCTTGTGCGGCGTCATCCTGCTGGAAGCCCCACAGCATCAGCAGATTGCCGATTGCCGGATTAAACAGGCCGCCACTGCTGCGTTCGAAACCCTGCCCAAGCTGGATCAACTGTATGATGGAGGGGTCAGTGCGGATGGATTTTCCCGCTGCCATGGCCTGGTTCAGGTCCATCAGCAGGCCGCGTTGCCAGGCATGCCAGTCACGATGCTGGCGCTGATACATGGCGTCAACAGCCTGTACGGCCTGTTGTGCCCGCTTCTCTTCAACGCCGTAGAGTGTGATTTCTATCAGGGTGCCGAAGGCAAAAAGCTGTTGCCGATAGGCGTCCTGTGCGGGACGGCTGCAGCCCGTGACCAGCAGCAGGCTAATAACCAGCAGGGTGAATATGCCGCGCATCAACTACCGGACTGGAGCCGGGCTTCTATACATTCCATAAGCTGACCAGCAATATCCAGTCCATATTGTCGATCCAGTTCGCGGATGCAGGTTGGACTGGTGACGTTTATCTCTGTCAGATAATCACCAATGACGTCGAGGCCGACGAACATCAGCCCGCGTTCACGCAGTTGCGGGCCGGTTTGTGCACAGATCCAGCGATCGCGGTCACTGAGCTCGATACCCTCACCACGGCCGCCGGCCGCCAGATTGCCGCGTGTTTCACCCTTGGCGGGTATACGCGCCAGCGCATAAGGCACGGGCTCACCGCCGACCATCAGGATGCGTTTATCACCACGGCTGATTTCCGGAATGAATTTCTGTGCCATAGCGGTACGTTGCCCCAGTTCGGTGAGGGTTTCCAGAATCACACTGATGTTCGGATCATCTGCACGTACCCGAAAAATGGAGGCGCCACCCATGGCATCCAGCGGTTTGAGGATGATGTCCCGGTGCTGGCGGAGAAATGCCCGCAGGCGTGCCGGATCACGACTGACGACACTGGGCGCACAGCATTCCGGAAACCAGGCGGTAAACAATTTCTCGTTGCAATCGCGCAGTGAAGAGGGACGGTTGACAACCAGCACCCCCTCCAGTTCGGCGCGTTCCAGAATATTCGTGGTATAGAGATATTCCATGTCAAACGGGGGGTCTTTGCGCATCAGCACAACATCAAGGCTGGCTAGCGGGTGTTCCTCAAGCCCGGAGTGTTCGTACCAGTCAGATTTCTGATCCCGTACCTGGAGTTGCCGCATGGAGGCAAAAGCGCGGCCATCCTGCAGGTACAGATCCCCCTGTTCCATATAGTAAAGCTGCCAGCCGCGCGCCTGGGCCGCCAGCAGCATGGCAAAACTGCTGTCTTTGTGGACTTTGATCCTGCTGATCGGGTCCATAACGATGCCAAGTCGGGTAGTCATCGGGGCTGTACAGAGCTAGTTAATGTTCCAGATTGTGAACTACTTCATGGTTTTAAAGTTTGCTGGTCAACGGACGATAGAAGCCAGTAGCCGCCAGTATATCGTAAATTTGTCGGCAAATCGGGCGCTTGGAGTTGCCGCGTACTCATGCCTGCAGCGTGACTCGCGAACCAGACGCGAACACAGGAATTTAATTGGGTCAGGTAAGAGCCATATGCAAACCATTGTAGATCCAACAGAAACAGAAGAACTGGAAACCCAGCCTGAAGAAATTGCCGGCACTGACAGTGTGTCCGAGGAAAACGGTTTCTCCAATACGAAGGTCATGGTCATCGATGACTCCAAGACTATTCGTCGTACCGCGGAAACGCTGCTGAAAAAGGAAGGTTGCAAAGTTGTGACCGCGACTGACGGGTTCGAGGCACTTGCCAAGATTGCCGATGAAAAACCGGACATTATCTTTGTTGACATCATGATGCCGCGCCTCGATGGATACCAGACGTGCGCACTTATCAAGAACAACCAGGTTTTTGGAGCAACCCCGGTTGTCATGTTGTCCAGTAAGGACGGTTTGTTTGACCGTGCGCGCGGCCGCATTGTGGGATCTGACCAGTACCTGACCAAGCCATTTACCAAAGACGAATTACTGGGAGCGATTCGCGAACACGTCAAGGCGTAATAAAACGTTCCCGGATGCGTTGCCGCTGAGTGCAAACGCCTGAAGGGGCAGTAATCAACCAAGAGGAAAGACCAATGGCACAAATTCTTATTGTAGACGATTCGCCAACCGAAGCGCATGTCCTTAAAGGCATACTGGAAAAACATGGATTCGAAGTGGAAACGGCTGAAAGTGGTACTGAAGGCATCGAACGGGCCAAAGAACTGAAGCCGGATCTTATTTTAATGGATGTGGTAATGCCGGGCCTGAATGGCTTTCAGGCTACCCGCCAGTTGACCAAAGGAGCGGAAACCTCGGGCATACCGGTCATCATTGTTACCACCAAGGATCAGGAGACGGACCGTGTGTGGGGTATGCGCCAGGGTGCGAGGGATTTTATTTCCAAGCCGGTAGGCGAGAAAACCTTGATGGAAAAAATCAATCTGGTTCTGGCAGCGGCCTGAGGCGCAGGGATATGTCCGGTTCTTCTCAGACACCAATGGAACGGCTGGCGCACCTGGAACAGTTGTGCCTGGAACACGCACACGGGCTCCCGCAGCAGGAGCACGCAGAAGAGGAATGGCTCGGTATTGGCTTCCGGCTGGGAAAACTACACCTGGTTGCACCGCTCGGTGAAGTTGCAGAGATTCTGACACCGCCAGGTCTTTCCCAGGTCCCGCGTACCAAAAACTGGGTATGCGGTATCGCAAACGTGCGCGGCAACCTGATGCCGATTATGGATCTGCAGGGCTACCTGTACGATCGCCCGGCTGCACTGAACCGGCGTAGCCGCATCCTTGTGGTGAACCACAATGGTGTCTATTCAGGGCTGGTAGTCGACGCCGTCATGGGGCTGAGGCATTTTCGTGATGAGCAGCGTTGTAATGAATTGCCGGGCGACGATGAGAGTATTCACGAATATATGTTGCATGGATTCAAGGTGGGTGCAGAACACTGGGGTGTGTTCAGTTTGCATGCACTTGCGCAGGCGCCGCAGTTTCTCAAGGCTGCAATATAGATGTTAAGGATGATTGGTTTAAACGGGTTGTTTTTACCAGGGAATAAAGATCAGTTGATTAGGTCAGGAGACGAAGCATGAGTACAGAGAATCAATCCCGCACCAAGGCGGGTTCACAGAAAAGGACGATGTACCTGATAACAGCCTTGCTGTTATCGTTTGGTGCCATGGTTGCCACATTCTGGTACGTTGGAGTCACGGCCAGCCATGACAAGGAGTACATCGGTTATACCGGTGAACAACAGGTGCTCTCGCAACAGATTGCGAAATACGCACTTGAGGCTTCGTCCGGTGTTGAGGCTGCATTCAGCCAGTTGACCCACTATCGTGACCGTTTTGATGAGACGCTGGACAATGAGCGTAACGGTAATGTAGCAACCGGGCTTCCACCCAGTAATGAGGCCGTCGCGGAAGACCTGCTTGCCGTTGAAGAGGTCTGGCAGGGTTTCCGGGACAGTATTGCCTTCGTCCTGGACAGCCAGGAAGGTGTGGCCGTGGTAGCCGAAGCCAGTAAGGTCATCAATGAGCTGATGCCGAAACTGCAGGCCTACGACGAGGAGATCGCTGGTATTCTCCTGGATAATAACGCCAGTCCCGAAACCATTAATCTGGCGACACGGCAGTTGATGCTCAGCCAGCGCATTGCCAACAACGTCAACCATGCTTTGAGCGGCACCGATGTGGAGATGGCTATCGAACGATTTTCTGAAGACGTAGAAGAGTATGGATCGGTGCTGGAAGGTATGGTGCGAGGCAACGATTCTATTGCCATGGTCAAGAATGAAGAAGTTCAGGCCAAGCTGTTTGAGACTTCCATGTTGTTCACCATAGTGGCGGACTACGTGGAAGAACTTCTCGACCTGTCAGAAGACTTGCTGGAGATTCAGGCGGCGGCTCACAGTACCTCTTCCAGATCTGATGACCTGTTTGCAGCAGCACTACGTCTGCAGAATGCTTACTCGCTGGCAGCGGATTTGCGGCCGGTGCAGCCTGAAATGGCCTATATGTTAGGCAGTGTCGGTCTGCTGGTACTGTTCCTGCTGGGTATGCAGGTGTATCGGGATCAGGAAAATCGTCGCAAACAGGCTGAAATGGAGAACGCGAAAAACCAGGAAGCCATCCTGCGGTTGCTGGATGAGATGGGTAATCTGGCTGACGGTGACCTCACCACGTACGCGACGGTTACCGAGGATTTCACCGGCGCGATTGCAGATTCGGTTAACTACACCATTGACGCTCTGCGTGACATGGTTACAACCATCAACGAGACCTCCGGGCAGGTGTCTTCCGCCGCCGGACAGACGCAGAAAACAGCCCGGCATCTGACTGAAGCGAGTACTCACCAGGCAGATGAAATCGCCTCCGCTACAACGTCGATAAACGAAATGGCAGTATCGATCGATGAGGTGTCCAGGAATTCCGAAGAGACCAGCGAGATGGCAATGAACTCGGTTGAGTTTGCCAGGAAAGGTGGTGATACGGTGCGCCGCAATATCGACGGTATGGACCGTATCCGTGAAACTATCCAGGAGACTTCAAAGCGCATCAAACGCCTTGGTGAAAGTTCCCAGGAAATCGGTGATATCGTTGAACTTATCAATGACATCGCCGAACAGACCAACATCCTGGCGTTGAATGCGGCTATTCAGGCCGCCATGGCCGGTGAAGCAGGCCGCGGTTTCGCGGTGGTTGCTGACGAAGTTCAGCGACTCGCAGAGCGTTCCAGTAACGCAACCAAACAGATCGAGGCGTTGGTCAAAACTATCCAGACGGATACCAACGAAGCGGTTATCTCCATGGAACAGAGCACCGCGGGTGTTGTTAACGGTGCGCGTCTTGCCGAGGAATCCGGGCAAGCCCTGGACCAGATCCAGAAGGTGTCCGACGATCTTGCCGGGTTGATCCAGAATATATCGGCTTCCGCCCGCCAGCAGTCCAAGGCGGCAGGTAACATTTCCGAGACCATGCATGTTATCCAGGAGATCACGACGCAGACTTCAGCCGGTACCAACGAAACCTCAGCTTCAATCGGTAACCTCGCCAGCCTGGCTGACGAAATGGGTCACTCGGTAGCTGGCTTCAAACTGCCGGGGTAGGGGGGCGCAAGCCCGTGGCTGACACGAGTGGACAGACACAAGCCTGCGCGGAAACCCGGCCCAGAGCCGGGTGTTCGCTGGACATGGACGACCGGCAATATTCGGCCTGGACGAGATTGCTGGAGAGCCGTGCCGGGCTGTTTATTGCGCAGGAGCGTAAATCCTTTATGGTTAGTGGAATACGCTCACGCATGCGAAAGCTCGGTTGCCAGGATTACCGTGAATACTACAACCATCTGTCCAGTGGGCATCTCCATGTCCGGGAATGGTCTCTGCTGGTGGACCAGCTTACGGTTCATGAGACCTGTTTCTTCCGGCACGAGTCGTCCATGAAACTGGTCGAAGAGGTAGTGATCCCTGCTGCATTCGAGCATCAACAGAGTGTGAACGCATGGAGTGTAGGTTGTGCCAGCAGCGAGGAGTCGTACAGCCTGGCAACATCCGAATATGGAGAGAGTGCGTTACCCGGATACGCTGGCGTATCGGCGCACAGACTAGAAGCACGTAGTGCGGGATTAAAGGACAAATAATGAATCAGGCAATCGATTTCAGTACACTGACGTGGGTTAAGACCGAACTGGATGAAACGCTCAAGGAAGCGCGCCGGTCACTGGAGGCTCATGTAGAAAACCCGCAAGATGAAGCCCAGCCCGGGTTCCTGGCAGCGCACCTGCACCAGGTATACGGTACGCTGCAAATGGTTGAACTGTACGGTGCATCGCTGCTGGCAGAGGAAATGGAGCAGGTCGCCAAAGCCATTGCAGACAAGACCGCGACCCGGCATGACGAAGCCTGTGACGTGCTTATGAGGGCCATCCTCCAGTTACCCGACTACCTGGATCGCCTGATCGCCGGCTACCGCGATATTCCCCTGGTGCTGTTACCGCTGCTGAACGACCTGCGTGCTGTACGCGGCGAGAATCTGTTATCCGAGAATTACATGTTTGCACCGGATCTGGATACTGTGCTGCCTGAGTCGGTTGTCACAGCAGAGACAGGCGATGGTGATATTCAGATACAGGCGCAGGCGCTTCGTCACCGTTTCCAGCGGGGGTTGCTGGGATGGTTCAGGAATAGCGAAACCCGGGACGCGCTGACCGCGATGGTCGAGGTGCTGGAAAACCTGCAGAGTCTGAGTAGTGACGCTAAGGCGGCGCGCCTTTGGTGGGTTGCTGCAGGTGTCGTGGATGCGCTAAGGGAACAGGTGCTGGACGGCAGTGTCGCCGTCAAACGGCTGATGGGGCAGGTCGATCGACAGATAAAATCAGTAGTGAATCTTGGTGAAGCCGCTGTGGTCCAGGGTATGCCGCGCGAATTATTCAAGAATCTGCTGTTTTATGTCGGGCAGGCACATGGCGCCGGTTCACGTGTAGCCGATATTCAGTCAACCTACAAGCTGCAAGACCTGTTGCCGGGCGAGGAGGAGCTTGCAGCAGCTCGTGAGAGTCTTGCCGGCCAGAATGCCGACCTGTTTGCAACGGTAGCAGTTGCAGTAAAGGAAGAGCTGGGGCGGCTCAAAGATACGCTGGACATCGTACTACGCAATGGGTGCAAGGATATAACAGACCTTCAGCCGCTCACGGATTCACTGCGTTCTCTGGGTGATACCCTGGGCATGTTGAGCCTGGGTGCGGCGCGTGAAGCGGTGAATAGCAGGTCCGGAGACTTGCAGCGCAATATCGATGCGCAGGAAATGCCGGCGGATACCTCGCTAATGGATGTGGCAAGTACATTGCTATTTGTTGAATCCTCAGTCGACGGAATGGGTTCTGGCCGCGCCGTGGCGGACAGTGAGAACCAGGTTGAAGAGCAACTGGCCAGGTCGGAATACAACCAGGTGATGGATGTTGTTATCCAGGAAGCCATCACCGATCTGGTCAGAGCGAAAGAGGCTATTGTCTCTTACATCGACTCGGACAATGATGTCGGAGCTCTTGCCGAGGTTCCGCAGTGGTTTAACCAGGTGAAGGGCGGGCTGCTGTTGCTGGGCGAGTCGAGGCCTGCTGCCCTGGTGGATTCTATTAACAGGTATATTGAGAAAGAACTGGTTGAGCAGAACAAGCAGGCCCCGCAGCAGGAGCTGGATTCACTGGCTGATGCCGTCTGTGGGCTGGAATACTATCTGGAGAGCCGCAAGGAACACCGTATGTATGGCAGCTCCGCCATGACAGTGGCCGAGCAGAGTATCGACAGGCTGGGTTACCCTGCGCGGGAGGATGAAGAGTCAGAACCGGCGGTCAGGGAGGCCGAGGACCCGGGGGAATCCGGGATCGAAGCCAGTGAGTCGAATAACAGCGACGCACAGGACAACCCTGAGTCGATTGATAAGACGTCTGCGGATAACGAGTTCGGGCTGGAGTTTTCATTGCTCGACAACATAACAGACGATGAGGACCCGGATGTAAAATTACCCGATGAGACAGGCACAGCGTCTGTTGACACGGAAACTTCTTCGATTGAGACGGTAGAAGAAACTGCGGAAGAAACCCGATCCGGGGCCCCCACAGGGACTGCATCCAGCCAGGCTGAAATCCAGGAAGACGAGCTGTCTGTGATCGGGGAAGAAGTCGATGAAGAGATTCTGGAAATCTTCATTGAAGAAGCCGAAGAAGAGCTGGCCAGCATCAACGAGTTGCTTCCGGCCTGGATTGGTGACCCGGAAAATGGGGAGGCGCTGAGCAGCATGCGGCGCTCCTGGCATACCCTGAAAGGTAGCGGCCGGCTTGTCGGCGCACTGCGCATCGGTGAGTTTTCCTGGGCATACGAAAATCTGCTCAACCGTGTGATAGACGGTATGGTACCGGTAACACCGGTTATGACCGACCTTCTCCAGTCCGCAGCAGACATGCTGTCGGGCCTGGTGCAGCAGATCAAGGATGGAACTCCTGTGCAAGGGTCGGTTGCCTGTCTGATGAGTTGTGCAGAGGCACTAAGCAACGGTGAGCCACTGCCTGCCGGCTGGTCCGGCGAGCAGCAGCAAGCCGCTGACGAAGACGTTCCCGGGCAGGAAGACGAGGAACAGGTTGCGGGAGTTGAAGAGGTGGTCTGTAACGGCGTTATGGACCCGATGTTATACGAAATTTTCAATACTGAAACCTGCGGTCATCTTGAAGAGGTCCGGAAATTTCTCGACCGGACGACAGCCAGTGACTCAATGGTGGATGAATCGCTGGCGCGTGCGCTGCATACCTTGCACGGCAGTGCGCATATGGCAGAGGCGGAAGCTATCGCAGATCTGGCAGGCGCGCTGGAGCGATGGGTCAAGGCGCTGATGGAGGCGGGACAGCCGCTGGCGGATGTGGGCTGTGACGTTCTGACAGAAAGCGTCAATATTGTAGACGAAATGCTGTCCATTCTGCCCAATACTATTGACGAGCCCGATCGTTACGCAGAACTGCTACAGCATATCAATTCACTGTATGAATCGGTCCCCGCTCCCGGCGTGGAAGCACAGCCCGCCGACGTGGGCACGCAGGATACAATTGCGGAGCCCCCTGCAGAAGAGGTATCACACCCCGAACCTGAAGATCCCTATGCTTCGTGTGACGAGGAACTGCTGGAGGTCTTCGTTGAAGAAAGTACCGGTAACCTGGAAACGAGCGCCGCGGCGTTGTCGCGCTGGCGGAACTCCCGGCAGGACAGCGAAGCGCTGGCAGAATTACAGCGTGCCATGCATACCGTTAAAGGCGGTGCGCGCATGGCTGATATTACTCCGATTGGTGATCTTGCCCATGCGACAGAATCGCTGATTATAGCTGTCACCGAGGGTCAGGCAGCGGCAGATGATTGCGCACTGGACGGTGTGCAACACGCCCAGGATGGCCTGGTTGCAATGCTGGAAAAGGTGCGTAACCGTGAACCGGCAGATTCAGCAGACACGCTGATGAAACAGTTGCAGGAACTGAGTGAACGGATCCCCGAGGCAGGTAATGCTGAAGATGCAGCGGGGGCGGTTGTAGAGGATTCAGGAGTAGAAGAGCAGATCTCCGTTACTGAAGCCGAAGCCACCCGGACTGCAGATGACCCGTATGCTGAAACAGACCAGGAATTGCTGCAGGTCTTCCTTGAAGAAGCCAGCGATATTATGGAGAACAGCGAACAGACCTTGCAGAACTGGAAGCAGGCGCCTGACGACCAGTCGCTCATGGTGGAATTGCAGCGCGAACTGCATACTCTGAAAGGTGGTGCCCGTATGGCGGATATCACTGAAATCGGTGACCTCGCTCACGCCGTTGAGTCTCTTATGGTCAAGGCTGCGGAGGGTGAGGTCGCTGCTCGCGAATCCATGTTTGTGGTGCTGCAACAGGCGCACGACCACCTTTCAGGTATGGTCGATCAGGTGCGTAATCGACAGCCGCTGGAACGGGCCACAACCGTTCTGCAGGACCTGAAATTACTAATCGAAGGCAAGGAGGTTGTTGCTCGAACCGAGCAGCCGGAAGAGACCGCCGCCGGGAAATCTGCTGAATCCGTTGCCGTACAGGAGGCGAAAGAAAACGAAGACCGTCGTGTGCACTCCCGCACCAGTCATGAAGTCGTTCGTGTCAAGGCGGTGCTGCTCGATAATATGGTTAACTATGCCGGCGAGGTCAGTATTTACAGGTCTCGACTGGAGCAGCAGGTCGGTGCCTATCGCTTCAACCTGGTTGAACTGGATCAGACTGTGTCACGCGTAAGTGAACAGTTGCGCAAGCTTGAGATCGAAACCGAGGCCCAGGTGCTGTTCCGTTACGAAGCGGAAGTGTCGGATGGCCCCGACAACGAAGAGTTCGACCCGCTGGAGATGGATCGATATTCGCATATGCAGCAGTTGTCGCGTTCCCTGGCAGAAAGTGTCAACGACCTGGGCAGCATTCAGGGAATGCTGGAAAACATCACGCGCGAATCGGAGACCTTGCTGCTGCAGCAGTCACGTGTAAATACCGAACTGCAGGAAGGACTGATGCGCACGCGCATGGTTCCCTTCCTCAGTCTGGCTGCCCGCATGCGGCGCATTGTCCGACAGACTACCCAGGAACTCGGCAAGAAAGCAGAGCTGGAATTAACCGGTGCGGAAGGTGAAATGGATCGCACCGTAGTCGATCGTATAGTCGCACCGATCGAGCATATGTTGCGAAATGCAATTTCCCACGGAATAGAAAGCCCGGAAGAGCGAAAAAAGGCCGGCAAGCCGGAATGCGGAGCTATCAAAATCACGCTGGAACGTGAATCTTCCGACGTGGTTCTGCGCATTGTCGACGATGGTGCCGGCATCAACATGGATGCCATACGCAGCAAGGCCATTGAGCGTGGCTTGATGAAAGCGGATGCGGATCTGACTGATAACGAGGTACTCCAGTTTATCCTGGAAACCGGGTTCAGTACTGCCGAGAAAGTGACGCAGGTTGCAGGGCGCGGTGTCGGTATGGACGTCGTCAATAGTGAAGTCAAACAACTGGGTGGCTCGCTGCATATTGATTCGGAGCCCCTCAAGGGTACTACATTCACCATAAGGCTTCCCTTTACGCTGGCTTTGAACCAGGCACTTTTGATAGAGGTTGGTGAGGATCCGTATGCGATTCCCCTGTCAAGTATCGAAGGTATTGTTCGCATGCGGCGGGAGGACCTGAAATCCTACTATGCTGATCCTGACGCCCGGTTTGCTTATGGTGGATATGAGTACGAGGTCAGCCATCTGGGCAGCGTACTGGGTACCGGCAGCCCGCATCTGGACAGTGGCCCGTCCCGTGTTCCGGTGTTGTTGTCGCGGGCGGGGGATCATGGCGTGGCATTTCAGGTTGAAAACCTGATGGGAAGTCGCGAGATTGTAGTCAAATCTGTGGGCCCACAGATCAGCACGGTGCGTGGTGTCTCGGGCGCCACAATTCTGGGTGACGGGCGTGTAGTTATGATCCTGGATATCGCTGCCATGTTGCGTGGTGGTGTAGCAGAAGCGCTGAGCCAGGTTGAGGATATGGTTCACCAGCAGCCAGCGACCGAAGGACTCACTGTAATGGTGGTCGATGACTCGATCACCGTGCGCAAGGTCACCACCCGCCTGCTGGAGCGCAATGACATGAATGTAATTGCAGCCAAGGACGGTGTTGACGCCGTTGCCAAACTACAGGAACATGTCCCCGACATCATGCTGCTCGATATTGAAATGCCGCGTATGGACGGTTTCGAACTGGCGACACACGTTCGCAACGAGGCCCGTTTACGTGATATTCCGATCATTATGATTACCTCGCGAACTGGCGACAAGCATCGGCAGCGTGCGATGCAGATTGGAGTAAACCGTTACCTGGGCAAGCCCTTCCAGGAAAGCGAATTGCTGGAAAATATCAAGGGATTGCTTGAGGAGCTTTGTGTAGATGGCTGAGGCCCGACAGGACGTATTGCGAGTGGCGTTGCTGGCAGAGAAATACCAGCGCGATGAATTTCGCGAATTGCTGGAAAGCGAAGGCATGGAGGTCGTGCTTGATTATGGCTTTGGCCTGCCGCTTCCCGATGTTCTGAACAGCGCGGAGGTTCTGCTGATCAATATGATCGATCGGCCGGATCACTCCCAGGTGCAGGATATTCTGGATCAGTCACCGGTACCGGTGCTGCTTAACCAGGGTGGGATTGGCAGCAGTACAATCTGGCAGCGCAGACTGGTGGGTAAGCTGCAGACCCTGGCTAACCGGTCGATGCCAAATGCGAGTAGCAATGCACATCACAGTCGGCCGGAGTTGCGTGTGGTACATGATCAGGGCAATAACAAGGCTGAGGCTCCCTGGCTGGTTGTGCTTGGGGCATCAATTGGCGGCCCCGGCGCGGTGGCGCAGTTTTTGCGAGCGTTGCCCGATGAATTACCGGTGGTTTTATTGCTGGCGCAGCATATTTCCGATTCTTATCAGGATCTGCTTGCAGAGCAGCTGGATCGTTGCAGCACATGGCCGGTGGCCGTACTGGGTGAGCAGCAGACCCTTGAAGCAGGGCAGGTCTGGATAGTGCCGGCCGATAACCCTATCGAGATGGCTAAAGACGGGACAGTCCGTCGCAGCGGAGGGCCGTGGGATTCCGCACGCCGGCCTGATATCAATGCAGTTCTGAAAAGCGCTGCAAAAACCTTTGGCAAACGCTGTGGAACGATTATTTTCAGTGGCCTTGGTCAGGATGGCAGTCTGGGCTGTGTGGCCATCGCAGAACATGGCGGGTTCGTATGGACGCAGAGCCCCGAGAGTTGTGCTATTGCGAGCATGCCGGAAGCCACCCGGCGCTCGTGCAATGTCGAATTGAGCGGGACCCCCGAACAACTTGCGCAGATGCTGATGGCTCGCTGTCAATCCGAATCCGCGAGCGTTAACTAGATTAGGTACAGGGAGTGGTTAAAATGAATGCTGTCGTTGAATCTGTAAGGAGCCTGTGGGTACCTCTGGGAGAGGTGAATCTGCTGGTGCCCAATGTCGCTATTGCCGAAGTCATTAATTACCAGCCACTGGACCTGATTCATGACGGGCCTGACTGGTTGCTGGGGTGTTTGCGCTGGCGTGAGCAGGAATTGCCGGTAGTTTCGGTAGAGCGATTATGTGGTTTCAATCTGCCTCAGGGGGAGCGCGGCTCACGCATTTCGGTGCTGAACTCGGTGCTCCCGGGCACAGACCTGCCTTTCTATGCCATTGTCACAGCGGATATCCCTCGTCTGTTTAGTGCGGATGAAGATGCCCTGGGTGGTTCCGTGCTCGGTGACAGGGAACTGCCGGACACGGTTGCGGACTGTGTCCGGATCGGTAATGAAGAAGCATTAATTCCTGATCTCGAGAGTATTCAGACGATGGTCGGGAAAGCCTGGGCAGCTGTCAGAAAATAAATCCTCTGGATAGAGCGTTAGCCTGCCAGGTCCCCCCACAATGTTTGCAGCGCGCTTATGGCCGCCAGCGCTGCTGTTTCTGTACGCAATACTCTGGGTCCGAGCCGTACCCGCTGAAAGCCCGCGGACACGGCCAGCTCTGTTTCCCCTGCATCCAGTCCGCCTTCCGGTCCGATCAGGATGCGAGTACGGTTTGTCGGTGCCAGCTCACCCAGGTTGATTTCCGCCTCGGGATCGAGCACAAGCTGTAGCGCCCCGTTTGTTTCTGTACACCAGTCAGACAACAGACAGGCCTCTCCCAGTTCGGGCAGGACCGACCGGCCTGATTGCTCACACGCAGACCGGATAACCCCTTGCCAGCGCGACATGCGTTTCTCCAGTCGCTTGCCGTTCAGTTGTACCTGTGAGCGAACGGTCCAGAGTGGCGTTATGGCGTTTACACCGAGCTCCACCGATTTCTGCAGAACAAAGTCCATGCGTTCACCACGCGAGATTCCTTGCCCCAATGCAATATGCAGCTTCGATTCTCTGGACGTTGGTTCGGCACGCAGGATACCGGCATTGATCTGCTTTTTGTCCGCCCTGTTCAGAACGGCGTGATAATCGCGGCCATCACCGTTAAACAGGATCAGCGGGGCGCCGACTTTCAGGCGCAATACACGGGAGATGTAGTGGCTGGTTTCTTCGTCCAGCTCAACAGATTCCCTGTCAGCGAGTTGCTGTCGGGTATAAAAACGCGAAATGCGCATCAGCAGGGGGAAAGACCTGCACTGTTCATAGTCCCAGGTTATTCCAGATGGCTGTGCTGGGACCGGCCTGGTTCATGGTATAGAAATGCAGCCCGGGTGCGCCGGCATCCAGCAGTGCCTGACACATTTCGCTGACGACTTCTTCACCGAAACTGCGGATGGATGCCCGGTCATCACCGTAGGCCTCCAGCCGCCTGCGGATCCAGCGCGGGATTTCAGCACCGCACATGTCGGAAAAACGCGCCAGTTGGGTGTAGTTTGTGATCGGCATGATGCCGGGCACTATGGGTAGATCGATGCCACGTTTTTCACACTGTTCAACGAAGTTGTAGTAGGCATAGGGGTTGTAGAAATACTGTGTGATGGCACTGTC
>VAPD01000706.1_pt1 | contig 17732 bp, 15 predicted proteins | sample 3393901 | NCBI WGS metagenome assembly VAPD01 (sample SAMN08290435, study PRJNA428436) | hydrothermal vent metagenome | isolation source: Deep-sea hydrothermal vent chimney | place: Atlantic Ocean: South-mid Altantic Ridge | depth 3034 m m | reverse complement strand
CTGCTCCTGCTGGCGATGGCGGCACCGGTCAGCGGCGGCTGGTTACATGAAGATGCCGATATCATGGGTACCCGGATAACGGTAGAGCTGTTTCACCCGGATCCGGCGATTGCCCAACGAGGTGTAGATACCGTCCTTCAGGAGATGCATCGCATCGACACCAGCATGAGCCCCTACATCGCTACCAGCGAGCTGGCACGGCTCAATGTCGAAGCACAGCACAAAGCTTTTGGCATTAGCGACGAACTGTTTGCACTGATTCAGCGCTCACAGTATTTTTCAAACCTGACCGGCGGCGCATTCGATATCACCTTTGCCAGTGTCGGGTTCCTTTATGACTACCGCAATGCCATCAAGCCCGACGATTCCCAACGCCGGGAAGCTGCCGCGCTGATTAACTATCACAACCTGGTGCTGGACGAAACCGGAAACACTGTGGCTTTCAGAAAACCCGGTGTACGTATTGACCTCGGAGGTATTGCCAAGGGTTACGCCGTGGATCGCTGCATCCTGCTGTTGCAGGAACTTGGCATCGGGCAGGCACTGATCACCGCAGGTGGTGACAGCAGAATGATGGGAGAGCGCTGGGGCAGGCCCTGGACCATCGGCATACGCGATCCAAGAGACGCGGACAAAATGGTCGCGGTTATCCCGTTGACGGATGTTGCGGTGTCGACTTCGGGCGACTACCAGCGCTACTTCGAAAAAGATGGCGTTCGTTACCACCACATCATCAACCCGCAATCGGGCGATTCTGCCCGCGAACTGCAAAGCGTCACGATCATCGGGCCCGATGCGACCACCACCGATGCCCTGTCGACCAGTGTGTTCGTACTGGGACTTGAGGCAGGCATGAAACTGATTGACCAGTTGCCGGATATCGATGCCATCCTGGTGGACCAACACGGCAGGATGCACTATTCGAGCGACCTGCAACCCGCCAAAAATACGAGCGGCAGCGTCAAGCCTGCGGCAGAACCTGTCGCTCATTGATAACGGACCATGGCCCCGCATAGGCGAACCCTGAATCTACCCCGACTTCTGCCGCTTTTTTGGCACATTATGGGGCATGGCACGACACTGAACATGAACTCACGGCAATGCTGCCGATCAAGCACCATCTGGCACAGACTTTGCCTTGATTCTGAAAGGAATATTCTATAATTAACAGAACGGGCACTGTGGCTTCCGGCTTGTGAACAAGTTCTCGGAAACCGGGCCCGTCTAGCGGTGATACTTGCCCGGGTATGTGCGCATACCCGAAATGCCGATGGAGGGCGTATGAAAGCGTTATACAGGGGAATACTGACCGGGTTACTGATCTGGCCATTGCTACTGCTTGCGGCAGAAACCAGGGGACCGGCTGAAAGCGGCATCACGGAGGGCGTCCAGACGCTCAAGCAACAGGTACTGGAGCTCAACAGGGATCTGTTCCTGCTTGAAGAAGAACTCCTGTTCCCCTCCAACACCCAGGTCTCCGTATTTCTCTCCATGAATGTCGGCGAATTTTTCCAGCTTGATTCAGTAAAAGTCAAAATCGACGGCAAGGAAGTTGCTGACTACCTGTATACTCGAAGGGAACTTGATGCGCTGGCACGCGGTGGGGTGCAACGCATTTATATTGGCAACCTGCGTACCGGCGAGCACGAACTCGTTGTTTTCTTCATCGGCAAAGGCCCGCATGATCGCGACTACAAGCGCGGTACCACCATGACGATCAACAAGGGCCTTGGGCCCAAGTACGTCGAATTGAAAATTGTCGACCAGACGAAAGACTATCAGCCCGAGTTTGAAGTCAGGGAATGGTAATGCCGAAGCCCCCGCTTCAGTTCCTGTTGTTCTGGATCTGGCTGGCAGTGACCACCAATGGCTTTGCTGTTTCTGTAAAACCGCAAGAGGTCCGCGACCTGCACTATGGTGAAGTCCTGTTCCACTTCTACCAGGAAGATTACTTCACCGCCATCACCCACCTCCTGGTCGCTCAGCAGCAGGATCATCTGCAGCACCACCAACAGGAATCGGAACTGTTGCTGGGCGGCCTGCAACTCTCCTATGGCATGCTCGACCAGGCGGAGACCCGCTTCAATCGCCTCCTGGATGAGGACACAGATCCTGAACTGCGTAACCGGGTCTGGTTCTACCTGACCAAGATCGCCTACCAGCGTGGCCGGCATGAACAGGCTTTCAACACGCTGCAAAAAATCAACGAGCCAAGAGACAAAAAAGTACGCGCAGAGTTAGCGATGCTTAACGCTAACCTGCACATGGAAATGGGTAAGGATGCCGAGGCTGCCGAAATTCTCAGGAGGGCATCTGCGCCCGAAGGCTGGAAGGAATACCTGCGTATTAACCGCGGCATAGCCCTGTTACGCGCCGGAGATATAGAGGAAGGCCGGGCAACACTCGACAAGCTGGGGAAAAAGCGCTCTGGCGATAAAGAGTTGCGAGCATTGCGCGACCGCGCCAATCTGGGGCTGGGCTACGAACTGTTACGCAGGGGCGAAGCCGAACAGGCACGAAAATATCTTAACCGGGTTCGCCTGCAGGGCCCGTTTATGCAGGCGGCATTGCTGGGTGCCGGCTGGGCGGATACCGAGCGTGGCGATTATGAACAGGCCCTGACACCCTGGCTGGCGCTTCTTAAACTGTCCGGCCATGATGCGCCGGTGCAGGAAGCACACCTGGCCGTTCCCTACGCTTTCAACAAGATCGGTGACAACAAACGCTCTAATTATTTTTATAAACAGGCGCTGGAGTTTTTTGACAAGGAACAGGAGAACCTGGGTAATGCCATACAGGCAGCACAGTCAGGTGCGCTGGTCTCACTGCTAAGCCACACAGATACCGACCCCGGCTCGTCCGGGGGCTGGCTTAACGAGCATCCGACACTGGAAGACGTACCGTCCGGGCGCTATCTGGTGGATATACTGTCTGGCCATCAATTCCAGGAATCCCTGAAAGACTACCGGGACCTTGGCTACCTGAAACAACTGCTGCGTAGCTGGCTGGATAATGTCAGCCTGTACTATGACATGGTCGACGCGCGGCGACTGGCGTATGAACAACGTGCGCCGCTGGTCCGAAAACGTCTGGAGGAACAAGAGGCATCGGCCTTACAACAACGCTGGCAGCACTACAATATCCTCGTTCAGGACGTGCGCCGTAGCGACGATCCTTTGAGCCTTGCAACAGGCAAAGAGAAGCAGCAATGGAAAATATTGCAACAAACACAGGAAAAACTTGCCGCCCTCCCACAGGAACCCCGCTTGATAAAAATGCGGGACAAGACACACTGGCTGCAAGGCGTCCTCTACTGGCAGATCCAGTCCGACTATAAACCACGACTCAGAGAAGCAGAAAAACAGATAAAGGAACTGGGCAGCCTGATCAGCGAGACAACCCGGAAACACCAGCAGGCGACCGATGCACTGACTGATGTCAAGGCGGGCTTTGAGGGGTTTGATGACCGCATCGAAACCTTGCGCAGACGTATCCTGGCACTGTTGCCACGGATCGATATTGAGCGCGACAATGCCAGTAGACAACTGCAACAACTGGCGCTGAAGGAGCTTGGTGTCCGCAGGCAGCGGCTGACCAGTTACAGGCTACAGGCCCGTTACGCACTGGCACGCAGCTATGATCAGGTAGCACAGCAACACAAGGGCGAGGCAGAGGAGGAGTGAAACCTTTGACGCCACTGCTGTCACTAAGCATCGCCCTTTCACTGGGCGGCTGTTCGCTGCTTTCCCGCTTCGATGACGATTCCTACAGCACCGTTGGATCACTATCCACGGAGGAGCTACCCGCGGTACCCGCCGGGGATCCCGAAAAAGATCGTGCCGCAGCCACGCATCACTACCAGGCCTTTCTGGAAGAATCACCGGATAGCGAAAATGCACCGGAAGCCATGCGTCGTCTTGCCGATCTTCAACTCGCTGCCGAGCAGGATGCTTTAGAGAAAGGTGCATCATCTACAGGCACACGATCCCGTGCAGCGCAGCTCTATGAGGAGTTGCTCAGCCGCTACCCGGATCGCCAGGACAATGACAGCGCCCTGTACCAGCTGGCGCGCGCCTATGACCAGGTCGGTGAAACCGAACCTTCAATGCATGCACTCACCCGCTATACGGAAGAATATAAAACAGGCAACAAATACGACGAAGCCCAGTTCCGCCGTGGCGAATACCTTTTTATACGACGCGACTACGCGCAGGCCGAGCGTGCTTACCAGGCAGTTATCGACAGCCAGGGAGAGGCTTCTGCCTTCCATCAACAGGCACTCTACAAACTCGGCTGGTCGCATTTCAAGCAGGGTCACTATCTGCCTGCACTGAATGCTTATATACAGATTCTTGATGAAAACATTCCCGCGCATGATTCAGCCAGCCTGCCAGACTACATCAAGCGCACGGAACAGGAACGCCTGAGCGACACCCTGCGCGCCATCAGCCTGAGTTTTTCCTATCTTGGTGACAGTAGCGAGGTACGGTCTTACTTCCAGCGTGAGGGTCCCCGCAGCTACGAACCGCTGATCTACGCCAATCTGGCCGCCCTGCACCTCAGCAAGGAACGCTACACCGACGCCGCAGACACCTACAGCCTGTTTGCAAAGGTACACCCGCAGCACCATGAAGCTCCGCTGTTTCAGTCACGCGTAATCGATGTCTACAAACAGGCAGGGTTCGGTGAGCGAGTGCTGGTGGAGAAGAAGGCCTTCGTGGTGCGCTATGAGCCCGCAAGCGACTACTGGAAACAGCGTGACCCCGCACAGTCTCCTTATATCCTGCCCCAGGTCCAGCGTCATTTACGGGATGTGGCCCGTCACTACCATGCCCTGGCACAGCAACAGAGTGAACCCGGAACCTACGCGGAAGCCGGGCGCTGGTACCAGCTCTACCTGCGTGCATTTCCGGACAGCGAACAGGCACCCTACATGAATTTCCTGTACGCCGAGCTGCTCACCAGCAGTGGGCAACACGGCCTTGCAGCTGTCCAGTACGAACGTACTGCCTACGGATATGGCGAACACATAAAATCATCCGAAGCCGGTTATGCCGCACTACTGGCTTACCAGAAACACGAGCCCACACTCAAAGGCACTACCAGGGCCGACTGGCACCGCGCTGGTATCAATAGCGCATTGCGCTTCGCCGACCGGTTCCCGGCCCACAAGCAGGCACTACCGGTACGCACACTCGCAGCACAACAGCTCTATGCCCTGAAAGACTACGAGGCAGCCATTGAAGCCGCGCAACCAGTGGCTGAGAACCCCAATACACCGAGAGACCTGCAGTTATCGGCCTGGACTGTGATCGCCCACGCCCGCTTTGACCAGCAGGATTATCATCAGGCTGAAGCCGCCTACCAGCAGGTGCTGACCCGCACCGCCCCGAACAGCGAACAACGTGGAAAATTGCAGGAGAAACTGGCTGCCAGCATCTACAAGCAGGGCGAACAGGAAAGAGCCGCCGGGAATCTACTTGCTGCTGCCGGACACTTTCTGCGCATTAAAGACGCGGTACCGGGCTCTGGCATCAATGTCACCGCGCAGTACGATGCAGCGGCAGCCTACATCGCGCTGCAGCAATGGCCCGACGCTATCCGTATCCTGGAGCAATGGAGGATCAACTACCCCGGCAACAAACTGCAGGATGATGTAACCCGCAAGCTGGCGGTGCTGTATCAGGAAAACAACCAGCCGCTACGGGCTGCCGTTGAGTTCGAGCGCATCGCCGCGACACAAACAGACCCGACCCTGAGACGCGAAGCCACCTGGACCTCTGCCACCCTGTATCAACAGGCCGGGCGTGAACAACAGGCTATCGCCGCCTATATACGCTTCGTAAAAAAGTACCCGCACCCTGTCGAACAGGCCATCGAAGCTCGCTACCAGCTGGTCCAGCTGTTCCAGAAAACCAGGACTCATGGCAAAGTTCGCTACTGGCAACAACAGATTGTCGACTCGGACAGAGCCGCCGGAAGTGCGCGTTCAGACCGGACCCGCTTTCTCGCGGCGCATGCCAGACTGGCGTTGGTCGAAACTGATCTCGAGGCTTACAAAAGCGTCAGGCTGAAGGAGCCGCTGAAAAAAAACCTCCTTCGAAAGAAAAAGTATATGCAAGCCTCTATCAAGGGCTACAATGAAGCGGCCGCTTACAATGTATCGGAAGTAACCACGCAAGCCACCTACGGAATAGGGGATCTGTATACCGACTTCAGCAAGGCATTGATGGCATCAGAACGCCCCCGGAATTTCAGTGCCGAGGAGCTGGAACAATACGACATCCTTCTGGAAGAACAAACCTACCCCTTTGAGGAAAAAGCGATCGAGGTGCATGAAGCCAACGTACAGCGAATTACTGCAGGGCTGTATGACGAATGGGTAAGAAAGAGCATGGTGGCGCTGGCCAAACTGATGCCGGTCCGCTACGCCAAGGAAGAAAAAAGTGAAGACTTTGTTGCCATACTGCAATAAAGCCCGGGCCACCTGCATGGCAATATTATTGCTGCTGGCTGGCTGCAGCGGCACAGCAACGCGTGACGGGAAAACAGCAGAACCGGTTAAGCTACCGCGCAGCTATGACAATGCACTGGTCCTGATGCAAAGCGGCGATTACCAGGCGGCTATTCCCGTATTACAGGCATTCATCGAAAAGCAGCCTCAACTCGCGGGTCCCTACATAAACCTGGGGATTTCCTATCAGAAAACCGGCCAGTTTGATGCGGCAGCACAAGCCCTGATAAAAGCGATTGAACTGAGCCCGGATAACACCATTGCCTACCAGCAACTGGGCATGACCTACCGCGAGCAAGGTAACTTCGATGCCGCCCTGGATGCGTACACCAATGCCCTGAAGCTGGATTCCGATTACGCCCTCGCGCACCGTAATATTGGAATTCTCTACGATCTTTATCTTCAGCAGCCCGCGCTGGCGCTGGACCATTACAAGCGTTATCTGGAACTGGTCGACGAACCGGACCAGACAGTCAATCGCTGGGTGATCGACCTGGAACGTCGCACCGGAACTACCAGCGCGAGATCGACACCGTGAAACTGTTAAGCGGATTAGCCACTATAGTCATGCTGGCAGCCTCGGTATCCGCACTGTCCGAGGAGCAGATGGAACTGGAAGGCATGGCCGTAATCGGTAACCGCGAGTTACCCAAGGCGCTGTTTATCGTGCCGTGGAAAGACCCAAGCGCGGCATTGACACCCGAACGCCCGGTTAACAGCCTGATTGACGAGGCCCTGCAACCCGTCGATCCGGATGTTTTCAGACGCAAACTGGATTATTTCGACACCGTTCACAAAACGGACTAAAGAAACGGGCCAAATCCCCGAGAAACAGTAGGCACTTTTAAGGAGTTAACGATGGATATCTTTTCGACATTTGTACAGTTTTTCCAGTCCGGCGGGGTGTTTATGTATCCCATCGTTGTCGTTCTGGCACTCGGCTCCGCCATTGCACTGGAGCGTTATATCTACCTGACAGCGGCACGCGCCACCAATCAGCGTATCTGGAAAAAGGTCATGCCGCTACTGATGGAAGGCAAGTACGGCCAGGCCATTGCTGTTACCGAGAAATCCAGGTCTGCACTCAGCCGCATCCTGCGCTACGGCCTGGATCGTACCAACAGTGCAGCGGTGCATCGGGACGATGTGGAAGTCGCCATGGAAGAAGGCCTTATGGAAACCGTACCGCGCCTGGAAAAGCGCACCCATTACCTGGCAACATTCGCCAATATCGCCACCCTGCTGGGCCTGCTGGGCACCATCATGGGCCTGATCCAGGCCTTTACCGCCGTCGCCAACGCTAACCCGGCCGAGAAGGCCGATATGCTGTCCGCCAGTATCTCAGTCGCCATGAACACCACGGCTTTCGGACTGATGGCTGCAATTCCGCTGCTGCTGATCTACACCGTGCTGCAGACCAAAACCACGGAGCTTGTCGACAGCCTGGAAATGGCATCCGTTAAATTCCTCAACATCCTGACCGAACGCCGCGGAACCGCCGCCTGATGAAACGTCGCTGGCGTAAAAATCGTTGCAGCGCACCGGCGGAGCTGGACATCACGGCCTTTATGAACCTGATGGTCATACTGGTGCCGTTCCTGCTGATTTCTGCTGTATTTTCACGCATTACGATTCTGGATCTGGACCTGCCTGAGCCCGGCTCCGTGAATCAGCAGAATAACAAGGATGAACCCGAGAAATTGCAGCTCGAGGTCATTTTAAGGAAAGACGTCATAGAGATCGGTGACCGCAAACGCGGCTTGCTCAAACTGGTTGAGGTGGCACCCGACGGCAGCCACCTGCAACAGGTCTCCGACATGTTGCAGCAGATAAAGGCGCGCCTGCCCGACAAGCAGGATATCACGCTGCTACTGGAAACGGATATAGAGTACGAACGCCTGGTGGAAATGATGGATACACTGCGTGTTACACAGGTCGAACAGGACGATGAAATGGTTACTGCCGAGCTGTTTCCGGTCATCTCCATTGGGGACGCTCCTGCCGCCAGGCCGCGTGCTTCCAGAAAGGGCAGCAGATGAAACAATCCCGCCGCGCCAAGCGTATGGAACGCCACTACAAGCGCAACAAGGGTGCGCCCGCGTTCAACATGGTGTCCTTGATGGATATCTTTACTATCCTGGTGTTTTTTCTGCTGGCAAACTCTGGCGAAAGCGAGGTATTACCAAGCAGCAGAAATATTGAGCTACCCGAATCCATTGCCGAACAAAAACCCCGGCAAAACGTGGTCGTCATGGTAACTGCAACCGATATTCTGGTTCAGGGCAGCCGTGTGATTTCGGTGGATGACGCTGAAAACAACAAGGGCCTGGTAATCGAAGCGCTGAAGCTTGCACTGGAATCACAGAACCAGCGCCGCGTACTGCAAAGCGCCTCTGATAAAAACAGGCCGCTGGAAGTCACCATAATGGGGAATAAAAAGGTTCCCTACCGGCTTTTGAAGAAGGTCATGGCAACCAGCATGGAGGCCGGTTTCGGGAAAATCTCTCTGGCCGTGATGCAGAAGGCCACCGCCCGTGAGAGCCAGGAATTATAATGGTCTATTCCCACTCACTATCGCTGCCGTGGTCGATTTCAGCGGAAGACGAACGTCGTTTCCGCAAGATTCTGACCATCACACTGGTTCTTACAGTAGTCCTGGGTATTGCAATACCTCTGCTGCCGGTCTTAAAGAAACCCGTGGAGAAGGAAATTAAACTTCCACCTCGTATTGCCCAGCTGATATTCGAAAAAAAGACCGAACCCAGGCCACACAAGAAACCCAGGCCGGAAAAAAAACCGGAGTCAAAACCAAAAAACCCGGTAGCCAAAAAGAAGCCCCTGCCTGAAAAGAAAGTGCCGCCCAGGGTGGAAAAGAAGGTAGCGCCAAAAAAACCGAAAGTAGACGCCCTCGAACAGGCACGCAAGAAAGCCTCGACTGCCGGTCTGCTGGCCTTGCAGGATTCGCTTGCCGATCTGCGCGACCAGTCAGTCGATGAACTGAACGGCTCGAAACGCCTCAGTAATAGCGGCTCAACGGCGAGGGAAACAGAGCGAGCGCTGATTACATCCAAAGTGGGCAGCGGCAGCCGGGGGATCAACACCTCAAGGATGAGCCGTGACACCGGGTCGACACAACTTGTAACGCGTACCGCAACCGAAGTAAAAAGCACCATTACCAAAACGTCGCCCAAAAGCATACGCAAGAAAGACCGCGATGTCTCACGCAGCATTGAGGAAATCCAGGTCGTATTCGATCGTAACAAGAGTGCGATTTACGGCCTGTATAACCGTGCACTACGCAAGGATCCTGCACTGCAGGGGAAACTGGTACTACGTTTGACTATCTCCCCGTCCGGGAAAGTCACCAAAATAGCCCTGGTCTCCAGCGAGCTCGGAGATCTGCAACTGGAACGCAAACTTGTGCAACGAATCAAGATGTTCAACTTCGGCGCCAAACCGGTGGACACGGTAACAATCACCTACCCCATTGATTTTCTGCCTGCCTGATCAGACCGGAACGCGCACCAGGTAATCGAGAACGATACCCGTAAATACAGCTGCGCCGAACCAGTTATTATTCAAAAACGCCTGAAAACAGGCTTTCGGTTCGCGTTCACGAATCAGATACTGCTGGTACAGCGCCAGCCCTGTCGCAAGCAACAAACCAAAATAATAGTAGCTCCCCAGGCTCGCCGTCTGCCCGACCATCAACAAGGCAGCCAGCAGCAGTATCTGAATCGTCGCGATGATGGCGCGGTCCGCTTTACCAAAAAGAATGGCAGTGGATTTAACGCCGATTTTCAAATCATCTTCCCTGTCGACCATACCGTACATGGTGTCATAGGCTGTTGCCCACAACACTGTCGCCACAAACAACAACCAGGCTACTTTCGGTATCCCCCCTGTCTGCGCCGCAAAAGCCATGGGCACAGCCCAACCGAATGCCGCACCCAGAAATACCTGGGGAAGGTGTGTGAAACGCTTCATAAAGGGGTACAGCGCTGCAAAAACCACACCCACGAATGACAGCATGATGGTAAGTCGATTCATAAGCAGAACCAGACCGAACGCCGCCAGGCACAGAACTGCGAACAACATCAGCGCTTCTTTTGGTCTGATCCGACCGGCAGCAATGGGACGATCCCTGGTGCGCTCAACGTGCGGGTCCAAACTCCGGTCCGCATAATCATTGATCACACACCCCGCCGAACGCATCAACACAACACCGCTGGCAAACACCAGCAACACCAGAAGGTCCGGACTCCCCTCACTGGCAATCCACAGCGCCCAGAGCATCGGCCACATCAGAAGAAAAATACCGATGGGCCGGTCAAGGCGCATCAGCCGGACATATTGAGTCAATCGGTCATTCATACCGTCAGGATATTAGTCTGCAGCACGGTTACTGGAAATAATTCCCGGATTCCTTTATTTTTCGTTTCATGAATACGTTGCGAACAGCAGGCGCAGTCCTTATATATCTTACCTCTATGTACCCGATAACGGTAATCCCCGCGTTTGCACCGCCGCCATTTTACAGTTGTACTGATTACCACTGCGACGATAGTGAGACAGTCTCACTATCGGCTAAACAGTGGCGCCAGGTTCAGGTGCTTTTTGCAGCGACCCGGTCAGCGGCTGAAGAGCGCCGGCAGATCCGCAAGGCCATCGCGCTGCTGGAGATCCAGGTTGGCCGCATTACCGGCACCTCGCGCGATCTGGCAAAAAATGTGGCTGGTGCCGGGCAACCCGGCCAGCTGGACTGTATCTCTGAATCGAAAAATACCACAACCTATCTGCAACTGCTGAGCAAGGACGGCCTGTTACAGTGGCATACAGTGGAAGAACGCCAGCTGAGACACCCCTGGATACTGGACCTGCACTGGGCAGCAGTCATTCGCGACAAGGGCACCGATAAACGCTATGCGGTCGACTCCTGGTTTCTCGATAATGGCCACCCGCCCTACATACAGCCACTGGATCAATGGCTGTCAGGGCGCGCCTTCGACAGTGGGCAGGAATAACTCCGCGACCAGTAGCGGTTTGCCACCAACCCGGAATACCGAACGCCGCCCCCGGATCTCCGCGGGTCTTTGCCCGATAAAAAGCAAATTATGACATAGATACCGTTTCTGTAACCCGGTTCTCATATTGACCTGCCCCCGGTGTGAAGCGAGTCTCTGAAATACCCGGATGCCAGGCCGATAATTTCACAAAACCACCGCTGCAGGAGAATGCGCGATGAATCAGCAGATAGTCAATGAACAAATCGCTATCTGGTTAGCGCCAGGCCGGAAAAAGGTCACACAGATGCTAAAACGGTCGAGCAGGATGCGGTTTATGCTGCTGTCACTTACCAATGTATCCGGCTGTCTGCTGATGCTGTCACCACTCATTACGTTGACAGCTGCCTCGGCAAGCGCCGTCTATATGTTCAACCATATCCAGGGACCTCTGGACTGGTTTATGGTCGAGGTATTGGGCGCTGTCAGCCTGTTCAGCGGCTATCTTTCGATGCAATTCTATTTCATCCGCCCGGAAACACCGCTCGGCGCAGGCATTACGCCGGAACAGGCGCCGGAACTGTTTCCCATACTGGATCGCCGCGTCAGACATTTCGGAATACGATCAATCAGTGCCCTCAAACTTACGCCGGACGCCGAGCTCAAGATTCAGGCGACGCCAAAATGGCCGGTACCGCTGTTTCATAGCTACACGCTACGTACCGGTGCCGCGCTGTTATTTTTCCTGTCACCGGGACAGTTTCGTCTGGCCCTGGCCGGTGCCATCGCAGCAACAGCGCAAGCTCAACACAGCTGGAACGGCTGGCTAGGCCAGGCGGCAGAAGACTGGCCTGTCATAGTGACAACACTGGACAAATGCGATTCACTGCTGGCAAAGCTACTGCTCAGACCCGTAACATGGATAAGCCGTACTGCACACGCACTTAGCGCGGAGCTGCGCACTTGCAGGCTACAGATCCAGAGCCGGTGGGTACTGGACAACACCGAAGAACAGAATGCCCTGGAATATCTTTCAAATCAGGTTATCGCCAATGCATACCTCAACAAGCAGTACTGGCCGATGATATACAAGGCAGCCGAGCGCTGCCCTACGCCCGTGGTAAAACCCTTTAACCACTTCGAACTGTTGCTCGAAAAACTGCTCTGTAAACGCTCAGCCAGGCGCTGGCTGCTTCAGGCCCAGACCCATAGCAGTACTGACAACCAGTCTGACTTGCGTGACCTGCTGGCCGAGTTAGGTATCGAACATCTGAAATGGTCACAGTTGCCGGAGAAAAATGCCTTTCACGACATCTTCACTTCAACAGATATTCTCAAGAGCCTGGATACCCACTGGCAAGCGCTTATTGAGCCTGAATGGAACCAGCGGTACACGAGTTTCCAAAGGGACCGGCTGCGCTTTGAAAAACTTCAGACCCGTGCGCAGCAACAAGGCCTTCGAGGGGATTCAGCGCTGCGCTATGTAAAACTCGCCAGCAAATTCATGGGCAGGGAAGAGGCTGTCGCGATATACCAGAGCACGTATCAAGCCAATCTGGATGATGCCAAACTGTGTTTCACCAGTGGCTGCGAGATGCTGAAGTCAGGCAACCTGCGTGAAGGTTGTGAAGCACTACAACGTGCAGCTGAACTGGACGGCTCACTCGCCAACCGCGCATATGCACTGATAAACGAGCACCGGCATGCCTGGATTCACGAAAATAACAAAGTGGTACAACAGGCCAGCTAATGAAGCTACAGGCCGGAGCCAGCGTCTGTACGTTCTTCCTTGACGTCGACCTGCAGTATGAAAGACACGCGCCTGTTTCTGGCCCGGCCTTCAGGGCTGTGATTATCCGCCAGCGGGCGCGTTGCGCCGTAGCCGATGGCGCGCACCATCTCGGGGGCAATGCCTTGCTCGATGAGCTTGCGCGTAACAACAGCAGCGCGCGCGGATGACAGTTCCCAGTTCGACGGGAAGTGGGTGGTTTCGATCGGAATGTTGTCAGTATGCCCTTCAACCGACAAGATATAGGGCTGCCCACTCAGTACTTCCGCCAGCTCTTTCAGCAAGGCCACACCCTCATCTGTCAGCGCCGCACTGGCCCTGGCAAACAGGATGCTGTCGCTGATCTCCAGATTTATTTCCCCTGGGTGGACAGCCACTTCGACTCGATCATGCAGTTCACTGGCTTCGAAAACCTCGAGCAGCACCTCCACAGCATTTTCCGGAAATTGCGGTGCTTTGCTCGTTACGGATACAGCCTGCTCAGGTACATCCAGTGTTTCATTCTCGACCTGAGTCAATTCGCCTTCCCCGATTGCCGCGTCCGTTACCGGCACCACCGGCTCCTCAGTTATCTCCGCAGGCCCCTGCGCAACCGGTACCACGCTCTCGGTGTCAGCCTGGTTTACAGTAATAATGTCCTCAGGCAACAATCCTTCACCAGGCATCGCATACCCCTCAGACACAGGAAGATCGGCCGGGATCAACAGCTGTTGTCGAAACATAAAGCCCAGCGCCCCCAGCGAGATATCAAAGTTCGGCGCAGCCTCCCGGACCATGGGTATCTCTGCATCTGCCAGTTTCATCTCGCTATCCTGGTAGGCCAGCAACAACACAAACAGTGTCAGCAACAATGCCAGGATATCGATAAAGCTCAGCAACCAGCTATCATGCATGGCTGTGGATGACCCGCTGCCCTCCTCCCATGGCATGCCGCCTTCACCGGCATCATCCGGAAGTGCGCCGTGAGGCGAAACGAAACGTCTTTCTGCAGCGTAGCTCATTTGACGGAGTGTATATTCTCGTTGTTACGCAGCCTTGACGAGGGTCAGATGCATGCGTACCGGTTCCTGTGTTTGGAAATGTGCATAATAGGATTCGAGCGTTTCCCTGATAAGAGTAGGATGGCGTTTTTCATGAATCTGCAAAATACCCTCCATCAGTGTTGTCATCTCCATCAGGTGCTTGCTGGTCCGGCGCTCCATCTTGATCGCCAGCGGTTTGAATACCAGATTTGCAGCAACAATACCGTAGACCGTGGTAAGCATCGCAAATGCCATCGTACCACCTATCTCGTTAAGCCCGCTGTCACCGATCCCGGAGAGCATATGCACAAGACCAAAAAGTGTACCCAGCATGCCGAATGCCGGGGCAAACGCCGCCATACTATAGAGAATCTGGGTTTGCGCATTCTGCTGCGACCGCACACCTGCAATACGCCACTGCAGTGACTTGACGAGATCATCAAGGGTACTGCCTTCAACTGTCTGGCGAAGACCGACAGCCAGAAATGGATTGCTGATCATTGACAATGCACGTTCCGCTGAACGCGGACTACTGTAACGGTATCGCTCGGCAAACTGGAGCAACTGTTCGATATCGGTATCTATCGTGCTCTCATCGTCCCTGAACAACTTTGGAAGTTTGCGCCACAGCGTCCGGACTTCGCTGACAGGACGACTGACCAGTGTTGCGGCCAGTGTTCCGCCGATAACGACAATAAGGCCCGGGATATTCAGGAATATACCGACGCTCTCCGGTGACAGAATAATCATACCGGCCAGGAGAATGAACCCTCCGAGAAACCCGAAAATTGTGGATCGATACATACCTGCCCCTTGTTTTCAACATTCAGGCACTAAACAGAGCAAGTTTCGTTCCTGCAGTAAGCGAACGGGGGGGCAATTTTTATCTGACTGTTTTTTATGGCATTACTTGGCGCTGAATAGTCGCCAAAACGGAAACAAGCATGGTTTTGCCGCCATCATGGCAAGGCATTGCCGCCTGGACCGGTTACGCGGCATCAATCTCAGGAAACAAGTACGGCAACAATCGCTACAGTTGCTGGTATTAGCAAAAGTTCGCAAACCAAAAGGCTTATCCCAAAGGAATCTCGAAGCGCTTATGCCCTGGCACTACTCTGGGTTGATTACTTCAACGGCAGACCTACACCTGAGACTGACAAGCTTGATTCATTACTTGGTGTCGAACCGGTTGCTACCGGAGATTTGATTCTTGCCGAGGTTTTGCAGGGCTTCAGAAATGACAAAGACTACAAAACTGCAAAGAATCTCCTTACCTCACTTACCGTATTCAATATGCTCAATACCAGTATTGCTGTAAAAAGCGCAGATAATTTTAGATTACTAAGAAAGAAAGGCGTTACCGTTAGGAAAACTATAGACTCGATTATCGCAACGTTCTGTATTGAGTATAGCCTCCCACTACTTCATTCCGATAAAGACTTCCAGCCATTTCACAAGCATCTACGCTTAAAAAATGCGACTTAGCACATAATCGGGATAGGGGGATGCCTCACGACATCCCTCCTCCCACACCACCTGGCATACGGATCACGTACCAAGGCGGTTCATTATCCTGTCGGTTGTCATCATGCTACCAAAGTAGGTAGCCCCAAGTCTCTAAAGTACCTGTTTGTCAGTGCGTAATAAAGAGCAGGGCTTTTACTCAGTCGCCACGGGCCATGCGCCGATTTGGCCGTGTTCCAAGCCAGTTGGCGTTTGACTCCGAGTCGTCTGAGCTTTCGGTAGCCCGATCTCCCCCACTGCTTCCACAGATAACACCGTAACTTCCGTCGAATCCATTTCTCCACATCTCGCTGAGGACTCTTTATTTCGGCGATTCCGAAATAAGCTTTCCAACCAAGCAGGGATTTCCTTAACTCGGCGATGATCTGGCTTATCGAATGGCCTCGTGTTCGACGACATAGCTTTCGCACCGTGGCTTTCAATTTCTCCAAGGCAGGCTCAGAGACTTTGATCTTGTGTCCACGGCGCGGGCTAAAGGTAAAACCCAGAAACTTGCGCTCCCAAGGACGAGCAACGGCACTTTTCTTGACATTCACCTTGAGTCGTAAGGTCTGTGCAATAAAATTGCTGATACTCTGTTTTACCCGTTCACCTGCACGCTGACTGCTCACGTAAATCTGGCAGTCATCGGCATAGCGAACAAAGGCGTGTCCTCGTGCTTCCAATTCCCAGTCCAGTTCGTTGAGCACGATGTTCGATAACAACGGTGAAAGCGGGCTGCCTTGCGGCACCCCCTGTATTGTTTTCTCTCTATCTCTATGCCCATTTCGCTGGATGCCACTTTTCAGGTACCGGTTGATCAGGCGCAGCAGGGCTTTGTCTTCGATCCGGCTTTTCAGTGTCTGCATTAACCGGTCATGGTTAACACGGTCAAAGAAAGCATCCAGATCAAGGTCGACAACCCATTTCCGGCCTTGTACGATCTCGCTTTGCGCTTGGTATATCGCTTGGTGCGCGTTGCAATTCGGCCTGAATCCGTAGCTGTGGGGGTGAAAGTGCGGTTCCCAGATCGGGGCTAGCACCTGCGCTATCGCTTGTTGGATGACTCGGTCTACGACCGTGGGTATACCCAACTTGCGCTTGCGGCCATCGGGTTTGGGTATTTCAACCCGTTTGACGGCTTGCGGTCGGTAGTGACCGTTCAGGAGCTGGCTTTTGATCTCGGGCCAGTGGTAGGTCAGGTATTCGGGCAATTCTTCTACCGTCATGCCATCAACACCGGCGGCACCTTTGTTACGTTTGACTTGTTTCAGCGCGCGCATCAGATTCTTCCTGTCCAATACTTGCGCCAGCAATGACTCCTTTCCGATTGGGGATTGGTTACGATTCTCTCCCATTACCCGTTGCCCCTCTGAAAGAAGGATTGTGTCCGCTGGTCTACGAATACAGGGCAATGCTTCAAAACGGTCAATCTCCGATAATGTTCAGGCCTTCGGCAAGCCGAGTGCTCACTTACTATGCCTTCTGCTGACTTCTGTAACGCGATCAAACCGGATCGCTCCGGTGTCAGTGAGTCCGTTCACACGCTACAGACCTCCCGGGGTAAGACACTTAACTTTCCTCGCGTAGACGCCCAATTTATAAAACGTATCCCGTTTGCAGATGGAGGGCTTCGTGGTCACGTGCCCACTCGCCCCGAATACGTCACACCTCATATTGGATTCTTGTCCATCGCCCCGCGATTTCGCGTTGGGCTTCCTCCAGCCAGCACCTCACGGTGTTAACCTTGCCCTTTCGCTAACCTTCGGCTCTGCGAATACCTGGTATCAGAACTTTCATCTGACTAGTTAAGTGCCATGCCCGGCACACACGTCGCAAATCACCGGCAACAAAAAGCAGAGCGAAGCGGCGCTTTTTGCTGTCCGAGTGCATTTGCCTTG
>VAPD01004576.1_pt1 | contig 18039 bp, 15 predicted proteins | sample 3393901 | NCBI WGS metagenome assembly VAPD01 (sample SAMN08290435, study PRJNA428436) | hydrothermal vent metagenome | isolation source: Deep-sea hydrothermal vent chimney | place: Atlantic Ocean: South-mid Altantic Ridge | depth 3034 m m | reverse complement strand
GCCACTGCCAGAGGAAAAGTATCGCTTCACCGAGGGCGACGCCCTTTTAACCCGGATATCGGGTGTTTTTATCGGCATCAGAACTGCCGACTGTCTCCCTGTATTAATAGCGGACCCGGCGACAGGGGCAGTCGCGGCGGTTCACTGCGGGGGGCGAAGCCTTGCAAAAGGGCTCGCAGGAAAAGCCATCAGGGCCTTTGAATCGTTCACTAGATCTGATCCCCGGGGTTATCTGGCGGCCTTCGGACCTGCTATCGGTCCATGTTGCTATGAAGTCGGTGAGGATGTCCGGGATGCCTTCATGAAAATTCCCGGCTGCGGTCTGACCACCGAACATCGTGACGACACGATATATGCGAGTCTTAAAGATGCGGCAGCAATTCAATTGAAATCCGAAGGACTTACCGAAAAAAACCTGGATATACTCGATTACTGCACATCCTGCAGGAGTGACCTGCTCTACTCCTGGCGCGGTGAGAAGACCGAAGAGCGGATGGTTTCGTTTATTAGCCCAAAGAGCATTTAACCGGGCATATGGGAAGACAGGAGTCAGGAGTCAGAATCCGGAAGGTGAGTCACGCTTAGGCGTGGAGTCTCAGATGTCTTGTCCTAATTTCCACGATATACGCGTTGGATGTTTTTTGGCTCTACTCAAGGCCGAATGTTTGTTAAACGGTTGAACTTTGAATGCTGGCCATCAGCTGTCCGGACTCTAGCCGAAAGCTGGTCTATTCTGACTCCTGCATTCTGAATTCTGGCTCCTGGATTCTGAATTCTGACTACTGAATACTGAATTCTTCCAGAACAAAACTCCACTAGGAAATCACTATTAAATTAGTGTAAAATAGTGACAAAATCGTACCAGGCCAGATCACTGACAATCCCGATTCTTAATTTCACCTTAAATTACTATTCACTTGCAGAAGGCGGTGAAACCGGTCATGAAAAAGTTATGTTTTCTGTTCCTGGCAATTACTATTCTCTTTCCTGGCATCTCCCACGGCTCCTCCCCGATCAAAATAGGGGTTACCCTGGGCCTTACCGGAAAATACGCTGAACTTGGCAAGATGCAGGAGCGTGGTTACAGGCTCTGGGAAAGTGAGGTGAACAGCCAGAGAAAGCTGTTGGGCAGGAAAGTCCAGATGATCATCAAGGATGACCGAAGCGATCCGAAAGCGGCTGCTGAACTTTACGAACGAATGATAGTAGATGAAAAGGTCGACCTCGTTTTCGGCCCATACTCGAGCGGAATAACAAATGCCATCCTGCCCGTTACATCTGAGTTTGGCTATCCGGTTCTGGCCAACGGAGCTTCCTCGGACAAGATCTGGCAGCAGGGGTACAACCACGTCTTCGGTCTGTACATACCAGCAGGCAAATACACCGTAGGATTCCTGGAGATGCTCAGAACAAACGGGATGAACGATATTGCCATTGTCTCTGCAGATGATCCGTTCTCAATTACGATGTCTGAAGGTACACGAAAATGGGCAGAGCGCTTCGGGCTGAACGTTGTTTATTTCAGGAGGTTCAAAAAGGGCACTTCCAACCTGGATGAGATAGCAGAAGAGGTAAAGAAGTCTGGCGCGGATGCCCTGATCATGTGCGGGCATTTCAACGAATCTGTTGACATGAAAAGATCTCTGTCCAATATAGATTGGCAGCCAGACGTTTACTACGCATCGGTAGGGCCTGTTCTTCAGAAATATTATGACGATCTCGGGAGGTACGCGGAAAACTCCTTTTCCTCATCGCAATGGGAATACCACCCGAAATTGTCTTTCCCGGGCTCGGGGGAATTTTTTGAGACTTTTGTTAAAACCTACGGAGTAAAACCCTCATACCATGCCGCCTCTGCATTTGCCGGCGGCACTGTTCTTGAAGCGGCTGTCAACAAGGTTGGCAGCCTCGACCGGGAAAAAATCAGGGAGATGCTCTCCACAATGGACGTGATGAGCATCCTGGGCCGATATGGCGTTGACAGAACGGGGATGCAGATCAGACAATTTCCGGTGATCATCCAGTGGCAGAACGCCAAAAAGGAGATCGTCTGGCCAAAGGAACTCAGGACTGCAGATCCCGTTTTTAAGTGATCCTGGCATGAAAACAAAAAGAAGACTTACCGACAGGCTTGCTTTCAGAATAATCGTTCCCGTATTTTTTCTCGTCATAATTCTGGGAACCGTGCTCTATCTTTTCGTTCTCCGTTCCATCACGGAATTCCAGGAAAATATAGTCGCCAGGGATATGGACTGGACATCCAAGAGCATCTTCAACATTCTCGACGATAATATTTACAAATTGATGATAACAGGCTCCCTTGGAAACAAAGTTCTGGAACAGATCCAGAAGGGCAAAGCCATAGGTGAGATAGAAGATTTCATCCGGCAGAGGGAGTTGAATGCCCTTATTTTTTCAGAGACAGCGAAAAAGTTAATCTTCTCCAGTGGTTTCTCAGATGTCTACTTTGCCCAGATTGAAAAGAACTTCATAGAAAACACGACATTCAGGACCACATATGGTGGTACCGGGTATATCGGTTACCACATTGATTTCGATCCCTGGAAGTGGCACATCGTTCTCCTCAAGGATAAAGCTGGATATTCATCCCTGATGCTCCAGGTCCGAAACGCCAATGCGGCTACCGCAGTTATTCTTCTTCTGTCAGCCTTACTCCTTTCCATTTACCTCAGAAGTTATATAAAAAAACCAGTTGAAGAGATAATTGAACCCCTTGCGGAGGGCAGAACACCGGAATACCGGGGTATCCACGAATTCGAGTTCATCAGCGACAACATAAGGTCGATGATGGATTCACTGAAAGAGAGCGAAAGACGCTATCGCCTGCTTGCTGACAACGTTACCGACGTAATATGGACCCTGGATATGGACATGAACAGAACATATCTGAGTCCATCTGTGATCAGGTTAAGGGGATTTTCTGTGGGAGAACTGATCGAGATGCCTTTGTCTGAATCCATGACTGAGGAGTCCTTCAATACTGTGAGAAGTGTGTTCACTCAGGAAATGGACCTGGAAGGTAAATCCGGACAAGATCCCTTCAGATCGCGAACCCTGGAGCTCGAATTCCTGTGCAAGGATGGTTCTAGCATATGGGGAGAAGTCAAGACTTCATTTTTGCGTGATGAAACAGGCCAGGCGATTGGTATCCTTGGAGTCACAAGGGATATTACCGAACGGATGAAAGCAAGGGAAGCGCTCCGGGACTCCGAGGAACGATACAGACAGATGTTCGAACGTAATCCCCTTCCAATGATGATAATTGACATTGAAAGTCTCGAGTTCCTCAATGTAAATACCGCTGCCGTAGAACTTTATGGATATACACGTAATGAATTTCTGAATATGACCATCAAGGATATCAGGCCTACGGAAGACGTGGAGGCCGTGGTCGACTACGTTTCCAGGCTCGAACCCGGAATAGACCATCAGGGTATCTGGAGACACAAAAAGAAAGATGGAGACATCATTTACGTTGACATCACCTCCCACGACATGGTTTACGGCGGACTAAGGGCCAGGGTCGGACTGTGCAATGATGTCACCGAACAGTTAACAGCCCAGAGGGCTCTGAGTGAAAGCGAGGAAAGGTACCGGACCCTGGTGGAAAAGGGGATGGGGGGCGTGTACCTCATACAGGACGGTCTGTTCGTATACGTCAACGACAAATTGGCCGAGATATTCGGTTATACCTCTGACGAGCTGGTTGACAAGAAGGGACCGGAGAATCTGGTCCTTCCGGAGGACTGGCCGATCGTGAAAGAAAATATAAGGCTCCGGATCGATGGGGAAGTGGACTCAGTGAACTATGATTTCAAAGGAATAAGGAAGGACGGCACCGCAATCCAGGTGGAGGTCCACGGAAGCGCCATCGAGTACCATGGCAAGCTGGCAGTGCTTGGCACCCTCCTGGACATTACCGAGCGGATGAGATCCGAGAAAGCCCTCCGGGAAAGCGAGGAGCGATTCAGGACCGCCTTCCGAACCAGCCCTGATGCAATGTGCATAAATACTTATAAAACCGGTGAATTCATAGAAATTAACGACGGCTTTCTCAATTTGACCGGATACAAGATGGAAGAGGTTATAGGTAAATCAATTTTTGATCTGGGTATATGGCAGGACGACAAGGATCGCCAGCGGCTAGTTGACGGGATGAAGGCTACAGGACAGGTTTCCAGCATGGAGACAGGCTTTCGTCTCAAGGACGGCAATGTCATACCCTGTCTCTATTCCGCGAAAAGCTTCTCGCTGGAAGATGAGACTTACATCCTCTCCATCGTAAGCGATATTACTGATCTGAAATCGGCAGAAGACAAGATCAAGGCCTCCCTGCTGGAAAAGGAGATACTCCTCAAAGAGATACATCACCGTGTCAAGAACAATCTTCAGGTGATCTCGGGGCTTTTAAACCTGCAGTCCCACTATATTAATGAAGAGGGAGCAAGGGAGATCTACCGGGAAAGCCAGAACAGAATAATTACCATGGCCCTGATCCACGAGGAGCTCTATCAAAGAGAGGATCTTTCCAGTATCGACTTTGCCGATTTTCTGCAAACTCTTTCGGATAACCTGTTGAGTTCTTACGGCATGGACAAGCGACGCATTTCTATCGAACTTGATATCAAGGACGCGGAGTTAATAATTGACACCGCTATTCCCTGTGGACTGATAATCAACGAGCTTGTTTCAAACTCACTCAAGCACGCTTTTCCGGGCAAAAATAAGGGGGAAATAAGTGTGAAGCTGCACTCAACAGGAAACAAGGGTTATAGCCTGAAGGTTTCGGATAACGGAACAGGATTTCCCAAAGGCGTTAACTTCAGACAGACCAAATCACTGGGTCTTCAGCTTGTTACTGTACTTGTTGATCAGCTCGGAGGCACTATCAAGATGGTCAAGAGAAAGGGCACGACCTTCTATATTACTTTCAAGGAGTACAGGGAGGCGGGGACTGAGCTCCACTGATGTGCATGACTGCGTCCAAGGTCCAACGTCCAAGGTCCAACGTGAACTCAAACTAACAACCTCTAGTTCTAATATCTAATTTCCAATCTCTATTTTCCAATCTCCAATCAGGGGCCTCTCCCAATTAGCTGACAACTTATCGCCTTTCCATTAATCTTGAAGCCAGCAGTGTTGCCACCCCTCCGTTGATGATCCCTGTCACAAGAGCAATGGACCCCAGGAAAGGGAGCAGCCGGAACAGGTCCGCAGACTGCACATAGAGTGCCGAAGCTACCGCAAGCTGGGCGCTGATATGGGCGAAGGCGCCTCCGATACTTATCCCGTAGAGGCTGAACCTTCTGCCGCAGAGGGCCAGAGGGATCATCACCATCAGGCTTGCCGCTCCCCCGGTCAATGACATCACGGCTGTGGGAGAAAATACTCCGCCCCAGATAAATGAAACAAGGGCAACTCGACCGAAAGTTACCCACGCCCCGTCTCTTAAGCCCAGAACAGCGAATGCGGTCAACGTCATAACATTTCCCAGTCCGAGACGGATCATGGGCACGGGGCTGGGCAGGGCTCTTTCAAGGCTTGAGAGCATAAAAGCCACAGCTATCAGGAGGGCTAAATATGCAACTCTACCTGGAGACCGCATCCAGCTCTCCTTCTCCTCCAGTAACCTTTATGGATATCCTGTTGGGCAGGCACAGGATGGTCTCTCCGGCATTCTTGATCGGTCCCATGGCCTCGCAGATCTTCAGCGGGCATGGAGCGCTCTCCATCCTGGCTTGACCATCCTCGATGATTATCTTTGCAGCCCCCAAAGGGCCTTTCACAATATGAGTAGCATCTTTCTTCAGGGAAATGACCGATGACCCATCCACCGTGTGAACCTCAATATAACTGCCCGCCTTCAGGGAGCCGCCTGGCGCACCGATCAAAATGCGGGGGGCCGTAAACGTCAGCAGAAGAAGGAAAATGAGGAGACAAGTATCCCAGATCGTAGGGCGCCGAAGGAAAGATGATGCTCCAGAGGTCGGGAAATGATCTTTACCTTCTCTCAAAACCCACCTCACTGCCTACGCCGCTAGTGGTCAGTACCTCACCGGTTTCAAGAACCAGTACTGCATGGACCCCATCCCTGCCTTTGAGCAGTTCCAGGCCCTTTTCCGGGCCCATGACGAATATAGCGGTGGACAGGGCATCAGCCAGAAGACAGTCGAAAGCAACTATCGTAACACTCCGCAGTCCAGATCTGGCAGGGTATCCGGTCTCCGGGTCGAGGATGTGATGATACCGTTTTCCTCCTGTCTCAAAATATCTTTCGTAATCCCCCGAAGTGGCAACAGCTCCATTTGCAATCTCAAGGACACCAGCAAGTTCCTGATGATCATCGGGAGCCTGAACACCTATCCGCCACCTCTTTCCCCCAGGCTTCCTCCCAAAAGCCTTCAGATCCCCGCCAGCGTTTACAATACCTGCCGAAGCGCCCTGTTCCTTCAGGACCTTCACCGCCTCATCAACCGCGTATCCTTTGGCAACACCCCCCAGATCCAGCCAGACAGGACTGCCGGCTTTTATGATGCTGCCGGACAAAGTGACCTTTTCGAAGCCCACCGTCTTCAGAGAATTTCTCAACTCCTGTTCAAGGGGCAGGCGGGGCGTATCCATGTCAAAACCCCACAGACTGACTACCTTACCCATGGTTGGATCAAAAGCTCCCGAACTTTCCCTGGCGATCATCATGGCGGAGGCAAAAACTGCCCGTAGATCCCCGGAAAGAGTCACACGCTCTCCCCTCCTCAAAGCAGCAAGAACTGAGTCCTCTTTTCGGTGGTCCGTGGCAGCCTCGATCGCCTCCATCCTGACGTAAGCCTCTGCTACAGCTGTTCTGACTCTGTTGGTATCAGGGTATGCCGCTATCTCCACTAGAGTACCCATCAGGAACCTTGATTCACGATAGGGTTTATCCTGGCTACAGCCGCTTGCGAGCAGGAATGATAGTGCTGTAACCAGTAGTGCGAGGCTTTTCGTCAGTGGGTATTTGCTTGGAATATTCAAGATATTTTCGAGATTTGTATTAGAATCGCTTGTGTTGACTTACAAGAAACCAGCCCTCGACAAGCTCGGGCCCTGAGCTGGTCTAAGGGAAACCAGAAACTGTTAAAAAGGACCTCTCCGGGTTAGAAGCGGGAAAGATCGATCACTTTCTGCTTATTTTCTCTTCCTCTTCCTGAATAGTTTTGCAGTGAATGCAAAGTGTAGCTACAGGTCTGGCTTCCAGCCTTTTTAACTCTATATTCTCTCCACAGTGATCACACAGACCGAATGACTTATCTTCGATCCTCTCAAGTGCCATATCGATCTTGCTTATGAGTCTCCTCTCCCTGTCCCTTATACGGAGGAGAAAATTGCGGTCTGTCTCCATGGATGCCCTGTCAGTGGGATCTGCAAATAGAGTTTTCTCCTCGTGCATCCCGTCAACAGTCCTGCCCGCTTCGTGAACGAGCTCTTCCTTCCAGGCCTTGAGTTTTCGTTCAAAGTGTTTTTGCTGTTTCTTATTCATCTTCAATTACCCTATCTGCTGAAAATACAAAGATAGATACTGTATTTGAAACGCCGTGTCCAGATAAAATTGACACCCAAAATTTGCGATTGGTACAAGACAGCCATCAGTCGGTGTATCGAAATATCCCTTTTCTCGATTCCGGGGTTATGTATGATCGGACCTCCTGGATTAATTACAGCAGTTCGGCATTTTCTTTCCCTGACAGGGGGACCACCCAAAACCATACACCGATTTCAGGTTACATGTACTTGACAGCAGCAGGGTGGAAGATATAACAACAGCTAAATGGGAAAAAGGCTACTAGTATGACATCCTGATATGGGGATCAATCTGAACCCGGGTCTGAAAATAATGATAGGATAATATGAAACTGACCGGCAGTTTTACACTGAACATACTCAAACACATGAAAAGCGCCCTGATCATTATCGACAGGGAAGGGGACATCCTGGTCCTAAATGATTCTGCAGGGAAAATTCTCAGACTTGATAGTGAAACAGAGTATTCAGGAAAAAAATCTCGTGAGGTTCTGAGCACCTACCCTCGTCTTCTGGAACTCTTCAGGATTTCCTTTGAAATGCATACACTTCCCGACCGCGCCGAACTTGAAATTATCAATGCTCACACCGGTGATAGAAAAACTATCGGTTACACACTCTCACCGGTTTTTGATGACGAGTCTAACAGGCTTGCTACCGCCATGTTTTTCAAGGATCTAACTGCTGTGGAGCAAGAGGAAACAAAAGAAAGGATTCAGGACAGACTCGTCGCCCTGGGTATGATGGCCGCTTGGCTGGCCCATGAGATCAGAAATCCGCTTGCCAGTATTAAGGTCAACGCAGGCCTGTTACATAAAGGCGAAAAAGACGGTCAGAAGATGCAGCTTTCAGACGAGATTCTCAGTGAAGTGAAGAAGCTTGACAGAATAATCACACAGACTCTGGATTTTGTAAAACAGAAACCAATAAACCTCCAGGAATGCAACATCAATGAAATAATCACCGATAGCGTTAAAAAAAACCTCCACTCTTATCACAGCATCGATGTCTGGTATGCTTTTTCAGAAATAGGTACGGTCATGCTGGACGCTCACCAGATCGACCAGGCCCTCGGCAACATCATCAACAACTCATACGAAGCTATGCCTGATGGGGGTACCCTGACCATCAGCACCAGCCTGACTCCTTCTAACGCAGGTGATTATGTACCTGAGGAGGTTTCAAAGCACGTCGTACGGGATGAAATGAACATCCAGGTTGTAATTGAAGATACTGGAGCGGGTATTGCGGAAGAGGTTCTAGACAAGATATTCACACCGTTTTTTACAACCAAAAGCGGCGGCTCTGGCCTTGGAATGTCTCTGACTCAGAAAATAGTATCCGATCATTGGGGATTTGTTGATGTTACAAGCGAACTGGGTGTCGGCACTAAATTCATAGTCGTACTTCCTCTTTACCGGGTGAAGAATTAAAGGAGGGGTATATGATTAGCCTACTGATCGTTGAAGACCAGTCAGTCCTCCGAAAAGGGATTGTCAAAATTTTCAAGGATTGCGGTTATTTCGTAGATGATGCAGAGGATGGTGAAACCGCTGTAGAAATGCTCAACGATCGCATATACGACATTGTTGTAACCGATCTGAAATTACCGAATATGAGCGGCATGGATGTCCTGCTGCACGCAAAATCTGTTAATCCCGTTACCGAGGTTTTAGTAATGACCGCGTACGGAACAGTTGAAAATGCAATTGAGGCTATGAAACTGGGAGCTTTTGATTTTCTTCAGAAACCATTCGGGATAGACGAACTTGAGATGAGGGTTAACAAGGTGGTTCAGCAGGAGAAACCTCCTAAAAAAGTTGATCATACCAAGCCCAAAAGTAATGCTGTTTTTCAATTCCACGATTTCATCGGAGTCAGCGACTCTATCGGAAAAGTCCTGGACACAGTCCGCAAGGTGGCACCATCAAAATCAAACGTTCTTATCACCGGCGAGACAGGGACTGGCAAAGAACTAATTGCCGGTCTTATCCACAACAACAGCCCGAGGGCGAACAATAATTTTGTTAAGGTAAACTGCGCAGCACTGCCGGAAAATCTTCTGGAAAGCGAGCTCTTCGGCCATGAAAAAGGAGCATTCACTGGAGCAATTGAACGGAGGACTGGTCGTTTCGAACAGGCAAATAATGGAACTATACTACTTGATGAGATCGCGGATATGAGTTCAATGATACAGTCAAAAATCCTGAGGGTTTTACAGGAGAGGGAGTTTGAAAGGGTTGGTGGAAGCCAGACAATAAAGGTAGATGTCAGGATAATAGCAGCTACAAACAAGGATATTGATGAGGAGAGGAAAAAAGGACAATTTCGCGATGATTTATATTACCGGCTTAATGTCGTCAGTGTACATATACCTCCTCTCCGTGAAAGGATAGAAGATATATTGCCACTGTCAGAATATTTTCTCTCTCGCAACATCAAAGAGATGGGTAAAGGGATAAAAGAATTTAGCGAACAGGCTTTAGATGCGCTCATGTACCACGACTGGGCAGGTAATGTGAGAGAGCTGGAAAACATTTTGGAGCGTGCAGTTCTGCTATGTGAGGGTGACTATATTGATCCGGAAGATCTCAATCTGCATGCAGGTACCCGGGAATCAGGAGGGGTAATTACAACTCCTCAATCAAAGCTGGATCTTAAGAATTTGGAGAAGGAAGCTCTGCTTGAAGCGCTTCGAAAGACGGATTTTGTTCAGAAAGACGCAGCAGAGCTTCTCGGTATTTCAAAACGGGTCATCCACTACAAAATTAAGCAGTTTGGAATAAAGCACCCGAAGTGGAAAAAGAATAAGTAAGCATCAAGTTCTCTTCAGAGAAGTTGAATCCCCACCCTACATAAGGTAATCTGTGTTGTTAATATTTCAACCAATTGATGAGCAAAAAGCCACGGATGGACTTTTTACGACCCTAACAAACGAAAGCGCACCTTTATGAAAATTGCGGCTATTTCGATCAGCGATGAAAAGGGTGTGAAAAAGGATAATGTTGAATCCGCCCGATTGAAAGCTGATCACGGGATAGAGGGTGATGCCCATGCTGGGGATTGGCATCGGCAGGTCAGCCTTCTCGCCAGTGAAAGCATCGAGAAGATGACAGAGTTGGGCCTGAACGTTGGCCCCGGTGATTTTGCGGAGAACATCACCACTGTGGGTGTGGACCTCATCCATCTGCCGGTTGGTACCAGGATCAGACTGGGCGAAAATACACTTGTGGAGATTACCCAGATCGGAAAGGAATGTCATGACCGGTGCGCTATTTACTTCCAGGCGGGCGACTGTGTCATGCCAAAAGAAGGTATATTCGTCAAGGTCCTGAAGGGTGGAAACATCAGGACCGGGGATAGCATAATAATAGAGGGTGAGGGAAAATCAGTATGTTGATAAGAGCAGGCGTGCTTACACTGAGTGACCGCGCTTCTGCCGGAGAGTACGAGGACAGAAGCGGCCCCGCGATAATGGAGGAACTTGCCTCTCTTGATATTGAATGGGCAAGGATCGACATACTACCGGACGATGAGAAACTTATTTCGCAGACCCTGTCCAAATGGGCTGACGTTGACAAACTGGATCTGATATTGACCACCGGCGGCACAGGTCCCGCGCCGAGGGACAGGACTCCCGAGGCGACTATAAGTATTCTCGACTTCGAGATTCCGGGTATTCCGGAGTCACTGAGGGCAGCAGGAAGAGATCATGTTCCCACAGCAGCCCTGGCCCGTGGCGCAGCCGGTGTCAGGGGTGAAACAGTCATCATAAACCTCCCTGGCAGTCCAAAGGCGGTCCGGGAAGGAGTCGATGTCCTCAAACCGCTCCTGATCCATCTCATCCAGAAGGTCAAAGGAGATCCATCGGAGTGCTGCTCCTAGAGCAGTGACCGGAAGGCAGACTGGTGAAAGGAATTCTCATTACTTTTGAGGGGATCGAGGGCTCTGGTAAATCTACTCTCATCACCCTCGTCGCAGATGCCCTGATAAAGAAAGGGCTCGACACTGCCATCACGAGGGAGCCTGGCGGAACGGATCTGGGCGTGTCTTTAAGAAAGATACTCCTCGATCCCGAAGGTGCCGCCATCTCTCCCATGGCAGAGCTTCTCCTGTATGCGGCGGACAGGGCTCAGCACGTGAACGACTTGGTCGAACCCGCTCTTAAAGAGAGAAAAATTGTTCTTTGCGACCGTTTCTCAGATGCCACCGAGGCATACCAGGGATCCGGAAGAGGTCTTTCAATGGATATGGTCAGGGCGGTAGACGAGTGCGCAAGAGGCGGGCTTTCACCCGACCTCACTGTCCTGCTGGACCTTCCACCCGAAGTTGGGCTTGCGAGGGCTCGGAAGCGCAATTTGAACGGATACACTTCAGATGAAACCAGATTCGACGACGAAGAACTCGCCTTCCACGAGCGGGTGAGAGAAGGTTACCTTGCGATTTCGGGACGGGAACCAGAACGGTTCCTGATTCTCGACGGTATGGCATCCCCGGAGAGCCTGGCCCAGAAAGTCTTGGAAGAGTTAGAAAACAGATTTGGGCCGTTAAAATAATAATCCAATGTCCAGGATCCCGGGTCCAAGACCTGAAAATAACTATATTGATTACCATGTATTGATATTGGATTTTGCGAGCCCTGAGCTTGGGTATATTAGTCGAAGGGGACCATGGATCTTGGATACAACCAGAAACCAGAAACTAGAAACTGAATGAGCAAACTATTCGACAAAATTCAGGGTCAGGACAGACCACTGAAAATATTAAAAAGAGCCATCGAGAGCAACCGAATCCCCACCGCCTACCTGTTCACGGGGCCTCCGGGTTGCGGCAGGAAGATGGCAGCTATTGCTATGGCAGCTTCTCTCAACTGTGAGACGGGCGGACTCGCATGTGAGGTCTGCAGCTCCTGCAAACAACATACGTCTGGCACTCACCTGGATCTGCACATTACTGAACCGGCTCCTGGAAAAACAGGTATTCTTCTTGACCAGATAAAAAGCGTCATCGGGAAAGCCATTCTCATGCCCATGCAGGGGAAGTTTTCCGTCTTTGTTGTCGATGGCGCCCACACCATGAATATGGAGGCCGCCAATACCTTTCTCAAGACACTGGAGGAGCCTCCGGCAACATCGCGCTTCATCCTGATCGCGCCTGACAAAGACTCAGTCCTTCCCACAATATCCTCCAGGTGCCAGACCCTGTCCTTCTCACCCCTTGGCCGAAATATCGTAAGGAAACTCCTGGAAAGAGAGGGAATCGTTGGAGAGAGGGCAGAACTGCTGTCATCCATGGCAAGGGGAAGCATGGAGCGGGCTCTTACCTATCAATCCGAGGAAGTACCGGAAAAACTCGCGAATGAATTCGAACCCCTTGCCTCTTTACACAAGTCAGACCACAAGAAGCTCCTTGATCTTGCTGAACGATGGGGCAGGAACAGGGAAGAGGCACTGGGAATTCTCGATTTTATGGTCCAGTGGTACAGGGACATGATGATTTTATCACTTGAAGGTCCTGAGGATCAGGTAATACATATTTCGCATCTTCCGGAACTGCAGGAAGGAGCAACTGCTCTCAAGGCAGGTTCTCTTTCAGCCATTCTGGAGGCAATTGAGGATGCCAGAGACGATCTTAATAAAAACACAAATGTTGAACTAACTCTTGACAGGCTGCTGTTAACCATAAGAAGCTACGCACCCGTACAGCCAATATGAGCGGACTATCCACTCTTTATCCATAACTAAAGATGAGTAAAAAGCCATGAATGAACTTTTTACGATCATCTCAAAGAGGATACAACATGGAACAGATAACATCCGACACTGAAAAAAAAGAAGAAACTAAAGAAAAAACAGCACGTTCTGTGCTTATACGGATCAGAGGGCAGAACCGGACATCACATTTCGATGCTGGAGAGCACAAGCTGACCCCTGGAGATGAAGTCGTAGTCTCAGGCCCGAAGGGAAAAGCCATTGGTACTGTTATCGAGCCTCCACTTGAGCTTCCTTGTACAAAATGTGAGCAGCCCAAGGTACTGCGCAAAGCCACGCCGGACGAGATAGAACGCGACGAGGAAAACAGGGAACTGGAGAAAAAAGCCTTCGATTACTGCCATGAGGTCATCGAGGACTGGGAGATTCCCATGAAACTGGTCAGCGTTGAGTTTCTTCTGGACCGCTCCAACGCGGTGTTTTACTTCACCGCTGAAAAGCGAGTTGATTTCAGGGAGCTTGTAAGAAACCTTGCGAAGGAATTTCAACTCAGGATCGAGATGCGCCAGGTAGGCATCCGGGACGAAGCGAGGCTAATGGGGGGAATCGGGCCGTGCGGAATGGCATTTTGCTGCTGTACGTTCCTCAAGGAGTTCGCCCCCATCTCGGTGAAGATGGCAAAGGAGCAGAATGTCATCCTCAACCCGAACAAGATATCGGGTGGATGCGGCAGGCTTCTTTGCTGCCTTAACTACGAATACGATATGTACCAGGAGGTCTCTAAAGACCTTCCCAAGGTTGGCAAGAAGGTTACCCTCCCGGAGGGGACTGGCAGAGTTCGGGGCTGGGATATCTTCACAAGAACCATCACCGTAGACATCCCGGATCAGGACCCTCTGGTGATGACAATCGAGGAATTTCAGGAGAAGATCAAGTGAGCGAAACCTTCTATGTAACGACACCCATTTACTACGTCAACGATGTCCCCCATATCGGTCACCTCTATACTACAGTAGCTGCCGATGTGATTTCCCGCTACATGCGTTCAGCAGGGAAAAAAGTAATGTTCCTCACAGGAACCGACGAACATGGGCAGAAGGTTGAGCAGGCAGCCAGGGAAAGAGGCTTAGCTCCCAAGGATCACTGCGACGAGATGGTGGTCCGTTTCCAGGAGCTCTGGAGACGCTTTGCCATAAGTAACGACGATTTCATAAGAACCACCGAACCCCGCCACACTGCTGTCGTTCAAAAATTCATGGAAATTCTCAAAGAGCATGGAGATATCTACACCAGCACATACAGCGGCCTTTATTGCGTGCCCGATGAACGGTTCTGGACGGAAAAGGACCTTGTGGACGGAAACTGCCCGGACTGCGGTAGAGAGGTCGTTCGCATTGACGAGTCCAACTATTTCTTCAGAATGGGCAATTATCACGAATGGCTGAGAAAACACATTGAGGATAATCCAGGGTTCATAAGGCCGAAAACCCGCCGCAACGAGATCCTGGGATTTCTGAAAAAGCCCCTCGCGGACCTGTGCGTCAGCAGACCCAAGGAAAGGCTTCACTGGGGTATAGAGATACCTTTCGACAGCGATTATGTGACCTACGTGTGGTTCGACGCTCTGATCAATTACGTCACAGCATCCGGTTACGGGGTTGATGATGAGAAATTCAGATCCTTCTGGGAAAATTCAACACATCTGATCGGCAAGGACATCCTCACTACCCATACAGTCTACTGGCCAACGATGTTAAAGGGTATCGGCCTGCCACCCCCAAAGAGGGTGTTCGCCCATGGATGGTGGACTGTGGAAGGGCAGAAAATGTCCAAGTCCATCGGCAATGTTGTTGAGCCGAACCTGCTTGCCGATGAGTACGGTCATGATGCGATCAGGTATTTTCTCCTCAGAGAAGTTCCCTTCGGGCTGGACGGCGATTTCTCCCACTCGGCGCTCATAGGAAGGATCAACTCTGATCTGGCCAACGACCTGGGAAACCTTCTGCAGCGATCCCTGGGAATGCTGGACAAGTACAGGGAAGGAGAGATCCCGGAAAAACCCGCTGATGCCGACCTGGGCGATGCCGAAAAAGCCCTCTCAGAGCACGCGGCCGGTACGGCCTCGGCGATAGCGGGCTATATGGATGACCTGGCCTTCGACCGGGCACTAAAGTCGATCTGGGGGTTTATTGGCAACGCCAATAAATATATCGATTCGGCAGCGCCCTGGACTCTCTTCAAGGACGATGCCCAGCAAAAGCTGGATGCTGTTATGTACACTCTTTTCGAGGCAATCCGCCACACGGCGGTGATGATAAGCCCCTTTATGCCTGAAACAGGCCACAAGATGTTCCGCCAGACAGGTATCGTCAAGATGAAGGAACTCCACACCGTAACATCCCTGGATGAATGGGGGGCGCTCCCCGGTGGAACGAAGACTTTCCGTGGACCTGCCCTGTTTCCCAGGATCGAAACGGTGCCAGAGATCGCGAAGACAGCCAGCGGCACGAGTTCTGAGAATGAAGAAAAGCCGAAGAGTTCGGAGAAGAAGAAAAAGGGGGCAAAAGGAAAGGGAAAGGACAACATGATATCCATTGAAGATTTCGCTAATGTTGAGATGGTAGCGGCCCGTGTTCTGGAAGCCGAGAAGGTACCAAAGTCCAAAAAGCTCATTCGGCTGATCGTAGATGCTGGTGAAGAGAGGCAGCTCGTTGCCGGTATAGCGGAAAATTACGAGCCCAAGGACCTGGTGGGCAAGACAATAGCCATCGTTGCCAACCTGAAACCGGCCAAATTGATGGGTGTTGAATCCAGGGGCATGCTGCTGGCCGCCGAAGACGATTCAGGAATTCACGTGCTTACGTTTGATCAGGACGTTAAGCCAGGCACGAGAATCAAATAGAACATCGGGTTTGAACCACAGCTTGTCGCGTTGAAGCTCGCAGAACGAAGACGGAAGGACACAGAGGGCAACCTTGGGCTTGGGTTTCATCTAAAGAGATAAGAGCTTTTAACGCAGTGCAGCCACTTACAGGCTGCTCCGCAGGGAGGGCTAGTCAGCCCTTAGCGCAGGGGGCCGCAGAGTTTAGGGGAGTAGAACATCAGGGCATTAGAAATTAGAGCATTGGTTTATTTACTTTTACCCCTCCCCTGGCGGGAGGGGAACACAAGGGGAGGGGGCAATATTTATCATTGCGAGATGCATCGCAGGATGCGGAGCGACGCGTCAATCCTGGTCCTGATGGATTTCACGTTGGACATTGGACATTGGTCGTTGGACGATATAAGGGCCTAGCGCCCAGAGCCCATAATGAGTGAACCTTCATATATAGATTCCCACGATCACCTAGAGATGAAACAGTTTTCAGGCAGCCTGGACCAGGTAATTCACAAGGCCAGGGCAGCTGGCCTCATTCATATCGTCACTGTGGGCTCCACCCTGGCCGAAAGCAGGCAGGCCGTAAAGATCGCTAAACAGTACCACGAAGTCTCCGCAGTGGTCGGCATCCACCCACACGACGCCGCGGACCTGGATGACCACACGATCAGGGAATTGAAGTCACTCGCCGGAAATGATGAAGTCGTAGCGATTGGAGAGACAGGCCTCGATTTCTTCCGGGATCGATCCCCTCGCCCCCTCCAGGAGGATTCCTTCCGGAAACATATACATCTGGCTGGTGAGACCGGTCTTCCTCTGGTTGTCCACGTTCGAGACGCTTACGAGCGCTCCCTCCAGATCATGAGAGAGCAGCCCCTGCCCGAAAGGGGGTTTGTGGTTCACTGCTTTTCGGGAACTGCCGATGATGCCAGGGAATTCCTGAAACTGGGAGCACTTCTGTCTTTTACCGGAACCGTGACCTTCCCATCCCGAAAAAACCGTGATTGGACCGAAAAGATCCTGTCAGCAGTCCCCCTGGAACGTATTATGGTGGAGACGGACTGTCCCTACCTCACCCCCCATCCATTCAGGGGCAAGCGCAACGAACCGGCAAACGTGACTCTGGTAGTACAGAAGATTGCAGAGCTAAAGGGGCTTTCCATAGATGACGTGGCGCGTATAACATCCAGGAACGCCATCCACTTCTACAACCTTCCCATTTCCCTTCCAGGCTCTACAATCGCCTACACGATACGCGACTCGGTTTATCTTAACGTCACGGGAAAGTGCACGAACGAGTGCATATTCTGTCAGAGGACCTCCGATCCCGTAGTAAAGGGTCACGACCTGAGATTGTCCATGGATCCTGCCGTAGATGAGATGATGCAGGCGGCAGAATCGGAGGGTTGGCAGGACCGTTCAGAGGTGGTTTTCTGTGGATACGGTGAACCCACTATCCGTCTTGAGGAGATAAAAGAGGTGGCTCGGAGGCTAAAAGAATCGGGAGTCAAAAAGATCCGTCTTAATACCAACGGTCTTGGCAATCTCATTCACAAAAGAAGCATTGCCGGTGACCTGAAAGGGCTTATGGATGTTGTATCAGTGAGCCTCAACGCACAGGACGCAAGGACTTACACAAAACTTTGCCGCCCCACCTTCGGCCGGGAGTCATATAATTCCCTTCTGGATTTTTCCCGGGAGTGCATCTCGGCCGGTATGGAAGTGGTTCTCACCGTGGTTGACCACCCCTCGGTAGATATACCCAAATGCCGCAAAACAGCCCACAGGATGGGCGCCGGGTTCAGGGTCAGGCATTTGAATGAAGTAGGGTAACAAATCAGTGCGGAGGGCGGAGGGCACAGTGCGTTAATC
>VAPD01001572.1_pt1 | contig 18199 bp, 16 predicted proteins | sample 3393901 | NCBI WGS metagenome assembly VAPD01 (sample SAMN08290435, study PRJNA428436) | hydrothermal vent metagenome | isolation source: Deep-sea hydrothermal vent chimney | place: Atlantic Ocean: South-mid Altantic Ridge | depth 3034 m m | reverse complement strand
CTTCGCCTACCCTTCCCCGGGTTCTTCATAATTTCTGCATGGCCAGCACCAGGGCCGCGGCGATCAAGGGTGTGAGGAGCCAGCCGCTCAGGATGGAGAGCAGTGTGCGTGCACTCACAGTCTGGATCCCCTTGAGCAGGCCGATGCCGATTACCGCCCCGATGACGGCCTGGGAGGTGGAGACAGGGACGCCAACGAAATATAGAAATGGACCGTGATGGCCGAGGCCAGAAGTACGACAAGGGCGGAAAAGGGGTCCAGGCGGACCAGGCGCGACCCCACTGTCTCCATCACGCGTTTGCTGAAGGTGAGAATCCCCAGACCGATACTAAGACCCCCGACCAGTGTGGCTGCAGTAATGGAAAGGTGCCCGGCTGCCACGAAGACGGCAGTAACGTTGGCCACATTGTTGGCCCCAAGAGCAAAGGCGCCGTATGAACTGGCTGCCACAAGGCCGATGCGAAGAAGCGCGTCACTTTCGAGGAGGTTCAGTCTCAGCCGGTTGTTGACCGTGGGCAATGTCCGATAGACCACTACCGACAATATGGCTCCTCCCACGGGCGTTCCCACCCAACATATGACCACCTTTTCCAGACCCGTCATGTCAATGTACCTGTTGACGAAGCCGATCCCAAGGATGGCTCCTACCACCGTCTGGGATGTGGACACAGGGAGGCGCCCGATTGTCATGAGGGTCACGGTTATGGCTGCGGATATGGAGACCAGAACAGCCTGATGGAGGGTCATCTCGGTAAGACCCGACAGGGTGTGGATCCCCGAGCGGCCCTGGAGCAAAGCTCCCATCAGGACGAATAGGGACGCCATGGACGCCGCGGTAGTAAAACGGAGCATCCTTGTGAAGAGACGGCCGGTCCTATAACGTTGGAAGCGTCATTGGCGCCCAGGGACCACCCCAGGAAGACGCCTCCCAGGATGGGAAGCATCTAGACCCGCCTTTTTAAGCTTATGATGTTAATCCGTTTTGACACGCGGTCGGCCTGGTCGGAGATCTCACCCAGAAAGACCACCAGTTCCTTGATCTGGATCTTAAGGAAAGGATCGATATCGGAATCGAAGAGAGTGATGATGATCTGCCGCTCGATGACGTCGCACTGGCTCTCCTTCTCATCGATGACATCGAGGAGTTCCGGGCCCGCTGCAACAGATCTTCAACCTGCATGATCATCAGGTCGCAAGCCTCCATGGAAACGCTGACCAGTTCCCGAACATCGGATACAATGAGATCAGGTATGGCGAGTTTCTGCGTCCGGATGATGTTGAGAATGATCTCGAAGAAGCGGGGGACCTGATCGATAGATTCCAGAAGTCCCATGATGTCCCCGCGTGACTCCGGGAGTAGCACCTTGCTGTACATAAGTGTCTTTATCTCCTCCCGGACATCATCGGCCTTGGATTCAAAGCGATGGGTTTCGTCGGCCAGGATCTTAAAGTCATCTCTGGCATCACCGTCAAGACAGCTGTTTATCGCCTGGGAAAAAGTCTGCTGGACATTACGCAGGTGGTCCAGGTACCGCTCAATAAGGATTTGCACCTGGCGCTGCTTACGGAACAGGCATTTAATGAGTGATGGGTGCGGGTCAGGGTTGTCCGACCCCCTCCTTCCAGTGGGTATTTTTGATCGTAGCGAAAATAGTGATCACGCCTGGCATGTGACTTCCCGTTGGACAGCCTTGATCTGAGTGCTCTAGATAAGATTGCTTCGTCATTCCGCTATTAGCGATATTTCTCGCAATGACTTTTTTGGGGTCACCCCCTCTTTCCTCTTCCCTACGCTTTCAGAACAAGATCATACATTTTTGCGGATCTAAAAACAGGTGAACTTCCTGTCCTTCGTCTTGAGGCAGATGGTGCTGAACCTGCGCCTGGATCCTTGTTCCATTCACGTCTATGAAAAAATAAAGAAAATTACCCAGGTACGCCTTGTGTGCAATAATACCCTTGAACAGGTTTTCCGTGGCTTGAGGCGGCTTAGTAAATACTTCCACGTCTTCAGGACGAATAGATATATATACTTTTTTTCCTGGTGCTGCTGCCGTGACGTCGCCAGTTGTACACAACACTTTCTCGCTGAATTCAGTGCGAACGCAAACCGCATCGGTGTCCTGAGGGGACTGAACGATCTCACCGGATATAAAGTTCATGGTACCGATAAAATCAGCGACAAATTTATTTGCGGGTTTTTTGTATATCTCCTGGGCAGTGCCGATCTGCATGATGTTCCCTGAATCCATGACAGCGATCCGGTCAGAGATGACCATTGCCTCTGCCTGGTCGTGGGTAACGTAGACAGATGTTATACCCATACGTTTTACCAGGCTCTTTATTTCAAACCTCATATTCTCTCTTAACTTCGCATCCAGGTTGCTCAGGGGTTCATCCAATAGCAGCACCTTGGGATTTCTCACCAGCGCACGCGCAAGTGCCACCCGTTGCTGCTCTCCACCGCTCAACTGGGTCGGGTATCTTTCCCCCAGGCCCTTCAAACCCACCAATTCCAACGCCTCCTGCACTTTTTCCTGGATAATTTTCTTGGGTACTTTCTGGATTTTCAAGCCGTAAGCGATATTTTTGAAGACCTTCATATGCGGCCATACGGCATAGTTCTGGAAAACCATGCCGATCCCCCGTTGTGATGAATGGATAAACCCTTCCGAAAGCATCGGCTTGCCATCAATAACGATGTCCCCCTCTTCCGGTGTTTCCAATCCCGCGATACAGCGCAAGGTGGTTGTTTTGCCACACCCACTGGGTCCAAGAAGGGTCAACATCTCTCCCTCTTTCACTTCAAGATGTATGTGATTGACGGCCACCACCTTCTTGTAGCGCTTAAGCAGGTTTTTGATCTCGATGAATGCCATTGAATATTGTCTCCTGTTGATAGGGAGAAAAAAGTCCTGGCGGGACTTTTTTCTCTACGGAAAGCGAAAAGTGTCATTTTCGCTTTCCTCACGGATCAATAACTTACATTGCATGTCATTGATCCGGGCGCCCCGCCCGGGGCGCGGTGATGACTTTTTATGAGGTCATCAACCTTGGCTACTCGTCGGAACCCCAGGCGGCTTTGAGCATATTTCCGCCGATCCTCGATGCGATCAGCAGAAGGATAAAGGTGATACAAATCATCAGGAACGCCATGGCGGCGGCGATCCCAAACTCCATGCCGCGGTGCCAATTCAAATAAATTCCAATGGGAAGCGTTTCCCACCCTCCCCGGTAAAGGAATATGGCGGTAGAGATCTCCTGGAACGCCATAATAAAGAACATCATCACGCCGACGAGCACGCCTTTGAGCAGCAAAGGCAAAGATATGGTTATAAAAGTTCTGAGCCTGCCCGCACCCGACACCTCCGCGGCCTCCTCAAGTGAAACATCCAACTGCAGATAAGAGGCATGCGCCATCCGCAAAAAGTACGGGAGTCGCCGCGCGAACAGGGCCAGCGGCATGATGATCCAATACCTGGCCAGGGGTATCTTGTCCCAGAATGCCAACATGTAACCCACACCGATGGCAATACCCGGGAAAGCCAGCATCAGGGTAATGACAAAGTCGAGGGCATTTCTGCCCGGGACACGGGTGCGGGCGATGAGATAGGCGGCTGGAAGTCCAAAGGCAACCCCGAAGACCAGGGCCAGCCCGCTGAATAAGAAAGAGTTTTTGATCAGGATAGGGCTTTCCAGAAGGATCAGCCTGAAATTATCGAGGGTCCAGTACGTGGGAAACGGCTCAAAGACCCATCTTCTGGAAAAAGCGGATAACCCAAGTACGATGGGGATCAGCAGGACAATAAAGGCGATAAAGATCAGGTACACGTATGCACCCGCTTTCAGCAGTGGGCCCGGTTCGATCACCCTGCCTTCAGACGTTGTTCCTTTCGAGAGGCCGGTATACTTTTTCCTTTCGACCCACCACCGGGCGAGCAAAAAGAGGGAAATGCAAAAAACGGCCGAAACGACCACCGCCACGATCCCCATGTACTTGCGATGCATATCGGTAAAGTGATAGGCGATGTTGATGTACGCGACCGAGGGCAGAAGATGCGTCTGCCCCAGGATCATTGGTGTAAGCCAGTCAGTAAAGGGCCACAGGAATACGAGGACAGCACCCGCCAGATAACTCGGGGTGCACAGAGGCAGTGTTATTGTGATGAATCTCCAGAATCCGCTGGCTCCCTCGACTTCGGCGGCCTCTTCAAAGGAAGGGTCGATGTTGGTAAAACCTGCTGAAAGACCGAGGACGATAAAAGGAAGCATGTGCAGAGATTGAACAAATACCAATCCGTGCATCCCGTAGATAAAGTTGATCGGCTCCTTGGTCCATTTCAAGACGTCCATGAGGAGCAGGTTCATCGTACCGTACTTGCCGAAAAAGATGATGAAGGCAAATACGCCGGCGAAAGCGGGCAAAACGATGGGCAAAAGAATGAGAGCTGTAAAAATCGTCTTTCCCCGGTGCCTGTATCTTGCCAGAATGTATGCCAGGGGCACCCCGAACACAGTTGTCGTCAGGAGCACAAACGTACTCAGCAGCAGGGTATTGCCAAGGATTCTAAGATAATAAGTGTCCTTGAAGAACTCCAGGTAATTACTGATGCCCCAACTGTCAGTTCCGGAGATGTTTAAACTTTCCTGCAACAGAATCGACAGTGGATAAAGTATTAAAAAAGCAACAATCAACCACAGGAGTGCTGCCAGAATGACATTGCCTCGGGACATATCACATCCTATCTTGTCTGCAAGCTGATGGGCGAGAGAGTAAAGGCCCGCCCTGCCTAATCACTGGACAACCGCAAAACGGTATCCTGCAGGACGGGCCTATGTCTCAAGCTCGTAGAGTATTCAGTTATCTAGTTGAAAAATTCGCTGCCCGGGTTGCCTTTACTGCGAGACAAGCAGTGCGCGGGCCTTTCCTGCAGCCAGGCGGGCCGCGGCGTATTTGCCATCGTACTCGAAAAGCTTTCTGGCTTCCTTTATTTTCGCTGCAGCCTTCTTCACATTCATCTTTTCAGCTTTTGCCGCGTCAATTTCTCCCTCGACTTCCTCTATCAGGAACAGGCTGTTTTTCAGTTCGCCCCACTTTCGGTAGATCTCCATTTCATACTTTGTGTTGACTTCGTCCCATCTCTTTGTGGCGAGGTCAAGGTCGTACTCAATGAAGTCGACTTTCAGGTCCCAGAACGAATCGACGCCCAGCGCCTTCTTGGCATGCGTGGCCATCTCGAGGCCTTCTTTTTCCAACTTGGAGAATTTAATGTCCGTACTGGCAGCAAAGTAACGACCCTCCAGTACATGTTTTTGTCCGTCCATGCTGAATAGCCAGTCCAGAAAGATCTTCCCAACCTTTTCGTTGGGCGCGCCTTTAAGCAAGGCCACCGCCTCTGGAACCAGGATCGTTTTTTCCGGGAGCAGATCCCGTACCGGAAAACCATCTTTTCGGGCGGCCATTGCGTTCATTTGCGGCTGCGCAACCCCGATGGGAACTTCGCCACGGGCCACTAATTGCGTCGTATCCGTGCTGCCGGTGGAGAAGCGTGCTAAATTCGCCGCCAATAATCTAAGATATCTCCATCCTTCTTCTTCTCCAAAGCCCTGCAGGAGAATTTCAATGGCTTCATGCATTGTGCCGGAGGCATATGGCAGCGTATGCACGATGTTGCCCCTGTAGATGGGGTTGAGCAGATCGTTCCACGTTTTCGGCGGCGGTAATCTTAATTTTTTTAAAACCTTTTCGTTGTACAGATTGGTAACGATCCAGGGCGCGAAAGCGGTCCAGTAATCATCCTTATCCTTTACCTTCATACCACGCCATTCGGCAGGAACCTTATCCCAACCCTTTGGCCTGTAAGGGACGATCAGACCCTCTTTCTTTAAAAGTTCATGCGCCGGGGCCCCAGCGCCCAGAAAAACGTCAGCATCCGGTTTGCCGCCCCATGCTCTCACTTTATCCACGCAGACCGGCCACCCGCCCGGCCGAACGAACGTGATGTCCACATCCTTACCATAGGTCTCCTTATAGTACGCTTTGAAACCCCTGTTCAGGCTGGCGGATAACTCCTTGTAAACGGGACCGACCCAGCCGAGTTTATCGGCCTGTGCTTGCACCGCAAAGGCTGGTAACAGCAGCACCATTGCAAAAACCGTTACTGTTACGATTGTTGTGGTCAATATTCTTTTGCTCATTTTGACCTCCCTTTCAGTATCATTCTCACATAAAAAACAAAAAGTTCTTTAACCTCAATCACGACCTGCCGTAAACGTTTCCGACGTTAAGCGACTACGTGATGCCCCGCCATCACCTCCTTGTATTTGTTCTTAGCGAATTTATTTCAGCTACAGTACCCCAACGTATTATGTATTGGCTTATCAAGATAGCATTTCTATTGTCTCTTTGGCAGCATCTTTGAGAATGCCTGTGTGAGCTGATATGTCGAGCACGGTGATTCTGTCTCTAATTGTACGAGCCGAGATCGCGGCCAGGAAAAATTCATCTTTTGAAATACCAAGCGATGGCAGCGTCATTTCAAGCCCTGTCCTCCGTATCAGATCAGTAAAGAAGTCCGGCGCTCTGACTTTGCCAAAAAGCGCTTTTAGTTTTCGCCAGTTTATTGGTAGTGCGGAGTCGAATTGCAAAAGCCGATCACGTTTTTTCAAAAACTGTTTTTCAACTTCAGATGCAAGATTACCCCAAACAGAGGGGATATTTCTAGTGTCGGCTTCAAAAATTTCTTTGGCACTGTTTTTCAATTCCTTTTCTTCCAGGACCGCGAGCTTCTGATAGCATACGGCAGAAAGTACAACCCCCGCGCCTACCTGAAGACCATGCAGATTCGGTTTTATCCCGGTGAAACTTTCACGCATATCAAAAAAATGAGAAATTAAATGTTCGCCCCCGGATGCCGGAGCGCTTGAACCTGCAAGGCTCATTGCAACACCGGAAAACAAGAGTCCCTCAAAAAGCCCAAGCACAGTTTCCAGATCACCCTGATTAATTTTTTCTGGATGATAAATATACCTACTCTCCGATTCATCAACAATAGCTGACGGCAAGCTGCAATAGGCGCCATTGAACAGTTAAGACTCGGTCTGCCAGTCAAAGTCTGACACGGATTTGGCCAGCACATCACAGAACCCGGCCTGTCGGAGCTCCAATGGAGAATTTTGTATGACTTGGGGATCGACATAGATGAATTGAGGGGGCAGCGCAGGGAGTGTCCTTTTTACACCCTTAACTTTTATACCTACGATTGACGATGTGTAGCCGTTCATGGATGGTGCCGTGGGTACCGACCAGTATGGAATCCCCCTTTTATCGGAAACATACTTTCCCAGATCGTTTATAGTTCCTGCCCCAACAGCAATGATTAAACTGTGTCCAATACTTAAATCATAAATTTGTTCCGCCAGCTTATCGGTAGCGACCGAATCACCCGGTAACTTGACCAGTTTACATGCAATAGAACGTTCTTCGAGAAGTTCCGAGACCAACGCCCCTGCCGCCAGGTGAGTGTTTTCATCATCAAGGAGCAATACGGACTCTTTCGCATATGTTTTTACGCAATCTCCGGCGAGTTGGGAGTAAGCATCATCTGCCGAAATAACTTTGACCGAAGGAATTTTGTGTTTATGCCCGCAGCTGCAAAGAGCCTCACATTTTTTCGCATCGACTAAGAGTTGTTTGGGGAGATGTTTGTTATTGGCACTGCTCACAAGGAATCCTCGAAATTATGAAAAACAGGCGGGATTATTTCCTGATTGGCAGATCTTCTTTTAGTGTAACAATAAAAAATGAAAACAAATAGATATCAATAACAGGATGATGTTAATAAATCGTTTCAATAAAACAGGGCCGGACCTCAAATTTCAGGTCCGACCCCATCGAAAACACACAGGTCACATATTTCTATTGTACCACTTCAGGCTCTACATAAGCTTAAGCTGTATCCGCCTAGCTGGAGCCCGCTGCATCCATTATGGCATTGAAGGTAGCGCTGGGACGCATGCCCTTTGTCGTCAGTTCAGGATCAGGATGAAAGTAACCGCCGATATCCTGGGGAGATCCCTGTACAGCAATGAGCTCATCAATGATCCTGGTCTCGTTTTCTTCCAATTCCTTCGCCAGCTTCGCAAAACGTGCCTTTAGTTGCTCGTCCTTGGCCTGCTCGGCGATAGCCTGCGCCCAGTAAAGGGCGAAGTAGAAGTGGCTTCCGCGGTTATCAATCCCGCCGAGCTTGCGAGTGGGCGCCTTGTTGTTTTCCAGGAATGTAGAATTCGCCTGATCAAGGGACTCGGCCAGTTCTTTGGCTTTCTCGTTGCCGGTGACATTGCCCAGGTGTCGGAGCGATTCTGCAAGGGCGAGGAATTCGCCGATGGAATCCCACCTGAGATAATCTTCCGCAAGAAACTGCTGGATATGCTTGGGCGCGGAGCCGCCGGCACCGGTCTCGAAGAGGCCGCCTCCATCCATAAGAGGCACGATGGAGAGCATCTTCGCGCTGGTGTTCAGCTCAAGGATCGGGAAGAGATCCGTGTTGTAGTCTCGAAGGACATTGCCTGTTACTGAAATGGTATCCTTTCCATCTCTCATCCTTTCGACGGAGAATTGCGCCGCTTCGGCCACGGGCATGGTGTGGAACTCCAAGCCATCAGTATTATGATCCTTAAGGTATAGTTCGACCTTTTTTATGATCTGGGCATCGTGTGCCCTGTCCTTATCCAACCAGAATACCGTCGGCACCCCGGTTGCCCGGGCTCTTGTTACGGCCAGCTTAACCCAGTCCTGTATGGGCCCGTCCTTTACGGTACAGGAGCGCCAGACATCTCCTTCTTCCACAACGCTGTCGAGGATCGTGTTCCCGGCAGCGTCGACAATTCGGATGGTTCCCTTGCCGGGGCACTCAAATGTCTTGTCGTGTGAACCGTACTCTTCGGCTTTTTGCGCCATAAGACCAACGTTGGGCACGGTTCCCATGGTCGTCGGATCATAGGCGCCATGCCTTTTGCAGTCCTCGACCACTACATTGTAAAGGCCCGAATAGCTCTGGTCGGGGATGACCGCCTTTGCATCATAAGTCTTGCCATCGGGACCCCACATTTTGCCTCCATCGCGTATCATGGGGGGCATAGAAGCATCGATGATGATATCGCTGGGCACGTGCAGGTTCGTGATCCCTCTGTCCGAATCCACCATGGCCATATCTGGGCGGTTCTTGTAGACCGCCTCGATGTCCGCCTCGATCTCAGCCCTCTTTTCTTCGGGCAGTCTCTGAATCTTCGCGTACAGATCACCCAGACCGTTGTTGAAATCGACATTGAGCTCCGCAATGGTATCGGCATGCTTTTCGATAGCCTCCCGATAATAAACCTTGACGCAGTGACCGAAGAGGATCGGGTCGGAGATCTTCATCATGGTAGCCTTCAGGTGGAGCGAGAAAAGCACATCCTTTGCTTTCGCGTCTTCGATCTGCTCTTCGTAAAATTCAACGAGGGCCTTCTTGCTCATGAAGGTGGCGTCGATCACCTCACCGGCCTGTAGTGGCAGACTCTCTTTGAGGACCGTCACCTTGCCGCTCTCATCGACAAATTCGATCCTTGCCTCTGTTTCCTCGGCCATGGTTGTCGATTTCTCATTGGAAAAGAAATCCCCGCCGCTCATGGTCGACACGTGTGTCTTCGAATCAGGCTTCCATTCACGCATCCTGTGGGGATGGTTTCTTGCAAACTGCTTGACCGCATCCGCAGCCCTGCGGTCCGAGTTTCCTTCACGCAGTACAGGGTTGACCGCGCTTCCAAGGACCTTGGCGTATCGCTCCCTGGTCTCCCTCTCACTATCGTTTTTCGGCTCCTCCGGGTAGTCCGGGATGTCGTATCCCTGCTCCTGGAGTTCCTTGATCGCCTCAACAAGCTGGGGGATGGATGCGCTGATGTTGGGCAGTTTTACAATGTTGGCCGCAGGCGTCAGGGAGAGTTCGCCGAGAGCTGTCAGTTCGTCAGGAACTTTCTGCTCTTCAGTCAGGTTGTCGGGAAAGTTTGCGATAATCCTCCCGGCAAGAGAGATGTCCCTCAGCTCAACCTCGATGCCCGACCCCTGCGTAAATGTCCTGATGATAGGGAGAAGGGAGTAGGTTGCCAGCATCGGGCCCTCGTCTGTTAAGGTCCAACTGATCGTTGGTGTCTCTTTAGTCATGATTTTCCTCCTAAATATATCAACACGGTTTTGGCAGCAGTTACTCGCTACTGCACAGACTCCTGCGTCATCTCGTCTATTTCTTCAAATCAATGAGCCGCCTCACCATATCTTCGACATGGCCAGTCTTCACTATCTGCCAAGAGCCTGGCTCAAGAATCAAGCGGTTTGTCTAGTTTGCCGGGAACCCCTCTAAGGTATACAATATACAGTATACGTATATCTGCCGATAGCAGATTTGTCAATGATTTTCTAATAGTAGCGAAGACTGGACACTACCCCAAGGTTTCTCCCTTTTGCACCCTGATTCCATAATTTAAAAAAATCCATTAAGACTCAGTTCAGTATGAGTCTTTCATAATCCAGTGTATAAACAAAACTTCGTAAGTTTCTGTAATGATGTAAATAAACTTGAAAAAAATGCTGGCATGTAATGTGAGTATGTTATATAACATGGCCCATGGCACGTGGGAAATCAGGCCGCATAGTTATCGAGATAGATCCCACATTGAAAAGCGATCTCTACGAGGCTCTCCAAGAGGAGGGGCTAACGCTCAAGGATTGGTTTCTCAGGCATACAGGATCATATCTGGCTCAAAAAGCTCAGCCGTCCCTATTTAATTCCGTTCAAGTGGCTGAAATGAAGGTTAAGGCCGGGAAGAAGGAAAAGTAGTCAGGACAAACACGAGCTGGAGCTTAGAAAGATGACAATGAAACAGATAAAAGTGATCGGGGCCGCCTTTCTGACGCTGCCGTTTCTGCTGCTTATCATTGGGACATTTGATTCACAGCAGAGTCATCTCACTGCGCAGGGTGAATCGAGCGGCATCACTTCACACGATAACTTGAATCTTCGGAAGGCGGAATCCAATCTTCCCGCACAGAGGCTGGCTATTGCCCAGGCTCTACCGAAGATCGTGGAGATCGAAAGGGTCGATGAGAACGAACACGGTCCCGGAGATGAAGGCGACGGAAACAGGGGTCATGAGAATGATAAGGATAAGCACGGTCCCGGATCGAAAGACGACGACAACAAGGGCCATGGAAATGACAGTGATGGCCATGATGAAGACAACCCTGGAAATAGTCGCCATGGTGACGACGGTGATAAAGGCAAAGATCATGACAGGGGCCATGACAACAATGAAAACGATGACGATGAGCACGGGTCCGGGGAGGAAAGAGATGGAAACAAGGGCCATGACAACGATGAGGACGAGCACGGATCAAAAGGAGACGGAAACAGTGGCCATGACAATGATGAAGACGATGACGATGAGGATAACTCTTAGCGGGGCGGACATGGAGATTCCGGCAGCGGGGAGTCCTCAGGTGGACGGGGCAGACACTGAGATTCCGGCGGTTCTGACTTCTAATCCCTCTGGCCCTGTATAGATTGAAGAGCCGTCGAAAGTACTCTGACCCCTATACTTTTCCCCACGGACCACTTAACGGACCCCGGCAAATCTGATTAATCAGCAATTGCTTCCGCGTCGATGGTGATCTCAACCAGGTCACCAACCACGATGCCGCCTGATTCCATGGGTGAGTTCCAGCTGACTCCAAAGTCGTGCCTGTTGATCACGGTCACCGCCTCGAAGCCGGCCCGGGTCTTGGGTCCTTTATCCTCGTTATCCTCCCACCATGGGGTTTCCCATGATCCCAGGTAATTGACGTCCAATGTTGCTGGCTGGGTAACTCCCTTGATGGTGAGTTCCCCTGTAAAGGCAAACTCATGGGGGCCTGTCTGTTCCGACAAGGTTCCCTTGAAAGTGATCTGGGGATGATTCTCTACGTCCAGGAAATCTTCGCTTTTCAAATGCCCGTCTCTGGCAGCTTCCCCACTCCACAACTCGTTAGCGTCGATGGTTACCTCCACTGACGCGCCCTCTGGAGACTCCGGATCGAAGTCAAGCGTCCCATGTACATTCTTGAAATGTCCTCGGATATTGGTCACCATCATGTGGCGTACTGAAAACTCTGCAGCGGTATGTCCCGGTTCAAATGTCCACTTGGCCATATTCTACCTCCCTTATCTTTTTGGGGGATGTTTGTGCTCTTTCCTATATTTTAGCTCATTTTGGGGATGGTGGGTGTTCCCAGAAGAAGTTTTATGTTTATAATTAAATATTTACTGGAATATCAGATACTTGCGTAATTTGGCGCCACTGTTAACAGAAAAGTTTAAAAATGTATCATTCGTGCTACTCTGCTGTGCAGAACGCATTTTTCTAATCAGTGGAGTCTGGTTAAGTTAGGCAGAACTCAACGAGCCAACACCCTTATCAACCAGATGTAGCCTTGCAACCCTTTTCTGCCTTGAAAAAAGCAGGAGTATCTATGAAAGCTTGTGTGCTTTACGCCCCCCGTAATTTGGTGGTCAAGGATCGGCCCATCCCTGAACCAGCACAGGGTGAGGTGCTCTGCCGGATCACTCTCGCAGGAACATGCGGAACGGATTACTCATTGTACAGTGGAAAATTCGACGTCCCCCTGCCTGTGATTCCGGGGCACGAAGGAATAGGCGTAGTTGAAAAGCTCGGACCCAGCGTCACTGATGTGTCTATCGGACAGAGGGTCGTCATCCAACCCAATTTCCCCTGCCGTGAATGCGTTCTGTGTAGTTCCGGACTCGATAACGTCTGTCCTGACAAGGTTCGATTAGGCTTGGATACAAACGGGGTTTTTGCAGAATACGCAACGGTGCCCGCCAATTACGTGTGGTCTGTCCCCGACAGCCTTGACGACAAGGTTGCCGTATTCACGGAGCCAATTGCAGTGGCGGCCCACGGCCTCAGGGTCATGCCCCCCGCCGAGGGGGACCGCATTCTTATTCTGGGCGCTGGTGTCATCGGTCTTCTCACCCTCCAGTTAGCTGTCCTTGCGGGGGCACAAGTAACCGCTTCTGACCTTCTGGATGAACGCCTGACTATTGCAGCGAATACCGGGGCCAGCCACACCGCGAGAGCAGATAAAGAGGGGGGCCTGGAACCGTCCTCCTTCGACCTCATCTACGAGACCAGTGGGGCGCCAGGGGCCCTGGCTGACGCTATTGAGCTAGCCACGCCCGGAGGCCGTATCGCTCTTCTGGGCCTTCCTGCTGACGAACATCCGGTCTCCACCACACAGATCGTGCGCAAGGAACTGAGAATCGCTGGATCCATGATCTATACCGACGAGTTCCCCTACGTTCTAGACCTTCTGAGCGCCGGAAAGATCGACACTACACCCTTGACCACAGGCGTTACCGGGCTGGACGGGGTGGGCGAGGCTCTTGAAATGTTCCACTCACCGGACCGGGTGAAGGTACTTGTCTCCATTTGACTTAAGAAGCTTTGTTGTCTGATCCCATTATTCACTCACGATTTTCAAATTTCCGATTACCATTCTTCCATCCTTTGCTATAGTGTATTTTCAATCAGAATTTGAACACCGCACTTCCCTTCTGGAGGTCTGATGTGAGTGACGTAAAGGAGCGCCTCGACCGCGTTCGGGTACCTGAGCTTGAAGAGATCCTGGGAGAGGCCTTACCCGTCCTGGACGACGGTTTTGTAAGGCTTATCGACTATATGGGGTGCGATGATTCCATTGTTCAGGCGGCCAGGGTTTCCTACGGCAAGGGCACCAAAACTATCAGCGATGACAGAGGTCTTATCAGATACCTGCTGAGACACCGCCACACCACACCCTTCGAGATGTGCGAGGTAAAGCTGCACGTCAGGGTTCCCATGGATATTTGGCGCCAGTGGATCAGGCACAGGACAGCCAATGTCAACGAATACTCAACCCGGTACTCCATAGCCATCGACACGGCCAGAACCACTCAGCCCGACGAATGGAGGCTGCAGTCGAACATTAACAAACAGGGCAGCGAGGGCGGGGTTGAGCTAGAGATCGGTCAACAGCTTACCAGGCGCGAGACCGAGACGCAGGCCTTAATGAAAGAAGTTTACGAGGAAAGGATCGACCTGGGCGTCGCCAGGGAGCAGGCGAGGAAGGACCTGCCCCTTTCGACCTATACCGAGGCGTATTGGAAAATAGACCTGCATAACCTTCTTCACTTCCTGGCTCTGCGAATGGACGAAAAAGCGCAACTTGAGATAAGGGAGTACGCGAAAACCATAGGCAACAGTATAGTGAAAAAATGGGTGCCCCTGGCCTGGGAAGCCTTCATGGATTACAGGTTCGGAGCCATGATGTTGTCCAGTGACGAAATTGAGATCCTGTCACTTATAAACAGCAGTGAGACTGAAAAGGCCAACGAGATGCTGCTGAAGACAGGATTTACAGTTAAGGACGGGTCCGCTGTAAAACCAACCCTTGAAGGCAGGGAGCTTGCCGGCAAGCTGGAAAGGCTTGGCCTTGAAATACCTTGGGAGGTAAAGGAATAGTTCCATGGTTACATTGTTATGCTCTCTCACCAAAGTTCAGACTTTCTTCAAAAACTGTGTTTTCAGGACAACAGTGCTTTTCCCATCGCGGCATTCAACTTCTCCACTCTTCGAAGTGAGACGGATATTTTTTAACACCTTTCCTCTCTTGAGAGTGGTAGGCGAGCCTTTTACCTTCAGATCCTTGATTACCTGAACTGAGTCCCCATCATTGAGCGGGTTTCCGTTGCTGTCTCTAACATCCACAAACACCTCCATTGTTAATAATATTGATGGTTTAATTTATTGTAGTTGCTCGAGCGCTTCTTTCACAGCTAAAAAGGCCCAGGCATGTGGGGAGGGGGTTGGTGTTGGACCCCAATAGTCAAAAGCCCCCTTTCGGGGGCTTTTGGTTGGAGCTACAAGATGGGAAGATGGGTGGAGTGAAAATTCAACTCCCCATTTATGAACTTAAGCCCAATCTTCAGAAAGAACCTCACCCTGCAGCGATACAACCACGTTCTTTACAGGGATCTCACGCTCCGCTTTTGCCAGGCCTTCCTGTGCAATGTTTAAAAGTCCGCCGCAACAGGGAACCTGCATGATCATGACCGACAGGGTGTTTATCCTGGCCTCGTCGATAAGGGCCGCGATCTTGTCCACGTAGACTTCCTGGGCAGAATCCAGCTTGGGACAGGCTATTGCTATTGAGTTTCCCTTGAGATAGTCCTTGTGAAAGTCCGCCATGGCAAAAGGCACACAGTCAGCAACCAGCAGTACATCTGCCTTCTCATAATAGGGGGCCTGTGGTCCTACCAGGTGCAACTGAATTGGCCACTGTCTCAATTCAGACTGTCTCGTGCCTGTTTCATCTCCTGTCGTTTCTTTACCTTCTTTACTGAAATCCATTGTTTTTGATCCGGGACATCCTTGCATATCTATTTACCTCCTCTTTATTTTTCAAACAGCTCGTTTAAAGTTTCTAAAAAGTCCAGATTGCGCTTGGGCAATTCTTCGCCAAGGTCAGTGTTGGCCTCGGCAAACTTTTCATATAATTCGCCTACCTGGCTGGTAGTCAGGCCCCTGTCTATCCACGGGAAGAGTATTTCATCCTCTTTCCTGATGTGCTCGGTCAGCAGCGCCTGGTATGCTGTAAGATGGCTGATAATCTCCTCTTTGTTTCCAGTCTCGATCCCTTCAACCGCAGCCTTAACGTGACCCCTGCCGGTTACGTGGTCCTGAAGGATGATGTTGATGATCTCCAGGGATTTATCGGTATAATCGAAGAGAATGTCCTCCTCCTTTGCGTGGTGATATTTATCCGCGTATTCCCGGATAAACCGGATGACGTTTGTGAGAAGGTCCTTGTCGATCTTTTCACTCTGCGCGACCAGCTCGAGGACATTTGATATGTAGGCGACCACTTGCTTTATGTACACATGTTCATCGACCAGCTGCTGCATCGGTGGTGAGTACTTGATCTCCTCTTTTTCTTCCCCTGCTTCATCCTCAGTCAATTCCCTTAACTGGACATCACGATCCGGATACAGCTCTTTTTCTATTTTGAACATGAGCATGGCTTCATCTTTTTTTGGTAAATTGTGGATCGTAACAACATCATTCAGCAGACAAGTCGCAACCTGACATGGCGCACATGCGATCTCGTATTCCTCAAGCAGTTCGTTGATCCCGGGGTGTTTTTCTATTACTTCCTTGACGGACATATTCATAAAACCCTGCATTTTTCCATCTCCTTTGAAGTAATTGTAACTGCATAGACAAACATAAACATTGACCTAAGTCAGAAACGTACTTTTAAATTTAATTCTGGATTTGAACATTTATTCGGATGCAGGTTTGCCTGGCATCCATAATTTTTCATATTTAACAGGTGTCTTGCTCTATTTTCTGCTATTATTTCATCAGGGGTTCCCAAATATTATTTCATCGCATATAGAGGAGGGGTATTTATGAAGAAAACCGCGCTTTTTCTTTCCATGATGGCGGCTCTTGTAATTGTCGTCATCATCCCCGATCCAGGTTTTGCCGCAGAAAGTGCCTGTATTGACTGCCACCGAAATGTAACTCCCAACATAGTCAAGGATTTTCTGAGCGGCGAGATGGGAAAGAACGGGATCGATTGCTCAAACTGCCACGGTGACGCCCACACCGGCGCCGGGGACGTATCGAAAGTCCAGCTGCCTACCGAAAAGACCTGCCAGCAGTGCCACGAAGATCAGTATGATCAATATATGGATGGCAAACATTCGGTCGCATGGATCGCGATGGCGGCCATGCCGAAGACCGGGATTCAGCCCCATGCCTATATTCAGGGACTCAAGGGATGCGGCGGCTGCCACAAGGTGGGCGTCCGTGACGAGGCCACAAAGGCTGATTCCCGGTACGGGTCGCCTTGTGACTCCTGCCACACACGCCACAAGTTCTCCAAGGCCGAGGCGCAGCGTCCCGAGGCATGCCGGACCTGTCACATGGGATTTGACCACCCCCAGTGGGAGATGTGGTCCTCCTCGAAACACGGCGTAATATATCTCACAGAGGGAGACACCGGCAGGGCCCCCAAATGCCAGACGTGCCACATGCAGGACGGCGATCATCGTGTAATGACCTCATGGGGATTTCTCGCCCTTCGCCTGCCTGAAGCGGACGAGGAATGGATGGGCTATCGGGCCACTATTCTCAAGGGGCTGCACGTACTGGACCCTGAGGGCAATCCCACACCAAGGCTGGATGTTGTAAAAGCGGGCAACCTGGTGAGGCTCACAGCCGAAGAATGGCAGGCCGAGCGCGACAAGATGCTTAAAACCTGTTCGAAATGCCACAGCGGCAACTACGCGAAGACCAGCCTGGCCAATGCGGACGCCATGATCAAAGAGGCTGACAAATTGATGGCCGAGGCCATAGAGATCGTGGCTGACCTGTACAAAGGCGGCATCATAGAGCCTGAAGAAGGCAAGGCGGCGTATCCTGATCTGCTGACGTTCTACGACGCGAGAACTCCGGTTGAGCAGATACTGTACGTCATGTTTTTAGAACACCGCATGAGGGCCTTCCAGGGCGCCTTTCATATGAATCCCGATTACGTTACATGGTACGGCCTCGCGGAGATGAAAAAGGACCTGGTGGAGATAAAATTCGAGGCCGAGAGGATGGTCCGTGAATCGCAGGTAAAGTGATTCCATATTCATTACAGAAAAAGCCCCTCCACCTGGAGGGGCTTTTTTTTTGAATTTGGGAGAGTTTGGAGTCAAACTTCAGATACACCAACAAAATTGCTGGTAAATGCAGGATGTATCAAAGATTGTTGATAACTTCCCGCTCCTTTAACCCGGGGCCGGTTATTGACTTAAAACAGCTCTGGTAGAGAACATCGGGTCCAAAGTGATATGATATTTTTTTCGTGTTGGTAAAAACCGGGACCAGATAATGTATACTGAATGAATGAAAGCCTCATGCTGCACTGTCTCTTTTTTATAATCACAAACCACGGCCCTGTCCGGGAGTTAAGCTGGCATGAAAGCATCTGATCTATTCATAAAGGCCCTGGAAAACGAAGGCGTTGAATACGTCTTCGGCATTCCTGGGGAAGAGAACCTGGATCTTTTAGATT
>VAPD01014860.1_pt1 | contig 18719 bp, 17 predicted proteins | sample 3393901 | NCBI WGS metagenome assembly VAPD01 (sample SAMN08290435, study PRJNA428436) | hydrothermal vent metagenome | isolation source: Deep-sea hydrothermal vent chimney | place: Atlantic Ocean: South-mid Altantic Ridge | depth 3034 m m | reverse complement strand
GGTATCCGAACAGCTCACCGGTTCCTACCGGGTACTGGAAACGCAGGTTGCAAATCTGAACCAGGAACTGGCGGCCGCCAGTGCTGAACGTTCCCGCTTACTTGCCGAAATTCAAACCCTGCAGCAGGAAGCATCGCGCAGCCAGCGCCTCTCCAGCATGGGTGAAATGACAGCCCGTCTTGCCCATCAGGTTCGTACCCCGCTTTCCACAGCACTCCTGTACGCATCACAACTAGGCCAGCCAGATCTGCCGCGCGCGCAGCACGATTGTTTTGTGGAGCGGTTGCTGGTTGGATTGCGCCACCTCGACCACATGGTGAACGACATGCTGGTGTTTGCGCGTGGCGGGCAGGGCGGCGAGGAAGTCGTTGCACTCAGTGACCTTCTCGAGCAGGTACACCAGACGCTGTTACCCAGGCTTGCAGAAAACGCTGCACACTGGTCAGTAGAGCTTGACCGCAATGATATTCGCCTGTGTTGTCAGCGTGAAATGCTGGCCAGCGTACTTGCGAATCTCGCCAGTAATGCACTCGACGCCTGTGATAGTCAGCCGCGTCTTGAATGGCACGCTGAGGTGCAGGGTAAAACAATTTCTCTTGCTTTCCAGGATAACGGGTCGGGTATCCCCGAAGATCTGCAAGAACACATTTTCGAACCCTTTTTCACAACCCGCTCCAGCGGCACTGGCCTGGGGCTGGCGGTCGCGCGTGCAGTAATCACTGCGCATCAGGGCGATATTGAAGTCGATTACGGTTACCAGGAAGGGGCGCGGTTCGTTATTCGACTGCCGTTGCTCGATGTACAGCAGCAGCTCCCCAGCGAGATGCTGAATAAACAGCAGAAGGCAGATGCTGCCAGTTTGAGGTACGTGTAATGAGTCAAGCCACAGTGCTGATTGTTGAAGATGATTTGGCCTTGCGTGATGCATTGTGTGCCACGGTCGAACTCGCCGGTTTCGGAGTGAAGTCGGCTGAAGATGGCAAGCAAGCCATGCAGCTTATAGATAAACAGTCCTTTGATCTGGTCGTCAGCGATGTGCAGATGAAGGGTATGGATGGCAATACCCTGTTACAGAAACTTAAAGCCAGCATACCGGGGTTACCTGTCGTCCTGATGACGGCTTACGGCACGATACAGAAGGCGGTCGATGCAATGCGTGCCGGTGCCACAGACTATCTGGTCAAGCCATTTGAGGCAGAGGTTCTGGTCGACATGATTCACCGCTACCTGCCCGATCTGAACGATGACCCCGAGGTGGTCGCCGAAGACCAGGCTACTCGCAAGCTGGTGGCACTGGCCAGACGGGTCGCGACCACTGATGCAACCGTTATGATCAGCGGTAGTTCAGGCACTGGCAAGGAAGTATTTGCACAGCTTATTCATCGGCATTCGGCGCGTGCCAAAGGGCCTTTTGTGGCAATTAACTGTGCTGCAATACCGGAGAATATGCTGGAGGCCTCGCTGTTCGGTTACGAGAAAGGGGCTTTTACCGGCGCTTACCAGGCGCGTGCCGGCAAGTTTGAGCAGGCTCAGGGTGGCACGCTGTTACTGGACGAAATTTCTGAAATGGATCTGGGTTTACAGGCCAAGCTGCTGCGAGTGTTGCAGGAGCGTGAAGTCGAGCGTCTGGGTGGCCGCGAAGTGATTCCGCTGGACGTTCGCGTGCTGGCTACCACCAATCGCAGCATGCGCGAAGAAGTGGCTGCAGGCCGTTTCCGGGAAGATTTATTTTACCGCCTGAACGTATTTCCATTGCACCTGACACCATTGAGTCAGCGCAAGGCAGACATACTGCCACTGACCAATCGCCTGATACGCAGATATGCCCCCGAAGGTCGCGCTGTACCGCATACATCGAAGCAAGCGCAGCAGGCGTTACTGGATCATTCATGGCCCGGGAATGTTCGGGAGCTGGATAATGTCATTCAGCGCGCACTCATTTTATTGAACGGAGAACAGATCGAGGTTGCAGATCTGTGTTTCGAGCTGGATGTAACGGCTGGCGCTGTTGCCGAAGTCCGGCAGGAGCCGGTAGATGATATAGAGGCTCAGTCAGGCGCCGGGCTGGGCAGCGGATTAAAGACGCATGAGTTCCAGATGATTCTGGACGCGCTGCGGATAGACAATGGCAGCAGAAAGGCGGCGGCTGAACGATTGGGTATCAGCCCGCGTACGCTACGCTACAAGCTGGCACGCATGCGTGACCAGGGTATCGCGGTTCCGGCATAGGAGATCGGGTTATGAGCAGCATAAGCAATATAGATCAGGTACTGGCAGAAATGCGGCGGATTACCGCCGGAGTGCAGGGTGGGCCGGCGGAGGCTGGCGCTGCGCAATCTTCGCGTACAGAATTTGCCGATCTTATGAAACAGTCAGTCGACAAGGTCAACGATACACAGATGGCGGCGTCGAAATTATCCAGCGCGTTCAGCGCAGGTGATTCGAATGTGGATGTCACCGAGGTCATGATCGCGTTACAGAAAGCAGGGGTGGCCTTCCAGGCCATGACAGAGGTGCGCAATCGCCTGGTGTCGGCCTATCAGGACATCATGAGTATGCCGGTCTAACAGGGTAGGTAGAGCATAAAAATGGCAATGGTAAAAGCAGAAACGGTTAACGGCTTCCAGGGTTTGCCGGCATTGCGGCAGATCGGTCTGATGGTCGGCCTTGCAGCCAGTGTCGCGCTGGGTGTGGCGGTGGTGCTGTGGTCACAACAGCCCAACTATACTCTTTTATATGCCAACCTGGGCAGCAAGGATGCCGGGCAGGTGGTCGATGCCTTGCAGAAATCCGGTATTGGTTTCAGGGTGGACGAAACGACCGGTGCGGTTATGGTGGAAAGCGGCAAGGTACAGTCCGCACGCATGGAACTGGCCAGGGACGGTTTGCCGGAAGGCAATGCCATGGGTTTCGAGATGCTGCAGAAGGAGCAGGGGTTCGGCACCAGCCAGTTTATCGAGGCCGCGCGTTTCCAGCGTGCCCTGGAGGGTGAGCTGAGCCGCACCATCGCCACCCTGCGCAATGTCGAAAATGCACGTGTGCATCTGGCGATCCCCAAGCGCTCTGTGTTTTTACGCGAGCGATCAGACCCATCCGCGTCGATTCTGGTCGATCTGTATTCCGGGCGCTCGCTTGATGATGAGCAGATCGCCGCCATCGTGCACCTGGTATCGTCCAGTGTACCTCACCTTAAACCCGCCAATATCACTTTGGTTGACCAGCGTGGCGAACTGCTGAGCAGTGCCAACTCCGACGACGGCATGGCGTCGACTTCCTCGCAGTTTTCCTACAACCGCAAACTGGAACTGACTTACGCTGAACGTATCCGCCAGTTGCTGGAACCGATTATCGGCGCCGGCAGGGTGCGCGCGAGTATTAACGCCGATCTTGATTTTACCGTTACCGAACGCACCCAGGAAGTCTACAACCCTGATCGTCCGGAACTGCGCTTGCTTCGCAGTGAACAGGTCAGCGAGGACAGCACCACTGCCGGTGTCGGTGCTTCCGGTGTCCCCGGCGCACTTTCCAACCAGCCGCCGGAGGATGCTGCGCTGCAACAGCCGGGTGGTAGCGTCGCTGCGGGGCAGGATGCCGGTAGCCAGAGCACGACACCGGGTACCGCTCCGGTCAATAACAGCAAGAGCAGTGTCCGCAACTACGAGCTGGACAAAACCATCAGCCATACCAAACTGGCCAGCGGCACCATTCGCCGTCTGTCCATCGCGGTGGTGATCGACGACAGGCAGGAACTCGATGATAACGATGAACTGGTCAGCAAGCCCTGGAGTGACGAGGAACTGAATCGTTTCACCAGCCTGGTCAAGGATGCTGTCGGGTTCAATCCGCAACGTGGTGACACCGTGAACGTCATCAACTCCTCTTTCATTCCGCAGCCGAAAGCTGAAGCGTTGCCGGAACCCGCCTTGCTGGAGCAGCCCTGGGTGTGGGATGTCGCCAGGCAGGCAGCCGGTGCACTCGGCTTGTTGATAGTCGTTTTTGGTGTACTTAAACCGGTGATGCGCAGCCTGGCCGAGAAGGGCGCCCGGAATATGCAGGCTGGAGCCATGGCGTCGGCTGCGGCAACAGCGGGCGAATCCGGTGTCGGTGAAGATCAACTCAGCCTGTCAGGGACAAATCCTCAGCAGGCGCAGCTGGCGGCGCCACAGATGGGTTACGAGCAACGCCTGGAGGCAGCAAGAGGCGTCGTAGGTGAGGATCCAAAGCGCGTGGCACAGGTCGTGAAGAACTGGGTGGGCGAAGATGCCTGAGGGTAGATTAAAATTGAACGGTACTGATCGCGCCGCTGTTTTATTGCTGACACTGGGGGAGGAAAATGCGTCAGAGGTATTGAAACACATGGGTCCCAAGGAGGTCCAGAAGGTCGGTTCGGCCATGGCGGCCATGACCAATGTACCTCGTGAGCAGGTGACCCTGGTGCTGGAGAATTTTACCGACACCGTGCAGGAACAGACTGCGCTGGGTGTGGATTCGGACGAATACATTCGTTCAGTGATGGTGGGCGCCCTGGGCGAGGACAAGGCCAAGGGGTTGATGGATCGTATCCTGCTGGGTAGTAGCAACAAGGGCCTGGAAGCCCTGAAGTGGATGGATGCCAGGGCAGTGGCGGAACTTGTTCGTCTGGAACACCCGCAAATCCAGGCCATCGTTCTATCCTATCTTGATAACGATCACGCTGCCGAAGTTATTAAATTCTTCGCGGAGCGAACCCGGCATGACGTGCTGCTTCGTATAGCAACGCTCGACGGCATTCAGCCATCCGCCCTGCAGGAACTCGATGAAATCCTTGAGCGCCAGTTTTCCGGTAACCAGAATGTGCAATCTTCCGCCATGGGCGGTGTGAAATCCGCAGCGGATATTCTGAACTTTGTCGACAGTAGTATCGAAGGTGAAATCATGGAGGCTATCAAGGATGCGGACGCCGAGCTGGGTCAGCAAATCCAGGATCTCATGTTTGTATTCGATAACCTTATTGATATCGACGATCGAGGTATCCAGGCGCTGTTGCGCGAAGTATCTTCCGAAACACTGATTCTGGCCCTGAAGGGCGCAGAAGAAGGCATGAAGGAAAAAATCTTCAGCAATATGTCCAAGCGTGCCGCCGAGATGATGCGCGATGACCTGGAAAACAAGGGACCGGTGCGACTCAGCGAAGTTGAAGGTGCACAGAAGGAAATCCTGTCGATCGCACGACGTATGTCCGAATCCGGCGAACTGGTGCTGGGCGGCAAGGGAGCTGAACAGTTTGTCTAGGGTTATACGCGGTGAAAAAGCATCAGACTGCCAGGCATGGAATCTGCCCGAGGTGCAGTCAGCGGGGGGCAGTCGCAATCGACCGGTGACCGCGCGCCAGCTCGAGGAAATCCAGCAGCAGGCGCGTCAGGAAGGGTTTCGACAGGGTTTGCAGGAAGGGCGTGAGCGCGGCAGGGAGGAACTGCTGAGCCGTGCCCGAGATCTCGAACAGATTTTAAAGACGCTCGATAAACCGCTGGAAGAACTGGATGACACTGTCGAACAGCAGCTGGCTCAACTGGCTATGCTGGTGGCCCGTCAGTTGGTACGGCGTGAATTGAAAACCGATCCCGAACAGGTGATCGGCGCGGTTCGGGAGGCGCTGGCTGTATTGCCTGTGGCAGCGCGTGATGTCCAGCTGGTATTGGATCCGGAAGACGCCGGGATTGTTCGCGAGGCTTTGTCCCTGCATGAGGGGGAACAGGCTATCAGGATTGTGGAAGACCCGGTGCAAGGTCGTGGCGGCTGCCAGGTGCTTACCCGGACGTCACAGATCGATGCAACCATTGAAACCCGTCTGAACTCGGTGATAGCCGGCGTGCTGGGCGGTCAACGTCATAGCGACAGTCTGGAAAGCTGATGCTGGCACTGAAGACCAGTCGTAACGAGCGCTGGAAGCAGCGGCTGGATCCGTATTTGCAACGTGCCGGGAAAACCCGGCCGCTTGTCGTCGCAGGCAAGCTGACACGCATGGTGGGCCTTACTCTGGAGGCAGTCGGTTGTCAGGCGACAATCGGCGATCGCTGTATGATCGAGTCGACGTCGGGTAGCCCTGTCGAAGCCGAAGTGGTGGGCTTTCATGACGACAGGCTTTACCTGATGCCGATAGGTGACCTGCAGGGTCTGGGGCCTGGTGCCAGGGTGGTGCCGATTCATAGTGGTTGCGAAGTGCCGGTTGGTGACCACCTGCTTGGGCGTGTACTTGATGGTGCGGGTAATGCGCTGGACGGCAAGGGACCCATACAGGCAGACCAGCACGTGCCTTTGACCGGGCGTGCTATCAATCCTTTGACACGCTCGCCAATCAGCGAGCCGCTTGATGTCGGCGTTGCCGCCATCAATGCCCTGCTGAGTGTCGGTCGTGGTCAGCGTATGGGATTGTTTGCGGGCAGTGGTGTCGGCAAGAGTGTGCTGTTGGGAATGATGACGCGCTACACCGATGCCGACGTGATTGTGGTTGGGCTGATCGGCGAGCGCGGCCGTGAGGTCAAGGAATTCGTACAGAATATTCTGGGTGACGATGGCTTGTCACGCGCCGTAGTGGTAGCCACACCGGCAGACAACTCTCCAGTGATGCGCATGCATGGTGCCATGCTGGCGACCAGCGTTGCAGAATACTTCAGGGATCAGGGCAAGCAGGTGTTGCTGCTGATGGATTCGCTGACGCGCTTTGCGCAGGCACAGCGCGAAGTAGCACTGGCCATTGGTGAACCTCCGGCAACCAAGGGTTATCCACCTTCCGTATTTGCCAGGCTGCCACAGCTGGTTGAACGTGCCGGTACCGGCGATCGGGGAGGGTCGATCACCGCGTTTTATACCGTACTGGTGGAAGGCGATGATCATAATGACCCGATTGCCGATGCTGCGCGCGCCATCCTCGACGGTCACGTCGTCTTGTCGCGCGAGCTGGCGGAAGCCGGGCATTACCCGGCCATCGATATCGAGGCGTCCATCAGTCGGGTCATGGTCAATATCGTAGCGCCCGAGCATGAACAGGCGGTACGCCGCTTTCGGCAGGTCTACTCGAGCTACCGCCAGAATCGTGATCTGATCAATGTTGGCGCCTATCAGCCGGGCAGAGACGCCAGGGTTGATGAGGCGATTACCATGCATCCGCAAATGAGCCGCTTTCTGCAACAGCATATGCACGAGCGGGTGACGTGGAACGATAGTCTGGCCGGGTTGGCCACGGCGTTGGGTGTAGATCAGACGGGGTAGGAGCACCCGTAAACCCGTCGGGCACAAGCGCCGCTCTTCGGCGCGATTGTCGCAGCTTGCTGGTCGCGGTCAGGAGACCGCTCCTACAGGTGATTTGATTTTTTATACGAGATTTTGAGCTTTAGGGATTGATCCAGAATGACACGCTCCAAACGCATGCAGCCGGTACAACGGGTTGCGCAGAATCGCGAGCAAAGCGCGGTGCAGGAATTCGGCCAGAGCCGGCAGAATCTGGATGCCCAGCGCACCAGACTGGAAGAGCTGTGCGCTTACCGCGACCAGTACGCCAGGGACTTTGAACTTTCCAGCGGTACCGGGCTGGACGCCATCCGAATTCAGGATTACCGGGTTTTCCTCAATCGCCTGAGCGAAGCCATCCGTCAGCAGGAAGCCCTGATCGAACAGTGTTCCTGCCAGCACGAGCAAACCAGGCAGCAGTGGGTCGAGACCCGTATCCACAGCCAGGCGATCGACAAGGTTGTGGAACGCTATCGCCGCGAAGAGCACCGACAGCAGGATCTCAGGGAACAAAAGGAACAGGACGAGCGTGCCCAACGCTCGACAAAAAAGTAGAACTGGCACGCCCATTGCTCTAACACTCTGCAGGCAACTCGAATTTATGCAGGAGCAAAGGGATGGATGCATCCTTGACACTATTACAAGCCCCCCCGGAAGGTTCCGGCAGCACAGCGGCTGCTGGTATAAATCCATTCAATAAACAAGAGGATACAGGGCTATCCGGGGAATTCGGAGCGCTTCTTGATCAGGCTAACGCGACGCAGTCGTTGCAACCGGCCGACGGCATGGCGCAACAGGTCGATGCCGAAGATCTTGCTCTGCAACTGCAGTCCTTGCCGCAAGGAGGCAAGCTGTTGCCGTTATTGCAGCAGGTCCTGGAGAGTGGAGAGCTCTCTGGTGCTGATAAACAGCAGCTGGTTGACCAGATTGCCGCCAGACTGGAACAGGCCCAGTCCACTGCCGAATTGAATCAGAGCGATGATATCACCGTCGCGATCCATCAATTGCTGATAAATGTTACTAATAGTCAAACAGTTATGGTTCCGCAGGGAGTGATTCCGGCAGACGTTGGTGACAAACTGCTGAAATCCGCTTCCGCTACTGCTGAAACGACCGGCCGAACGCTGGCGCCACTCCTGGATAGACAGCCGGCGGTGGTAGAGGCGGATAACAGGCCGTTGTCAGCAGAGACCCTGTCGAGTGCGAAAAATACGAATCTGGATAACGCCCTGGCGCAAATCCAGCAACAGAACCCGGAATCGAGGAACAGCGAGCTGGCAAGCCTGATGACCGCCTTCAAACGTCAGGTCGAAAACCCGGCCAAATCCGCTGATACGCTGCTTCGAACGGATTCCGCAACCACGATCGTAACAACACCTGCAGCCGTTCAATCTTCAGCATCCACGCCATCCGGACTACCGACCATCACGCTGGGCACACCCCTGAATCAGGCTGGCTGGGATCAGGCGCTGGGTGAACGTATCCAGTGGATGGCAGGACAAAAGCTGCAGGGCGCCCGGATCAGGCTGAATCCGGCAAATCTGGGGCCCATGGAAGTCCGTATCCAGGTGCAGAATGAGCAGGCGAGCATCCAGTTTACATCTGCCCACGGGGTGGTCAGAGAGGCGCTGGAAGCGGCATTGCCCAGGTTGCGTGAAATGTTCGATGCCTCCGGGGTCGAACTGGTGGATGTGGACGTTTCCGGGCAGTCTTTCGCAGAGCAGCAGCGTAGTACCGGTGACGGCGCGTCAGCGGCCTGGGACGGAGCTGTTCCGGAGCCGGATTCGGGGTTAATCGTGCTGGATACCCCGCTGGACAGATTCCTGGAGAACGGACGGCTGGATCTTTTCGCCTAATCGGTCCGATATCAAGAGCTTGTTCCAGCGGCCCGGGAAAGACACCAGCACCCCCCGGACAGCCAGTAACAGATTGATTGTATTTATGGTTAATCTTGTGCTAACTTCGGATAACAATTATAACAATGCTGGACTTGGCAATGCCAAAACCACCTAAAAAGAGCGCGCGGGCGAAGGAGGATAGGCGCTGTAGCGCGCGTAAGAAATATTCCCATCCCCCAATTCAGGGGAAAGAGTTCAATTATGTTCTCCAGCTGAACGGCGAGGATACGCTGTTACTCAACCGTTACCAGGACATCCTCGCCCAGGGCGCCGCAGGTTTTGCGGAAACCAGCTACAACTATCTGTTCGATAATCCTGATATCGCCGATGTGATGTACGCCTACGAGCGCTCGGGTGGCAATATCGGCGAACTGGTGCGCGGCATGCTTCAGCACAAGCTGAGCCTGCTGAGTGGTGATATCGGTGAAAAGGCCACCGGCCGAAGCGAGCAGGTCGGTCGTGGGCACTTCCGGCTGGGTGTGAAGCCGGTCTGGTCGCTGGGCGCGTATCGTTTGTTTATGGAGCATCTGCGGCATCTGGTGACCAGCGATCCACAAATACTGGACGAAGACCGTGATGCGCTGGAATCCGCGTTGATCAAAATGATCTTCCGGGACCTGGCGGTGATAACCGAAGCCTACTGGCGTGCAGCGGTGGAGCAGATCACGCAGCAGCGCGACGAACTTGGCGTCGAGCAGGATCTGGCCGGCGAAATCCTGGGCCATATTCCGCAGATGTTGTGGACCGTTGATATCGAATCCAATCGCATCAGCTATGCGAGTCCCGATACGCGGAGTTTTTGCGGCGACGAACTGGAAGCACCGATTCCCTGTTTCTACCGCATTCATGGCTCCGAACGTGAGCGGGTACTCACAGCCTGGCAACAGGTAATAGACGGTCAGACGGTGCAGCTTGAAATCCGGCTTGCGACCGACGGGCAAACTGATCGCTGGTTCCGTATGGCATTTTATCCAGCTGCCAATCGTCGTGGCCGGGTGTTGCGCGTGCATTGTCTGATGGAAGACATTACCGACGCGCATACTGATCGCGAGCGCCTTGAACAGCTGTCTACGCAAGACGAGGTAACCGGTCTGGCAAATCGCGCCTTGTGGTACGACCGTCTGTCTTCAGCGCTGGCAGTGGCACGCCGTAATCCAGGGGCTTCCGTTGCCGTCATGGTGCTGGACATCAACCAGTTCAAGATGTACAACGACTCGCTGGGGCACGAGGCCGGCGATGCACTGCTGCGTCAGATAGCGCTACGCCTGCAGAAGGTTGTGCGTGACACCGATACCCTGGCGCGTCTGGGCGGCGATGAGTTTGGTATTGTATTGCCTTTACTGCAGGATACCGGGCGAGCGGTGGAACGTGTTGCCGGTGAAATCATCAACGCGCTTAGCGCACCGTTCACCTATCAGCAAAAGGAACTGTGTCTGAGCAGTGCAATTGGTATATCGGTGTACCCGCAGCACGGTGAGGATGCCGCTACCCTGGCCAGTCATGCCGACAGTGCCATGTACCGTTCCAAGTGGAATGCGGCGCCCTACCTGTTCTACGAGTCGGAAGCCTCCGCTTCTTCAGCGAGCGAACATCTGCAGTTTTCCGGTCAATTGCACGGTGCTCTGGAACGCGAGGAATTCGAGCTTTTCTACCAGCCTAAAATCGATCTGGATACCGGGTTGGCCTGTGGCGCGGAAGCGCTGCTGCGCTGGCAGCACCCCCAGCAGGGGCTGGTACTGCCCAAGCAGTTTATTCCGGTTGCCGAGCAACTGGGTATGATAACGCCCATTACTGACTGGGTGCTGGATACCGCACTGGAACAAAGCAAGCACTGGTCAGCCGATGGCAGTTCGATGCCGATTTCGGTAAATGTGTCAGCGCGTTCGTTCCAGGCGCCCGGACTGATTACGGGCATCGAGCAGTCGCTGAAAAAAGCCGGCCTTGATGGCAGCTGCCTTGAGATAGAAATCACTGAAGGCACCTTGATGGCAGACCTGGACGAGGGTGCCCGAATTCTCAAAAGGCTGAGCGAACTGGGTGTATCGATTGCTATCGATGATTTCGGTACCGGGTACTCTTCCCTGGCGTATCTGAAACGCCTGCCCATCGATGTCCTGAAAATCGATCAATCCTTCCTGGAGAGTATGGCCAGTAATCCCAGGGATGCCGCCATTGTCCGTTCCATCATCGAGCTGGGTCATAACCTCGAATGCAAGGTAATTGCCGAGGGTGTCGAAAACGAAGTCGTGCGCATGCAGCTGAAGGAGATGGGCTGCGACCTGGTGCAGGGGTTTCATATCAGCAAACCATTACCGGATGCCGGCTTCCGGGAGTGGTTGTTACAGGCTGCGAATTAGTACTCCTGAGGGTTTGATTCCACGTCAGCTCGCCTAAAGTGTCTGCCGTGCAGCCAATGTTCTGTCGATCTATCCGTCCCGGTTTAGTCAAAAGTTCGTCACATTTCAATATAGAGTTTGTAAGCCGATGTTTATAAATAACTAATTAAAATATTTTCTCGTGGCATACGTCTTGCTATCCCTGTATCTGTAGATACCGAAGGGATAAGCCAATGGCAACAAATGTAGACGATCTGGACCTGGAAGACGGTGACCAGCCGCAAGCAAAGTCAAAATCGAAACTGCTCATCATTATATCGATTGTTGTACTGCTGCTGGGTATTTCAGCAACCGCTACACTCATGCTGACCGGTGTCCTGTCGGGTGACGATGAAGAGTTCGTTGCCGAACAGGGTGAGACCGGTGGCAAGGCTGAAAAAAGCAAAAAAGACAAAAAGAAAAAAGTAAAGGCACCGTTGAACTATGTGTCGCTCGATCCCCCATTTGTTGTGAATTTCACTGCTGACACCGACATCCGCTTCCTGCAGATCACTGTGGAAGTCGGAACTCGTGACGCCGGGGCAGTGGAACGGATCAAGGAACACCGCCCTGCGATTCGCAACTCGATGGTAATGCTGTTCAGCAGCCAGGATCCTTATGCGCTGAATACGCGCGAAGGCAAGGAACAGTTGCGCGCCGAAACCCTGGCGGAAATCCAGAAGGTAATGAAAGAAGAGACTGGTGATGCAGTTGTTGAAAGCGTGTTCTTTACCAGCTTTGTCATGCAATAGGTTGAACCAGTGAACGATCTGCTCTCACAAGACGAAATCGACGCGCTGCTGCACGGTGTCAATGGCGGCGATGTTGAAACGGAAATCGACGAAGAAGTTCCCGAAGGCGAGGTTACCGGTTACGACTTCACCAGTCAGGACCGCATCGTACGCGGGCGTATGCCCACGCTGGAAATGATCAATGAGCGATTCGCCCGTTATTTTCGCATCAGTCTTTTCAATATGCTGCGTCGTGCCAGTGAGATATCGGTATCGGGTGTGCAGATGCTCAAGTTTGCAGAGTATGTACACAGTCTGTTCGTGCCTACCAGCCTCAACCTGGTACGCGTACCCCCTCTGCGCGGCACGTCGCTGTTCGTGCTGGAGCCCAAGCTTGTCTTTGCCCTGGTGGACAATTTCTTCGGTGGCGGCGGGCGTTTCCATACCAAGATAGAAGGCCGGGAGTTTACCCCCACCGAGCTGCGCGTTATCCAGATGGTTCTGGAAATTGCCTTCAAGGACCTGATGCAGGCCTGGAAACCGGTGATGGAAGTGAATTTTGATTACCAGAGTTCCGAAGTCAATCCGCACTTTGCCAATATCGTTAGTCCCACCGAAGTTGTTGTCGTGAACACTTTCCGTATTGAACTCGAGGGCGGTGGTGGGGATATGCACGTAACCATGCCCTATTCGATGGTGGAGCCAATTCGGGAGTTGCTCGATGCCGGTGTGCAGAGTGATCGCAGCGATCGCGACGAACGCTGGACCAGGACCATTCGTGAAGAAATGAAAGAGGCGCGCGTTGATTTGTCTACCACGCTGCTTGAGACCAGCTTGTCACTGCGCGAACTCAATGAGCTGAAAGCCGGTGATGTGATCCCGGTCGACCTGCCTGAACTGGTTACCATCGAGGCAGAGGAGACCCCGGTATTCCGTGGCAAGTTTGGCATACACAACGGCAGTCGTGCCGTGAAGATTGTAAGCAAGATTATTCCTGAACAAATTGACAGCTAAGGCTGGCAGGAGAAGCCGATGAGTGAAGAAACGCAGAATACGGAAGCAGAAGCCGGTGACGACTGGGCCGACGCCATGGCTGAACAGACGACGGCAGAGGCGGAGCTCGAAGCAGAGCAGGCGCAGGAAACGCCTGCTGCAGAGTTCGACAATCTCGAAGATACCTCGGGCGGTCTGGCGGAAGGCGAAGCCAACCTGGATATCATTCTGGATATTCCGGTCACGATTTCGATGGAAATCGGGCGAACGCAAATCAGTATTCGCAATCTTCTCCAGTTAAACCAGGGTTCTGTTGTGGAGCTCGACCGACTGGCCGGAGAACCTATGGATGTGCGAGTCAACGGTACACTGGTAGCCCATGGTGAAGTCGTTGTGGTTAACGAAAAATTCGGTATTCGCCTCACGGATGTAATCAGCCCGGCAGAACGCGTCAGGAAACTCAAATAGGAAGTTGCATGATTTTCCACCGCACCCGGAAGCTGCTCCTGTCTGTAACTGCATTTGTATGTTCATCACTTGCCAACGCAGCTGACCCCGGTACCACTGTGGCCGATACCGCGGCATCTGTTCAGGACCCACTGGCCATGACCAGCCTGTGGCAGCTGACACTGGGGATGGTTGCGGTGCTGGGGCTGATTATGGGGATCGCCTGGTTGCTTAAACGCAGCGGTCGTTTCCAGATGGGTGCCGGTGGTGGCTTGCGTGTGCTGGGCGGCCTTTCCATGGGTACCCGCGAACGGGTGGTTCTGTTGCAGGTGGGTGAGACCCAGCTGTTACTCGGTGTGGCGCCGGGCAGGGTGCAGACACTGCACGTGCTGGAACAACCGCTGGATGCAGGCAAGAAGGTAACCGGCCCGGGTTTTTCCGAGCAGCTGGGCCGCCTTCTGAAAAAAGAACAGAGGAGTAGTACATCATGACAGCGTTGAAGTTCGGGCTGTTACTGCTGCTGGGTTGTCTGCCGCTACTGGCGTCGGCGGATCCTGGATTCGCTGCACTGAAAGTAGTGACGGGTGAGGACGGTAGCGAGACCTACAGCGTTACCATCCAGGTGCTGATGTTTATGACTGCGCTCAGCCTGTTACCGGCGGCGCTGATGATGATGACTTCATTCACACGCATTGTCATCGTACTGGCTATTCTCAGGCAGGCGCTGGGAACCCAGCAGTCACCCTCCAACCAGGTCATTATCGGCCTGTCACTGTTTCTCAGCCTGTTCATCATGATGCCGGTCTTCGATCAGGTGTATGACGAAGCGCTCGGTCCGTATCTTGAAGAGGAAATCCAGATTCAGGAAGCTGTGGAGCGCGCTGCCATACCGTTCCGTGGATTCATGCTCACGCAGACCCGTGATGATGACCTGTCCTTGTTTGCCGACATTTCCAATGCCGGAGAATTTGAGTCAGGAGAAGACGTTCCGTTCTCCCTGCTGATGCCGGCTTTCGTTACCAGCGAACTGAAAACGGCATTCCAGATCGGTTTCGTGATTCTTATTCCTTTCCTGGTGATCGATCTGGTGATCGCCACCCTGCTGATGTCGATGGGCATGATGATGCTGTCGCCCATGATTATTTCATTGCCCTTCAAGATCATGCTGTTCGTATTGATCGATGGATGGTCGCTGATCATGGGCACGCTGGCAGCCAGCTTCATGTCCTGATGGAGGTTTTGTCATGACGCCGGAAACAGTTATCGATTTGGGTATGCAGGCGATGAAAGTCACGGCATTGCTGGCAGCGCCACTGTTGTTATCGGCGCTGGTGGTCGGGTTGCTGGTCGGCATGTTTCAGGCAGCTACCCAGATCAATGAACTGACGCTGACTTTCGTGCCAAAACTGATTGTTGTGGCGCTGGTTATCACCATAGCCGGCCCGACCTTGATGGATACCATGATGGGTTTTGCGATCGGCCTCATAGAAGGCATACCGGACATGATCGGTTAGCGGGAAGGGTGCCGGGATGCTGTTCACCAATGCCGATATTAGCACCTGGATAGGCAGCCTGGTCTGGCCATTCACCCGCATCGCAGCCATGTTGGCCATCGCCCCGATCTTCGGTGCGCGCATGGTGCAGAAAAGGACTCGCCTGGTAATGGCGCTGCTGCTCACCTGGATCGTACTGCCCCTGTTACCGCAGGTGCCTGCGATTGACCCATTTTCAATCGCGGGTGCTCTGGTTACCGTGCAGCAGATGGTTATCGGTCTCGCCATCGGCTTCAGTCTGCAACTGATATTCGCGACGCTGGTCATTGCCGGGCAGGCAACGGCCATGGGCATGGGGCTGGGTTTCGCGCAGATGGTGGATCCGCAGAATGGCGTTAATGTACCGGTCATCGGTCAGTATTTTGTAGTGATAGCCACCCTGCTGTTCCTGGCTCTCAACGGGCACCTGGCCCTGATTCGGGTGCTGGTAGACAGTTTCCAGACCCTGCCGATTGGCGTAGACAGTCTGGGGCGTGAAGATTTTCGGGCCATCGCCTACTGGGGTACGCGCATGTTTTCAGATGCGCTGATGGTCGCAATACCCGCTATTGCCTCCATTCTTCTGGTCAATCTTTCCTTTGGCGTTGTCAGCCGTTCAGCGCCGCAGCTTAATGTTTTCGGTGTCGGTTTCCCGGTCACCCTGACGCTGGGTTTTATCATCCTGGTGTTTGCGGTCTCCAACCTGTTGCCGCAGATGCAGCACCTGATACATGGTGCGCTGACCTCTGTCAGCCAACTCGGTAACGGGGGACAGTGACGTGGCAGAGAATGAAGACGGTCAGGAAAAAACCGAACAAGCGACCCCCAAAAAACAGGAAGATGCGCGCAACAAAGGCCAGGTCCCGCGTTCCCGTGAACTGACCACCATGGCAATGCTGTTGGTGGGTGCCGTTTCCATTCCCCTGATGGGTGGGTCCATAGTGCAGCAACTGGGCGATGTCATGCGTATGGGGATGCAGATAGAGAGGGCGAAGATTTTTGATCCCTGGGCAGTAATCGAGATACTGAGTCAGGCCATCTACCAGGGTTTTATGTCGCTCGTTCCCTTTCTTCTGGTCATGCTGGTGACAGCGCTGGCCGCACCTGTCGCCCTGGGCGGCTGGGCATTCAGTACCGAGGCGTTGGCTTTCAAGCCCGAGAAGCTTAACCCGTTGAAAGGCCTGAAACGGATCTTCGCAGTGCGCGGGCTGGTTGAACTGGTCAAGGCACTGGGTAAGTTCCTGCTGATCGGGTCTGTTGGTGCCGGTTTGTTGTGGCACTATTTGCCGGAGCTTATGGGCCTGGGGCGGGAGCCGGTAGTTTCCGCGCTGGCGCACACAGGAAGCATACTGAGCGTGTCGTTCGTGGTGCTGAGCGCGTCCCTGTTGCTGATTGCAGCGATCGACATCCCGTTCCAGTTATGGGACCACTCCAAAAACCTGAAAATGACCCGTCAGGAAGTCAAGGACGAAGCCAAGAACACGGAAGGAAAGCCGGAAGTCAAAGCCAGGATACGCGCCATGCAGCGTGAAGTTGCGCAGCGACGCATGATGCAGGAAATACCCAAGGCCGATGTTGTTATCACCAACCCGACCCATTTTGCCGTCGCACTGCGTTATGAAGCCGACAGGATGGCGGCGCCGGTGGTGGTGGCCAAGGGTGTAGAGCTGGTCGCTGGCCAGATTCGTGCTGTCGCAACAGCCAATAATGTCCCGCTTTTTGAGGCGCCGCCGTTGGCGCGCGCCCTGTATTACAGCACCGAAATCGAACAGCAGGTCCCGGCCGGGCTGTACCTGGCTGTGGCGCAGATACTCGCCTACATCTTCCAGCTGAAAGCCAGCGTAGCTGGCGGGCCGGTCCCGGTGCGGCCGGATGAGGTGGATGTGCCAGACGAATTCTCCCAGGGACCTGACAGCAATACCGGCCCGCATTCCGCATCGAACGATGATCAAATTCACTAAGGCACAAACGTATGGCAACTGAAGCAGCAACCCTGAGTTTCCGCGAGATGAGCCGCAACGGGCTGGGCGCACCGGTTCTGCTGGTGATGATGCTGGCAATGGTGATCATCCCCATGCCGCCTATCATGCTGGACGTCTTTTTCACCTTCAATATCACCCTTTCGCTGGCCATACTGATGGTTACTGTCTACGCCATACGGCCGCTGGACTTCGGCATCTTTCCTACCGTTCTGCTTATCACAACCCTGCTGCGTCTGGCGCTGAACGTTGCCTCCACACGTGTTGTGTTACTCAATGGGCATACCGGTACGGCATCGGCCGGCAAGGTTATCGAGTCCTTCGGTGAATTTGTGGTGGGCGGGAATTACGCCGTGGGTCTGGTGGTGTTTGCCATCCTGGTCATTATCAACTTTGTCGTGGTCACCAAGGGTGCCGGACGTGTCGCAGAAGTCAGTGCACGCTTCACCCTGGATGCGATGCCCGGCAAGCAGATGGCGGTCGATGCCGATCTCAATTCGGGGCTGATTACCCAGGATGAGGCGCGTACCAGGCGCGAGGAGATCGGTCAGGAGGCGGACTTCTACGGTGCAATGGATGGCGCCAGCAAATTTGTCCGCGGTGATGCGATCGCCGGCATCCTGATTCTGTTCATTAATATCATCGGTGGTCTGGCCATCGGTACCCTGCAGTTTGGCCTGCCGCTCGCGGATGCCATGCGCAACTACACATTGCTGACCATTGGTGATGGCCTGGTGGCGCAGATCCCGTCGCTGGTACTGTCGTCGGCGACTGCCATTATCGTTACCCGTGTTTCCAGTAAACAGAAGATGGGTGAACAGATCATCGATCAACTGTTCGGTAATCCAATGGTACTGGCAATTTCAGGAGGCATTATCGGTTTCATGGGTCTTGTCCCGGGTATGCCTAATTTCGCCTTCCTGACGTTGGCCGCTGCCGCTGGTACCGGCGCCTGGTTCTCGTGGAAACGTCAGCAGCAGCAACTGCTGCCGGCGGAACAGCCTGCCGAGGTCGATGCAACGCCTCAGGAGGCAAAGGATCTCAGTTGGGATGATGTCGGCCCGGTGGACATAATCGGACTGGAGGTCGGATACCGTTTGATCCCGCTGGTGGATCGTGCCCAGGGTGGCCAGATGATGGATCGCATCAAGGGTGTACGTAAAAAGCTGTCGCAGGAACTGGGCTTCCTGGTGCAGCCGGTGCATATCCGTGACAACCTGGAGCTGGCGCCCAATGCCTACCGCATCATGCTGATGGGTGTGCCGGTGGGGGAATCCGAAATCTATCCCGATCGTGACCTGGCGATCAATCCCGGACGTGTATTCGGTACCGTGCAGGGCATAGAGGCCCGCGATCCGGCGTTTGGTCTGGAGGCGGTCTGGATACCGACTTCCGAACGCGATAATGCCCAGACTCTGGGCTATACCGTGGTCGATGCCAGCACCGTGGTTGCCACGCATCTCAGTGAACTGCTGCAGGGTCATGCCAATGAGTTGAT
>VAPD01011167.1_pt1 | contig 19083 bp, 17 predicted proteins | sample 3393901 | NCBI WGS metagenome assembly VAPD01 (sample SAMN08290435, study PRJNA428436) | hydrothermal vent metagenome | isolation source: Deep-sea hydrothermal vent chimney | place: Atlantic Ocean: South-mid Altantic Ridge | depth 3034 m m | reverse complement strand
CAACAGACCTGATCGTTCCCTCACTGACTTCTACAATTTCAGTGACGTTATTGTCCCGTACATTCTGCTCGGCCACTTCTACAGCGGTAGGGCTGATATCCACAGCCAGAACTTTCCTGGCGCCCAGGAAAGCCCCTGCAATTGCAAGGATTCCTGTGCCGGTACCCAGGTCCAGCATCCTGTCGCAGGTTTTACGTGCCAGTTCAAGGTCCAGGAGGACAAGGCACAGCCGTGTCGTTGCGTGAGTGCCCGTCCCAAAAGCGAGTCCCGGGTCCACAACGATCTCGGTTCCGCCGCCTGGTGAACACCACGACGGTCTGACCGTCAGACGTTCAGAGATCGTTACAGGACTATGCTGTGACCTGAAAACAGCCATCCAGTCCTCTTCAGGAACTTCCTCCGTGGACAGATCCTCTTCCGGGTTAATAAGTCCCATTTCGGATAAGCTGGCCAGGTATTGCTTCAAGCCTGCAAGAACCCCGTCGGATTTTTCATTATCTGCATAAGCAGTTACGAGTATTTTTTCAGATGACTCATCTATGATAACCCCGCCTGTTGAGGTTGTCAGGTGATCTGAGACGGCTTCGACTACTTCCGGTGTGGCAGAAACCGTAATTTTCGTGTATATCCTTTCACTCATAAGTGAAACTGTACCATATCTTGGCACCTCCGGTTGGAATCCCAGAATACAGAACTCAGAATCCAGAAGTTGTCAACTCGTTTCCGGTTTCCTCTAAGAACTGAATTCTGACTCCTGACTCCTGCCTTCTGCCTGTTTTAGTTCCTCGTCGCTTTATTTAAACAGGCGACCTTGACAGGATTAACCCTGAAACGTAATCTATCACATCCTGTTCAGGGTGAAGCAGGACTATACTGAAGAAAGAAGAGGAAATGCCTTGAGAATCAGAAAGATACCAACAGGCAGACAGCGCAAGAGAAGGCAAAGGAGGCTCCTGTTCCGCTCGACTATGTACACAGCTTTGGCGGGCCTTGTTTTTATGATCGCTATCCTGGCATATTTCAGCCTGAAACTGCCCAAACTCAATAGCATCGAGGATTACAAGCCTTCACTGCCTACTGTTGTTTTTGACCGGAATGATAACGAAATAACCCGTTTCTTCACTGAAAACAGAGAACTTATTTCCATAGATCAGGTTCCGAAGATGGTTATCAACGCCATCTTGTCCATAGAGGATTCAAACTACTATGAGCACGAAGGACTGGACTACATAGGTATTTTCAGGGCCTTTCTAAAAAATATCCGTGCCCGCAAAGTCGTTCAGGGGGGAAGTACAATTACGCAGCAAGTTGCCAAGTCACTGCTTCTTTCCAGGGAGAGGACCTACACCAGGAAGATAAAAGAGGCCATCCTCGCCAGGAGGATGGACAAACGGTTCAGCAAGGATGAGGTTCTCGAGATATATCTCAACCAGATCTACTTCGGTTTCGGCAGTTACGGTATTGAGACAGCTGCCAAAAACTACTTCAAAAAGCATGTCTGGGAACTGGATCTTCACGAAGCAGCGCTCCTTGCGGGCCTTCCCAAGGCGCCAAGCGCCTACTCTCCAACCAGGAATCCCCAGGAGGCCTTAACACGCAGAAATCTTGTTTTGGCCAGGATGACCGAAGAGGGCTTCATCCAGCCGCAGGATGAAGCGGAAGCAGCCAGCAAGCCGCTGGGTTTAGATCCCAACATTCCGCCTGAGGATGACCCGGTGGCCTATTTCGCAGAGCACGTAAGACGCGATCTTTACGATAAATACGGTGAAAATGAGCTCTACCGCGGTGGTCTCAAGGTCTATACCACCATCGATATGGATCTCCAGAGGGCGGCAGTGGAATCTGTCAGGAAAGGCCTGCTTGCACTGGACAGGAGGCAGGGGTTCCGTGGACCCCTGGAATTCGTATCCTCCGAGAGTTTCCCCGAGGCCCTGGAGAGGATAAGAGTTGATAACGGACTTGTTGATTCAGCATATACAATTACTGACGAAAATCCCTTCAGTAAAGGCCAGGCTCTCAAAGCCATTGTCATGAGAGTTGGCAGGGAGGGGGCTGAGCTTGATATGGGAGGTTTCTCCGGATATCTGCCGGTAAAGGAGATGCAATGGGCCAGGCGCATAAACCCGGAAGTGGAATATGTCAACGATGTGGTCAAGGATGCCAGGAAGGCGCTGAGCGTCGGCTCCATGATCAAGGTCAAGTATCTGAACAAGAAAGATCCTGAGCGCGGGGAACTCTTTGCCCTTGACCAGGATCCGGTTGTCGAAGGGGCCCTTATCAGTATCGATGCTCCCACTGGTCAGATACTTGCCCTGGTGGGTGGGTACGATTACAGAAAAAGTGAATTCAATCGCGCTACCCAGGCAAGGCGCCAGCCAGGATCTGCCTTCAAGCCTGTTGTTTACAGTTCGGCCATGGATAATGGGTTCACGCCATCCTCGATCATCATCGATTCACCCGTCATCTATGACGATCCCACAGTTGAACTCAAGTGGAAGCCCGCGAACTATGAAGAGAAGTTCTACGGTCCCACAACACTCAGGACAGGTATCACGAAATCCAGGAACGTTGTAACTATAAAGCTTGTCCAGAAGCTGGGCCTGCAGACGGTTATCCAGTACGCGAAAAGATTCGGCCTGGAAGAGAACCTGCCCGAGGATCTGTCCCTTGCCCTGGGTTCCCTGGGTGTGACACCCCTTGAGCTTACTTCGGCCTATTCGGTGTTCGCCAATCTGGGGCTTCGGGCTACACCGTGGGGCGTCAGGAAGGTGGAGGACAGGAACGGTATGGTCCTGGAACAGGGCGGTCCAGAGCTTGTCAGGACCCTTTCCGAGGACACAGCGTATATTATGCAGAACCTGCTCCGCGGCGTGGTACAGCATGGCACTGGATGGCGCGCCAAAGCCCTGGGACGCCCCAGCGGTGGAAAAACAGGTACGACCAACGATATGATCGATGCCTGGTTCATGGGCTTTACGCCGCGTATAGTTACAGGGGTCTGGGTGGGATTTGATGAAGAGGCTCCTCTGGGAGTTAACGAGACAGGTTCCCGCGCCGCGGCGCCGATCTGGGTCGACTTCATGAAAAAAGCTATGGAGGGAAGAACGGCATTACCCTTCCCGCCTCCGCCTCCTGGTGTTGAGATGGTCAAGGTGGACCTCAAGACCGGACTGCTGGCAGTCCCGGGCTCCGAGAAATTTATATATGAATGCTTCAAAATAGGAACTGGTCCCCGGCAGTACACCAGGCCTTTGGATCGCAGAGACGGCACTACCAGGAGAAGATATACGCCGGGATATATTCCACCCGTCGATCTCCCGGGACTTCTTCCCAGAGATTTTTAGGATACAGGTGAGTACGATTACTCGTTATAGAAGATCATCGCCGACCAGAGGATGGACCACCTCATCTGTCCTGGTATTGGCTTTTTTTCTGAGCGTTGCATTCCCGACGGCTACCATCAAGGCTGATTCTCTTTCCGTTATTCAGTCAAGGGGTATGATCAATTCGCCTTTTGCAGTGTTGACTCGCGTTGGTAACAGTCTTGAACTCGGTTCAATAGCATCTGCCTTTTCCCTGAAAACAAGCATGGATTTTCTCGGTGAGAGGTTGGACCTGGTGGGAGAAAAAGGGTCGGTTCGCCTCATGCTTGATTCTCCCCTGGTCCTTTCGAAAGGCGCATATGAAGTTCTGTCCGCACCCATGAGGGCATCGGGCAGCAATATGCTGGTTCCGACCGATTTCCTGACGAAGGCTCTGCCGGCCCTGCTTGGAAGATCTGTTGCCGTTGATGAGAAGGGCAGCACTGTCCTTCTGGGTGAAGAGGGAACAGGTGCTTTTAATGGTGTGGATCCGAAGGGTCTGGTCAGGCTTGCAGCATTTATAGACAGGGACAAACTCCTTCCCCCCGAGAAGAGAAAACCCGTGCCCAGAGGCCTGAAGGTTGTTGTGATCGATCCAGGACACGGAGGACGGGATAAAGGAGCAATGGGCGGTACCGGAACACGGGAGAAAGACCTGGTACTTTCCATATCCCGGAAGCTCAGGACGATGCTGGAGGAGGACCTTGGAGTGAAGGTGGTGCTGACCAGGACCGCCGACTATTTTGTAGGTCTGAAGGAGAGAACGGCTATATCAAACAACAACAGGGCAGATCTCTTCCTCAGCATCCATGCAAATGCGGCGTACAGAAGGTCGGTCAGGGGTTATGAGACCTACTATTTGAGTTTTTCGGCATCTGACCTTGAGGCCTCTCAGGTAGCCCTTCTGGAGAACAGAGCGTTGGGAGTTGAAGGTAAAGAGGGAGAGGAAGCTCTTTTAGAAGCCATATTATGGGATATGGCTCAGCTGGAGTATATCAATCAGAGTGGCGAACTGGCAGCACGTGTACAGCAGAGCATGGTAAGATATGCCGGCGGCCGGGATCGGGGCGTACGCCAGGCACCTTTAGCAGTCCTCATGGGAGCTCGCATGCCCGCAACACTGGTGGAAGTGGGTTTCATCACCAATCCGGAGCAGGAGATCAAACTGAACAGGGAAACCTATCAGACCCGTTTAGCCAGATCCCTCTTCGAGGCTGTTTCCGATTACAATAGAAGCCTGATGCGGGGTGAGTTAAGGGGCCAGTGAATTGAAAAAAGGGCGTCTTGTAACAGTTCTGTTGGTCATTGTTATCGCCGCATCCGTATCGGCATTGCTCCTTTACCGCTCGATCCAGCAGAAACGGGATGGGCTGACAGCGCTTAAGCCGTCTGTATCCGCGCCAACTACGGATGAAATGCTCACCATTGACCTATATTTCTCCGATGGTGAGGGAAGCAGGCTTGCCCTCGAAAGAAGAGAGATCCCGGTCGGGTTCATCGAAGCTCTAACCCGCAGCGCTGTTGAGGGGCTGCTTTCCGGGCCGGACAAGGAACGCCTGTCCAGGACTATTCCTGAAGGAGTTCGGATACGGAGCATATTTGTCAAGGATGGGACAGCATATGTTGATTTTACTTTGTCTATTGCCGCAAATCATATAGGCGGCGCCTGGACCGAGCTTCTCACGATTTACTCCATCGTTAATACTCTCACCGAGAACTTTTCTGAAATAGGTAAGGTGCAGATCCTGATCGACGGGAGGGAGTTCGAGACGCTTGCGGGGCATGTGGATATAAGCAGGCCGCTTCACGGAAGAGTTCAGCTGTTGGCGGGAGATTGGTGATTAATCAGGCAGGAGGCAGAAGGAAAGAGGAAAAAGGGGGTACTTGCAGTCATTGCGAGGAATATCGCCAGATGCGGAATGACGCGGCGATCTTGTGGTTAGTTGATATTGGACCTTGGATCTAAGAGTAGCATTCAACTTTCAACATTTAACTTTTTTAAACAGAAAGGAAGCATTGATTAAACTGGGTATTTTCGATTCAGGAATTGGCGGGCTCACTGTATACAGATCAGTGCGGCGGGAGGTGCCGTCAGTATCGATTCTGTACTTCGGAGACACGGCCAGGGTTCCATATGGCACCAAGTCGGCCAGGACCGTGACACGCTTCAGCCTTCAGATAGCCGACTACCTGATATCGCAGGATGTTGACGCCATCGTTGTTGCCTGCAATACAGCATCTGCCTACAGCCTGGTCAGGCTAAAAGACGATCTTGATGTTCCGGTCTTCGGTGTTGTTGAACCGGGTGCCAGGGCAGCCGCCGGGGTAACAAACCGTGGTGTTGTAGGAGTAATAGGGACCAGAGGTACTATCTCTTCCGGGGCCTATCAGCAGGCGATACTGAGCATGGATCCTGAGATCAAGGTTGTCGCGGCCCCATGCCCGCTTTTCGTTCCACTGGTAGAGGAAGGACTGCTTGACGATGATGTTACTTTCGAGATAGCGAACAGGTATCTGGAGCCCATGATACTCCAGGGAGTAGATACGCTGGTTCTGGGATGTACACACTATCCGATGTTGAAGGGTATTATTTCCAGGATTATGGGAGATGGCGTGGTGCTCATCGATTCGGCAGACGAAACCAGCAAGGAAGTCAGGGAGTATGTGGAAAACAAGACCGGTATGACAGGTACAGAAACAGGTTCCGTCAGCTTTGAAGTTTCCGATTCCCCAACGCAGTTTACCGACGTGGGGCGGATCTTCCTTAATGAGGAGCTGGAAGATGTAACCAGGGTAACACTTGAGGAGGGAGACTGACGTGTCCGATTTGACCTGCAAGCTAGGGGAACTGATCAGGCCTGACGGTCGTGAGCCGGACCAGATCAGGGAACTGAAGATCGAACGGCCCTATCTGATGCACGCGGAGGGAAGCGTTCTGCTGGAGATGGGCAAGACCAGGGTGGTCTGCAGTGCATCGGTTGAGGAACGAGTACCTCCCTTCCTTAAGGGTACGGGGCAGGGATGGGTAACTGCTGAATACGCCATGCTCCCGCGATCTACCCAGAACAGGATCACAAGGGACACGGTAACACGGACAGCTGGCCGCGCTTCCGAGATCCAGAGACTGATCGGCCGCACAATGCGGGCGATTGTGGATACGGCTGCACTGGGAGAGAGGACGCTGTGGATTGACTGCGATATCATCCAGGCAGACGGGGGAACGAGAACTGCAGCTATTAACGGCGCCTTTATTGCCCTGGTGGACGCCCTCAAGCACATGCAGAAGGGAAAGAAGATCCGGAAGATCCCCGTTGAAGACTACATGGCAGCTGTAAGCGTGGGGCTTGTGGACCAGAAGGTACTTCTCGACCTGTCCTATATTGAGGACTCGCAGGCTGATGTAGATCTGACCCTGGTCATGACCGGGGGCGGACGTATTGTTGAGATCCAGGGGGGCGGCGAGGGGACTACTTTCAGCAGGGAAGACCTGGATCTTATGGTGGAAGCGGGGGCGAAGGGGATTAAGAAGCTAATCAAGTGGCAAAAAGGAATTGTTGGAGATTTACACAAGTAATGGTCTCCAACTATGCAGTCCCAGGACCCAAGACCCAGGTTATATTCATAGGGGATGTTGGGTATTAAACCCCTCCCCTGGCGGGAGGGGAACTTAAGGGGAGGGGGCACTAACATCATTGCGAGCCATGCCAGCGGAATAACTGCCTCTTATTTAACACATTCTGACGAACCTCTTTTTATCATGCAATCTTTAACCCAAAATGAAACCTGCATGATCTCTGTACCTCTATAGTGGAAAAACAGTGAAAATCATACTCGCCACCAACAATCAAAACAAAGTAAAGGAAATAAGGGAAATACTGGAGCGCCCGGGTATTGAGGTATTCCCCCTGGACCACATAGAGGGACAACCGCCGGAAATCGTTGAGGACGGGAAAACCTTTCTGGCAAACGCGAGAAAGAAAGCGCTGGCGATCGCGGAATGGGCAGGAATGCTGGCCCTGGCTGACGATTCGGGGCTGATAGTTGACGCCCTGGGTGGTGAACCGGGAGTTGTGTCCTCACGTTACGCTGGTATAGAAGGAGACAGCGTTGCCAACAACAATCTTCTGCTGGAAAGAATGGAGAAAGTACCTGATGGGCAGAGAAATGCCCGGTTTTTGTGCGTGATCTGCCTGGCTACGCCGAGTGGCAGAACGTGGGAGACAGATGGTACTGTTGAAGGCTGGATCACAAGGGAAAAGCGGGGCACCGGAGGATTTGGGTATGATCCGGTATTCCTCTATAAGCCCGCCGGTATGACCTTTGCCCAGATGGGGTCCAGGGAAAAGAACACCGTGAGCCACAGGGCAAGGGCGATAACCGCAATGGCCAAAAGAATTACTGATATCCAAGAAGAGCTTGAAAAATTGAGTTAATAATGTAAGGTAGCGCGGTTCGGGGCGTAGCGCAGCCTGGTAGCGCATCTGCTTTGGGAGCAGGAGGTCGGAGGTTCAAATCCTCTCGCCCCGACCATTTTTTCTTAGTTTCTAATTTCTGGTTTCTTGTTTCTAGTAAAGCATAAATTGTATTCACCAAGTTGGTAGTAAATTTTATGTCACCAGGAACTAGAAATTAGAAACCAGAAACTGCTGCAATAGATTTATGCAGCAAAAGAGCGCCCGTAGCTCAGCCGGATAGAGCAACGGACTTCTAATCCGTAGGTCGCAGGTTCGAGTCCTGCCGGGCGTGCCAAAAAAACAAAGCCCTCCCAAATCGGGAGGGCTTGTTTTTTGCACGTACCGCAGACGAGAACCTATGGCCGCAAGGCCAGGGGTGAGTTTATCCTGAGCTTCGCATTGTTGCGGGCCGAAGGAAGTCCTGGCGGAAATAAGTGTGAATAGTTGAATAAAACCTGGGGGACGCATCTTGCTTTTTAAGCTTTTTCGTTCCTGGGGTCTACCATCGTTCAGCATCCATCTCCACTCCCTCTGGATAAAGGCGAGGGAAATAGTATCCCGCAGCTTTCATAGGGATAGCAAGCCTCAGAGGGCTTTTGCTGGAATCTGAGGTTACAAGTTTCATATCCAGGAGTTGCTTCAGGATTCGTCTGGCCGATCTTTCGGGCCTGCCCAGTATCCTGGGCGCTTCCCCGCGGGGGACTTCTCCCCTCAAAAATACATCCTGCAGCAGGTAGAACGATTCGGGTGACAGCTCACCGAAATCGGCCAATCGGTTCACGTAACTTTTTATCCTACGCTGCATTCCATCCAGATCCAGGAGCTTGCTCATGAAATCAATCTGGTCGACAATGGTCTCCAGGAAGAAACGGCAAAAATGGGCAAAACCAATGTTGGACAGGCTGCCTCTGCCGTCGTAATCACCCCTGCGGTGTTCGTCCGCCTTGGCGAGAGCTGTCAGGTAAGTTTCACGGTTGCGTGCCAGCCCCCGTGAAACAGCCCAGAGCCCGTGGCTGGATAAGTCTGTTTTGATCATGAATGCGTGGGTGAAGATGCGCATAACCCTGCCGTTGCCGTCCAGGAACGGGTGGATCCATGCCAGGCGATGGTGAGATGCAGCGGCGGCGATGACATTGGATACTTTGTCTTCTTCAGTCGGCTCATAGACTTCTGAAAACCGGTCAAGGAATGCTTCCAGAGACTTGTGATCAGGTGCCAGGTGTCTGCCGACCTCTACTGCGTGGACTCTAAGTTTGCCGGGTTCTACCAATCGAGTCGTGCCGTTTGGGTTCTTTACCTGCCGAAACTCATCCGGAAGTCTCCTATAGAATTCTTCATGGATCCAACACAGGAATTTCCTGGCGCAGACCTGTGAATCAGGTTTTTTTTTCAGAAGCTGTTCAACAAGAGACTGGACCTCGATGTGAGCAAAGCTTTCAAGTTGCCTTGCCCGCCTGGCGGGATCTGTTGAATAATCCTGAGCAAGGGCCTTCTCTATGTCCACGGGGTGAGTGTTGTGTCCCTCAATGAGGTTGGAATAGTAACAGTTCATGGCTCGCACCAGGTCAGCTACTACCTCACGTGTTATTGGGTGCAAGCATGTGCCCAAACCGGCAGACTGTTTTATTACCTCCACTGCCAGGTTCCGGAGAGTATGATCGCGATCTTCGGGCAACATTGGGTCCATCTGAGACGGTTTGTGATATAGTACTTTCTTGTCCAATTTTATCCTTTCAGTTTTGATTTGGGCGCCCCCAAGGGCGCGTTAATGACTTTTTGCGAAGTCATCAACATTCTCTGTGGTAAAGTCCGCTTTTGTCTAAGGTGCTACAAATTATATCATAAGGAGCAGTGTTTGGCCACCGTTTTGGCCGATAATATGGCCGGTTAGTTGTGTATTGCAAATTCATTTAAGTTGCTTATAATAAACGTATATTAAAGGTGTAAAGCGTTTATGTGTCTGCATGACAGCCTGTATTTGGCCGGAATACTGGCCGGTTATTTGCGCTGATGTACTGTCTTCTACCTGGGGGTCACCTGGCCTTTTTAATGCTCAGTTTTCCACTCCCTGTCGTTATGTTAACCTTGAATGGTGCTCCGGCCGTATCCCCTATTTCATTGTAGATCCTTCCGCTGCCCGTCGAAAGGTTGGTCAGAATAACGGATCCCTTTGGTAGAATTATTGTCGAGTTGCCACTCCCATTCTTGATTTTGACGGCACCACGGGCAGGCGGCGACGGATATTCCAGCCATATGTCTCCGCTGCCCAGCTTCAACTTCGCGCTCTACGTCAGGCCCGACACCCTGACATCACCGCTTCCAGTCGACCCATTCAAGTCGGTTACCATTGCCTGCACTCTGATATCGCCGCTCCCCAGTACGAACTCTATCGGCCCGTTGGTATCCTCTATTTTGAGATCGCCGGAAGCGTTTTTTATATCCAGGGAGATGGTTGCCGGCACCTTAATGTCAAGATGGACCCGGCAGGAGTTGCCCGACCAGCGGCGCTGACTCGTTTCCACGGACAATTTCCCTCCGAATCTTTTTATGACAAGTTTGCATCCTTCCGGGAAACGGACCTTGCTGGCATGTACCAGGGCCTTGCCAGTGGTTGTCACTGAGACGGTGATCTCACCAGACATATTATTTACAGACAGAGATTTTATCCCGACTGCATCAAACTCCCGGCTGACTGTTTCAGCCCAGGACATCGCCGGTACAAGCACAAGCAGCATGACTGCCAACGACCTGAATATGGCCCACCACCCGAAAAAAAGTTGCGGGAAATACATAGTCAGCTCTTCTTGTGTTTTCATAATAAACCTCCGAGATTCGCTCCTAAGGCTCCGATTAATCACTTAGCTTGACAGCAGTACCGTACGCGAGTAGCTCCGCTGCGGTCCCAACGACACTCGTTGTCATGTAACGAATATTGATTATGGCATCCGCATCCATCTCCTGAGCCTGCTCGACCATCCTGTCAGTAGCCACAGCTCTGGCATTTCCCATCATCTCCGTGTATTCAGTCAGTTCACCGCCGACGATCAATCTGACCAGAGCGGATAGATCCTTGCCGAGCCAGATAGCAAATACTGTGTGTCCCTGTACAAGGCCCAGCATCTCGGTTACCTCCCTGTCAGGTAATTCGATGGCATTGGACAACAATACCGTGGAGTCTGATTCACCGGGCAGAGGCGCTTCTCCCTTTGTTCCGTTTTTCCTCTGTTCAAGGGCTACTGTAAGCAAAACAACCAGGATGCCGCCCAAAAGACAGAAAACAGCTGTTCTGAGCCACCAGGGCACGACCGGATCGTCAGAAACGATCGTATACCAAGGTATCCCGGCAAAAACTGCGATGAAGAGCCCCAGAACAAAAGCCAATGATCCGATTTGTCGAATTATTTTCATAACCCCTCCTCAAATCAGGTAAATCCAGAACTTCCACAATTAGAATTACAGTAAAGTATACAATCATTTAGGAAAGCCTGCGGGGAATCTAAGTCTTTGGGATCAGGCCTTACTTTCTTGTCACGCTTTCAGCGTGACTTTGCCAATAATATTCAGCTCAGCTTTTATGGGGGAATAAGAATGTGAGGTCTGCCCCCAGGAGCCTTATTTGATCTCATCTTTTTACCGCAAGGCAGCTATTGACAACAACCCAACATGTTTGTATATATAAATACAAGTAATTGTATAAATATATACAAATATATGTACTAATACATACAAATGAAAAAAAGACTTACAAAAGAAGAACTTCTAGAGATTCCAGGGGAATGGAACCGATTCCTCAGGCGCAGGGTTCACATGATAGCGTGCGGAGGGACAGCCATGACACTGCTGGGGGTCAAGGAATCAACCAAAGATGTTGATTTCATTATCCCGGACTTAAGGGAACACCAGTACCTTACCAAAAAGCTGGAGGAGCTGGGCTATAAACAGGTTACCGGTTCCGGCTGGCAGCGTGGGGGTGAGACATTTCGATTCGACCGCTTTCCCGGGAACAGCATTCACACGACTGCATTACTTGTATCTCCCATGGAAGAAGGAAGAAATACATTACTGATAGAATACTCTCGTTTATACATCGGCATTCTGAACGAGTACGACCTTATTGTGAGTAAATTGATGCGCGGAACTGATGTCGATTATGAGGATTGCCTTGCACTGGTCAAAGCCCGCATAGAAGAGATTGACATTGACAGACTTGTGGAACATTTCAATGAGATGATTGCTTGCGATATTTCCCATGACCGACTTAAACCGAATATCGAGTATTTTATTGACCGATTGCGAGAGAAAGGATTGCATGACTGACAGGAAACTATTAAACAGCCTGGCGAAACTCGGTTTCCCTATGTTCGAACCCGCGGAGGAAATGGACGTCAATGAAACTCTCGCGGAGGTAGTGAAGAGCAAGGACGCCAGACTTTGGGAAGGATTCCCTGTTTTGCTGGCTAATGTTGCTGAAAATTACTCGTTCTCATTTGAACGAGTGGAGCAATTATTGACGCAAAAGGAATTAAGGGAGCAATTTCACCGGCTTGTGCTGCTCTCCCTGGCGGTTTATGCTGCCTATTACTTGACATTCTCCTGGTCGAACCAGCTCAAAAAAAACCTTTCAAATGAAGACAAGGTGTTGATCAAGTCCTGGAGGAACAAGCTGGTTAACAATCAGGACCTTGCCTGGAATGATGTGAGATTTGATCCAGAGCGTTTGAAAAACATGTTTGAACTCTATTTTGAGCGTAGTGCAGAAAAAAGCAGACGCCGAAAGGAAAAATATGAGGAATTCTCTCTGGAATACTCTCTTTCACAGGTTTTCTCACCGAAGCAGAAGGAGTTGTTTAAAAAAAGACTGGAAGGGCTCCCTCTCACTAAAACCGAGCAGGAGTACTACTCACGAACGGTCAAGAAAAAGGCCGTTGCCTTGGCGAACCCGGATCTCCACGCTCTTTCCAGGAGGTTGTTGGAGCAGTAATAGATTAGAGTATTTTTGGATCAGCTAAGCGATGCTGCTTAATGCTAATATGCGAGCTTCTAAGTAGTGTATAAATAATTCAACAGGAGAGGATTCTGCATGAGTGATGACACAACGAAAACAGCCGGCCTTGATTTCATCCGCCAGATAGTTGCCGATGATCTGGCCTCGGGTAAACATGAAACCGTCGTCACGCGGTTTCCTCCCGAACCCAATGGTTACCTGCATATCGGCCACGCGAAGAGCATCACATTAAACTTCGGTCTGGCCGGTGAAATACCAGGAGGGCAGTGTCACCTGCGGTTTGATGACAGCAACCCTGAAACAGAAGATATGGAGTACGTCGAGGCCATTAAACGTGACGTTAAGTGGCTGGGATATGATTGGGGTAAGCACCTGTATTTCGCGTCGGATTATTTCGAAAAGCTTTACGGTTTTGCCGTTTCGCTCATCGAAGCGAAAAAGGCCTACGTCTGCAGTCTGTCCGAAGAGGAAATACGTAAATATCGGGGTACTGTGACGGAACCGGGGACCGACAGCCCGCATCGCAATCGCACCGTTGCCGAGAATGTAGGCCTGTTCGAACGTATGCGCAGTGGTGAATTCGCCGACGGGGAGCATGTTCTTCGAGCAAAAATAGACATGGCCGCTTCGAACATGAAGATGCGCGATCCGCTCCTTTACCGCATCCGTCACGCACCTCACTACCGTATGGGTAACACATGGTGCATTTACCCCATGTACGATTTCACCCACTGTCTGTCGGACGCCCTTGAAAATATCACGCACTCCCTGTGCACACTGGAGTTTGAAAACAACCGTGCGCTTTATGACTGGATCATCGACAATGTTCCGGCGCCCTCAAAGCCGCACCAGATAGAGTTTGCGCGGTTAAACCTGAACTACACCGTGATGAGCAAACGCAAGCTCGTCGAACTTGTAGAAGGTGGGCATGTCTCGGGCTGGGACGATCCCCGTTTGCCAACAATAGCGGGGTTGAGGCGACGAGGTGTAACAGCGGAGTCCATCCGAAATTTCTGTGATCGTATCGGCGTGGCCAGGAAAAACAGCGTTGTGGATGTGGCGCTCCTTGAAAACAGCATCCGCGATGACCTGAATACAAAAACACCGCGTGTAATGGGTGTCCTCGATCCACTGAAGGTCATTATCCTAAACTACCCGGAAGGTCAGGATGAAGAGCTGGACGCGGCCTACTTCCCCGATGATCCCCCAAAAATGGGATACCGTAAGGTCCCGTTCAGTCGAGAGCTCTATATCGAGCGCAAGGATTTCATGGAGGAACCGGTAAAGAAGTTCTTCCGTCTGGCCCCCGGCCGGGAGGTACGGCTGCGATGGGCATATTTCATCAGCTGTGTGGATGTAAAGAAAAATTCAAAGGGCCAGGTGATGGAAGTACACTGCACCTACGATCCCCAGACCAAGGGGGGCGACTCACCTGACGGTCGCAGGGTGAAGGGAACTATTCACTGGGTGTCGGCATCACATGCTGTTCCCGCCCAGGTCAGGCTTTACGACCGGCTTTTCAGTGAGCCCATGCCCGACAGCGGCAAGGATTCCGACGCTATACAGCATATCAATCCCCACTCACTTGATATTGCCGACGCCATGGTTGAGCGCAGCCTCGGTGACGCCATGCCCGGAGAACGGTTCCAGTTCGAACGTACCGGATATTTTTTCACCGATCCTGAAGACCACACGACTGATAACCTTGTATTTAACCGGATTGTGCCGCTGAGGGATTCGTGGGCGAAGATTGCTGGCAAATTGAAATAGGTAAGGTGTTCAAAGTTCTTCCTCTCCCCTGGCGGGAGAGGACCGAGGAGAGGGGGATATATTACCCCCTCCCCTTATGTTCCCCTCCCGGCCACGCTTATGCGTGGTGTTCCACGTTCAAAGTTCCAGGTTCCAAGTAATGAGTCAACAGATTGCCGCGTCATTCCTGCGGAACGCATCACGCCGCAGGCGTGACTCGCAATGACGGTGATTTATTACCCCCACACTCCCACACGCCGATATGCCGTTACTCCGATACGTGTACCTCCGTGTCCTCCGTCAGCCCTGAGCCCGTCGAAGGGTGCCTCCGTGGTGAAAAACCCAATGTCAAATCGGAGACACAAAAAACTGTGTAATCCCACGCCCCTTTTCGTTAGAATGAAGAGGTCAGGTCAAAGGGGTGCTGTATGGAGAGGGGATTCGAGGGGTCATTTCACAGTGGCCAGCTTCGCATTGTTGCGGGGATCAATTCGGCATTTAAACGGTGCTATCATAGATCAGGGGCAGTTCCTGCAGTTGTACTTGGGATCTGTATCACATTTTTCCTTATTCTTCCCAATCACACCACAGCTGGAACTCTGAGCGACCTTAATCTTGCCAACCGAATGGAGCAGACAACCCATGTCTCCGAATTCATAGAAAATCCACACGAATTTACATGCGATGAGTGTCATATGGCTTCCGGGCTCAAGAAGGCTTCCCCGGAGTACATCATAAGAAAAGATACAATCGCCTTTTGCAGAGAGTGCCACACCCCCTCACACCTCCACCCGGTGGGTATTCCGGCAAGCAGGGTGGCAGAAGAGATCTCAAGGATCTGGCTGCCCCTTGGGAGGGGAGAATATTCCGGTCAGGTCGTTTGTTTGACCTGTCATTACGCCCACGCCGAAAAGTACCGTCTGTATTTGTTAAGGGGTGATGAGGAAATTGGTAAGGACAGGCAGGAGTATCTCTGCAAATCTTGCCATTCTGGCCGACTTTTTGCCAGATCACCACATGACCCCCAGAGCAAGGCCTGCTCATTTTGCCACACCACCATCCCTGAGAAGGGACAGTCGATTGGCAAGATACTGAATCCCAATGTGCAGGCAAGCTGCGATTTTTGTCACGGTGCCCTTGAGAATGCGCATTTTCTTTCGGTGAATCCCTTCGCTGATCCCGAGGTCACCTGGAGGTTTGGTAAAGTTGGAATACCATTACTGAATGGCAGGTTTACTTGTATCAGTTGTCACGACCCGCATGCCTTTGAAAATCGCAAAAAGAAGATGCTGCGAGAAAGTTATCTTGTACTGGCATCACGGTCTAATCATGTAAATCCGCATTGGAAAGAGGTCATGTGCATCTCATGCCATGAGGAGGAGCCTGCTGAAAACAAACCCAATCTTCGATTCGGGGGAGACATCAACAAGCTCTGTGACAGATGTCACAATGGTATTTTTGCCAGACGAGATATTCATCCAGTCGGTAAGGAGCCAACTGACAAGGTGGACATTCCAGATTATATGCCTTTGCTGAAGGGAAAAGTTACGTGCAGCACCTGCCATAACTCATCCCTTCAGGAGGGCGGAGAAAAAGCGGGATCCGCCAGGGAGGATAACCCTAAATTCCTCAGGAAGGGCTTTAAAGTAAGAAACGAATTCTGCTTCCGGTGTCATATACAAAATGAATATGGGAAAATGAACCCTCACAAGCAATTTAATGAATCAGGTGAAATAAGAGAGCAGAGCTGCCTGTTCTGTCACACATCTCAACCAAATGTGCTCGTTCTTGGTATAGAGCAGGTTGGGTTTGACACTGAAACCCTTGATGAATACTGTACATCCTGTCACGGGGGTCCTGAATACTTCGAGCATCATCCCCGCGGTGCTCACCTGGTAGAGCCTTCAGATAGGATACTCACAGCTATCGATACAGCCCCTCAAAGGATCGGAGTTGAGCTCCCTCTGTACAATTACAGAATTACCTGCGCCACTTGCCACAACCCCCATGATAAAGGGGTTATACAGCTTGCGTCTGCTGCCAAGGGCGATGATTATCCTTTCCGTCTGCGATTAGGAGACAGCTTTCTTATATGCAGAGGATGTCATACAGACAAGTGAGGCAGGATTTATTTCCAAAGCAAAAGTAAAAAGATACTCCTAAACCCAATATCTAATTTCCAGTTTCCACTAATTAAACCATTGACAATCTAGAGTAAATAATCTAAAAAGAGTATATATACTAATAAGAGCAATTACTCTAGCTGACAATACACACAATTGAAAAAATCAGACGAAACCAAATCACGGATCCTGGAAGTATCTCTCAGGCTGTTCAATGCCCTGGGCACAGGCGAAGTGTCTACAAACCACATAGCCTCCACGGCCGGGATGAGTCCGGGGAACCTCTACTACCATTATCGCAATAAGGAAGAGATCATTCACGGGATAGTTGAGCGTTTGATCGTGGATATGGAAAAGCTCTGGCAGGCGCAGGAAGGTAGCCCCCTGGAGTCAAGGGAATTGAGGAGGAAACTGGCAGGAACATTTTCTCTGATGTGGGAATGCCGGTTCTTCTGCCGGGAGATGAATGTAATTCTTGGACGGGACGAGGAGTTGAGAAACAGGTATTTATCAGCAAGAAACGGGCAATTTCAGCAAATGAGGACATTCCTTGAAAAACTATTTAAAAGACAGGACTTGAATCAAAAGGATCATTCGGAAGTTTTGGACGATCTTATGAGAATCTCACGCCTGGTAGGTGACTACTGGCTTTCATGCCTCGATGCAGAGGGAAGCCCGGTAGACAGCGGAAGGATCGAAGAGGGTGTGGACCTGATGCTGGAAAGCTTCCGCCCGTATCTGTATCCGGATGCTTTTAAAGAGCTGGTTAAAAAACCCGTTCAGTAGAATGATCAACCTGTATACAAACAGAATAAGCACCAATATTGATGGACTCGTAAGAAGTCCATCAATAGGGCGAGGGTGGTTTAGCCCCGTCCTGGGGTGGGGGTGGTACCAGGCGAATTCACTTCACTCCTTCGGCAAGCTCAGGATGGTGAGCCTGTCGAACCACTGGCGGGGGAGTCACGCCAGCGGCGTGATCACCTGCCGAGGTAAAAGTGCGAAAGCGACTTTTCACGAGGGAATCAATTATAATCCAAAGGCCCTGCTCACGGGTTTCTTGAGTTGGATTAAATCAAAAAATATAATACTGGAAAGTTTACGGTCAGTTGTCCTGTTTCTCGCCTAACATGCTTTGCCTGTAGGCAACAAGCTCTGATTTGGCGAAATCCCTGATCAGGTCCCTCTCTTTTTCCTCAATATCCAAAAAGCGAACCCCTATGCCAAGAGGTCCCTTCTGTCTGATGCTGGCAGTCCACTGGACGAGCACTTCTGTGTTTGTAGTGTGTTCCGTGCCAGGGATCATGAATTCAAGACCCAGAACGGAACCGGCATCCGGAGGAATATTCATGGCGATAAAGGCCCCGCCTTCGGAGATATTGTGAATAGTGGTTCCTATGGCTATATCACCGGATATTACAGAGCATTCAAGTTCAGTTGGTGCTCGGACAAATTTCCTCTGGGCAATGACGAGAATTTCATCCACCGCTGCCAGGAGGGACTCTCTCTGGAAAGGCTTGTAGACGAATCCGTCGCAGCCTGATTCAGCGCATCTCTTCAAGGCCTCGTCAGAACGCTTGCCTGTGACAATGAGTATAGGGATATCAATTGTCCTGGGATCGTTTTTCAGCTCGGCGCAAACTTGATCACCGTTCATGTCCGGCATGTAGAGGTCCAGGAGGATCAAGTCGGGAATGATCGTCTTTGCAGTATCAAGGGCCTCAGTGCCTGATTTAGCTGTATAGATTTTGAAGGAGTCCCTTGCGAGAAAAGATCGCTCCATACTCAGGAAAAGCTCCGTATCGTCCACCAGGAGTAATTTTATCTCTTTCATTATTGGTAGGGTCGTAAAAAGTCCATCCGTGGCTTTTTACTCCTCGGAAAGTGAAAAGCGTCGTTTTCCCTTCTCTCACGAATCCATATCTCACTTTGCAGGTTATGGATTCGGGCGCCCCCACTGGGCGCGGTGATTCCCTCTCCTCACAGTATCAATGTTTGCATCAGTCTTGCCAGGCTATGATACCTGCACCGGGTAATAGTACTCAAGGGTTCCTCTAATTACCAGTATTCTTGAAAAGAAGATCGGCGTTCTCATATGCAATACGCTTTGACGCATCGGAATTTAGAGACCCTAACAGAAGACGAATTTCCCTTATGCTCAACTTGTACGCAGGAGTTTCATGTTTATGGCCCCTTCCGAATTTATAGTCTGTACCGATCATGAACCTTCCAGGCATCTGTTCGAACAGGCGTGCCCAATCCTCATAGATCTCTCCCCTTCTGTTTATAACAGGTTCGAGATTTCTCCACTTCCGGTGCCGTTTGAAGATCTTAAGGTTCATCATCATATTAGGATATTTTTTCAGCAATTTGCGGGCGTTGGACGTGTT
>VAPD01016318.1_pt1 | contig 19676 bp, 19 predicted proteins | sample 3393901 | NCBI WGS metagenome assembly VAPD01 (sample SAMN08290435, study PRJNA428436) | hydrothermal vent metagenome | isolation source: Deep-sea hydrothermal vent chimney | place: Atlantic Ocean: South-mid Altantic Ridge | depth 3034 m m | reverse complement strand
TGAAGAACTGATATCCAGTCCCACTACCGGTGGTGTATTCCGTGTAAACAGTTGCGCGATTTGCACCGTAATTTCCCTTTAATTCATTGCTATTGCAATGTATTGATACTGTTATGGATTAAAGAGCAACAACAAATTATTGTCAATAAACAGCTCTTTATCCTCTTGGGTTCGATTCGATGTATCGGACGCTTTATACTGAAGTTTAGGAATCCTGCTGTTTTTAATTTGAACTTGGTCACATCCTGCCAAATTTATGACACTTTCCCTTAGGATACTGCGATTTATTCTCGCTTCCGGTTTTGCGGCAATGACCGCTGGCCTGGTCATTGCTGCCGCTGCCTGGTTGTATATCACGCCCCAATTGCCTCCCATAGAGCGGCTGAAAGAAGTACAACTTCAGGTTCCGTTGCGGGTGTATACCAGCGACGGTGAATTGATCGCCGAATTTGGCGAGCAGCGCAGGGAGCCGGTACGCTACGCCGATCTGCCCCAGACGGTTATCGATGCCATTCTCGCGACCGAGGATGACCGCTTCTTCCAGCACCCCGGGGTGGATTACCAGGGTCTGGTACGAGCCGCTGTAAAACTGGTCAGCACCGGCGAGAAACGCCAGGGCGGCAGCACCATAACCATGCAGGTGGCCCGTAATTTTTTCCTCAGCAGCGAAAAAACCTACCTGCGCAAGCTGAAAGAGATATTTCTCGCGCTGAAGATCGAGCACTACCTGAGCAAGCAGGAAATCCTCGAGCTTTACCTGAATAAAATCTTTTTCGGGCACAGGGCTTACGGTATTGCGGCAGCGGCGCAAGTCTACTACGGCGTTTCTATCGATCAGCTCAGTGTGGCACAGGTAGCCATGATCGCCGGTTTGCCCAAGGCACCGTCGGCCAATAACCCCGTCAGCAATCCGCAACGTGCCCTGCAGCGCCGTAATTACGTGCTGGGCCGCATGTATTCGCTGGGAGCTATTGACTCAGATCAGTATCGTGCCGCACTGGATGAGCCCGATAACGCCGCTCTGCACAGCGCCACGATCGGTGTGAAGGCGCCGTATGTGGCAGAGATGGTGCGCAGCTACATGCTCGGGGAGTTTGGTAAAGAGGCCTACACTGCCGGTTACCGGGTGATTACTACCCTGAGCAGCGAACGCCAGCGTGCAGCCAATTCGGCGCTGATGTCCGCCTTACTGGATTATGACCGCAGGCATGGTTATCGAGGGGTCCTGCGCCACGTCGATCTGCTGCCCGATACCACAGAAGATGAATATGCAGCATTGCTGAAAAGCGTCAAGCCTGTAAGCGAGCTGATCGCTGCACTGGTCATCGAGGTTGGGGACAAGTCGGCGCGGATTTATGTAGCAGGACACGGTTATGCCGAGTTGGACTGGGACGCGTTGTCATGGGCGCGCCGCTACGAGTCAGTTAATCGCCGTGGCCCCAAACTGAAATCGGCAGGCCAGGTGCTTGCCAATGGCGATGTCATCCGGGTTCAGGGACTGCCCGAAGGCCGCTGGTCGCTGGCCCAGGTGCCCCAGGCGTCGGGTGCCCTGGTCTCGCTGAGTCCCCGGGATGGGGCGTTGCAGGCGTTGGTGGGGGGCCTCGATTTTTACCTGAGCAAGTTCAATCGAGCTACCCAAGCGCAGCGCCAGCCGGGATCCAGCTTCAAACCGTTTGTATATTCGGCAGCCCTCAACAAGGGCTACACAGTAGCCAGCCTGTTTAACGATGCGCCGGTGGTATTTGACGATCCTTCGCTGGAAACCACCTGGCGACCCGAAAACTACAGCGGAAAATTCTATGGACCGACGCGCATGCGTGAAGCCCTGACACGCTCACGAAATCTGGTGTCGATCCGGCTGGTGCGGGCGATCGGGCCACGTTACGCAGCACGCTATGCGCGGCGCTTTGGTTTCAGGGATGAGCAGATGCCCAAAGACCTGTCGCTGGCGCTGGGTAGCGGTACCGCAACTCCAATGGAGATGGCGCGTGCTTACAGCGTATGGGCAAATGGTGGCTTTTATATCGAGCCCTACTTTATCCAGGAAATACGCGATGCCAGGGACCAGGTGTTTTACAAGGCCAATCCTGCTGTCGTCTGTTCGGAGTGCGAAGATAATAAAACGGCTGAGCTGGTCGAAGTGGCAGAGCAGACCGCCAGCGCAGTCACCGGTGAAATTACAGACCAGGAGACGGAGAGCGGAGTGGCCGAACCGGTGCCGGTCTACGCAGAACGGGTAGTGGATGCTGCCAACGTCTATCTGATTACGTCGATGCTGCAGGACGTGATCAAGCGTGGCACCGGGCGCCGCGCGATGGCGCTGGGGCGCAAGGACCTTTCGGGTAAAACCGGTACTACCAATGATCAGCGCGACGCCTGGTTTTGTGGCTTTAACACCGAACTCGTCACTACGGTGTGGGTTGGCTTCGACCGTGGGCAGCCGCTGGGTAACGGTGAGACCGGCAGTCGCGCTGCCCTGCCTATGTGGGTCGAGTATATGGGCAAGGCATTGCAGGGTGTTCCCGAGGCGACTCTGCCCCAGCCACCCGGCCTGGTAACGGTGCGTATCGATGCGAAAACCGGTTTGCGCCTGCCTTCCGGACAGGCCGGGGGGATGTTTGAACTGTTCCGCCCGGAGCATGTGCCGGAGCGTTACAGTGCCCGCAACGAGGTTCAGGGAACAGAGGCCAGCACCGGAATTGCAGCGGAACCGTTGTTCTAGAAGGCATTTTTCACAGAGACCCCTCTATATCACGTTTAAGGAGAACTGGGTCATGGGGAAAAGCTCGGGACGTGATCAGCAGATGCGGGCACGCATTGCCCAGGAGGCTGCGCGTCTGATGGCAGAAGAGGGCGTTCAGGATTATTACGTTGCCAAACGCAAAGCGGCGCAACATCTTGGTGCACCGGATACCCGTAACATGCCGAAAAACAACGAAGTCGAGCTTGCACTGGAAGAATATCATCGCTTGTTTCGGGGTGGGGTACAGGCTGCTCATCTGCAAGCCCTGCGTGAAGGTGCTGTGCAGGCCATGCGGTTTCTTGCTGAATTCAAACCTCGTCTGGTCGGTTCTGTGCTGAGTGGAACAGCGGGACAACATGCGGATATTAATCTGCATTTGTTTGCAGACACACCCGAGGAGGTCAGCCTCTTCCTGATTGGGGCTCACATCCCGTTCCAGGCCTCACATAAACGCATGCGTATAAGCCGCGAGGAATGGCAGGAGTTTCCTTCCTGCGAGTTCTTTGCCGGGGATCATGCTGTTGACCTGGTGGTATTTCCTCGCGAAGGGCGCCGCGAGGCACCGCGCAGTCCGGTGGATGGTAAGCCCATGTTGCGTGCCAGTATGGAAGAAGTCGAAAAATTGCTTAATGATTCCTGATTACAGGTGCGGCGCCGGTTTGTAGTGTTTGGGGAAGTCGCAGCGTGCTACGCCGGAATCCACGGCGGCCTGCGCAACGGCTGGCGGGACGAAGTCCATCAGTCTCGGGTCGAATGGTTTGGGGATGATGTAGTCGGGTCCGAATTCCAGGCTGTCCTTGCGGTAGGTTGCCAGGATTTCCGGTAATACGGGTTCATGCGCCAAAGCACGCAGACCGTTTACTGCAGCGATCTGCATCTCACTATTGATGGCACGCGCGCGTACGTCGAGAGCACCGCGGAAAATAAACGGGAAACCCAGTACATTGTTTACCTGGTTTGGGTAGTCGCTGCGGCCGGTGGCCATGATGATGTCTTCGCGCACCCTGTGCGCCAGCGCCGGGTTGATTTCCGGGTCCGGGTTGGACAGCGCAAACACGATCGGGCGTTCGGCCATACTGGCCAGCATAGCCTCGCTGACCAGGTCCGGTCCGGAGACGCCGATGAAAATATCTGCACCCTGCATAGCATCCGCCAGGGTGACGCGGTCAGTGTTGACCGCGAATTCCTGTTTGTAGCGGTTCAGATCGCTGCGCCTGGTGCGAATCACGCCTTTGCGGTCAATCATCAAAATATTGCTGCGGGTTGCCCCCAGTTCAAGCAACAGCTGCATGGACGCGATGCCTGCAGCACCCGCGCCGAGACATACAATGCGAGCTTTAGCCAGAGGCTGGTTCCTGATTTCCAGTGCGTTGAGCAGACCTGCACAGATGATGATCGCGGTACCGTGCTGGTCATCGTGAAATACGGGGACGTCCAGCCGCTCGATGAGCGCCTTCTCGATTTCGAAACAGCGTGGCGCTGCAATATCTTCAAGGTTGATGCCACCAAACCCGCCGGCGATTCGTGTAACAGTGTCGATGAAGTCCTCTGTACGTTCCGCATCGACTTCAATATCAAATACGTCGATGTCGGCAAAACGTTTGAACAGGACCCCTTTACCTTCCATTACCGGCTTGCTGGCCAGTGCGCCAACATTCCCCAGACCCAGTACGGCAGTGCCATCCGTAATCACCGCAACCAGATTGCCTTTTCCCGTAAAGCGGTAAGCAGTATCGGCGTCACTGGCGATCTCACGCACCGGGGCGGCGACACCTGGCGTGTAGGCGAGCGATAGTTCCTGCTGCGTAGTGCAAGGTTTGGTGACATGGGTTGCGATCTTCCCGGGTGTGGGGAATTCGTGGTAGTTGAGAGCTTCTTTTTTCAGGTCTTTGAACATGTGGTTTCCATTATAAACAGTAGCCAGGCGTTTGTTGGTTAGCGGACGATTTTAAGGGGTTGTCCGATTTTGGGTTCACCCGTGGGATAAAGATCGTTCAACAGGCGCAGTTCGGATTCTGCGTAGCGTGGTATGGGCGATATTTTTGCCAGCAACTGGAAATTAATACTGGTTTTGACTTTGGTGATGTTGAGCCGCAGGCCGGTAGCGAGTTTTTTCTCTTTTGCGGAGAGGTGGTGATAGCTACGTGCCACGTCCCTGAATTGGCCATCAAACAGTTTCTGGTTGCTGGCATGGCGACTGACGCCGGTAAACAGGTATGCCCTATTGTTATCAAACAGGACGATGATGCGCGCATTGCGTTTGCCAAAGCTTGTGGTGACCGGGGCGACGACGGTAAAGGCCTCGAATCCCTTGACTTGCAGAGGCTCGGGCTGCCCCAGCTTGCGTAAACCTTTTTCTTTCAGGTATTCGCTTGCAGACATTTTTTCAGGGAGTGGATCGACCTCTACCTGCATGAAAGCAGCCTCATCCGGTGCTACCGCGATCAGCCGGTCAGACCGGTTTTCGATTGTCCAGCCCTCGGCGAATCGCAGGCCAAAGTTCAGTGGTTTATGGTAGAACCGGTTCGCTTTGACAATACCGTCATTTTCGCTGGGTCCGAAAGCAAGACCGTCCAGGTGTTCAAGAAATTCCGTGCGAGCGACGCGGCCCCTGGCGGTGGTTTTTAGCTTATTGGCCTCTGCAACTACCTCTTGCAAACGTTTGTCATTGTCGGGGTGAGTAGCGAATACGCCGTGGTAGGCACGCGCTTCGCGTCCTTCCTCGCGAGCCCGCTGTTGTTCAAACATTTCCTGGTTTTTCAGCACTCCGATGACTTCCAGCATGGCTTGTGGGTCGTAGCCGCTGCGGGCGAGGTACTGGGCGCCGAGGCGATCCGATTCCAGTTCCTGTTTACGCCCGTAGCCGCTCAGCATCGCCTTGCCAAACACGTTAAAAAGATCCTGGCTGCCCGGTACACCGGTAGCCGCCCCGAAAATGGTCCCGGCGACACCGGTGGCGGTAGAGGCACTCTGCTGGCGCACCGAGTGGCGTGCAGTCACGTGGCCGACCTCGTGCCCGAGTACTGCCGCGAGCTCTGCTTCCGAATTAAGATAGGCGAGGATGCCGCGTGTTATATAGATGTAACCGCCCGGTAGCGCGAAGGCATTCACCGTCGGGGTATCGATGACGGTAAAGCTATAGTTCAGCTGTGGACGGTGGCTGACCTTCGCTATGCGCTGGCCAACCTGGTCGACGTATGCGGCAAGCCCCGGGTCGGGATAGACCGACATTTCCTGCAGCAACTGCTCATTGTATTTGGCACCCAGGCTGATTTCCTCGCTTTCCGACATGAGGACAAAATCCTGGTCACCTGTCACAGGATTGGTTGCGCAGCCCTGTAACAGGGTAAAGGTGAGAATGCTGATCAGTAGTACAGTTAGTTGCACGGCTTGCATATGGGCTTCCGGGTGGAGTCTTCTAACAACGCGGGAACGGCAACACAGATTCTATTGTACAGAAAGAGGCGCGGCGCGCAGTAGAAGGCTTGTGGGGGTCAGTCGATAAATCGCAACATCGCCGGATGATGGACGCTCATACGCAACTCGCCTTTTTTAGCGAACACCCAGCCGCGTACTTCGATAGTCCGTCCTACCCAGTTGCGATCCGGACGGTTGCTGAACCAGCGTATGTCCTGGTCAGGAATGCGCAGTGCAAAGCGTCCTTCCAGGTTCACCCAGGTAGCGCCGCCACCCTGATTGACACGCACGATACGCCCGCGTACGCGCTGAAACCCGTTGCTACGCAGGCCCAGTTGGGCAGAGTTTTTTACGGTGTAGTCCGGTTGAGCCCATACGCCGGAACCCGCAGCGCGTGCCATTTTTTCGGCTTGCTGATAGCAGTCGAGAAAACGCGTGTTGGGTGGTATGGCAATCATCCAGCCCAGGCCTCCGCGCAGTAGCTCGGCGGACAGGTTGCTGTCATTTGGCAACCAGAGGTTGGCCAGCTTGCGTCCGTACCTGTCCGTTTGCTGCTCACCGTAGAGCAGGCGAGCCTGGTTACTGTGCTGAAACAGTAGCTGGCGCAACCGGTCCCGCGCCTTGATCGCCATCGGTTGGGCGGGTTTTTCCTTGCGGGCGACTTCCGGTGTATTGATGCCGATCAGGCGGATTTTTCGATTGTCGCTTAATATCAGCGTGTCGCCGTCAGTGACATAACGAACTTTAACCGGCTCAGTCTGTTGAGGTGGGTCGCAGCTATCCGCCCAGGCCGGTGCCAGCCAGACAGTGAGCACAAAAAAGGCGCCAATCCAGGGCGCCTTTTCCAGCCAGTTGTACACTGCGGGCTTCAGGAGGTTTTCATGCCGTACTTGCGGCGGAAGCGGTCCACGCGGCCACCGCTATCCAGCATCTTTTGTTTGCCGGTGTAAAAGGGGTGGCACTGGGCGCAAACTTCAATAGTCAGGTCCTTGCCTACCGTTGAACGGGTCTGGAAGCTGTTGCCACAGCTGCAGGTTACAGTGACGTCGTCGTATGCAGGATGGATATCCGCTTTCATGGTTCTGCCTCAAAAAACACCGGGCGACGCGATGAGCAAAATCATGCGCCTGCCGAAAGGCCGCAAATAATACGGTAATCCGTGTGGCTGGACAAGCCCTGTGTATTTGGTGCCTGGTGTACTAGGACGGACTCTTCGGCTGGAACTCCAGGACGCTGGCGCTGGGGGGCGGCTCGAAATGGCCATCGCCAACACGTTCCAGAACCTCTTGCAGACCACCGGGGCCGACCAGAGAATCCCACATCATTTCACTGAGTTTTATGCATGCGGCCATCGGATTGGCGGCCTGCTTGCGGACCTGGTCGATCTTCCACTGCAGGCAGCGCATGCGGTGTTGTTTGTGAGCCGGCATGCGCTGAATTACCTGCTCGATGAGTTCGGCACGTTTGGCTTCGAAGGCATCGGGGTTGGACTTTGCAAGTTGCGAAAACTGGTCGAAGTCGACCAGCGAGTCACGGGTTTTAGCCTGTTCAGTTTGTAATTGTGGCATAGTGACCTCCGCCAGAGTGTGCAGTGAGCCTGCAGTTTTGTTGTTATCTGGACTACGAGAGTATCATAATCGCCAGCAGGGCCCCTAGTGCATCCACAGAAAGTTTTAACTGACTGTTAACTATCAAGTAATTTTGAAATTCCGGCGCAAATAAGCATTAAATTCTGTATTGATATAGCTGATTTCCTACAAGCAGGGTTCCGGATGGTCTTGCTGCGTCAATATTGCGCTATCCGGTTATTCAATGATCTGGCGACGTTGCCCAAAGAGCTGACAAATAAATGGCGCAGTGTGGAGTGCGGGATCCACTCTGGTTTGCGGAGACGGTGCGGTTTCTGGCCCGGTCACGCAACTCTCTGAGCCTTTCAGCCATGACTACGGACAGCGGCCGGGCCTGTTCAAGTTCGGTCAGCAGGTCACAAGGTTTCAAAACCTCAATATGGTGCTGCCTGTTCTGATCACGCCAAGAGATGCGCAAGTGCTGGCCCTGAATGATGGCAAGTTCGTATTCGCTGTGCAGGTTGCAATTTATCGGCGTGTAATCAGTCATCGTTTCGGTGTGCGTTGACCGCGAGCAGCTTGCCGTCCAGGTCTACCTCGGTCCTGATCTCCACCGGCTGGCAGCATACCGGGCAGTCCTCGACATACTGTTGCCCACCCATGGAGCAATCTACGCTAATTTCAAATTGTTCGCCGCAATAGGGGCAGTCAATCCGGGTCGCTTCCAGCATGTGGTGTCTCCTCCGGTAAGAAACGTTCCAGCAGGTCATTCAAAAACCGCCAACCCTTGTCGGTATGCCGTACATGGGTTCCATCCAGTACCAGCAGGCCATCGCTGGTTGCCTGTTGCAGTATCGGCAGTATGCGGCTGCGTGGCAGGCCACAGCCAGCTTTGAACGCGTTGAGTTCGAAGCCCTGTTTGAGACGCAGCTGATTAAGTGCAAACTCAAACACCGCTTCAGCTTCTGTCAGGTCATGCTGACCATCTATGCAGTGCTCGCTGCCCGCACTATCCATATAAGCCTGCGGGTGTCGTTGTTTCCAGCGCCTCGTAATTATGCCATGACCGCCATCGGTAATCTTGCCGTGGGCGCCAGCGCCGATACCGATATAGTCGGCGAAACGCCAGTAATTCAGGTTGTGGCGGCAACGCCGTCCGGCCTGTGCGAAGGCGGACACTTCATATTGAGTATAGCCATGCGCGGCGAGTTGTGAATGCCCCTGGCTCTGCATGTCCCAGAGCGCGTCGTTGTCGGGCAGTACCGGTGGCTGTGCATAAAACCGGGTATTGGGCTCCAGGGTGAGCTGGTACCAGGACAGGTGGGTTGGTTGTAGTTCGATGGCTGCCAGTAAATCGTCGCAGGACTGCATTGTGGTTTGCCCGGGCAGGCCAAACATCAGGTCCAGGTTGAAATCATCGAAGCCCGCACGGCGTACTGCCGCTGCCGCATGGATGGCTTCCTGCGCGCTGTGTATACGTTCCAGCGCCTTCAACTGTGAGTCATTCAGGCTCTGGATGCCTATCGACAGGCGGTTGACGCCAGCCTCGCGGTAACCGGCAAACTTTTCCTGTTCCACCGTGCCGGGATTGGCTTCCAGGGTGATTTCAGCATCGGGACTGAGGGGCAGCCGTGCCCGCACGCCACTCAACAGCTGGTCTATAGCCTGTGGCGAAAATAAGCTGGGCGTGCCACCACCCATAAACACCGTTTTCACGGTGCGGCCCCAGACCGCCGGAAGTTCCTGTTCGAGATCCCTGAGCAGGGCTTCGACGTAGGCGGTTTCCGGTACTTTCCCCCGGATAGCGTGCGAGTTGAAGTCACAATAGGGGCACTTGTGCACACACCAGGGAAAATGTATGTACAGCGACAGGGGTGGCGGAGCAGTAAACTGGAACACTGGAATGGTCAGGCAGGTCGCCTGGTTTGCTGCGGCCGTCACCCGCCGGCCTGTCTGCCCCGCAGCACGGAGACCAGCTGGCGCAGCGCCTGGCCGCGGTGACTCAGGTTGTTCTTGAGGTCAGGGGGTAATTCGGCGGAGGAGCACTGCTGTTCCGGGACATAGAATATGGGGTCATATCCAAAACCGTTGCTCCCCTGTGGGGTACGCAGAATCCGACCTTCCCAGGTGCCCTGGAAGATTCCTGGTGTGGGGTCAGCGGGGTGACGCATATAAATCATCAGGCATTGAAAACGCGCGTTGCGGTCCTCGTCGCTGACACTTTCCAGCGCCTCCAGCAACTTTTCCAGGTTCTGCCGGTCGCTGGTACCAGCGCCGGCATAACGTGCCGAGTAGATGCCAGGTGCGCCATCCAGTGCGTCCACTTCCAGTCCCGAGTCATCGGCAATGGCAGGCAGTCCGGTATGTTGCGCGGCATTGCGAGCCTTGAGTAGCGCATTTTCGACGAAGGTCAATCCGGTCTCTTCGATTTCCTCGATCTGGAATTCAGACTGCGGTATGACTTCCAGCCCACTACCTGCCAGCAGCTGGTTGAATTCGCGGACCTTTCCGGCATTGTTAGTGGCCAGTACGATGCGTTGGGTCATTGGAGGGCTAGCCGGCCAGAGCGCTGGACTGCAGTTCGCAGAGTTCACCAATGCCTTTTTTGGCCAGCGCCAGCATCTGGTTCATTTCGTCCTGGCTGAACGGGTGGCCCTCTGCCGTTCCCTGGACTTCGATGAATTGACCGCTGTCTGTCATCACCACATTCATATCGGTCTCCGCGTTGGAATCTTCCGGGTAGTCGAGATCGAGTATCGGCGTACCCTGGTAGATACCCACGGAGACGGAGGCTACCGCACCGGTCAGTGGATTTTTTTTCAGGGTACCGTCCGCCACCAGTTTTTGTACAGCGGTTGCAAGCGCTACAAAGCCACCGGTAATACTGGCGGTACGAGTACCGCCATCGGCCTGGATAACGTCACAGTCTATAGTAACGGTATGTTCACCCAGCGATTTCATGTCCACCACAGCGCGCAGTGAGCGACCGATCAGGCGCTGGATTTCCATAGTGCGCCCGCCCTGTTTACCGCGCGCTGCTTCGCGTCCCATGCGCTCGGTGGTCGAGCGCGGCAGCATGCCGTACTCGGCTGTGACCCAGCCCTGGCCTTTGCCGCGCAGAAAGCCCGGCACACGTTCGTCGATGCTGGCGTTGCACAGGACCCTGGTATGGCCGAACTCGACCAGTACCGAGCCTTCGGCGTGCATAGTGTAGTTTAGAGTCAGGGTGACCGGACGCATCTGGTCCGTGGCACGGTTGCTGGGACGCATGGAATTTCCTCCGGGAATGACAGGCTGGCGGCATTATAACGGAGCGTGTCATTGGCGCCAGCGCCAATGACACGCAATCATTGCTTACTTTTTCATTTCAGAGGCGTAATCGAGCATGGCGCGGTGAATGTCATCAATGGCCTGCTGGAGGGGGTCCTGGTCTTTGGCGGACGCCGGTTTGATCCCGGGCGTGGGTGTGGTAACGGTTTCGACCGCCTGTGATTTTCCCGCAGACAGCCAGTGCAGGCACACCAGGCTGATGTTGTCGCTGTGCGGGTAGCTGGCCAGTTCGGCTTCATCGGTGAGCAGGTTGACGCTGCGTTCAAGATCGCCATAGGTCGACAGTTCGGCCAGCCGCTGCTCGGGCAGGGCGGACCACAAGCCGTCAGAACACAGTAACAGGGCGTCATCGGTTTTGAGCCGGGCATGGTCGAAGCTGATTTTCGGAAGCTTCAATCCGCCACCCAGACAGCGGCTGACGCTGTTTCTGAGCGGGTGGGTGCGCAACTCGTCTTCGGCAATGGCGCCGCTGCGCAGCAGTTGCTCGACCGGGGTGTGGTCGCGGGTGCGTGTCAGCAACATTCCGCCGCGCAGCAGGTACAGGCGGCTGTCGCCGACGTGTGCCCACCAGGCCTGATCACCCTGCACCAGACATACCACACAAGTGGTGCGAGGACTCACCGGTGGATAGTCTGCGCGACCGGCTTCGACGACATCGATGTGCGCCGAGTGCAGCGCACTTTCCAGAAAGCCCTGCGGGTCGTCGATGCTGTCACGCCGTTCCAGGAAGCTGCGGCTGAGACTGTCGATCGCGGTCTGTGCAGCCAGATCGCCGCGGGCATGGCCACCCATGCCGTCTGCGACCACCAGCAGTACGCGCCCGAACCGTTCCAGTATCAGACAGCGGTCCTGGTTGTTGCTGCGGTTTCCCAGCCGGTTAGTGAGCGCGGTAATGACGTTCATGGCAGGGTCCTGCCCCATAACATGTTGGCCAGCCGGTCAAAGGCAGAGCACGGTTGGTCCGGTTCCGGCACCGTTTCGGCAGTCAGAGCGTCGCGGAATTCGGCAACGCTTTGCGGACGCAACAGTGGATCGACCTCCATCGCCCAGTCGATGGCACGCAGCAGGTTATCAGCATAGCGCCCGCGAAAGGCGAATTGTACCGGTTTGAGGTCATCGCGCTCGTGGCGATTAAGGGCATTGACCGGTGGCACCCCGTCAATACAGGCGCGCATGGTGGCGCCAATTGCATAGAGATCGGTCCAGGGACCCACGTAGCCACGGCTGTCGTATTGTTCGATCGGCGAAAACCCGGGGCTGAAAACCTGCCCGGGTTGTTCCTGACGACTTTGCGGAAAACCGTGTACAGCGCCGAAATCCAGCAACAACGGTTGACCGCCGCGCTGGATATGGATGTTGCCGGGTTTGATGTCCAGGTGCAGCAGGTCGCTAGCGTGAATCAGCTCCAGGCCATCCAGCAGTGGCGGGAAGACGGTGCGCAGGAAAGTCTCGCTGAGGCCGCCGCGCCGGGCTTTCAGATAGCTCTGGAGATTTTCGCCTTCCTGGTACTCCATGACCATGTACACGGTGCCATTGGCCTGGAAGAAGTTAAACACGTCGACGATGTTGGTGTGTTTCAGTGTAGCCAGAGTACTGGCTTCCTGGAAAAACAGCTTGCGGCCACGGTTGAAACGGGTTTCTGTTCTTTCGTTACGGGCGCACACCTGTCCGCTGCGGTCGCGCTTGGCCAGTTTGTTGGGGATGTATTCCTTGATTACGACCCTGCGGTTATTATTTATCTGACGCGCGCGGTAGACCACGCTGAAGCCGCCGCCACCCAGCGTTTTTTCCAGCTTGTATCCGTCCAGGCAGGTGCCGGGCTTCAGACTATCTAGCTTTTTAGCCATGATCCTCTAGACTGTTGGCCTGCGTTGATCGAGACCGATTGATGAAATTCTTCACAAAAACAGATTGTTGCAATATTCCTTAACGGCAGGAAAACGGGGTGACTTGAGATGATGCGCAGCATGACGGCCTTTGCGAGGGTCGGTGGCGAGAAAGCCGGTGCAGAGTTGACCTGGGAACTGAGGTCAGTGAATCACCGCTACCTGGAGATTTTCATTCGGCTGCCCGACGAATTGCGGGCGCTGGAGCCACTGCTGCGCGAGCGTGTTAACGCGCGTATCGGCCGAGGCAAGCTTGAGTGTGTATTGCGCTGGCGTTTTGCGCCGCAAACGGCAACGGCGCTGGTGCTGGATCAAGAGCGCCTGAAGGCGGTCATGGATGCCTGCCGGGACATCGAAAACCGCTCTTCCGAGGCGACTTCGCCCGGCGTGATGGAGCTGCTGCGCTGGCCGGGTGTGGTGCGCGATCCGGAGCCGGAGACAGCCCCCTTAAAGGAATTTGCGCTTGAGTTACTGGGGCAGGCGCTGGATGAGCTGGTGGCGACGCGCGAGCGCGAAGGGGATAAGACCAAGGAGCTGCTCACTACGCGCCTCGACGGCATTGATCAGCAAGTAAAAAAGGTGCGTGAACATTTACCGAAGGTGCGGGCCCGGATTCGGGACAAGCTGCAGGCGCGGTTGGCTGAACTGGAAACCCGCGTTGACAATGACCGGCTGGAACAGGAACTGGTGTTCCTGTTGCAGAAAATGGATGTCGATGAGGAACTGGACCGGCTTGAGGGGCACGTGGTCGAAACGCGGCGGGTACTCGAGAGTGATGAGCCTGTCGGGCGGCGACTGGACTTTTTGATGCAGGAATTTAACCGTGAGGCCAATACGTTGGGCTCAAAGTCAGCGGACAGTGAGACCACAACGGTATCAGTTGAACTCAAGGTGTTGATTGAGCAGATGCGGGAACAGGTTCAGAACGTGGAATGAGCCGCCGTGGCGTGGAGCGCAAGGCAGGAATCGAACCGCAGGTAGAGAAACCATTTATGTACACAGGTACTCTGTATATCATCTCCGCACCGTCCGGTGCGGGAAAAACCAGTCTGGTCAAGGCATTGCTGGAAAAGCTTGCGGATGTCACGGTGTCGGTTTCGCATACGACGCGGCAGGCGCGGCCGGGAGAACAGGACGGAGTTGATTACCATTTTGTTGACAAGGCTGAATTTGAGCGCCTGGCAGCCAGCGGTGAATTTCTTGAGTATGCGCAGGTATTTGATAATGATTATGGAACCCACCGCGCTACGGTGCTTGAGAAGCTGGGATCAGGTGAAGATGTCATTCTGGAAATTGACTGGCAGGGCGCACGTCAGGGGTATAAGGCGTTTCCCCAGGCAGTCAGGGTATTTATTCTGCCGCCAGGCCGGGAGGCGTTGCGGGAGCGGCTGACCGGGCGTGGCCAGGACAGCGAGGACGTGATCAACCGCCGCATGGCGGATGCTGTCAGCGAAATGTCGCATTACGATGAATTCGATTACCTCATATTCAATGATGATTTTGCGATGGCGCTGGATGAATTGAGCGCCCTGTTCCGTGCCAGGCGTTTGCGCAGAGAGGCCCAGCAGCAGCGTTACGCCAGCGAATTAAAGGGGTTGCTGGAACCCGCGGACTGATTCGAGTACACTTATGCGCCGGATAACCCTGTAACAACGGAATCAATATGGCACGTGTCACGGTAGAAGATTGTCTCGGCAAGGTAGATAACCGCTTCCAGCTGGTTCTGGTGGCCACCAAGCGTGCCCGTCAGCTGGCCAAGGGCGCTGAGCCTTTCGTCGACTGGGAAAATGACAAGCCTACCGTAGTGGCGTTGCGGGAAATCGCGGAAGATTACGTGACGGCCAAAATTCTCGACGAAACCCCTGAAGAAGAGTTCGGGGGAGAGGAAGTGCTGGCAGCACCGGAAGGTGTCGAAGCCGCGCCCCAGACGCCGGCGGGGCCCCTGGAGATCTGACTTCGGAGTCTTCAGCACATTCTGGATAGCGAGCCGCTTCAGTGCCTGACTGAAGCGGCTTTTTTATTTGCGGTTGGCGGGAATTCACCTATTATCTGGATGCATGGTCAGTTCCTTACCCGTTGCCGAGAGCGATGAAGCACGCTTTCTGATTAGTGACCTGTGTGATTTGCTCGAATCCTACCTGGAGAAAGACCAGGTCAGGGAGATTTACCGTGCCTATCTGTTTGGTGCGGAAGCGCATGAAGGTCAGCGCCGTATGTCAGGCGAGCCCTATATCTATCACCCCATTGCGGTGGCGCGCATTCTTGCTGAAATGCACATGGACGCCGGGAGCATCATCGCCGGCATCCTGCACGATGTTATAGAGGATACCGGTACGCCCAAGGAAGCGGTGACCAGCGAGTTCAGCGCAGAAGTGGCCGAGCTGGTCGATGGCGTCAGTAAACTCACCCAGATCAAGTTTGAAAGCCAGGCCGAGGCACAGGCGGAAAACTTCCGCAAGATGATGCTGGCCATGGTGCGCGATATACGCGTTATCCTGGTCAAGCTTGCCGATCGCCTGCATAACATGCGAACACTGGGCGTGATGCGCAGCGAGAAGCGCCGCCGCATTGCGCGTGAGACACTGGATATTTACGCGCCCATTGCCAATCGACTGGGCATGAACCAGATGCGCCTGGAACTCGAAGATCTCGGTTTTGCCTCTTTGTACCCGATGCGTTACCGGGTACTGGAAAATGCAGTGAAAAAGGCGCGTGGCAATCGCAAGGAGATCCTCAACAAGATTGAATCGGCCATTCTGCAACGTACAGAGCACGAGAAGTTGAGATGCCGTCTGCTCAGCCGGCAAAAACATTTATACAGCCTGTATAAGAAAATCCGTGACCGGGTGGGTTCGTTTTCAGAGGTGTTCGACGTCTACGCGTTTCGCATTATCGTCGACAATGTAGATACCTGTTACCGCGTACTGGGCATGATGCACAACCTGTATAAACCGGTGCCCGGCAGATTCAAGGATTACATTGCCATTCCAAAGACCAACGGATATCAGTCCCTGCATACGGTGTTGTTCGGGCCCTACGGAGTGCCCATAGAAGTACAGATCCGTACTGAAGATATGGAACGTGTGGCTGAATCCGGCATCGCCGCCCACTGGTTGTACAAGAGCAGCGACAAGGTGGCCGGCAATAACGCGCAGGCGCGGGCGCGCGAATGGTTGCGCGAACTGCTGGAGATGCAGCGCAATGCGGGCAATTCTCTGGAGTTTCTTGAGAACGTAAAAATTGATCTGTTCCCGGACGAGGTGTATGTGTTCACACCCGCGGGCGACATACTGGAGCTGGCACGTGGCGCGACAGCGGTGGACTTCGCCTATGCGGTGCATACCGATGTCGGCAACACATGCATCGCGGCGAAAATTGACCGCCGTCTGGCGCCGCTGCGTACACCGCTGTTGAATGGCCAGACCGTGGAAGTGATTACTGCTACCGGCGCTCATCCCAACCCGGCCTGGCTTAATTTTGTTACTACCGCCAAGGCCCGTTCCAATATCCGCCATTATCTGAAGAATCTGCAAAACGACGAAGCGACCGAGCTTGGTCAACGCATGCTCGACAAGGCCCTGCATAATCTGGACAGTTCACTGGCAGAGATCAGCGACGCGCAGTTTGAACAGTTGATGGGTGAATGTGGGTTCAAGGCCCGGGAAAGCTTGTATGCGGATATCGGTATCGGTAACCGCATGGCGATGCTGGTTGCACGCAGGCTGGTACCACAGGAAGAGGGTGATGAGGGCAGATCGCCGGAAACCGGGCGCAGCAAGCCATTGGCAATCCGCGGCACCGAAGGCATGGTTGTGCATTTTGCACGCTGTTGCCGGCCAATTCCGGGGGATGATATTGTCGGCTTCATCAGTGCCGGCCGTGGTCTGGTTATACATACCGGAACGTGCAATAACCTGAACGAATTTCGCAGTCGACCGGACAAATGGATCGATGTTGAATGGCAGTCAGATATTGAAGGCGAGTTTCCGGCTGAGGTACGAGTGGATGTTTCCAATCAGAAGGGCGTGCTGGCGACTATTGCAGCGGAGATTTCCGAAGCAGGTTCCAATATCGAGAACGTATCCATAGAAGAGCGCGATGGTCTGGATACCGCAATGAATTTTACGGTGACTGTGCATGACCGCAAGCATCTGGCCAGGGTGATCCGCAGCATACGCCAGCTGCCACCGGTAATGCGCATCAGCCGCAGTAAAAACTAGTACGATGAAGAAAGGAGAAACCATGCAACGTGATGTCATTCACACGGATAAGGCACCGCAGGCGATAGGCACCTATTCGCAGGCTGTGAAGACCGGTGACACGGTATATCTGTCCGGGCAGATACCGCTGGTCCCGGAAACCATGGAGATGGTTGAGGGTAATATGGAAACACAGATCCGTCGTGTGTTCGATAACCTTTCTGCGGTTGCCGAAGCAGCAGGCGGAAATCTTGCAGATGTTGCCAAGCTTAATATATTTCTAACCGACCTTGGCCACTTCCCGCTGGTGAACCAGGTAATGGCCGAGTATTTTCAGGAACCCTATCCGGCACGGGCGGCGGTAGGTGTTGCTTCCCTGCCGAAGGATGCCTCCGTAGAGATGGACGCTGTCCTGGTGCTGATCGACTGAGCACCTTGCCGGCCGAAAACACGCTGGATACTATGGCGGTGTCTGCGCTGCGTGGCGTAGGGCCGAAATCAGCGCAAAAGCTTGCAGCGTTTGGTGTCGAGACAGTACAGGATGTCCTGTTTCACCTGCCGCGCCGTTACGAAGACCGTACACGTATTGTTCCTGTCGGCAGCTTACGTCCGGGCAGCCATGCTGTGATCGAAGTCGAGGTGAATCTGGCTGAAATCAGGTATGGCAGACGCCGAAGTCTGCTGGTGCGGGTCAGCGACGGTACCGGTTCGTTGATGCTGAGATTTTTTTATTTTAACAAGCTACAGCAGCAGGGTTTTGAACGCGGTACGCGCCTGAGGATTTACGGTGAGGTAAGACGCGGACCGGCGATGCTGGAAATGGTGCATCCCGAATACCAGCGCCTGGTCGAAGGTGAGCACATAGCTGTTGAAGATCGCCTGACGGCTGTCTATCCCACTACCGAAGGTATTCACCAGAAAACACTGCGCAAGCTCAGCGACCAGGCATTGCAATTACTGGATGCGGACAGTTTGCCCGAGTGGTTACCGGATGAGTTGTTAGCGGAATTACAACTTGGCGACCTGCAGTCCGCATTGCGCTATGTGCACCGCCCACCGCGAGACGCGGATCTCAAAGCACTGGAGGCGGGTACGCATAGTACGCAACAGCGCCTCGCTTTTGAGGAAATGCTGGCTCACCATCTCAGCCTCCGGCAGGTGCGACTGCGCGCACACAGACTGCAGGCAGTGGCGCTGGATACGCACAACGGCCTGTTGCCAGAGTTTATTCAATCCCTGCCTTTCGAGTTAACGAACGCGCAGCAGCGGGTAATCGATGAACTGTTGCGCGACCTGTCCGCGTCACATCCGATGATGCGTCTGGTACAGGGTGATGTTGGATCAGGAAAAACTGTGGTGGCTGCTGCCGTTGCAGTGCAGGCAGTGGCCTGTTCCTGCCAGGTTGCCATAATGGCGCCGACCGAACTGCTGGCAGAACAGCACTTCAGTAATTTTTCGGGCTGGTTCGATGCTCTCGGTATCAAGGTAGGCTGGTTATCGGGAAAGGTCAAGGGTAAGGGGCGCAGCAAGGTGCTGGAAGGTATGGCGGATGGTAGCGTGCAGATCGTTATAGGCACGCATGCCCTGTTTCAGGATGATGTCGCTTTCAAGCGTCTCGGGCTGGTTATCATTGATGAGCAGCACCGTTTCGGTGTGCACCAGCGTCTGGCGTTGCGTGACAAAGGCCGTACCCAACAGCAGGTCCCCCACCAGTTGATTATGACGGCGACACCGATTCCGAGAACCTTGTCCATGACACTCTACGCGGATCTGGATGCCTCGGTAGTCGACGAATTACCGCCCGGGCGTACGCCAGTGCAGACCGTGGTTTTATCTGAACAGCGGCGCGACGAAATTATACGGCGTGTACGCGAGGCCTGCCGTGAGGGCCGGCAAATCTACTGGGTATGCACCCTGATCGAGGAATCCGAATCGCTGCAATGCCAGGCTGCAGAAGATACCGCTGCACTGCTTGCAGAGGCGCTGCCGGAAGCCAGTGTTGGCCTTGTACACGGGCGACTGAAGGAACAGGAAAAAATGCAGCGCATGCAAGCGTTCAAGCGGGGGAATATCGACCTGCTGGTTGCCACCACCGTGATAGAAGTCGGTGTCGACGTTCCCAATGCCTCCCTGATGATTATAGAAAATGCCGAGCGGTTGGGGCTGGCGCAATTGCACCAGCTGCGAGGTCGGGTTGGGCGCGGCGCGGTGCAAAGCAGCTGCGTTCTGATGTATCGCGGACCCTTGTCGCAAATGGCACGTAAGCGACTTGCCGTATTACGGGAAACCAGCGACGGTTTCGAAATAGCTCGTAAGGACCTGGAACTGCGTGGTCCGGGTGAAGTGCTGGGAACCCGGCAAACAGGCATGTTGCAGTTTCGTATCGCCGACCTGATGCGCGACCAGCCGCTGTATGACAAAGTGGAGGCAGCCGCGGAGTACCTGCTGGACAAACATCCCGAGTCGGTCAAACCTGTCATACGGCGATGGCTGGGCCATGCGCCCCGTTACGGCGAAGTCTAGCCCCCGTATA
>VAPD01004374.1_pt1 | contig 20066 bp, 21 predicted proteins | sample 3393901 | NCBI WGS metagenome assembly VAPD01 (sample SAMN08290435, study PRJNA428436) | hydrothermal vent metagenome | isolation source: Deep-sea hydrothermal vent chimney | place: Atlantic Ocean: South-mid Altantic Ridge | depth 3034 m m | reverse complement strand
GCGAAAGACGGCCTGAGACGCCTGGCAGGACAGCCCGACTATAATCGCGTCTGGCCCGGCAGTGAACACCCGGACAGCCCGGAAAAGCGCATGATGGAGGAGGTCGTCAGCATCATGCAGCAGCGTCAGCCTTTCGCCAGTGTGGATGTGCACAACAATACCGGTATCAATCCCCACTACGCCTGCATAAACCGGATTGACCATCGCTACATGCACCTCGCCAGTATGTTCAGTCGTACACTGGTGTATTTCACCCGCCCGGCCGGTGTGCAATCAATGGCATTTGCGCAGCTGTGCCCGGCACTGACGGTGGAATGTGGCAAGGTCGGACAGAGCGCCGGCGAGGCGCACGCCGAAGAGTTTCTGGACGCCTGCCTGCACCTGAGTGAAATACCACAACATCCGGTAGCGGCACACGACGTGGATCTGTTTCACACGGTTGCCACTGTGCGTGTGCCGCGCGCCTACAGCTTCGGATTCGGCAAGCAGGCGGTGGATATCAGCTTTATCGACGACCTGGACCACCTGAATTTCCGTGAGTTGCCCGCCGGCACCACGCTGGCGCACCTGGACGGTGTGGATGGTATGCCGCTGGAAGCCAGTGATGAAAGCGGCCAGGAAGTGGCCGACCGCTATTTCAGGGTAGTGGACGATATGCTGCGTACCACCCGCGCACTGATGCCGTCGATGTTTACCCTTGATGAGCGTGTGATCAGGCAGGATTGCCTGGGTTATCTGATGGAGCGTTATCCACTTCCCGGCTAGCCGCAATTGCCAACCCGGGATCGCTAACGACGCCCGCGCCCGCGTTTGGCCCGTGGATCATCGAAGCGTACGCGCAGGGACCTGTCGCTACCGACGACCATGTTGCCATCCAGTGCCGCTTGTGCGGCACGAGCCTCGTGTCCTTCCATTTCGATGAAGCCGAAGCCCTTGCATTTGCCAGTGAAGATATCCGAGGCCACGCTGACAGAGCGCACTGTGCCGAATTCGGCAAACATTGAGCGGACGGATTCTTCAGTGGCGTCCTGCGGGAGGTTGCCGACAAACAGCTTTTTCATGTGCGTGTCCTTGTTGGAGCCGGGTGGTCGACGCCGGCTCTGGGGAACAAAGAACCCCGTAAACGGGGTTCTTTGATTTGGTGCTGGCTGGATTTTGTCAGCTTGCCGGCGTGACGTTGGCTGCCTGCAGGCCTTTAGGGCCTTTTTCCACGTCGAACGAGACCGACTGTCCCTCCATCAGCGACTTGAAACCGCCGCCCTGGATGGCGGAGAAATGTACGAACACGTCAGCGCTGCCATCAGTCGGAGAGATAAAGCCGAAGCCTTTGGATTCGTTGAACCACTTAACGGTACCTGTAGTCATGTAAATTACCTTTTAACCTTTTTAAAAAAATAAACACGTAATCAATTGCAGATCTCAAAAAGGTGAATTACAGGAGATACCGGGATAGAGCTTCTGAGTGGACTTAGAGAATGTGCAACCAATTTGTAATGCAGGCGAGGGTTTCACAAGACAGTGGTGTCGGATCCATTGTATCGCCTGACCCGTAACAGTATATACGAAAATCGGCACATGGCACCCTTTAAGGCATAAGTATTTCAGAACGGAACGGTTATCTGCACGGGCACACCCTGTTTTACAGAACCAGACACAATGAAATTACTGGTTTGTAAATAACAAACATTCTCTCCTCCCCACACCCTGTAGATTTCGCCCGGGCGACAGGGGAGTATTTATAAAACCCTTTATTAACAATGATATAAGTTCTGCCTGGATCGTCTGAGCCAGATCTGGCACGCATGTTGTTATGTCCTTCGCCAACACAATGTTTTCGCAACCAGGAAAGCCCGGAGGCCACCATGAGATCAAATGTATATATCTGCCAACTGATTCTGCTTGCCCTTGCCGGCGTGATTTATTCAAACGCAGCGAAATCGTCCGAGAGCTGGCAGATGCAACGGGTAACCCGTTGCGGAATTCAGAAACCGGTGAGGTAATAACAGAAGACGATGGCTGCGATTGAGGTCTGGTGAACATTTCAGCTGCCCGAACTTCAGGTAGTAGAGATTATTATCAGTCAGAAATGAGAACCCGTTCATATTTCGGCATGTCGGCCGGGATATTGTTCACAGGCCGGTAAAGCCCGTGTTGGTGCTACCGATAAATCCTGATGAGCACGACGGATATTCTCAATGGCTTTATTCACGACCGATGCACATTCCCGGGTAAACTATCGTCTCGCAGTTATCCTGGTTGCGATCCTTGCCCTGTATGCGAGTTATACCCTGCCTCTTCAACGGGCAGAAGACCTGTTGCCCGATCTGGCGGGCCGTTTTTTATCCGAAGCGGAGTCATCCGGCTCTGTGGCAGTCATTGCTATCGATACTGCAAGCCTTGACGAATATGGCGCCTGGCCCTGGCCGCGTGACCGGTTGGCTGCGGTCGTCCGACGGTTGCATCAATCGAAACCTGAAGCGATTGGTTTCATGCTCCCTTTGCCTGACCATGAGACACCGCGCATAGTTGCTTCTCTGCAAACAGAACTCGATACTCTCGATACCCCGCTGCGCAACAAAGCCGGGGCCTGGCTGAAAAAGATCGATACAGATGCACAGCTGGCCGGAGCACTGAAAGAAGCTGGTGATGTTGTGCTTGTCGCACCGTATGAGACCGGTGATCAACAGGTGGATTTGCCGTCGCTCCCGGACCGGTTCCTGCTGGAGACCACCGGGCAGCAAGTGGGTTGGCAGCAGGCTGTATTGCAATACCTGTTAGCTGCCCCGCTCCAGGCCGGTATCAGGCCGCGTTACCCACTGCCGGTATTTCTCGATAGCGTTGCCGGGGCAGGTGCCAGTGAAGCGTATGACGGTAACCGGTACCTGTCCGGGGTATCGCTGGTGATCAGCGAGGGCAACCGCTATCTGCCCGGTTTCGAACTGGCTTTGTTTGCTGGAAGCGAAGCAGTCAAGGTAGTGCCGGGAGTTGGTATATCGATTGACGGACAGCGGTTTATTGCGGCCCCCGATCTGGTTTACTACCCGCGCCCGGCAGACCGGGTTCCGGTTTATTCGGCAAAACAGCTTATGCAGGATAGCAGCCTGAAGTCTGAACTGCGCAACCGGATACTGTTGCTGGGGTTGACTGCGCCCTCCCTGGTTCCGGACCTGACAGGTCCGGCAGGGCAGAGCTACATCCCTGTCACCTGGTCTGCGCACGTCCTGGACAGTTTGCGGAGCGGTCACGCCTTCGTGATGCCCACCTGGTTCTACGGTGTCCAGCGGGCACTTCTGCTTCTGTTTGCGCTGTACCTGGTTCTTCTGCCCACCTGCTGGCATGGTAAACGGGCCCCGGTGGTTTCAGTGCTGCTGGCGGCGCTGGCGCTGAACGCCGGCCTGGTCATGCTGATTGTGCAGGGACTGTGGCTGCCGGTTGTTGTGCCGAGCCTGTTTTTGTTGCTCACCCAGCCGGTGTTGAGCCTCACTTATCGAAGGTGGAGCAAGCTTCTGGAACTGCGTCAGGAGTCGATTGATGCCCGTGTGGCATTGGGAGGGCATCTGCATGCACAGGGACAACTGGAGCTGGCAATGGCGCAGTTTGTCCCCTCCCTGCCGGATCCGGCTGCGCTTGAATCCCTGTATGAACTGGGTCTGGAGTATGAGCGGCGTCGCCAGCTGCCGAAGGCGCAGGCCGTTTATGAAAAGCTGGAAGCAAGCGCTGCAGGTTATCGCGATTCCGCTCGTCGCTACAGCCAGCTGGCGGCATTATCGGAACGCTTCCCGGGCGCAAACGGATCTGCTGTCAACCAGACGCTGGTGCTCGACAGCCCGGTTATGGAACTGCCGGTACTGGGTCGTTACCGGCTGGAGCGCGAACTGGGGCGTGGTGCTGTGGGTATCGTCTATCTTGCAGTCGATCCTGCCATAGGTCGTCAGGTCGCCGTAAAAACCCTGTCATTGCTCGAACACTATGAGGAGCGGGAACAGGAGGAGGCAGCCCGGCGCTTCCTGCAAGAGGCGGAGGCGGTTGGCCGGCTGGCGCACCCCAATATCGTTTCTATCCACGATGCCGGCAGGGAACATGATGTTGCCTACCTGGTCATGGACTACGTTGATGGCGAAAGTCTGGATGTCCGGGTGGACAAAAACAGCCTGCTGCCGGTGTGGGAAGTGCTCGATATTGCTGCACAGGTTGCAGACGGTCTGGACTATGCGCATCGCCAGAAGGTCATTCATCGCGACGTGAAGCCAGGCAACATTATCTATGACCGTGATAGCGGAGCGGCGAAGATCACTGATTTCGGCATTGCCAGACTACTGGACAGCAAGCGGACCAGGACCGGGACGGTACTGGGCACGCCTTCATACATGTCACCTGAACAGGTGGCGGGAAAGAAAATAAACGGCCAGTCAGACCAGTTTTCGCTGGGTGTTACCCTGTATCAGCTATTAACCGGAAGTTTGCCTTTCAGTGGTGATTCGGTCGCGACGATGATGTACCAGATCGCCAACCGAAAGACGCCCTCCTTGCGCAAGCAGCGTAGCGGATTGCCCGCAAATGTCAGCCGCATGGTAAGCCGGGCCTTGCACAAGGACCCCGCCCGGCGCTTTGCGAACGGTACGGAGATGGCGGTTGCGATTCGCAAATGCCGGTTACAGTTCAAGGGAGGGCGGCGCAAGACGGCCTGATTAAACCGTATTAAATCGAGAAGAGGTATTCGAAAATGTATAAACTGTTACAAATTGTTGACGGAAACGTCGTAGCCGAGCATGCCCTGACGCAGGAGCGATTTTGTATCGGGCGCAACCTGGGCAACGAACTGCAACCCGACGACGCCAGTGTCAGTGGCAGTCATGCATCCATTACGCTTGCCTCCAGCGCCTATCTTGACGATGCCATGGAAGCCACCATTGAAGACCTGGGCAGTACCAATGGTACCTTTGTTAACGGCAAACCAGTCAGGCGGCAGTTGCTTAAACACGGTGATATGCTGGTCATGGGCACGTTGAGCCTGAAGTTCATCGACGAGCAGGCGCTTGAGTTGGGCGGAACCCGGATACTGCTTAACGAAGAAGGCTAGTAATCGCGCGCACCGGGATCGATCTCGCCGGGGATTTCCTGCAGGCGATCCACGCCGGTTGTGAAAGATCCGTCCGGGTATAACTCCAGCCAGCGGTAACCGGGTGGCAGAAGGTCTACGGCAAAGTTTTCGCTGCCGGGCTGGAACTGGGCGCAGGTCGAGGGAGTGGCGAGCAGTTGTACGCCGTTGCGTTGTTGTTCAAACAGCTGGTGTACATGTCCCCACAGGATGGCACGTACCTGGGCGTATCGGTCTGTGATATCAAAAAAGGCCTGCGGGTTGTCAACCGCCATGCTGTCCAGCCAGCGGCTGCCTACAGGAACCGGCTGGTGGTGTAGCCAGATCAGCGCGGGCAGGTCAGGAGACGAGGCGAGTGCAGCATCGAGAGCATCCAGCTCGGCTTTGCCCAGATGACCGCCCTCGCTGCCGGCTACCGTTGAATCCAGGAACAACATCCGCCAGTTGTTGACACGTTCGCTGCGCACACTGAGGAAAGTGTCGTTGTTCATGCAGGCGTTCAGTGTGGCCGCCTCATCGTGGTTACCGGGCAGGCAATAGACCGGGACACCGATGCGCTGGAATTCGTCTCGTACATGCCGGTAGGCTTGCGGTGAACCATCGTGTGTCAGGTCGCCACTCGCAACCACCAGGTCCGGTTGCTGCGCATCCAGTACCAGATCAATGACCTTCTCCAGGCTGTGCCGGGTGTTGAGCCCCAGCAACTGACCATCAGGGTCCGAGTAGAGGTGTGTATCCGTGATCTGGACGATGCGCAGGGTTTCCGACTCTGTGTCAGATCTGTTTGCCGGCACTATTCAATCGCCTTGATATAAGCTTTGGAGTTGCGCTGGTAGTTATACAGTTTGCGTTTTTTGACTGGCAGGCGGGCGAGTTCTGCGCTGATAAAGCCACGCTCCCTGAACCAGTGTGAGGTCCGCGTAGTCAATACGAACAGGCGTTTTATGCCGTTCTGGCGCGCACGCAGTTCAATGGCTTCCAGCAGGCTGTCGCCGCGCCCGTTGGCGCGGTAGTCAGGATGCACCACAAGGCAGGCCAGTTCCGCGATGTGGCCCGTGTAGGGGTAGAGTGCGGCACAGGCGATGATCATGCCATCGCGTTTGACCACCAGGAAATAGTTGATCTCCATCTCCAGCAGTTCGCGTGAGCGCCTTACCAGGACTCCTTCGTCTTCCAGCGGTGCGATCAGTTTGAGTATCCCGCCAACATCGTCGATAGTGGCTGTACGCAGACCCTCATAGAGTTCGGTGCTGATGAGAGTCCCCACGCCATCACGCGTAAACAGCTCCTGCAGCAAACCACCGTCGATGTTGTGATCTACCAGGTGTACACGCTTGACTCCGCGGCGGCAGCTGCCGACCGCGTTGTTGAGGTGGCGGACCCAGCTGCCGCTGAGTTTACGGCGCGAGCGTAACAGTTGTTCGGCTTCCAGCAGTGACAGCTGGCGGATCAGCCGGCGTTTGCTGTCGCGTAATCCATCCGCATCAACCAGCAGTATCAGCTTCTCCGCGTGCAGGGCGACCGCCACTGCGGTAGCGACCTCCTCGGCGCTGAGATTGAAGACTTCCCCCGTTGGTGAGTAACCGAGCGGTGATAGCAATACAATGCGCCCGACGTCAAGTTGTTCGTGGATACCCGCAGCGTCGATATGGCGAACTTCGCCAGTATGGCAATAGTCAATACCGTCGCGTATCCCCAGTGGCTTTGCCGTCACGAAGTTGCCGCCTGCAATACCGATTCGCGCGCCCGCCAGCGGGCTGTTGACCAGGCCCATGGAAAGCCTGGCCTCGATCTCGACGCGCAGACTGCCGACCGCATCCTTGACAGCGATGAGCGCCGCATCGTCTGTTACCCGCAGCCCGTTGACGTAGTGGATTTTTGCGCGTTCGTGTTTGAGGCGTTGTTCGATCTGCGGACGTGCGCCGTGCACCAGCACCAGCCGCACGCCGAGGGTGTTGATGAGCGCAACATCATTGACCAGCCGCTCAAACCCTGTGTCTACTGCCTCACCACCGAAGGTGATAACAAAGGTCGAGCCGTGGTGGGCCTGTATATAAGGCGCTGCCTGGCGGAAACCGGCGACAAAATGCGGAAGTTCTTTATTCTGCTTGTTGACCATGCCGGCTAGGTTACCGTTTTAGCGGACTGAAAAACAACTGTACGGCGGTCAGTTTGCCGGCTCGACGCAAAACCGCTGTATCAGCTTGCGCAGCAGGTCGGTAGCGGGAGCGATACGGTCCGTCGCCAGGTATTCGTCCGGCTGATGGGCCTGCTCGATATCGCCGGGGCCGAGTATTACGGTGCTGATACCCATCTGATTGAAGTAAGGTCCTTCGGTGCCGAATGCGGCGGACGTTGCCTTGTAACCGGTCAGTTCCTCGGTACTGCGCACAATGTCTGAAGCAGCGGGTGTATCCATGGGGGGCGTGCCTTCAATCAGTGCACGGCAGGTCAGTTCCAGTCCGGTATCTGCGACCGCATCATGCAGGCGTGACCGCATGGTTGATCGCAACGCGTCGATTTCCATGCCGGGGAGGGGGCGCAAGTCGATGTGCAACTCGCAGTCGGCACAAATCCGGTTGGGGTTGTCTCCACCGTGTATATGTCCCAGGTTCAGGGTCGGTACCGGGATTTCAAACAGCGGGTTACGGTTTTGCGCCTGTAATTCGAGGCGCCATGTAACCAGTTCATTGAGTACCTTGCGCATTCCCTCCAGCGCACTGTTGCCCAGTGCCGGATCGCTGGAATGCCCGGAGCGACCCTGCAAATGGATGGACTCCATGTATATGCCTTTATGCATGCGAATCGGGCGCAAACCGGTCGGTTCCCCGATAACGGCGTAACGCGCCTGCGGGCGTTGTGCCTCGACCAGTGCGCGGGCGCCGGCCATGGAGCTTTCTTCGTCTGCGGTGGCGACGATGATGAGGGGTTCCCTGAACTGCCGGGGTGAAAAACTGCCGGCTGCTTCGATAGCCAGTGCCAGGAAGGCTTTCATGTCTGAGGTGCCCAGACCATACAGGCGGCCGTCAGCTTCGGTCAGTTTGAACGGGTCATGGTTCCAGCGGCCTTCGTCGCAGGGCACGGTATCGGTATGCCCGGCCAGCACCAGGCCGCCGGGGCCGCTGCCGAGCGTGGCTATCAGGTTGGCTTTGTCACCGCTGCCAGCAATGGGCAGTACCTCGACGTCGTAATCCAGAGCGGTGAGCCAGTTGGCGAGCAGTTCGATAACCGGCCGGTTACTCTGGTCAAAATCGGGGTTTACGCTGCTGATCGACGGCGTGGCGATCAGCTCGTGAATCATTTCCAGCAGTCCGGGCGCCTTGTTCATAGCAGTCAGCGTACCGGTATTTGCGATGCGGGAAAAGAATGAATCAGAGCGGCTGGCCGTTGGGCTTCGCTATGCTCAGCCCGACCTGTGCTCGATCAGTATTGCGTTGCAGGTGGGCGGGCGGGCTTGCCTTGCCAATCGCCTGCAATCCGTACTGCTTCAGTTTGCGATACAGGGTGCGCTCACTGATGCCGAGAATCTGCGCAACCGTGGAGCGTTTCCCCTGATGTTCCGCCAGCAGTTCTGCAATGTACCGGGATTCCAGGCCCCTGATAGACGGTTCGTGCTCACTGTCGTCCACCAGGTGCATCACGGTGTTGGTATTCCTGGCATCAATCGAATCCTCGATATGGATTTCCTGTGCCGTGATGATGCCGTTGGTACTCAGTGATGCAGCAGTTTGCAGGATATTGCGTAACTCATGCACATTACCCGGATAGTCGTAACGGCGCAGAATCTCGATAGCATCGTCCGTGAGGTGATAGCTGGGGTCTCCTTCCGCGCCCATGCGTTGCAGCAGAGCCCTGGCCAGGTCCGGTATATCACTGTGACGCTGGTGCAGGGCGGGGATCTCGCAGATGATCCCCGCGATACGGTAGTAAAGGTCGGCGCGGAATTTGCTGGCGGCGACCAGCTTGCGCAGATTGTGGCTGGTAGCACAGATGATACGGGCATCGACGCTGAGCAGTTCGCGTCCGCCGACACGCCGGAAGTGGCCGGTTTCCATGGCGTTCAGCAGGCGGTCCTGCATCAGCTGCGGAAGGTCACCGATATCGTTGAAGAACAGGGTGCCGCCATCGGCCTGTTCGAACAGGCCGTAGCGCCGACCGATGCACCCGGTAAACGCACCGCGCTCGTGCCCGAACAGTTCGCTTTCAAAGACGGACTCGGAAATAGCGCTGCAATCCACCATGGTAAAGCTAAGGTCGCTGCGCTTCGAGCGCCGGTGGATATACTCTGCCGCCAGGTCCTTGCCCACACCGCTTTCCCCACAGACCAGCACCGGTGCATCGGTTTCCGCCGCACGGGTGAGTGCTTCGATGCAGCCCTGGAAGGCTTTGGACTTGCCGATCATGCGCTGATGTTCGCAGTCAAGGTCCTCGGTATGCGCCAGCGGGAAAACGGCTTCACCCAGGAACATGGTGCCGTCCGGGCCGAAAATCGGGGAACCCTTGATGCGTACATGCTCCGGTTGAGCATGCGTATCGTAATGGATATGCAGTACCTGGTGAGGTTTGCGCGTTTCGAACACCTTTTTGTGCGGGCAGTCTTCGCCGTTCATGTGACAGGGTACGTCAGAACGGTGCGACACCTGATAGCATTTGTGTTCGAGGATTTCCTGTTCGGTAAAGCCATAGGCTTGTTTGTAAGAGGTATTGGCGGCGACGATATTGTAATTTTCGTCGATCAGTACAAACGGATTGTCCTGGGCGTCGATCAGTGACTGCACTTCAACCGAGATTTTTTTGCTGCTCATGGGCCCCTCCCGCAGGATCATTTTGACTGCTAATCTGACATGTTATTTGGGGTGCCCTTGATTGTAGACCAGGGAACAGAGCTGCGCACAACGATAATTAATTATAAGTACTTGTTTATATTATTGTATTATCTGGATATTGGCCTATGTGCCTGGGTAACATTTTGACAAATTGGCAGAAAATGCCGAATCGCCCACTTGTATGCAGTCAGTCGGTCCGTTCCGTATGATTCGAAAGACCGTTGCGGAACAGAACAGACAGACCCTTGACCGGGCTGATTTCGTCAAATGCGGCAAGGATGAGCTGGTTGCGGTTGCTAACCCTGAATTTCCTGAACAGCTTCGCAAGGTGCATTTTCACCCCCTGGTGGGAAAGGTGGACCTCCTCGGCAATCTGTTTGATCGCCAGCCCCTTGACCACCTCGCTTATGTTTATTCGACGCTTTTAGCCCTGTATCTGACGATTTGTCATGCCAGATTGACAAATGGTTGTGTTTTCCAGACCTGGTGTGCGGAGTTTTTCAATCTGCAGTGGAAATGTCGCAGTCGTCGGATGCCGGGCAATTACCGTACCAGCTCCTGATATCGGCCTGATGCTCAAGAATCCCTGCGGGGGCGTCGAAACACAGGGTATGAAAAGCCGTTTTTCCTGCAGCCCTTTGGCGCCTTGTTTCTGGCTCCCGATCCTTTTGTTCAGCACTGCGCTGTCGGCATCTACCCAGCAATTCCAGGCCAGCTGGGAACAGTCGAGCTGGAAAGTCGAATCAGGCACCGGACAATGCACATTGACCCATACGATTCCGCACTTTGGCCGGGTGCGCTTTGAGCAGGTATCGGGGCACCGCCTGCAGTTTTCCCTGCATGTGGATCAACCGCCAGTGAAGGATCACAAGGTCCAGCTTCATTCCGAGGCGCCCGCCTGGAACCATGCAGCGGACCGACGACGCGCGCTGGGCAGTTTTGAGCTCAAGCGAGGCAAGACGCCGTTGCGCGTGCCGCGTGATCAGGCGATGCGAATCTATTACGAACTTGAGCAAGGGATGCAGCCGGTCATTGAATTTTCCGACTGGGGTGATGGACAGGACCAGGTGAGTGTCGCCCTGTTACCGGTACGGTTTCGCGAGGCGCTGCCGGAGTTCCTCGAGTGTACAGCCGGTCTCCTGAACCTGGATTTTGAACCCACCAGCGAAAAGACCGTGTATTTTTCCACCAACAGTGACCGCTTGAGCCGCGCTGCACGCCGTACACTTGAGCAGATCGCACGCGATTACCGCAAGCGCAAGGATTTCCGCATCATACTGGGTGGACACGCTGATGCGCGTGGCGAGCCTGACTACAATATGGAGTTGTCGCGCCGGCGTACCGCCATGGCAGCGCGTTTCCTGCGTTCCCGCGGGGTCACAGACAAGGCGATAGAATTACACTACTTCGGGGAAAGTCAGCCGCAGGCTGAGGCCTCTAGAGAAGCGGCCTGGACCAGCAACCGGCGCGTCACCATCTGGTTTGCTGAGTAAGTAATTGAGTTTTTTCAGAACAACCCGGTTTTCACGGTTTAGTTGAATATTCAGTCATCTCTCTTCCACTGAACCGGTACTTGGCGCGGACTTTCAGTCCGCGCTTTTTTTATTTCAAATTCCTGCTGTTATTGTCTAAGCTGGTCGTGTCATGAAGAGCGCCGAAGAACTACTGGATGCATGGTTTCCTGCGAGCGATGCATCCATGCAGCAGTTGCGGGCCCAGGTGCAGAGTGTACGTCTTCCGGCTGGTCAGACCGTGTTCCACCGCGGCGATGTGTGCCGTAACTATCTGGTCGTGGTGGACGGCAGCGTCAGGGTGCAGACCCTGTCGCCGGGTGGGCGTGAAGTGGTTTTGTACCGCGTGGGTGCAGGCCAGTCCTGTGTTATCACCACTTCATGCCTGATCAGCCACGAATCTTACCCTGCTGAGGGTATAACCGAAACGGAAACCCGGGCGCTTGTTATTCCGCAGGATATATTTAACGAGGCGCTGGGCAGCTCCGAGGCGTTGCGCCGTTTTGTGTTTACCAGCCAGGGGCAGCGCCTGAGTAGTTTGATTCAGAGGGTGGAGGATGTGGCCTTTGGCCGCATCGATGCAAGGCTGGCAAAGCATCTGGTTGATCGCTGCGAAAACCGGCCGGGACCGGTGACATCTACTCACCGGCAACTGGCGAGCGAGCTGGGTACCGCGCGTGAGGTTATCAGCCGTCAGCTGAAAGTATTCGAGAAACAGGGCTGGATCGCGGTGCACCGTGGTTCGGTTGAAATTCTCAAGCCTGACGAACTGTTGCATGTATGGTGTGATGCGGAAGTTTGAGTAATACCGCGCGGATATACGACTTCGGTGACTTAATCACTGCTGTTTGCAGCGCAGGCGGGTATCGTTGAATCCTGTTTTCAACAATATCCTGTGAGGTGAGTCATGGCAAATGTATGTGGTATGGACCGCGGTATTCGTAATAGTCGCAGGAGGTGCTCTGCTGGCACTGGCCCTTGTCGGCCCGTTGGCAGATATGCTGTTTCCATGGGGACTGATTGGCGCAGTGCCGCTGCTGACCGGTTTAATGGCCTGGTGTCCGGCCTATTCGATCTTCGGCTTCAAGGGCTGTCACCAGTCCTGATCAACCCCTGGTGCTGAAAGCCCGCTTGCCCTGGCACGCGGGCTTTTTGGTTTATCTGATAAAAGTGCATTGGAGCGGGCTCCGATGGCCGGTACAATATCCCGTTTGATAATGGCGTTCCGGTCTTTTTGAGGTGGCTCATGTCCGAAAAACTGAATCGATACAGCTCACGTATCACCGAACCACCATCGCAGGGTGCTTCCCAGGCCATGTTGTACGGCACCGGGCTGACGGCCGAAGATATGCAGAAGGCCGAGGTCGGCATTTCCAGCGTCTGGTGGGAGGGCAATACCTGCAATATGCATCTCAATGATCTGGCCGCGAAGGTTAAGGAGGGGGTCAAGGCCGCCGGCCTGGTGGGTATGCGCTTCAACACCATCGGTGTCAGTGACGGTATCTCCATGGGCACCGATGGCATGAGCTATTCGTTGCAGTCGCGCGACATCATCGCGGACTCGGTTGAAACGGTAATGAATGCCCAGTGGTATGACGCCAATATTTCCATTCCTGGCTGTGACAAGAACATGCCGGGCGTTCTGATTGCCATGGGGCGTATCAACAGACCTTCGTTGATGGTCTACGGCGGTACCATCAAGCCGGGACACTGGAAAAACGCGACGCTGGATATCATCTCGGCATTTCAGAGCTATGGTGAATACATCGCCGGCAAGATTGACAATGCAGAGCGGGAAAAGATTGTCGAACGTTCCTGCCCGGGTGCGGGTGCCTGCGGCGGGATGTATACAGCCAATACCATGGCTTCTGCGATCGAGGCACTGGGCATGAGCCTGCCCTACAGTTCATCCATCCCGGCGGTCGATACCGGCAAGCTGGAAGAGTGTCTGCAGGCGGGGCAGGCGATACGGAACCTGCTGGAGAAAGATATCAAGCCGCGTGACATCATGACCCGTGAGGCGTTCGAGAATGCCATGGTGATTGTCATGGCGTTGGGTGGTTCGACCAATGCCGTGTTGCATTTGATCGCCATGGCGCGCTCGGTGGGTGTGCCGCTGGATATCGAAGACTTCCAGAAAACAAGCGACCGGGTGCCGTTCCTGGCTGACCTGAAACCTTCCGGCCGCTACGTGATGGAGGATCTGCACAACATAGGTGGAACACCTGCGGTTATCAAATACCTGCTGGAACAGGGACTCATGACGGGTGACTGTCTGACAGTTACCGGTAACACTCTCGCGGAAAATGTTGCTGATCTACCGGGCCTGAAACCCGGCCAGGATGTTTTTCTGCCAATGAACAGGCCGATCAAGGAAACCGCGCACATACAGATTCTCAAGGGTAACCTGGCCCCGGGTGGATCAGTGGCCAAGATTACCGGTAAGGAAGGGCTGGCCTTCTCGGGTCCGGCGCGGGTCTACGACTGTGAAGAGGATATGCTCGCGGGCCTGGAGAACAAGGAGATTCAGAAAGGCGACGTGGTCGTGATCCGTTTCGAAGGACCAAAGGGCGGCCCGGGCATGCCGGAGATGCTGACACCAACATCGGCCATCATGGGTGCAGGCCTGGGCAAGGACGTTGCGCTCATTACCGACGGGCGCTTCTCCGGGGGATCACACGGATTCATTATCGGTCACGTAGTGCCCGAGGCGCAGGAGGGCGGGCCTATTGGTCTGATCAGGAACGGTGATGTCATCTCGATTGACGCCGGGACGCAAAGCCTTACGGTTGATGTCAGCGACGCGGAAATGGAAAAGCGGCGCGCCGCCTGGCAAATGCCGCCCTACAAGGCTGAACGCGGTACTCTGTACAAGTACATCAAGAACGTAAAGGATGCCTCGCAGGGTTGTGTAACCGACGAGTAGCCGCTGCTACAAAGAGTTTGCCGACGCCACGGTTTGGGACCGTCGGCCAACTCTAAACCCCCTGGTGTCTACAGGGTGTCCCAGCTGGATTTCTTGCGCCAGCGGATGCGGGGAATGATCAGGCCGATGATCATGCCGAGGATAACCACACCGGCGCCGACCATAAACCAGTCGCGTGCGGTGCGGTCCTTCAGGCCGCTATTTTCCTGCTGCAGGCTCTGGACCTGCCGTTCGTAGGCCACAATACGGCTTTTGAGTTCCCTGTTTTCGGCGTCGATAGCCAGTGAACTGGAAGCAGTGCGGCGGATGTTCTCGAGCTCCTGGCTTATCTTGCGATTTTCCTTGCTCAACTGCTGACGTTCCTGGTCACTGCCACCCTTTTCTTTTTTCATGTTTTCGAAGGAACTGCTGAGCTTGCGGTTTTCCAGCTCCAGGCGTGCCAGCCTTTTCTCAGCGTCCGCCAGCTTGTCACGCGCTGCCTGACCCTTCATCAGCAGCCTGGTCAGCACCCAGCCTTCCACGCCGCCCGGCGCCCGAACCCGCGTGTAGCCGTTTTCCTTGTCGGTTTCGAGGACTTCCAGCGCAGTACCACTGGGTAACATGCGCATAATCCTGAACTTGGTACCCTTGCCGGTACGCATCTGGATTTCCAGGCGATCACTGACGTAACGGGTTTCTGCCATAGCCGTTGTGACAAGTCCGAGGAGCAGGACAAGAATGAGGGTAATAGATTTCACAAAAGCTCCTTGTGATACCGGAATCTGTTAAACAAGGCGCACATTGTAACGGAATAGGCTGAGACTCCATAATCCGGGATAATGGTTGTGGAGTTGCCACGGGACACGCTATGAAATTGTCGACAGATGGAGCCTGGCTGGTTGAAGCGCGCAGGGTGCTGTCGCCAAATTGCGACGCCCGCCCGCCGGGTTGTGATATTTCCCTGATCGTCGTACACGGTATCAGCTTGCCGCCGGGTGAATATGGTGGTGACTGGATCGATAAATTTTTCACCAACCGCCTGGATATCTCTGCGCACCCCTGTTTTGCAGAGATCGAGGGGCTGTGTGTGTCCTCGCATCTGCTGATCCGCCGCAACGGGGAACTCGTGCAGTATGTCCCGTTTACGGATCGCGCCTGGCACGCGGGCAATTCCTGTTACCGGAACCGGGAAGCCTGCAATGATTTTGCAATTGGCATCGAACTGGAAGGCTGTGACGACCAGCCGTATGCAGGCATACAGTATCGGCAGCTGGCTCTGGTCATTGCTGCGCTGCGCGACAGATTTCCGAATATCGGGGAAGGGGATGTGGTCGGGCACAGTGATATTGCGCCCGGCCGGAAAACCGACCCCGGCCCTGCGTTCGATTGGGACAGGCTGAGGCGCCTGTTAACTTGACTTCCTGCGCGGGCAGGCGGTAGCGTTCAGCAATATGACTCTTTTATCAGTACTTTTGGGGATTGCGGCAGATCGTTTGCTGACGCATCTGCACGAATATCGCCATTACAGTCAATTTCTGGATTACATCGACTGGATGCGTGCGCGTTTCAGCGGGCCTGCCTGGGATCACATCGGTGGCCTGGTGCTGGTGCTGTCACCGATATGGATCACGACCGGTCTGTTGCAGAGCTGGCTCGCCGACGGGTTGTTTGGCCTGGTGGGCCTGTTGTTCTATGTCGCTGTATTCCTGTACTGCATGGGGCCGCGCGACCTGGCGGTAGACGTGGACAACTGGTGTGAAGTATCCGAGTCCAGCGACGCGGATTTGCACCAGCGTGCTGCCGGCCGTCTGTTGAAGGGAGAGGCAGCACCGCAAGATCCGCTGGCTTGTGTGCGCAAACTCGCGAGCGCCATTCTGGTGGAAGCCAATAGCAGGCTGTTCGCCGTTCTGTTCTGGTTTGTACTGCTGGGGCCGCTGGGTGCGGTACTGTATCGCAGTGCAGCGGTATTATATCAGCAGCGTCGTGACCAGAGTGAGTTCGGCGACAGCGTTGCCTGGTTGCACGCAGTCCTCGTGTGGTTGCCTGCCCGCCTGGTGGCGCTGGGGTATGCGCTGAGCGGGCACTTCGATGCAGCACTGGAGGGATGGCGCAAGGTGCACAGCGACCACCCGCAGGGTACCGAAGGTTCAGAGCAGGTGCTGGCCGTTACCGGCGCCGGTGCGCTGGGCCTGCAAGCGGAAGAGGGTACGCAAGGCACTCTACAATCACCGGTGCGGGCTGCCATGCGCCTGGTGTGGCGCACATTGACAATCTGGCTGGTTGCGCTTTCATTTCTTACCCTGGCGGGCTGGGCGGGCTAGGGAAGTTCTGCAGGTTTACACAGCCCACGTTTGAAAAATGGTCATGGCAAATGAACAATGAACAAACTGATTTTCGCAGTGTTTTTAAAGGCACGTTTGCAGGGATTATGCGCTGGGAGCAGCTGGATCAGTTATGGCAGCGCGTGCGTGATGATGCGGCAGGTGCGTGGTATCTGTATGCAGTGGGTGAAGAGCCGCCCAGCGAGATTATGTCCGAAAGCGAGGTTGTCCACTTTATCGAACAGGTGGACGAACTGTTACGCAAGGAACACGAAGAGGACTATTGCGGCATTGTTTATGTGGACGATGCCAGTGCGCCTGGTTTTGTGAAAATTTTTGACCCCAATAACCTGGGTGTTTCCTGCGGTTACAGCGATAACCCGCCGTTGCCCGGCTGGATCCTTTCCAAGCTGCCGCCAGTCGATCTGCAAGCGCCAGTGCCGCAGCCGGGGAATCGGCGTCGTTGGTGGCAGCGATTGTTTGCCAGTTGATCTGACGTGTCATTTTATCAGCCCCAGTAGAAACAGTTCGTAAATTATCAGCAGACCATAGGCTGGAACCAGGAACTGTAATACGTGTTTGCAGCTGGTGATGTTCAGCAGCCGGAAGTGGGAATGCATAAGCAGAAATACGATACCGATGGCGGTAACGGTGACCTTGGTGACAACAAAAACGATATCGCTGGTTTCCAGCAGGTGTGCCATGAGCAGGTTAGCCTCATAGGCGCCCCGATTCAGCAGGGTCAGTGTTAACAGGGCATCCAGGCAGCTCAGCAGCAGCACCGCCAGGCCGGTGAATACCAGGCTGGGTTTATACCAGTCAAGATAGTAGCTGTGGCCATCGCGACGCGCGTGACGTCTGCGGCCTTGTCCCTGTAATCCGCAATAGGTCAACGTGCGCCAGCTGTGGCGGCGTCGCTCCTGCTCAGCTCTGCGTTCGCTGGCGGAGTCATCTCCCGAATCGATTGCTATAGATTGTGCCTGGATTCTCATGAGCCCCGTTCTCATAGCTACACCAGTTAGAACAGAGCAATTGGCATGCCGTATCAGGCGGTCTGTTAAAACTCAATGGGTTAGCTGTATCTGTATATATTTGAAAGAGCTGTTTGTAAGGTATTTCGACTGGTGCGCGTGGAGGGGAGGAAAGGTATTGTTAAATATATTATTTTAAAACAATGCCTAAGAAATTCGCTGTCCGTGAAGCAGGCGAGCGAAGGCGTTAAATAATTCGACGAAATTATCGGTGGCGCTGGCGGTTACCGGGGCAGCCACGCTGTGCCTGCGGGGGTTTCAAGTTCGATGAGACGGTGGCCGTAGAGGCGCTCCAGCAGCGTGGTTTGCAGTATCTCCTGCGTGCCGCCGGCACGTGTTTCGCCGTCGCCCAGCAGCAGAAGTATATGATCGGCGAAGCGGGCCGCCAGGTTGATGTCGTGCAGCACCATAAACACAGCCTTTTGCCTTTCCCTGCATTCGCGCAACAGGATTTCCAGGATTACCAGCCTGTGGTGCAGATCCAGATGGTTGGTTGGTTCATCCAGCAGCAGCAGACGGGTTTGCTGGGTTAACAGTGTGGCAATAGCGACCCGCTGGCGTTCTCCTCCGGAAAGGGTTTGCACATTGCGGTTTTTGAAATTACCGAGATCGAGCCGGGTTAATGCCGTTGAGGCGATCTCATGGTCGCTGGCGGTTTCCCATTGCCAGCTGTGCAGGTATGGATGGCGGCCCTGCAACACCGTTTCAAATACGGTTGCAGGAAAGCTGTCTTCGTTATCCTGGAAAAGGATGCCCAGCTGCCGGGCTATGTCCCGTCGTTGCAGTTGCGGCATTGGTGTACCGTTCAGCCTGATGGTTCCGGCAGCCGGTGCGTGCAGACCAGCCAGTGTATGCAGCAGCGTGGTTTTTCCGATGCCGTTGCGGCCGAGCAGGCACCAGAACTGACCGGCCTGGATGTCCAGATCGAGGCCGCGGGCAACGCTGACATTGCCAACCTGCGCTTCGATGCCGCTGCAGCTGAGCAAGGGATCAGGCATACCGCATCCGCCGGGATCGGTACAGCAGGAACAGGAACAGGGGTACACCGAGTAATGCGGTCAATACGCCGACCGGTAACTGCCGGGGCTCGATGACCAGCCGCGACAGGCCGTCGGCAAACAGCAGCAGGGTGCCGCCCAGCAGAAGCGCTCCCGGAATCAGTGCGCGGTGGTCGCGTGCGCCGGCAAGACGCAGCATATGCGGTGCGATCAGCCCGATAAAACCGATATTGCCCGCCTGGGTTACAGCCGTAGCCGTCGCCAGTGATGCCAGTATATAGATAGTGACGCGGAGTTTGCCTGTCTCCACACCCAGTGCCGTGGCCTGCAGCTCGCCGCCTGCCAGCAGGTTGAGTGAAGTCGAAAGCAGGAGTGCGAGCGTCGCTACCAGTACCAGCACCAGGCTGCCGATCAGCGGCGTATGCGCAGCGCTGAGGTCTCCCATCAGCCAGAACAGCATGCCCTGTATCTGCACGCCGGGGCTGATGGCGAGCAGCAGGCTGATAATGGCTCCCCAACCGGCGGCCAGTACCACGCCGGTCAGTAGCAGGCGGGTGGTATCCCAGTTGCCCTGACCATGCGCCAGGGAAAACAACAGCAGTGTGGAAAACAGCGCTCCCCCGAATGCGAAGGATTGCAGCAGCAGCGTACTGGCTCCAGCCAGTATGGCTAACAGGGCGCCGACCGATGCACCACCGGATACGCCCAGTATGTACGGGTCGGCCAACGGGTTGCGCAACAGTACCTGCATCAAGGCACCGGCAACGCCGAGCAACGCGCCGGTGACAAAAGCGGTAGCCGTTCGCGGCCAACGCAGCTCCCAGAATATTTGTGCGTTCAGTGACCCGGGCTGCTGGATGGCATCCAGGATAGACAGCGATACGGAACCGGTTTCCAGGCTGAACCAGCCTCCCAGCAGCGCGGCGCCGGCCAGTGCCAGTAACAGAGGGATTGTGCGGGCCTGATGCACTACCGCAGACTTGTGATTGGCCAGCCCATTGCCTGGGCGTGGGACTTCAGTTTATCGTCAGGGTCAACAGCAACCGGGTGGTTAACCTGCTCAAGCAGGGGCAGATCGTTGTGGGAATCGCTGTAGAACCAGCTGCCATCCAGTGTCTGGTTTTCTTTCTCAAGCCAGTTGTGCAGCTGCTCAACCTTGCCGTTCTGAAAGCAGGGGGTGCCGTTGACAGCGCCGGTGTATTCCCCGTCGATAATTTCCGGTTCAGTCGCCAGCAACTGGTCAACGCCATAGCGTTTTGCGATGGGCTCGGTAATAAAACGGTTTGTGGCGGTAATGATCAGCAGCTGGTCTCCCTGCGCACGGTGTTTTTCCAGCAGTGCCCTGGCGCGTGGCAGCAGAATCGGATCGATTTTTT
>VAPD01012925.1_pt1 | contig 21473 bp, 20 predicted proteins | sample 3393901 | NCBI WGS metagenome assembly VAPD01 (sample SAMN08290435, study PRJNA428436) | hydrothermal vent metagenome | isolation source: Deep-sea hydrothermal vent chimney | place: Atlantic Ocean: South-mid Altantic Ridge | depth 3034 m m | reverse complement strand
TCGACCGGCAAGGCATCCTGGGAAAACAGTTTCGGGTACTGCTGATAAGCCTGGGCACGCACCCGCGCAACCTTGAGAGGCGTATGAAACAGGGTATACGCCACCTGGCAGGCAATCATGTTGGTTTCGTCGCTGTTGGTAACCGCCAGAATCATGTCCGCATCTTCGGCGCCTGCGCGTGCCAGTATCTCCGGATGCGACGCCGGCCCCACGACAGTACGAATATCGATGCGATCCTGCAGGTCGCGCAGAATTTCGGGGCGGTTGTCGACGACGGTAATATCATTGGCCTCGCTGGCCAGAGCCTGGGCTACCGACCAACCGACTTGTCCGGCTCCCAGGATGATTATTTTCATTCCAGCACCACCCTGCCAACCCCTGGCACGTTTTCAATATGATATTGCCGGGTTCGTGCAACGCATGGATAGAGCACTATTCTCCACCTTTCCTGAAGTCGATACCCAGACCACGCAGTTTGCGATACAGATGGGTTCGCTCCATGCCGACACGCTTGGCCAGTTTACCCACGCTGCCTCCAACTTCCAGCAACTGGTGCTGAAGATAGACTTTCTCGAATTGTTCGCGCGCCTCACGCAAAGGCAGATCCAGCGGCAGGGTGGCGCTGGATTTTCCGGCATCACCGGCATCACTGACGTGTTGCAACACATCCTCGACCTCATCGACATCCATCACCGGGCCCTGACCCAGAATAAGCAAACGCTGCACCAGATTTTTCAATTCACGATTGTTTCCCGGCCAGCTGTAATTGCGCAAACGGTTCTGCGCGGCAATACTGAACTCCCGGTAAGGCAGGTTTTCCTGCACTACAAAGCGGTCTACATAGAAGTTCAGCAATTCCGGAACATCTTCACTGTGTTCACGCAGCGGAGGCACTGTCAGCGGCACTACATTTAGGTGGTAATAAAGATCCTCACGGAACCGGCCCTCCCTGACTTCCTGCTCCAGATCTTTGAAAGTCGTTGCAATCACCCTGATATCTACCGGCACTGGCTCGGAACCACCCATGCGCAGGAAGGAGTGGGTCTGAAAAACGCTCAACAGACGTGCCTGGGTCTGCAAATCCATATCGGAAATATTCGTCAGTAACAACGTGCCCCCGTTGGCCTGCTCGAGACGGCCGTAAACAACACTATCGCCGTCCTCGGAACCGAACAGCTCGGCGGCCGAATGCTCGGCTGACATGGATCCAACCGCCACCTCGACAAAGGCGTTGTCCCGCAAAGAGCTTTGCGTGTGAATATAACGTGCCACAACTTCCTTGCCCGCACCCGCCTCACCGCTGATCAACACCCAGGTATTGTGCTGGGCAATCCGTTTGGCCTGTTCCCGTAACGCCTGCATGACTTCGCTTTTCCCGGCCGGTTCGGCAACCGGTTGCGCCTGGCGTTTCAGGCCGATATTTTCCTGCTGCAGCTTTTCGGATTCGAGCGCCCGACTGACTACCAGCAGCAGCCTGGCCAGCGAAATCGGCTTTTCAATGAAATCATAAGCGCCCAGACGGGTCGCTTCGACTGCAGTCTCCACCGTCGCATGTCCGGACATGATAATAACGGGACAGGGCAGGCTTCCGCCTTCAGACCATTCACGCAGCAGCGTAATGCCGTCGACATCGTCCATCCAGATATCCAGCAGAATCAGGTCGGGACGGCGCTTGCGTCGTGCCTGGCGTGCTGTTTCGCCGCTTTCCGCAACACTGACCTCGAACCCTTCATCCTCAAGGATTTCTTTTACCAGATTACGAATATCAGGCTCATCATCTACCACCAGAATGTGTCCGGAGGACATGTTAATTCCCGTTGCTCATAGAGTCTTTAAAATTCAGTTTTCACCAAGAATCGCGGGCCATTATAGAGCAGCGCGCTTTACGATAAAGCATTTTGGGTTTCGGCGTGGAATCGCAACTCGATACAGGCATGGTGCTGAGCGGTATTCTGGGCGCGGATCTGGCCATTATGCTCTTCTACGATCTTTTTGACGATTGCAAGTCCCAGGCCTGTGCCACGCGTCTTGGTCGTAACATAGGGCTCAAACAGACGCTCCAGCACCTCGTCCGAGAATCCACTGCCGTTGTCTTCGAAGGACAACCCTATAAACCGCTCGCCGGCGTCCAGTATCCAGCGCGACTGCACCAGCAGCTCGCCACGCGGCTGGTGCCGCACTGCCTCAAGCGCATTACGGAACAGGTTGTGCAGTAATTGCCGCAGGCGGCCGGCATCCCCGTTCAGCATCGGCAACGGCTCAACCAGATCCAGGCGAATATGCAACCTGGAACCGGTGTACAGGTCCGCCACGTCGCGCACAAGCTCGTACAGATCGAGCGGTTCAAGCTGCAACATGGGTGCACGCGCATAATCGCTGAACGCATTTACCATCTCCTTCAGTGTTTCCACCTGCTGAACGATGGTGCGGGTGGCGCGATCCATGATCTCGGTATCTTTACCGCTCATGCTGCCAAGATACTTGCGGCGCAGTCGTTCCGCCGACAGCTGAATCGGCGTCAGCGGATTCTTGATTTCATGCGCGAGGCGGCGTGCAACATCACCCCAGGCGGCATCACGCTGTGCACGGATCAGGTCAGTAACATCATCAAACACCAGCACCTGACCACCGTTCGACTCCTCACTGACGGGCAGGTCGGTACTCCGGCACAAAAGCACCCTGCGACCGGCGCTGTCAAACAATTCAACCTGTTCCTGCCAGTCCGGTAACTGTTCGTCATAATGTCTTTGCACCAGCGAGAACAATGGCTCAAGAAACGCGTAGCGCACCGAGATACTGCCCAGCGTGTGACCCAGCTGGCCACTGAGGTCAATACCGAGAATCTGGCATGCTGCCTCATTGACCGTGCGTAACTCTCCGCTCACGCTGATACTCAATACCCCCGATGACAGGCTGCCCAGCACGGTTTCCAGGTAGGCGCGCTGGCCCTCCACTTCCTGCTGGCTGCTGTGCGCCTGATCACGTGCCTTCGACAAACGACGCGTCATGTCATTGAACTGGCGCACCAGAAAACCGAGCTCATCCTCGCTGGTAACCGGAAGACGCCGGCTGTAATCACCTTCTGCGACGGCGCGCGTACCCTCTGCCAGGATACCTATGGGTTCAACCAGGCGCCGCGCCGAGAAAAATGCAGCCCACACGGCTGCCAGCAGACTCAATACCAACACCAGCGACAAGGTCAGAATGTAACTGTATTTGAGCGGTTTGCGCAGATACGCCAGTTTCTTGTAACGCACCACCTGATTTTCAACATTATCCGCCAGTTTACTCAGACGCTCCGGTATACGGTACAGGGCCTGAAGCGTCAGTGGCTCCAGCCAGGAATTTGACACCGGGATCGGCACTACCGCGCGCACATACAACCCGGCATCACCGACAGGATCGAGCCCTATGTAGGAACGCCCTTGTGCCAGCGACATCAGCGTGTGTTCACCGGGCCGGCTCGGCACAATTTTACTGCCATCGACACTGCTGGATGCGACAATGCGACTATCACGACCGAATACGCTAAGCTCGACCGCGCCGCTCATCACGCGCAAGTCATAGAGCCCGATCGGGATCAGTGCCGGCGTCATGTCGGCCACTTGTTCGGCAACCCTGTCGGTGATTTTAAGCAGCTCGCTCAGCCTCACATCCAGCGATCCGCGGCTCAACTCGAGCGAGTCATCCAGTGCTGTCTCGATCTGCACATCAAACCAGCTATCAATACCACGCTGCAAAAACTGCAGGGAGAAGTAATACAGGATTACAATAGGAACGACGGCGATGATGACAAAGGTCACCACCAGCCGCGAGGTCAGCCTGGCACCCGGGGCATGCGCCCGGTATTGAGAAACAAGCCAGTAGAGGTTGGTCCCGATCAGACCGGTAAGCACTACCAGCCCCAGGGTATTTAGCAACAGCAACCAGGAATACAGCTGGCTAAATCGCTCGGAATTATGGGTTGCGTCGCTCATCAGCGACAGTGACACCAGCAGGATACCGAACAGTATCAGCATCGGCCATATACCCGGCCGGGAGCTTCTTACGGCTTCAGCGGCCATTGCTTCCAGTTGCCTTTCAGGCTCCATGCCGAACCCAGGTAGGCCCATAACCGGAGCGGCGTAGGCAGGGCTTCAACGTCAATATCTGCGCGCATGCGTACTACGTAGTTGTGCTTCGGCTCAAGCAGTTTGGCATCGATCAGAGGCAGGTCGTATACGTTGCCTATATATTCCAGCGCCTCATTCATGGTACGAAAACTGAACTGTGCGCCGGAGCTGAAATTTCGCACCAGATAATAACGGCTCAAGGCATGATACTGCAGCTGGAAACGCTGCTGCAGTTCTGCTACCACTTCTGACCATAACCATTCGCGCTCCCGGAGCACCTCAACACGCAACTCTATAAGTAGCGACACACCGTTATGCAAGGCATCGTACAAGGTCTCGTTGAAATCGAAATCAACGTGGGCGCCCAGGCGATAGACACCATCCACCAGCAGTGTGCGGGTATTGGATATGGTTGTTTCGCGCGCAGACAGGGGGGCAGCCAGAAGACTGAGCGCCAACAGCAGCCATATAGCCCTGCACGACGTGCAGCGGGCATGGAGAGCATTCATTGTCGTTTTCGGGTATACCGTCACAGGCTGTGTTATTCAGGCCTTGGTCAAGCACGCAAAATAAAATCCGTCCATGTCATGTTCACCGGGCAGCAACTGGCGCCCCACCGGCAGTACTTTACCCCACTCTGCCTGCAATGGAAGCTCACTGGCATCAGCGTGTCGATCCAGAAACACTCGCAGATTATCGCTGTTCTCCTGACGAAATACCGAACAGCTTGCGTACAGCAGCATACCGCCAGACGCCAGCAAGGGCCATAAGGCCTCCAGCAGGCGCAGTTGCTGCTGTGACAGGCTGCGCAGATCTGCAGGCCGACGCAGCAGCTTGATGTCAGGATGCCGGCGTACTACGCCACTGGCAGAGCAGGGCGCATCCAGCAGTATCCGGTCGAAAAGTTTACCATCCCACCAGGATTGCGGAGTACCGGCATCGGCGGCCAGCAAAGCGGCGTTCAGTTGCAGACGTTGCAGGTTTTCCCGCACTTTCTGCAGACGGGTTTCATCGACGTCGATCGCCAGCAGACGTTCCAGCTGCGGCGCTGATTCGAGTATATGCCCGGTTTTCCCGCCCGGTGCCGCGCAGGCATCCAGCACGCGTTGCCCGGCTTGCAGGTCCAGCAGCGATGCGCACAACTGCGCAGCGCCGTCCTGCACCGAAACCCGACCTTCGCGAAATCCGGGCAGGCTGTCGACAGCCGTCGGCTGCTGCAGCCGGATCGCTGATTCCGGGAATGGCAATGGTAAGGCTTCGATGCCCACTGCCCGCAATTGTTGCAGATAGTCCTCGCGCGCCACCTGTAGCCGGTTTACACGCAACACCATCGGTGGGCGTTGATTGCCCGCTTCCAGAATCTGCTGCCAGTTATCCGGCCAGTCCTGCTGCAGACGCTCAATCCACCAGTGCGGATGTGACCAGTGTGCTGCGGCTGTAGCGTCTACGGCTTTCAACAGGGCTGCTGACTGACGTTGAGCGTTGCGCAATACACCGTTTACCATGCCTGCCGCCCAGTCCTTGCCCAGCCCGCGTGCAACCTCCACAGTTTCACTGACCGCCGCATGTGCAGGCATTTCCAGCATCAGCAGCTGGTAAAGCCCGACCAGCAGCAAAGCATGCAGGTCACGATCCTTTTTCTTCAGCGGCTTGCGCAGCAACCTTGCCAACAGTGCTTCCAGGCGATAACTCCAGCGCAGGGTTCCAAAAGCCAGCTCCTGTGCCAGCGCCCGCTGGCGCGGGTCATCCAGCCCGGCGAGCTGTGGTCCCAGCAGACTGCCCAGGGATTCGCCCTGATCAAGCACCCTGTGCACGATTAGCGCGGCAGTTTTGCGGGACTGGCTGGACACGCTTATCGGTGCTTACCCGAGCACCGCCCCGTCAACATTGCGGGCATTCAGAAAATCTGCCGCACTGAGCCGTCTGGCACCGGGCATCTGTATTTCCAGCAGGCGCAGGCAACCGCTCCCGCAAGCGACATCAATACCCTGTTTGCCGGCTGCCACGACGCGACGCGGTGTGCCGGAACCGTCAATGGCGCGCGCGTCCCAGATGCGCAATGTCTTGCCAGCATAACGGGTTTGCGCCACCGGCCAGGGATTAAAGGCCCGCACCTGACGTTCCAGATGCACAGCGTCCTGCTGCCAGTCTATGGCCGCTTCGCTTTTACCCAGTTTACTGGCATAGGTCACCAGCGCCTCATCCTGAATGCGCGGTTCCAGCCTGTCCTGTTCGAGGTCATCGAGGTGCTGGGCCAGTAGCCCCCCTGCCAGCTGGCTCAGGCGGTCGTGTAGCGTCCCGCCGGTTTCGTCGCTCGCAATATCGGTTCTGACTTCGACCAGCACCGGCCCCGAATCCAGGCCCGCCTCCATTTGCATCAGACACACGCCCGATTCGTGGTCACCGGCCAGAATGGCGCGCTGTACAGGCGCGGCTCCACGCCAACGCGGCAACAGGGACGCATGCAGGTTCACGCAGCCCCGGCCGGGCAGATCGAGCACCGCTTGCGGCAGAATCAACCCGTAGGCAACGATCACCATCAGATCAGGTTTGAGTTCAGCGAGTTCCCGCTGTGCCTCCGCATGCTTGAGACTGTCCGGCTGAAATACCGGAACAGCGTGCTGCAGGGCAAGCTGTTTAACCGGGCCCGGGATCAGTTTGCGCCCGCGGCCGGCAGGGCGGTCAGGCTGGCTGTAAACCCCGACTACGGAATGCCCGCTGGCCAGCAGGGCCTGAAGGGCGGGTACGGAGAAATCCGGAGTACCCGCAAATACAATACGCATCGTCACCCTAGCCCGCTCAGATAACCGGCTCAGCGTGTTTCTCATGGGGCAGGTCGCCACCCCCATGGCGGCGCTGTTTTTCCAGTTTCTTGCGGATCCGCTGCCGTTTCAGCTGCGACAGGTAATCCACAAACAGTTTGCCATCCAGATGATCGATTTCGTGTTGGACGCACACCGCCAGCAGACCATCTGCCTGCAGTTCGAACGACTTGCCGTCGAGGTCCAGCGCGCGCACCCTGATACGCTCGGCACGCCGAACACGCTCATAAACTCCCGGTACCGACAGACAACCCTCGTCCATTTCCTCATCACCGTACTTTTCCAGGATTTTCGGGTTGATAAATACCCTTGGCTCCTCCTGTTCGCTGGAAATGTCGATCACCAGAACACGCCGGTGTACGTTTACCTGGGTCGCCGCCAGGCCGACACCCGGTGCCTGATACATGGTCTCAAGCATGTCATCCACCAGTGTACGCACCTGATCGTTCACCGTGGCGACCTCTTGAGCCTGAATTCGCAGCTGCGGATCTGGAAAGTGTAAAATATCGAGAATAGCCATGTGATACAGGTCACAAATTACCGTCTTGGATACCTGCATATACTCTAACATAATGATCATAAGGCCGTTTGCTGCGCGCAGCTATTTTGAAGTTATACAATTTCCGCTACACTCCGGTATTCAGCTGCCGTTAACTATCATCAGATTTAGTGCACTGGCACAGTCGCCGGGGCCAACAACAGACAAAAACGGGATTCAGATAAAGGGACGCCTATATGTCGATACTCAAGTCGCTGGTACTGGGACTGGCTGTGCTGGCCACCGCTGCATACGCCGATCAGGTCGTACTCAAGGACGGGCACCCCGACCGCCATGTGGTCGTCAAGGGAGATACGCTCTGGGATATTTCAGAACAATTCCTCGACAGCCCCTGGTTGTGGCCTGAAATCTGGTACGTCAATCCACAGATAGACAACCCGCACCTCATTTACCCCGGCGATGTCATCACGCTGGTGTATGTGGACGGGAAACCCCAACTGCGCGTACAACGTGGCAAGGGCACTTTCAAACTCTCGCCCAAAGTGCGTGCGGAACGTCTCGACAAGGCGATCTCCACCATACCCATTGACGCCATACGGCAGTTTCTTACCCAGCCGCTGGTTGCCGACCAGGATGCAATGCAGAATGCCGCGTATGTCGTTTCCAGCGCCGATGAGCACCTTATTGTAGGTGCCGGGGACCGTATCTATGTGCGCGGGCTGGCCGATGACCAGGGCGATCGTTTCCACGTTTTCCGCCCCGGCGCGCCCTATATTGACCCTGTTACAAACGAAGTGCTGGGCCACGAAGCATTATATCTGGGTGACAGCAGCGTGGAAAAATTCGGCGACCCTGCCACACTGAAACTGACCAGGACCACCCGCGAAATCAATATCGGTGATCGCCTCATGCCGATGACACAGGAAGACGTGTATGCCTACTTTGCGCCGCACTCTGCGGATGAATCTGTTGCAGGCAGCATAATATCCGTGGTCGACGGTGTCACCCAGATTGGTCAGTACCAGATCGTTGTACTTAACCGCGGCAGCCGTGAAGGCGTCGATGTCGGCACGGTATTCGAAATCTACCAGAGCGGCGAACGTATCAGGGACCAGGTCAGCAAGGAACGTAACGCCAGTGTCAAACTGCCGGACGAAAAAGCCGGCATCCTGATGGTATTCCGCACCTTTGACAAGGTCAGCTTTGGTCTCATCATGAAGGCCACCAGCGCGCTGCACGTAGGGGATATCGTCCGCACACCCTAACTGCCGGAAGGGGACTGATTTAAAATCTGTCCCGGTTCGTGCTGGTAAAAGCCAGTACCTTAGGGCATGGTTACAAACCATGTGCCGAGGTACCGGCTTTTCAGCAGGAGGACCCTCAAGGATGAGGCCACCGGTTAATACCCCCCACAAGTCCGCTGTCGAATGTGACGAAACCCGTTTCTGGCTTGCGCTGCACAGGACACCCGGCATTGGCGCCCGCGGCTGCGGAAAACTGCTGTCTGCCTACGGCTCACCATCAAACATATTCCATGCAACATCCGAACAGTTGCGCACCGCCGGCGTTCGCGCAGAGAGCATCAACGCCCTGGAAAATCCTGACTGGGAATCGGTGGACCGGGATCTGGCATGGCTGGCAGAGCCAGGCAACCGGCTGCTCACCTGTCTGGATTCCGGTTACCCGCCGCTGCTGAAAGAAATCCCCGATCCTCCAGCCCTGTTGTTTATACACGGTGACCCGGAGCACCTGAATCAGCCGCAACTTGCCGTCGTTGGCAGTCGCAATCCCAGCCATGACGGTGCCGCACTGGCTCGCGAATTCTCCGCTCATCTGACCTCATGCGGACTCACCATCACCAGCGGGCTGGCATCCGGTATTGATGGCGCAGCCCACCAGGGTGCATTGCAGGCCGGCGGCCCTACATTGGCAGTTACCGGCACCGGCCTGGACCGTGTATACCCGGCACAGCATCGCGAACTGGCCCACCAGATAGCAGAAAACGGTGCTCTGATCTCCGAATTCCCGCCCGGCACCCCGCCGCTGTCGGGCAATTTCCCGCGCCGTAACCGGATCATCAGCGGCCTGAGCCTCGGCACCCTGGTGGTCGAAGCCGCACTACGCTCAGGCTCGTTGATCACGGCACGTACCGCACTGGAACAGGGCCGGGAGGTATTCGCCATCCCCGGCTCAATTCACAACCCGCTGGCGCGTGGTTGTCATGCACTGATCCGGGAGGGTGCCAAACTGGTGGAAACAGGTGACCATATCCTGGAAGAGCTGGCGTCACTGGTGTCCCTGTGTCTGTCACAGAGCGGTGACAACACTGCCCCGGAAACCGGGGCCGGCAGTAGCGAAAAACCCGCCAGACTCGACGCAGAGTACAGTCAACTGCTCGAATTCATGGGTTACGAGCCGGTTTCGATCGATCAACTTGTACATCGAAGCGGATTGACGCCGGAACAGGTTTCCTCCATGCTGCTGGTACTGGAGCTGGAAGATTTTATCGCTTCCAGCCCTGGCGGGCGCTACACTCGTAGCAGATAGAGGCTTGATTATGAAAGAAAATATGTTTGATGTGCTCATGTACCTGTTTGAGCACTATTACATGGATGAGGAGACCGAACTGAGCCCGGATCGCGAATCCTTACACAGCGAACTGGTGGAAGCGGGATTTCCATCCAGAGATATAAATCAGGCATTTGAATGGCTGGAGGGCCTGTCTGTCCAGCAACACGAACTGGAAGCCCCGCAAACTGAAAATTCCATTCGCATCTATTCCGAACGCGAGGGCGAACGTCTGGATGCGGAAAGCCGCGGTTTTCTGCTGTTTCTGGAACAGATGGGTATCCTGCAACCCGAAGCCCGCGAACGTGTCATCGATCGCGTCATGGCGCTGGAAACCGACGATTTTGATATCGGTCAGCTCAAATGGGTAATTTTGATGGTGCTGTTCAATCAGCCCGGTGCCGAAGCTGCCTATGCGTGGATGGAAGACCTGGTGTTCGAGAGCATGCCGGGTGGCTATCTGCATTAACGTTAACAACAGTCATTCAAGAATCAAGCCGCACACCTGTGCGGCTTTTTAACTATCATGAGCAAAAATCTGGTCATCGTTGAATCGCCCGCCAAGGCGAAAACCATCAAGAAATACCTCGGCAAGGGCTTTGAAGTGCTTGCCTCGTATGGACATGTGCGCGACCTGATCCCCAAGGAAGGCGCGGTGCTCCCGGACGAGGATTTCACCATGAAGTACCAGGTGATCGACCGCAATGCAAAGCATGTCGACGCCATCATCAAGGCACTGAAGAAGGCTGACAACCTGTACCTCGCCACTGACCCGGATCGTGAAGGTGAAGCCATTTCATGGCATCTGTACGAACTGCTGGATGGCCGCAAGGCACTCAAGAACAAGAGTGTGCACCGGGTAGTATTTCACGAAATTACCAAGCGCGCGGTCAATGATGCGGTCGCAAACCCGCGTGAACTCTCCACAGACCTGGTCAATGCCCAGCAGGCACGGCGGGCGCTGGACTATCTGGTTGGTTTCAACCTGTCTCCGTTGCTGTGGAAAAAAATCCGTCGCGGGCTATCCGCCGGCCGGGTACAAAGTCCGGCACTGCGCATGATCGTTGAACGCGAGGAGGAAATCGAAAAATTCAAGTCGCGCGAATACTGGACCATTGAAGCCGACCTGGAAAAAGACAAACAGGCCTTCACCGCCAGACTGACACATCTGCACGGCAAAAAGCTCAGCCAGTTCAGCATCCACAAGGACAAACAGGCTCACGCCGCTGAACAGAAATTGCTGGATGCCTCCAAAGGCAAGCTGACAGTCAGCGCGATAGAAAAGAAACAACGCAAACGCAACCCGGCCGCGCCATTCACAACATCAACCCTGCAGCAGGAAGCCTCGCGCAAGCTTGGCTTCACCACCAAGCGCACCATGAGCGTGGCCCAGCAACTCTATGAAGGTATCGACATCGGTGACGGCGCAGTCGGCCTGATCACCTACATGCGTACCGACTCAGTGATGCTGGCGAACGAGGCGCTGGATGAATTACGCAGCCTGATCAGCGAGCGTTACGGTGCAGATGCACTACCCAGGCAGATACATCATTTCAAGACCAAGGCAAAGAATGCCCAGGAGGCGCATGAAGCCGTTCGCCCGACATCGGCTTTCAATGCCCCGGACACCATAAAATCGCATTTGTCTTCGGACCAGTTCAAACTCTACAACCTGATCTGGAAACGCACGGTTGCCTGCCAGATGAAGCACGCTACCATCCATACGGTTGGCGTCGACTTTGCAGTCGGTGACGGCAATGTACTGCGCTCCACAGGCTCTACCGTGGTCGACCCGGGCTTTATGGCTGTTTATGAAGAAGGCAGCGACGACAGAAAAAAATCGCCAACAGACGAAAACCGTCTGCCGCCACTGGAAGAGGGTGACCAGGTACAGCTCAACAAGATACGGCCGGAACAGCACTTTACCGAGCCGCCACCACGTTTCAGTGAAGCCAGCCTGGTCAAGACACTGGAAGAATACGGTATCGGCCGCCCCTCTACCTACGCGGCCATAATTTCCACCCTGCAGCACCGCGAGTATGTCACGCTGGAGAAAAAACGTTTCCAGCCGACCGACGTCGGACGTATCGTGAGCAACTTTCTGACCAACCATTTCACCCGCTACGTCGATTACGACTTCACTGCGCGGCTTGAAGATGAACTGGACGAAGTCTCACGCGGTGAAAAAGAATGGGTGCCGCTAATGAAGGAATTCTGGTATCCCTTCAAGAAGCTGGTAAAGGACAAGGAAGAAAGTGTTTCGCGTGCCGAAGTCACCACCGAGGCTATGGATGAGGATTGCCCGAAGTGCGGCAAACAACTCAACATACGCCTCGGACGGCGTGGCCGCTTCGTCGGTTGCTCTGGTTACCCTGAATGCGATTACACACGTAATCTCGATGAAGACCGCGAAAGCGCCGAACCGGAGATCGTGGAAGGCCGCAAGTGCCCGGAGTGCGACTCCCAGTTAATCATTCGCAGTGGCCGCTACGGGAAATTTATCGGTTGCTCTGGTTACCCTGACTGCAAATACATCGAACCGCTGGAGAAGCCCACAGACACCGGTGTCAAATGCCCGAAGTGCAACAAGGGCACCATGCTCAAGCGCAAATCACGGCGCGGAAAGATTTTCTACTCCTGTTCAACCTACCCGGACTGTGACTACGCGGTGTGGAATGAGCCGGTGGACGGACCCTGCCCGGACTGCAACTGGCCGATGCTGACCATTAAAACGACAAAAAAACGCGGTACCGAGCGCGTATGCCCACAGCAGGACTGCAAGTTTTCAGAACCCTTTGAGGTGGAAACCGACGAGGACAGCGAACCGGCTTGAGTGCTGTCCCTTCACACTGGCAACTGCATACCGCTGCACGCTGGATCAGGAAGGGAGGTATTGTCGCCTATCCAACCGAGGCGGTATTCGGTCTGGGTTGCGACCCTGCCAACCCGTTTGCCGTGGCGAAGCTCCTCGCACTGAAGAACCGACCCTGGCAGAAGGGCCTGATTCTGGTTGCAACGAATTTACAACAGCTCGAACCCTGGTTACAGACACTCAGTGACAACTGTTTGCAGCAACTGGACAAAAGCTGGCCGGGACCAACCACCTGGCTGCTGCCAGCATCGAACAGCTGCCCGGACTGGCTTACGGGTACGCACGCCACGCTGGCAGCACGGATCAGCGCGCATCCACTGGTACGCAGCCTGTGCGATATGCTCAACGGACCCGTCGTCTCCACCAGCGCAAACAGCAGTGGCCAGCGACCGGCCCGTTCGGTACTGGATATAAGGTTACGCTTCGGAACACGAATCGACTTTGTATTACCCGGAGCGCTTGGCGACCAGCAGCAACCCACTCGAATTCGTGATCTGGCTTCAGGAAAATTGATTCGTGAGTAGCCAAGCCCGCAGCACCAGAAAAACATGCGCTTCAGGCGAGCTGACGGGCCATGACTCGAAGAAACAAGATGAACAGCAAAAACATGAATACACCTGATATTAGTGCCGTTTCCAGCTACCTCCTCGATCTTCAGGAGCGCATCTGCAAGTCAATTGAACAACTGGAGGAGGGTGGACATGCTTTCCGTGAAGACCAGTGGCAGCGCGAGGAGGGTGGTGGTGGACGATCCCGCGTCCTGGAAGAGGGCGCCGTGTTCGAAAAAGCCGGCATTAATTTTTCCCACGTGCACGGCGGTCAACTTCCCGTTTCCGCCACTGCGCAGCGACCGGAACTCGCCGGCCGCAGTTTCGAGGCGCTCGGCGTTTCCCTGGTCATCCATCCACGTAACCCCTACGCACCTACGTCACACGCAAATGTACGCTTTTTTATCGCGCAACAGGAAAATGCAGAACCTGTATGGTGGTTCGGCGGTGGCTTTGACCTGACGCCTTATTATGGATTTGAAGAGGATGCGGTCCACTGGCATCAGACCGCCAAACGGGCTTGCGACCCCTTTGGCGCAACCACCTATCCCCGTTACAAGAAGTGGTGTGATGACTATTTCTACCTTAAACATCGCGCTGAACCACGCGGCATAGGCGGACTGTTCTTCGATGACCTGAATGAGCCGGATTTTGATAACAGTTTTGCGTTCATGCGCAGCATTGGCGACCACTATATACCTGCCTACACGCCCATCGTGGAAAAACGCAAGGGCTATCCATATAGCGAAAGGGAGCGCGACTTTCAGATGTACCGGCGCGGGCGCTACGTTGAATTCAACCTTGTCTATGACCGTGGCACATTGTTTGGACTGCAAAGCGGTGGCCGTACTGAATCCATCCTCATGTCCCTGCCACCGGTCGTCAAGTGGCGCTACGACTGGCAACCGGAGCCGGACAGCCCGGAAGCTGAACTTTACGACAAATTCCTGAAACCCACCGACTGGATATAATACCGCTGTCATTTTCAGGTATTTTCCTGCCGTCCCAGCCTCAGGCTCTGCCAGGTGAAAAAACCCGGCTACTGATATAATGCGCGAAGATTGATTGAAGAAACTGCTCGCGAAGACGGATCTATGAACATGAAGAAATGGGAATGCGTGATTTGCGGCTTCATCTATGACGAAGCCATGGGGTTGCCGGAAGAAGGTATCGCACCCGGAACGGCGTGGAGCGATATCCCGGATGACTGGGAGTGCCCGGACTGCGGCGTCTCCAAATCGGATTTTGAAATGATCGAAACAGATGCATAAATAACGGTACACCCACCTGGAATACGGCCTGGAGTCTGGCGCCGGATACGATCTTGATAAAATACAGGGTATTTTAATTGCGGCAAAAAAAACCCCACCGAATGGGTGGGGTAAAAACGCTTTTCAGCGTCGGAGGAGTCAGTCACACAACACCAAAGCTCTTGCAAGCTTCCTTGGGAATACGCCTTGTAAGTAAGACGCAGTCCAAAGGAATTCCATCCCTGGATCGGGAATGCCGACCTTATCCCTTGTAGCGGCCGGCGCGGTGTAATCTTTAGCCATCCACTGGCTGCCGCTTCCCTTTCCTTGTCCCTATACGATGCAATCGTAGTGCCAACCCCAGATATTTTCATATATACATATATATTACAATAAGTTACAGGAATACAACAAGGAGATGATACGCCAAACCGCTAGCGTATTGACTGAGATTCGCCAACAGATGTCGAAATATTGTCGGATATTGACGGGATGCCGTCACAACCAGGTTCTGGCGCCAGCCGCCGTCAGAACAGCGAGGTTACCCGGTTGATTTTTCTCAGCAACCCGTCCGGTCAGTGTCAGTCCAGTGTATCCATGTGTCTGGATTTCTGTGGCAGTGTATGGCTTGCACGAACGTTCAGACGCTGGATCACCCTGGCTTCCGTCAGCAACTGTCCGTAGCACAGTTTCAGCCGCGCCTGCTCACGTTGCTCCCCATGCAGGAGGGCGAGCAGATTCCGGTAAACCGCTTCGATATCGTAATCACACCAGTAGCGCACAACAAGCTCGGCCAGACGCACGGGAAAACTGCCACGCCCACCGATAACGGAAACCTGCAGCTGATGCAGAATCCCGGGCAAGCAGGCTTGCGCCCGCTGCGGTGAGACGGGTTCGGCAACCCAGCTGGCGAGCGAAACCGTCTGACCGGAAAGCAGTTGCTGCAGCGTATCAACCTTGTTCATGGTGCCTTTTCTGTGCGTCAACCATGACTCAATGTACACTGTGCGTTCAGGATTCCCAACAGCAACAGGAGTACGACCTTGTCCGCTCTCGAAACCGGCCGCGGCCAGTATCCAAAGGTGCGTATGCGACGCATGCGCCGAGACAATTTTTCCCGCCGCCTGATGCGTGAATCCGGGCTGAGCACGGATGACCTCATCTACCCGGTATTTGTTCTGGAAGGAGACAATCGCAGCGAGGCTGTAGACTCCATGCCTGGCGTTGAGCGCCTCAGTATCGACCTCCTTGTCAGGGAAGCGAAAGCACTGGTGGAGCTGGGTGTTCCCGCCATAGCCCTGTTTCCGGTTACACCCGTGAAGCAGAAAAGTGACGATGCGCGGGAAGCCTACAATCCTGACGGACTTGCCCAGCGCGCAGTGCGTGCGCTCAAGCAGGCCTTTCCGCAACTGGGTGTGATCACCGATGTGGCCCTGGATCCGTTCACCAGTCATGGCCAGGACGGTCTGATCGATAACAGCGGCTATGTGCTCAACGACACAACGGTTGAGGTACTGGTCAAGCAGGCGCTGTCGCATGCCGACGCCGGCGCTGATGTGGTCGCCCCTTCGGATATGATGGACGGCAGGATCGGCGCCATTCGTTCCGCACTGGAGCAACACGGACACTCCAATACGCGTATCCTCGCCTACGCGGCCAAATACGCCTCCAGCTTCTACGGACCGTTCCGCGACGCGGTGGGGTCAGCCGTCAACCTTGGCGGCGGTAACAAATACAGCTACCAGATGGATCCCGCCAACAGCGATGAAGCCCTGTGGGAAGTAAGCCTCGACCTGGAAGAGGGCGCTGACATGGTAATGGTCAAACCCGGGATGCCCTACCTGGATATCGTGCGGCGCGTCAAGGACCAGTTCGGTGCACCCACTTTTGTATACCAGGTGAGCGGTGAATACGCCATGCTCATGGCAGCAGCGCAAAAGGGCTGGCTGGATGAAAAGGCGGTTGTCATGGAGTCGCTGCTGTCTTTCAAGCGTGCGGGCGCCGACGGCATCCTGACGTACTTTGCCAAACGCGCAGCCGGCTGGTTACGCGACGGATGACGGCAGCGAACAGGGCAGACCGCTATGCCGTAATGGGCAACCCCATAGAGCACAGCAAGTCACCACTCATTCACCGGCTGTTTGCCGAGCAGACCGGTCAGGACCTGGTGTATGAGGCAATACTGGTCCACCCCGGGGGCTTTGCCGAAGCCGTGGCCGACTTCACGGGTGCGGCTGGCAAGGGCCTGAATGTCACGGTGCCGTTCAAACAGCAGGCCTGGCAAATCGCGGACGAACTGAGCAAACGCGCACAACGCGCGGGCGCAGTAAACACACTTACAATGGGTGCCGGTGACAAACTATCAGGCGACAATACCGATGGTGTCGGCCTGTTGCGTGACCTGACCCGCAACCTCGGCATAGCACTGTCGGGCAAAAAACTTCTGCTATTGGGTGCCGGCGGTGCTGCGCGTGGAATTCTGGCGCCGCTGCTGGAACAGAATCCGTCCCGCCTGCTGATTGCCAATCGTACTGCCGAACGCGCTCGAAAACTCGCAGCGGAATTTTCTGATCTGGGTGAGCTGCATGGCTGTGGCTTTGTCGACCTGAAAGGAAGCCACTTCGATGTCATCATCAATGCAACTGCCGCCGGTCTGCAGGGGCATGTTCCCGAGCTGCCCGATGGGATCATCAACTCGCGCAGCTACTGTTATGATCTGATGTACGCGTCAGAGCCTACCGCTTTTGTGCGTTACGCACGGCAATGCGGTGTACAGGCAGCGTTTGATGGTCTGGGAATGCTGGTTGAACAGGCTGCAGAGTCCTTCCGCATCTGGCGCGGCATAGCACCGGACACCGCAGCGGTCATTACAGCACTGCGCGCGCAGTGAACCTCATTCAGCGCATTGTAACAAGCTCTTCAGAACTGGTCGGATGAATTGCCACCGTATCATCCAGATCTTTCTTGCTGGCGCCCATACGGATCGCGACAGCAAACCCCTGTAGCATTTCATCGGCACCGGGCCCAATGACATGACAACCAACCACTTTTTCCCGGGCGCCAACGGTAACCAGCTTCATTGCGGTCTTCTGTTTGCGTTCCGTCAACGCATTATACATGGCGGTAAAGCGTGTCTGGTAGACCTTGACTGAATCACCGTGCAGATCGCGCGCCACGCTTTCCGTCAATCCCACCGTACCGATGGGCGGGTGACTGAATACTACGGTCGGTATATTCTCATAAGGCAAATGGCGATCCTCCATGCCGCCGAACAGGCGGTCAGCGAGACGACGCCCGGCCGCTATAGCTACCGGCGTCAACTGTGCACGCCCGCTGACATCGCCGATTGCGTAAATATTTTCGATATTGGTTTGCTGGTATTTATCCGTCGGAACATATCCCTGCTCATCGCTTGTAACACCTGCTGCCTGCAGGTTCAGCTCCTGCGTCAGCGGATAACGACCAATAGCCCAGATCAATTCATCGAAACCTTCCAGCCGCTGACCGTTTTCGCACTCTATACACAGTGAACCATCAGCTTCGCGCATGACCTGTTTTACCCGGGTTCGCGCCAGGATATCGATTCCGTCGCCAAACATTTCTTCGGTCAGATTTTCGCGCAACATGGCATCGAAACTGCGCAACAGATGCTCGCGACGCAACAACATGGTGACATCAGAACCCAGCGCATTCAGCATTCCGGCAAGTTCTACCGCAATATAACCGGAGCCCACCACGGCGACCCGGCGCGGTAGCTGTTCAAGGTCAAAAAAACCATCCGAGGTGATCCCGAGTTCTGCACCGCTGGTATCGGGCACCATGGGCGCGCCACCTGGCGAAATCACGATATGGTCTGCACTGTATTGCTGCCCCTCAACCTCGATGGTTTGAGCACCCGCGAAACGGGCAGTGCCGACAATTTCATCGATATCCGAATCCGACAGATAGGTGTGGTACCAGTCATTGATGCCCTTTACATAGGCATCGCGCGATGACTTGAGCGCGCTCCAGTCAAAGTGCCTTTCGCCAATCCGGAATCCGTAATGTGCAGCATCGTTCAGCGTATGCGCCATACTGGCGCCGAACCACATGACTTTCTTGGGGACGCAACCCACGTTCACGCAAGTACCGCCCAGCCGGCCCCTTTCCACAACGGCACATTTGGCACCGTAACGGGCAGCGCGCTCCGTCACTGATAGTCCGCCACTTCCACCGCCTATCGCAATCAGGTCGTAGTGCTTTGTCATTGGTTAATGCGCTCCATAAGTCCTGTGTGAGCTAATGTTACTGAAAAGCAGTCAATAAGTGCTACATCTCCGGACCCTGATATATATACGAAAGTTCAGGTTAACCGATATGTTTTTCAGCCGTTAACCTCTCTAAGGTTGAATCCATGAAAATCAACGTGTTAGCGCTGGTTGTTTGCATTCTCGCGGGAACAGGCCCGGGTTTTGCCGCCGATGCCAGCCTTGAGACCTCGCCAGTCGTCAGTCCTGTGTATCGATAGCAGCGGCATAAACCCGGAGCTGCTGGCTTTTGAAATCACAGAGTCCGGCGCGGCCATTAATTTCAGCAAGACACTAAAATTCGTATCCACGTTAAAAGGTATGGGCTGCCTCTTTATACTCGACGATTTCGGAACCGGCCTGTCATCCTTTACTTATCTGCAAAACCAGGATGTTGACTATCTCAAGATTGACGGTCATTTCGTGAAGCAGATACTGCGCTTTGAAGTCGACCAGCGCGTGCTGGATGCCATTGTGCAGATAGGTCGCTCATTGCATATCACAACTATTGCCGAGTGCGTTGAGAGCGAGCTGGTTTTCCGGAAACTGGAGACGCCTGGCGTTGAGCTGGCACAGGGATATTATCTTCAGGAACCTGTCCGCCTGAAAGAATACCAGCAAATTTTTCACGACACCCCGGCAATCTCTTCCGAATAAACGGTACAATCGGACTCATCATCCCAACTGGCACCCGGCGCTATGCACTATCAGGATCTGCGTGACTTCATCGCACAGCTGGAACACAACGGTGAGCTGGTACGCATCAAACATCCCGTCGATCCAGCACTGGAAATGACGGAAATCTGTGACCGCACCCTGCGGGCGGGCGGGCCCGCGCTGCTGTTTGAAAATCCGAAAGGTTTTGATATGCCGGTACTGGGCAACCTTTTTGGAACAACAGAGCGGGTCGCAGCGGGTATGGGGGTTGACTCTGTCCAGGCACTGCGTGAAGTCGGCAAACTGCTGGCGTTCCTTAAGGAACCCGATCCCCCCAAGGGGATGAAGGATGCATGGCAGAAACTGCCAATATACCGGAAGGTACTGGACATGGCGCCAAAAGTGCGCAAGCAGGCCGTCTGCCAGCAACATGTCCTGCACGGGGACGATGTCGATCTGGGCAAGCTGCCCATCCAGACCTGCTGGCCGGATGATGCTGCACCACTGATCACCTGGGCTTTGGTGGTAACCAGGGGTCCGGACAAGGAACGCCAGAACCTGGGTATCTACCGGCAACAGGTGCTGGCACACAACAAGGTAATCATGCGCTGGCTGGCACACCGCGGCGGCGCACTGGATTACGCCGACTGGCAGAAACAACACCCCGGCGAACCTTTCCCTGTAGCCGTGGCGCTGGGTGCCGATCCAGCCACAATCCTGGCTGCTGTGACACCGATACCAGACAGCCTGTCTGAATATGCCTTTGCCGGATTGTTACGTGGCTCGAAAACCGAACTGGTTAAATGCAAGACCATCGATCTGCAGGTCCCTGCCAGCGCCGAGATTGTCCTGGAAGGTCATATCCACCCAGGCGAAGCAGCACTGGAAGGACCGTTTGGTGACCACACGGGTTATTACAATGAGCAGGAGCGTTTCCCGGTATTCACTATCGACTGCATCACGCACCGCGATAATCCCATCTACCACAGTACCTACACTGGCCGTCCTCCCGATGAGCCGGCGATTCTGGGTCTGGCTTTAAATGAGGTCTTTGTACCTCTCCTGCAAAAGCAGTTTCCGGAAATCACTGACTTCTACCTGCCGCCGGAGGGCTGCTCCTACCGTATGGCCTGCGTAAGTATGAAAAAGCAGTATCCCGGGCACGCCAAACGCGTGATGTTCGGTGTATGGAGTTTTCTGCGCCAGTTCATGTATACCAAGTTTGTCATAGTTACTGACGATGATATCAACGTGCGCGACTGGAAGGACGTGGTATGGGCGATGACTACGCGCATGGACCCTGCCCGCGACATCACACTGGTGGAAAATACGCCGATCGATTATCTCGACTTCGCGTCACCAGTGTCAGGTCTGGGCAGCAAAATCGGGCTGGATGCCACCAGTAAGTGGGAGGGTGAAACCACGCGTGAATGGGGCCGTCCGATCAAAATGGACGCGGCTACCAGAGCACGGGTAGATGCAATGTGGCATCAGCTCGGGATCAGGCTGGATCCGGCAAAATCCCCCTGAAGTGGTGATAATTGTTGCAAGCGCCGGTCGCTGAATCAGCCGGCCTCACACAACAGGCTGTCATCTGCTTCTGCGGTCGCCGCCAAATGCTCCAGACAACGCAGCACTTCCATACTCGCCTGCTCCATACCCTCAGGTTCGTGCAACGCGGCATCGATATTGCCATCCAGGTGTTGTGCCAGTACTTCAAGGGCATGACGATGAACAGCACGGTGTAGTGTTTCCAGCTCACGATAACCTGCGAGCTGACTGAAGCAACCATGCCCCTCGCCTTCGTAATACCATTTACCCAGACGACAGCGGGTGTGATCAGCAAAATCATCGACTCC
>VAPD01014072.1_pt1 | contig 22472 bp, 18 predicted proteins | sample 3393901 | NCBI WGS metagenome assembly VAPD01 (sample SAMN08290435, study PRJNA428436) | hydrothermal vent metagenome | isolation source: Deep-sea hydrothermal vent chimney | place: Atlantic Ocean: South-mid Altantic Ridge | depth 3034 m m | reverse complement strand
TCAGCTGCGTTTTCTGTTGGCGTATTAGCAGGCCCTCATACTTATAACTTTGACCATATTTATCCTGAGCTGATTAGTGCTCAAGGAGCTAAAACCGTTACCGATGAAAATCACCTTGCTGATACGCTTATCGCTTTGAGTACTGATGTACAAGAGACGATTAAGCTTGGTCAACAAGCTGCGAAGTGCGTCGCTAATAACCAAGGTGCTATTAGCAAAACTGTCAATTTAATTGAGCTTTACTTAGAAAGTTAGAATAGATAAATAGAGAAATAACGTGAGTTCAAAGTACACTATGAATCGCCCAGAAAAACAAATGCGCGAATGGGTATCCAGCGTAATTGTAAAATACAATTTTTGCCCCTTTGCCCGTAAAGAAGTTGAAAGCAATTGCATTCATTATCAAATCAGTCAGTCAGTAACGATTGATGATGCGGTAATGGATATGCTTCACGAGTGTAACGAGCTAGACCAGCAAGCACAGCGCGAAACAACCCTTTTGATGTTTGAGCAAGGCTTTAAGGATTTTGAAGAGTTCTTAGATTTAGTCGATTTAGCCAATGCACTTTTAGCTGCGCAAGGGTATGAAGGTAAATATCAAATAGCCAACTTTCATCCTGACTATGTATTTGCTGACAGTGATGACCGTGATGCTGCTAATTACACCAATCGTGCACCTTACCCAACGCTGCATTTAATTCGTGAAGCCAGCATGAGCGAAGCGCTAGAAAACTACGATGAACCTGAGTCTATCCCAGAGCATAATATTAAACTTGCAAGACGCAAAGGCATCGACTTTTGGCAACAGTTACTACAAAACTGCATTAATAAAAAATAAAGCCAGCATTGCTGGCTTTTTAGTTAGTTCAAAGACTATTTTTTAACCCACTCACCATTAACTTCAATATAATGGCCAGACTTTGTTTTCTCGATGGTTTTTGCTGCTGCAAGGGCTTCCACTTGCGACAAAGACAAATTATTCTTTTTTGCAAGCTTTAAATACTGTTCTTTACGCTTGGCATTTATATCGTTAATAAGTGCTTTCGCTTCACTATTATTTACCACTAAGCCTAAATAACCCGAGCTATCTTCACCTACTAATCCTTGGTTTTTTGCATCATCTAGGCTAATTGCCCAAGCAGAAAATGATAAACAAACAGCACTAATTAAAGTGATCACATTCAATTTTTTAAGTTGTAATTTACGCATGTTTGCTCCTTAGAATAATTCACTATCATCACTGAACAGGGTATCTAGTTCTTTATCCACTTTAACGCGGATCTCATGGTCAACTTTTACGTTTAAGTTGATTGTAATTGGTTCTTTCGCTGCCACCTCAACACGGTGAGTACAGGCACTTAAAAGCCCTAAAGCTGTTAGCATTACTAACCATTTAGCCATTATCGCTTCCTTTTTTTGCATACTCTTTTTCAACTCTTTGAGTAATTTCGTCACTTAAGCGCAACGCCCTTAATAAGGTGAACACGTTCTCTTCATGGTTATAATTAAAATTAACCGCTTGTTGCTGTTGTTCATTATAGCCTTGTAAGTTTACACCTAAGTGCAACCAACCATCAGGCTTTAAATCTACGCTACTTTTTAGCTGTTTAATAGCTAAGTTTTCTAACAAACTCAGTGTCGTACTCAACTCTTGTTGCTGCGCTTTTACCGCTTCGAAGCCAGCGTTATTAGTGATCAGCAGTTTACCTTCTCCTTGGTTCACTAACTGCCCTTGCTTTACTGCAATACCTTGCTTATTTATCGTAATAGGCAGTGTCCCTGCCAGTCGTCCTGATAAACTAATACCTGACTCTGCATCTAGGGTGACGAGCTTACTAGCATCTATATTCTCAAACTTAGCCGTGACAGTTTGACTATCAAGCAATGGACAAAATTGATTGACAACAAACGCTCCGCCTAACACCTGCCCAGTCACCTTTGATACACAAGGCTTATTATTATCAAGATTTAATCGGCCTTGTACTTTTTTTACAACGGCACCCGCTCGCAGTTCATTGAGTGTAAATTTAGTTGGCACAATATTAAGCTGCCCTGAATTAAACGCACCTTCAATATCTACATTAAAGTCATTAGCAAGGTAATCATTATATAGCGCTGCTAATTTTGCGATCCGAATATCACCCTTTGCCTGCTGTAAATTTACATCGCCTTTTATAATCCCTGAAACAACACCATCAGTAATTGTCACGAGCGGTTCGAATTGGGAAATGATAGGGTTGAACTTTGATATAGCTTGTTCTGGTATCACTAACTCAAATGGATGCGCAACCTTGGACATATGATGGCTGACAAGCGCCTCCAAGCCATCTGCAAACACATGATGCGTTGCTTGTAAGGCTCTGCTTTGCAAAGCGTTAGTTACTATTGAGAGCTTATTTAAGGTAATTTTTGGAGTTATTAATTTAGCTGCTGTGGTTTTTGCATCAATATCGGCAAATAATTCACCCACACTTAAGTCACTATTTACACTGAGCTCATTATTGATTTTCAAAACTTGAATCTCATTGTAATTTATAGACTTAGCTTGACTACTTACTTTAGCACTTAAGTGTTGCTCATCACTTAGTTGAGTATCAATATGGCTAGTAAACTCAGTTATTTTTAGGTCTGCTAAAAGCACATTTTTAGCACTTACATCTGCGGTGAGTTTTTCAACTGTAGGCTTAGAGAGCAATTCATTAACACTCAACTTGCCACTAACCTGAATACCATCAGCCTTAAAATCTAAAAATGCAGGGTGTGAATCCAATGACAGCTGAAAATCTGCAGTAACGTTTTTTTCATTCAAATGCGCATTGAGCTTAAATTCATCAATATCTCTACTAATAAAATCAATGCCAACTTGGCTATTAAGTGATGCGAGCGGATCCAGCAAAGAAAGTGTTGTATTACTCACTGTAACCTCACTTTGCCCTTCAGTTGTTAGCAGTTTTACGATTGGGACTGATAGCCGCTCACCTTCAACAGTTACAGGCTGTTCAATTTGTAACTGCCAATTAAGCGGGAACTGCGCTTCAATAAATGATTGATGTTGTTGGTCTGCGATGGTGTTTAAGCAGTCTCGGTTTGCACTAAGTTGATTTTGTAAAGCGGATAAATCCGCGTATAGATGCTGTTGATTTAATTGGTACTTAGCACTTGCTTGTCCTTGAGTAGTAAAACTTAACTCACATTGCTCGAAAGCGTGCTGATAATTTGCATTAATTACGCTTTCAATCGCAATCGTAATACCATCAAACCTAAGCTGTGACTCGCTGATAAAATGGCTATCTTTTGGTAACTCAATGAATCGCTCAGCTATTTTATCATAAAGGGCAATATTGGCTTTGACTTCATAATTAGATATTGCAACGTCTGCGTTAAGGTCACGTGAAACCGTAAAATGATTTAGGCGTTTTTCATGTATTGCCAGCCTAATGGGGTTATCGGTAAACGGTGAGACGACATCAAGCTGCTCAATGCTTATTAGCGGTCTTTGTTCAGGCAATGTTAGAGCAAGCTTTTTAAATTCGGTTTGCGTTGAATTTGATGCTTGTTTGTCTGCCAAGTTACTGACAGTCAAATTAGCTCGGGAAATTGTCACCTGCTGCTTATTAGCAATAATACCTGCTAACTCAATTTGCTGCCCTTGGTAGGTTAAGCATAATTTCTCGATATTCAAATCAAGCTGGCTGGTCAATGACCAATCAATGCAGTGAAGCTCAACGCCACTTTTACCAAGCATAGGTGTTAAGTACCACGATGTCAGTGGTAACCTGAACAGATACGCCAACAGCACCACGCTTAGCATGACTCCTAGCAGACCAACACACGCTCGCTTAAAACTCAAAAAACTCTCCTTGCCTTTGAACTTACACTTACTAGCACTATTATAAACAAAAAGGCTGCACTTAATAGTGCAGCCTTTTAGTTTAAACGGTTTGTATGAACCTAGCTTGTATAGCTACGTTCTAGCCAACGTTTTTACGAGCGTTGCGGAACATACGCATCCATGGGCTATCCTCTGTCCACTCATCTGGGTGCCATGAGTTAGCAACCGTACGGAATACACGCTCTGGGTGCGGCATCATCACCGTTGCACGACCGTCAGTAGAAGTAATACCTGTGATACCCTCTGGTGAGCCATTCGGGTTAGCAGGGTATTGCGTTGTTGGGTTACCGTAGTTATCAACAAACTTCACTGCCACAGTACCTGACTCAAGCGCAGCTTTAACCGCATCACCGTTTGCGAACTCGGCATGGCCTTCACCATGAGAAACAGCGATAGGCATACGTGAACCTGCCATACCATTAAAGAATACCGATGGGTTTTCTTGTACTTCTACAAGGCTAAAGCGAGCTTCAAAACGCTCTGACTTATTCGTTACGAAACGTGGCCAGTGCTCAGTGCCTGGGATCAATTCTTTCAATGTTGAAAGCATTTGACAGCCATTACACACACCTAAGCTGAATGTATCTTCGCGATGGAAGAAGCTTTGGAACTGCTCACGTGCCATCTCATTAAATAAGATTGACTTAGCCCAGCCTTCACCTGCACCTAGTACGTCACCGTAAGAGAAGCCACCACATGCCACTAAGCCTTTAAATTGCTCAAGTGTTAAACGACCTTCAAGGATGTCGCTCATGTGCACGTCAACCGCTGCAAAGCCTGCACGGTTAAATGCCGCCGCCATTTCTAAGTGAGAGTTAACACCTTGCTCACGTAGAATCGCCATTTTCGGCTTCGCACCTGTTGCAATGTAAGGCGCTGCAACATCTTCGTTTAAGTCAAAGTTTAATTTTACATTAAGACCAGGGTCTTTTGCGTCAAACTTAGCGTCAAACTCTTGCTTAGCACACTCAGGGTTATCACGACGTGCTTGCATTTGATAAGTTGTTTCAGCCCAAATAGTACGAAGCTCAGTACGCGTGTGGTTAAGAACCACATCATCACCACGAGTGAATAACACGCGGTCATCGGCGTTCAATGTACCAATTTCATGGCTGATAGCAGCTAAGCCGTGATCTGCAAGAACAGCTTTCACTGCGTCTAAATCAGCGTTTGCCACTTGGATCACCGCACCTAGCTCTTCATTATAAAGCGCTTCGATGTCTGAACCTGTTAGGCCAGCAAGGTCAACTGTTACACCTGTGTGGCCAGCAAATGCCATTTCAGCAACCGTAGTGAATAAACCACCATCAGAACGGTCATGGTAAGCAAGTAACTTGTTATCAGCAACAAGCGCTTGCATTGCTTCATAGAAGCCTTTTAATAGTGCTGGGTTATCAACATCAGGTGTTACATCACCTAGTTGCTTATAAACCTGTGCAAGGCTTGATGCGCCCATACGGTTTTGACCCGCACCTAAATCAACTAATAATAGTGATGACTCACCTTTATCAGTACGTAGCTGTGGCGTTACTGTTTTACGCACATCTTCAACACGACCAAAGGCAGTAATGATCAGTGATAATGGTGCAGTAACTGATTTTTGCTCACCGCTTTCATCCCATTGAGTTTTCATAGACATTGAGTCTTTACCCACAGGGATAGTTAAACCAAGTGCCGGACAAAGCTCTTCACCCACCGCTTTAACAGCCTCAAAAAGACCTGCATCTTCGCCTGGGTGACCTGCTGCAGCCATCCAGTTTGCAGATAGCTTAATATTTTCAAGGCCACCGATGTTAGCACACGCGATGTTCGTTAGTGACTCAGCCACAGCTAAACGAGCAGAAGCACCATAGTTTAAAAGTGCAGCTGGTGTACGTTCACCTAGTGACATTGCTTCACCGTGGTAAGTATCAAACGCAGCGGCTGTTACCGCACAGTTTGCTACTGGCACCTGCCAAGGACCGACCATTTGGTCACGCGCAACTAAACCCGTTACCGTACGGTCACCAATGGTGATTAAGAATGTTTTTTCAGCAATCGTTGGTAAGCGTAATAAACGCTGTGCAGCATCTGCCACATCAATGTTAGCAACGTCTAATGGCTGTGATTGCGCTTTTTTCGATTCCACTTCACGATGCATTTTTGGTGCTTTACCAAGTAAAACATCAAGCGGAAGATCAACAGGGTTGTTACCGAAGTGGCTATCTTCAACCGTTAAGTGACGCTCTTCTGTCGCTTCACCAATAACCGCATATTGTGCACGTTCACGTTTACAGATTGCTTCAAAGCGCGCGAAGTCTTCAGCAGCAACCGCTAATACGTAACGCTCTTGTGATTCGTTACACCAAATTTCGTGTGGTGCCATACCCGGCTCATCATTTGGAATGTCACGAAGTTGGAATTTACCACCACGACCACCGTCGTCTACAAGCTCAGGGAATGCATTTGAAAGACCACCTGCACCCACATCGTGGATGAAAGCGATTGGGTTTGCATCACCTAACTGCCAACATTTATCGATAACTTCCTGACAACGACGTTCCATTTCTGGGTTTTCACGCTGTACCGATGCAAAGTCTAAATCTTCGTTTGATTGACCTGAAGTCATACTAGACGCAGCACCACCACCAAGACCGATGTTCATCGCCGGACCACCTAGTGCGATAAGTTTTGCACCTACAGGGATTTCACCTTTTTGAACATGCTCAGAACGAATGTTACCTAAACCACCTGCAAGCATGATTGGCTTGTGGTAACCACGTACCTCGATACCGTTATGGCTTGATACTTTCTCTTCGTATGTACGGAAGTAACCAAGTAAGTTAGGACGACCAAATTCGTTATTGAATGCCGCGCCACCTAATGGACCTTCAGTCATGATATCCAGTGCATTAACGATACGACCAGGTTTACCGAAGTCTGTTTCCCATGGCTGCTCGTAACCTGGAATACGTAGGTTAGATACAGTGAAGCCAACTAAACCCGCTTTAGGCTTAGAACCACGGCCTGTAGCACCTTCATCACGAATCTCACCACCCGAACCTGTCGATGCACCTGAGAATGGCGCAATTGCTGTTGGGTGGTTGTGCGTTTCAACTTTCATCAAGATTTCGATGTTTTCTTGATGGTATGCATACTCGCCTTCATTGTTTGGGAAGAAACGACCCGCTACTGAACCCTTCATTACCGCTGCATTATCTTTATAGGCAGATAACACGTTTTCAGGATTTTGCTCGTAGGTGTTTTTGATCATTTTGAACAATGATTTTGGCTGTTCGATGCCATCAATTGTCCAATCAGCGTTAAAGATTTTGTGACGACAATGCTCAGAGTTTGCTTGTGCAAACATGAATAATTCGATGTCGTTCGGGTTACGCCCTAACTTTTGGAAGTTTTCTACCAAGTAATCAATTTCGTCATCTGCAAGCGCAAAACCTTGCTCAACGTTTGCTTTAGCAAGCGCTTCACGGCCACCACCTAAAATGTCAACTGATGACATTGGACGCGGCTCATCATGGCGGAATAATTTAGCTGCATCAGCCATATCCGCGTGCGTAGCTTCAGTCATACGGTCATGTAATAACGCTGCAACTTCAGCTGTTTGCTCAGCTGACAGCTGACCTTCAACGTAGTATGCAATACCACGCTCAACACGGTGAACTTGGCTTAAACCACAGTTATGTGCGATGTCAGTTGCTTTTGATGCCCAAGGCGAGATAGTACCTGGACGCGGCGTTACAAGAATTAACGTGCCAGCAGGAGTATGCTCGGCAATTGTTGGACCATAAGTAAGCAGTTTTTCCAGCTTTGTTTGCTCATCAGCTGAAAGTTCAGCAGTGAGATCTGCAAAATGCATGAACTCAGCATAAACGTCAGTGACTGGAAGTTGTGCCTGTTGGCAACGCGCTAAAATTTTCTGAACTCTAAAATCGGAAAGTGCTGGTGCACCACGAAGGATCAACATAGGTATTTTCATCCGGGGTTAGGGATTGAACGATATTTTAGGCGCGTATTATAGTGCAAATAACGCCTAGATTTAACTCAAAATTGCGCTTTTATTTAAATAATCTTCATAACCGCTTTTATGTTTGCAACAATCAAGTACCTTAATACGCGTTATTTTTTCGCAGGTTCTTGTTCTGTATGACTTATCTATTTGCAACCTTGATGCCTTTATTAATTTAAAATAGATATATAAAACTATTCGCCAAGTGACGCAGCTTTGAAGTTTTGCTATAACGGTAAGGTAATGGTTTAAGGGGCATTTATAATCTATGCAAAAGTTACTCGCTATTTTTAGTTTAGTGCTCATGTTATGTGCATGCGATATGCAACAACCGCCTTCGCAACTAGCTCATATTAAAACGCAGAATAAAATCAGAGTTGGCACTTTAGCTGGCGCGAGTAACTACTATCAAGCACCACAAGGTGTGCAAGGCTTCGAGTATGAGCTTGCTCAAGAGTTTGCTGACTATGTTGGTGTTGAGCTTGAAATGGTGCCCTTTTTTAACTTATCAGATATGTTCTCCCGCCTAGAAAATGGCGACTTAGACGTAATAGCTTCAGGACTTACGTACAATACGATTCGCGCTAAGCATTATCGCTTCGGTCCAACTTATCGCACCATTAGTCAAAAACTAGTTTACAAACAAGGCCGTGTTCGCCCCCGCGAATTCGACGATTTGACTGGCAACTTAACCGTGCTTGCAAAAAGCAGTCACTCACTTGCTTTACAGCAATTAAAACAACTTCACCCGACTTTGAGCTGGAATGAAACAGAGGACATGGATGAAGAAGAGTTATTGCAAGCTGTGATTGATGGTGAGATTGACTACACCCTCGCTGACTCGCATACATTGTCATTGTTTCGCCGTTACCATCCTAATTTAAGCATTGGCTTTTCGGTCACCCGAAACGATCCAATTGCATGGGTTTTAAGAAAAGATGGTGATGACTCTTTATATGCTTTAATGGTGCCTTTTTTCGGCGATATAAAACAAACGAACCAGCTTTACGTGCTTGAAGAAAAGTACTTTGGCCATGTGCGCCAATTTAACTATGTAAATACCCTTGCCTATATCGAAGCGATTAAAGAAACATTACCTAAATATCAGCCTTGGTTTGAACAATACGCGGGTAATATTGACTGGCGCTTACTTGCTGCACTGAGCTATCAAGAATCAATGTGGAATCCCAAGGCTAAATCGCCTACTGGGGTTCGTGGTATCATGATGTTAACTCAAGCTACAGCCAAACAAGTTGGCGTAACCAACCGTTTAGCACCTGAGCAAAATATCAAAGGTGGCGCTGAATATTTAGCCCAACTAATCTCTTGGATCCCTGAGCGAATTCCACAACCTGACCGTACATGGTTTGCACTCGCTTCATATAATGTAGGTTGGGGGCATGTAAATGATGCGCGTATTATTACCGAGCAAGAAGGTGCCAGCCCTGATAAATGGGCTGATGTGAAAAAACGTTTACCGCTTTTAATTAAAAAACGCTATTACCGTAAAACTAAATATGGCTATGCACGAGGCGATGTTGCAGTGAAATATGTTGATAATATTCGTCGTTACTATGACGCTTTGGTTTGGCTTGATGAAAACGACGCTATTTCAAACCCGAGTGATGAAGAAGCTATAACGCAACAAGAAGCCCCTAACTTACCAGATAATAACAACAAACAGGGTAAACCTGACAATGAGCAACAAGCAGCTAATACTGAACAAAACAAGTTAAACAATAACTAACCGATACTGCAGAAATCAGTTTACTTGTCATCAAATGATCATTATCTTCTAGGACAATGTCATAATTCATGCCATGCTTTCTCTCACTTTAGGAGCTCACATGTTAAAAAGAAGACGTACCACACATAAATTTAAGCGTAATGTGATTTACTCTACAGCAACACGCCGTCGAATCATGCTACGTAATACACACAAAAAAGTTATTTGGCGCCGCCGTTTATTTGCAATGCAATTAATGGAAGCACAAGAAACCCCAGCAACGCCGGTTGTTTAACTAGGCGTTGCGAGCAGCAAGCTTTGCCGCTTTTTTCTCTTCTCTACGGCGTTTAAAAAACGCTGAAATTACCGCCCCACACTGTTCACCCATTACATCACTGGTTACTTCAACTTGATGATTTAGTCTTGGTTCTTGTAATAGGTTCATAATTGACCCTGCAGATCCTGTTTTTGCATCTTTAGCACCAAATACTAAACGTTTGATACGGCTATGCACCAATAATCCTGCACACATAGAGCAAGGTTCTAAGGTCACGTATAAAGTACAATCAACCAAACGATAGTTATTAAGTACTTTACCCCCTTCACGTATAGCTATCATTTCAGCATGGGCTGAAGGGTCATTATCAGTAATTGAGCGGTTATAACCAGAAGCTATGAGTTGATTATCCTTTACCAGAACTGCACCAACAGGAATTTCATCAATCGCTTCTGCTTTACTTGCAAAAGTGAGGGCTTTTTCCATCCAATACTCATCACTATATTGTTCGCTCATAAATCACACAAAACTTGTAAAACTGTGAGTAATTATACCTAGTTAGTCAATAAAAAGGGCAATAAATACTGCTACACTAAAAAATTAACGCAAATTTTAGTGGCTTTTCCATGGCTCAATGGACCTATATTGCGCTATAATCTCGCGCTTTTTTTATTTCGCTAATAGCAATTCAACTAGGTAAATTTGTTGATTTACAATTTGCAATTGATATCAATACACGGGTAGCAAATGAAATTTCCTGGACGCCGCAGGCATAAACATTATTTTCCAGTGGAAGCTAAAGATCCACTTACTAATCAACTCAACTCAACGGAACGACTACAACGTAGTTACATAACCGGTATCGACCAAATTGTGGTCGACATTGAAGCTAAAGTTGATCAAGCTTTCCTTGATGAATTTCAATTGCGCCGCGGTATGTCGCAAGTCATTGATAACGATATAACCAATGCCTTATACGACCGTTTAAAGCTCAATAACATGGTCGATTATGAGTTTGCTGGTGGCACTATTGGCAACACAATGCACAATTATTCGACGCTTGCTGATGACCGCTCAGTATTGCTGGGTGTTATGAGTGAGAATATCAAAATTGGTAGTTATGCATACCGCTTTTTATGTAATACCTCTAGCCGCGTAGATCTTGATTATTTACAACCTGTTGATGGGCCTATTGGGCGCTGCTTTACCTTGATTGACGAAACGGGTGAGCGTACTTTTGCCATCAGTGCAGGTCTTATGAACCACCTTCGCCCTGAATCAATTGATAAAGAACTCATAGAGAACTCATCAGCATTGGTGATCAGCGCCTACTTAATGCGTACACAAGGCGATGAAACCATGACTGACGCAACAATGCAGGCTGTGAAGTATGCCAATGATGCAGGTGTCCCCGTGGTATTAACACTCGGCACTAAGTTCTTAATTGAACAAGACCCTACTTGGTGGGCTGAATTTGTTAAGGAACATGTTGATATTCTTGCGATGAACGAGGAAGAAGGTCTAGCCATTACAGGTTTTGAAGATCCGCTTCTTGCAGCAGATAAAGCCCTTGATTGGACTGACTTAGTGATATGCACAGCCGGCGAAAAAGGTTTATTTATGGCCGGTTATGTCGATGATTCATTCAAGCGTGAAACAGAATACCCACTTCTACCAGGTGCAATCGCAGATTTTAATCGTTACGAGTTTTCGCGCGCAATGCGTAAAGAGGACTGCCAAAACCCTATTCGTGCATATAGTCACACCGCACCATTTATGGGTGGTCCTGATAGCATCAAAAACACAAACGGCGCAGGCGATTGCGCGTTGGCTGCGGTACTTCATGACTTATCAGCGAATGTGTACCACAAACTTAATGTGGCAAACTCAGCAAAGCATCAGCAACCTGCTATGACTTACTCATCGCTTGCACAAATTAGTAAATACGCTAACCGTGCAAGCTATGAAGTGCTTGTTCAGCACTCGCCACGTTTATCGCGTGGTTTACCTGAACGCGAAGATTGCTTAGAGCAAGTTTACTGGGATCAGTAACCGCGACTAAAAAATCGAAATATCCAGTTTCTGGGATAAGCGCTCAAGAGCCGCTATCCCAGCCACTGAGTTACCATATGAATTTAAGCGTGGTGCCCATACCGCAATCGTAAACTGATTAGGTAGCACTGCTAAGATTGTTCCGGATACCCCTGATTTTCCGGGCATACCTACACGGTAACCGAAATCCCCCGCAGCATCGTATAAACCACTGGTAAACAGTAACGAATTAAGTTGTTTATTTTGCCTTGCACTCAGTACTTTATTACCGTTGGCATCTTTGCCCTGATTAGCGAGGTAATTGTAAGCTTTTGCTAATTCAACGCAGTTCAATTCGATGGCACAGAAATTAAAATAGGCCCATAAGACATCATCTACTTCGTTATTAAAATTACCAAATGATTTCATTAAATGTGCCATGGCCGCATTGCGATGACGAAATTCATATTCAGAGTTAGCCACTTTTTTGTCGATTATGACGCTTGGATTCCCTGATAACTGCCGAAATGATTCAAGCATAGAATGCATCGGTGCAGACAGTCGACTGTAAAGCGCATCACATGTCACAATGGCACCAGCATTAATAAATGGGTTACGTGGGATGCCGTGTTCAAACTCAAGTTGGGTCAGTGAGTTAAACGCTGTACCAGAAGGCTCTTTACCTACTCGCTGCCACAGCTCATCCCCATAACGCTGAAGCGCCAAAGTCAGGGTCATTACTTTAGAAACTGATTGAATAGTAAAACGCGCACTACAGTCACCACCGCAGTAAGTTTGACCGTCTACGGTATGAATCGCTATAGCGAACTGATTTGGCTCAACCTCTGCTAGCGCAGGAATATAGTCAGCAACCTTACCTTGGTTCAGTAATGGCTGAACTTCTTTGGTTATTTCATCTAATACATGTTGATAATCAATCTGTGACATACCGCGTCCTTAAAACAAAAAGCCCCGCGTTTGCGAGGCTCTGTAGTCTACTAGAGATGGTTCAGTTTTACTCTTAAATTAACTCATTGCTGTTTGCAATTTTTTCATCGCTGTTTTCTCTAGCTGACGAACACGCTCTGCTGAAACATTGTATTTTTCAGCAAGCTCTTGCAGTGTTGCTTTATCATCTGCTAACCAGCGCGCACTAACGATATCTTGCGAGCGCTCATCAAGGGTTTTTAATGCGCTGAATAAACGTGCATGAGATTGCTCTTGCCATTGCTGCTCTTCAATATCATCAGCAAGGTCAGCACTGCCATCTGTTAAATACTGTACTGGCGAATATGTGCTTGTCGGTGCGTCATCATTATCGTCGCCCGTTAAATCAAAGCCCATATCTTGGCCGCTCATACGTGATTCCATCTCACGTACTTCTTTTTCACTAACACCCAGCTCGTTAGCAACGGTACTAACCTCAGCTTGGTTGAACCAACCTAAACGTTTTTTGTTTTTACGTAGATTGAAGAATAATTTGCGTTGCGCTTTTGTTGTTGCAACTTTCACGATACGCCAGTTTTTTAATACGTATTCGTGAATTTCTGCTTTGATCCAGTGTACTGCGAATGAGACCAAACGAACACCGACACTTGGGTCAAAGCGTTTTACCGCTTTCATCAGACCAATATTACCTTCTTGAATCAAATCAGCTTGCGGTAGACCATAGCCCGAATAGCTTTTTGCAATGTGAGCAACAAAGCGAAGATGTGACATAATGAGTTGCTTTGCAGCATCAAGATCACCTTCTTCCTGAAGACGTGTCGCTAACTGTTTTTCTTTCTCAGCATCAAGCATAGGAATCGGGCTAACAGCTTGAAGATAGCCATCCATACTTGCGCTTTGTTGACCTACAGTAAGTGCCATTGCGTATAAATCTTTACTCATTTTTCACCTCAGTGATAAACATTTTAAAACCATCTTAGCACTCTTTAAGCGAGAGTGCTAATTTCAATTAAAAACTTTTTTGAACCTCAGATCAAGTGGTTTTTTTATCTATTTTTAGTCTACGCTAACACGCTGAATATGCGGTGAATTCTAGTTTTGATTGAAAGAGCGATAAATTTATTACTGCTTTTATTTAGCGCTATTAGAGCAGTGTAACAACGAATTGTTACACTTTATTGTTATACTTTATCGGGTTCTATTTCTTTTATATAGCGGCTAACTGATAAGTAAGACCCGACAAAGCCGAGGGCTGTTGCAAGTGCAACTAAAACGCCGAATTCCGACATTGTCAGACCGATTAAATCAAAGCTGGTTTCATAGACGCCCGCCACTTCACTAACCGCACTGCCTAGCCACCACATCATTAAAGCAACACAAATAAAAGAGAACAAACCACCAATAATACCGTACCAAACCCCTGTCCATAAAAATGGCGCATGAATAAAGGTATTTGTCGCACCGACTAGCTTCATCACTTGAATTTCTTCTTTTTTGTCCATTATTGATAAGCGGATAGTATTACCAATGATTAAAGTAACAGAGGTTAATAATAGTAGGGCAATAGTGATTACACTCTCTTTTAATAAACTTAATAGCGCATTCAAACGCTCGAGCCACGCGATATCAAGCTTACCAAAATCAACCTCACGCTCAGCCTCTAGTTTTTTAAGTAATTGCTCTGCTGCATTGGGTTGACGGTGACGAATGGTAGGCGTAACGATAACAACATCAGGCAGTGGATTTGCATCAAGGTATTCCAGTGCTTGGCCAAAACCAGATACCTGTTTAAACTCAGTAAGTGCATCCCCTTTTGAAATAAACTCCACTTTATCGATCTCAGGATAAAGAGCTAAACGTTTCACTAGGGTCTGCGTTTGTTGCTGAGTCATACTTTCTTTAACAAACAACGAAATTTCTGCCGCTTCTTCAAAGCCACTACTCACTTGAGATACATTTTTAACCACTAAATACAAAGTGGCAGGTAAAGTTAAACTCAAGCCTAAAACAGCAATCGTCATCAGTGATGCAAGAGGTGTTCGCCACATTTCACCTAAACTATGCACACCTTGTCGAATAAGGTTCATTATAAAAAAGTAAGGCGAAGCAAAAAATGATTTTTGTTGTCCCTCTGTTTGGCTTGAGCGACTTTTGAATAATAAACTCATAGTGTTTCCTCCGCTAACGGATCTTGAATCATTCGACCATCCTTTAACGTGAGGCTGCGGTAGCGCATACGCGCAATCAAGCCAATATCATGAGTTGCAATTAATACCGTTGTACCATGGTGGTTAAAATCCTCGAATAAGCGCAGGATATCCATGGAAAGCTCAGGATCTAAATTACCTGTTGGTTCATCAGCTAATAAAATTGGTGGCGAATTAACAATCGCTCTGGCGATCCCTACACGCTGTTGCTCACCACCAGATAAAGTAGCAGGACTACATTTAGCCTTATCGAGCAAGCCAACCTTATCCAGTGCACCATGAACACGTTTAGCAATTTGCTTGTGGTGCGTTCCTTCAATCACAAGCGGTAAGGCAACGTTATCAAATACAGAATAACGCTCTAAAAGGCGATGGTTCTGAAAAATAATACCAATATCACGACGAATATACGGGACCTGGCGTGATTTAACGGCATTTAAATCCACACCATTTATTAGTACCTGCCCTGCTGATGGGCGCTCCATGAGGCTAATGAGCTTTAACAAAGTACTTTTACCAGCACCACTATGGCCTGTTAAAAAAGCAAGCTCGCCGGGTTTAATATGAAAGCTGACTTTTTCAAGGGCACGATGGCCCCCCGGATAGGTTTTACTGACTTGCTGAAAATTTATCATTTTAATTATCAATCATCTTACAGCTAAAAAGGGAGTTAACTCCCTTTTTAATTAGTTATGCATCGTCCTCATCTTGGCTAAACAGCGCATCAATGAAGTCATTACTGTTAAAGGTCCGAAGGTCGTCAATTCCTTCACCAACACCTATGTAACGAATTGGAATATTAAACTTATCTGCTACAGCAAAGATAACTCCACCTTTTGCCGTACCATCTAACTTAGATAATGTGATACCGGTTAAACCAACGCATTCATTAAAAAGTTTTACTTGGCTAATCGCATTCTGACCCGTACCCGCATCAATTGTTAACATTACTTCATGCGGTGCATCAGGGTCTATTTTTTTCATTACGCGGGCTATTTTTTCAAGCTCTTGCATAAGGTTATCTTTATTTTGCAAACGCCCTGCTGTATCAGCGATTAACACATCAACATTACGTGCTTTTGCCGCTTGAAAAGCATCAAATACAACAGAGGCACTGTCTGCGCCAGTGTGCTGAGCAATGACTGGGATGCTGTTACGCTCACCCCATACTTGTAGCTGCTCAACAGCTGCAGCACGGAAGGTATCACCTGCGGCTAACATGACCGACTTACCTTCATTTTGGAATTGCTTCGCAAGTTTACCGATAGTCGTTGTTTTACCAACGCCATTGACACCCACCATTAAGATCACAAATGGCTTTTTATCACCTGATACAACCAACGGTTGCTCAGCAGTTTTAAGCATATCAGCCATTTCTTGCTTCATTAACTCATAAAGAGCATCACCATCTTTTAACTGCTTACGATCCGCTGCATCAGTTAGGTTATCAATCAACTTCATTGTTGTATCAACACCTAAATCTGCTGTTAATAGCTGTGTTTCTAGTTCTTCGAATAACTCATCGTCTATTTTCTTACCGCTAAAAATAGAGGCAAAGCCAGAGCCAATATTAACGCGAGTTTTTAATAGACCTTTTTTAAGGCGTGCGAAGAAACCTTCTTTCTTTGGTTTTTCAGTGGCGGCTTGTGCAGCTTTCTCTTGCTCTAAACGTTCTGCTTCTGCTTCAGCAATGCGTTCTTGCTCTAAGCGTTCTGCTTCTGCCTTTTCTGCAGCAATGCGCTCTTGCTCTAAACGTTCTGCCTCTACCTTTTCTGCCGCAATACGCTCTTGTTCTATACGTTCCGCTTCTGCCTGCTCTGCTTCACGCTGCGCCTTTTCAGCAGCAACGCGTTCTTGCTCTAATTTCATTGCGGCTTCTTGCTCAGCAAGACGAGCTTGTTGTTCACGGCGCTCTTGCTCTGCCGCTTGCTGCTCTTGAGCTAAACGCTCCGCTTCAGCCTTTTCTGCAGCAATACGCTCTTGTTCTAAACGTTCAGCCTCTGCCTTTTCTGCAACAGCTTGCTCAGCTTCACGCTCTGCTTTTTCAGCAGTAATGCGCTCTTGTTCTAAACGTTCAGCTTCCGCTTTTTCGGCTTCAATACGCTGTTGTTCTTCTAATTGCTTCTGGTTATCAGCCTCTTTTGCTGCTTGCTCTGTTTGTTGTTTTTCTGATTTGCCAAAACCAAACCAAGACAAGAATTTATTTTTTTTTGCCATACTTGCTAATAACCACTTATAAAAATCTGATAAACTTACATGAATAATAGGTTGGTGATAGTTCAGCTACTTTCAGCCAAACCAAAACGGGTACCATCTATCGCTAAGACACTAATAGTAACACTTTTAGTGCAGTAGAAAAATGACACACTAGCTATAAAGCACAATATTATCTGAGCTAGGTATCAGTTACCATTTATTAGTGAGTTAAATGAGAAAAAAATCAACACCTAATCGCCAAATTAAAGCGACAAGCAATAAGTCAAGCAATGGCTTTATTCGCATCATTAGCGGTCAATTTCGCGGTAGAAAACTTCCGGTCAAAGATGTACAAGGCTTACGCCCAACAACGGATCGAATAAAAGAAACCGTGTTTAATTGGTTAATGCAAGATACCCGAGGTGCAAACGTACTCGATTGCTATGCAGGATCTGGAGGGCTTGGTTTTGAAGCGCTTTCTCGGTTTGCGGCACATACTGTCTTTTTTGAGCTTGATAAAAGCGCAGCAGCACAGTTAAACAACAACATAGCCACTTTGCAACTTGATAATGCCACTGTAAAACAGGGTAATAGCCTAGCGCTCTTAGGTAATAATGATGAAAATAAAAAGTTTGATCTAGTTTTTGTTGACCCACCTTTTCGCCAAAACTTGGCCGAAAAAAGTTGTTTATTACTCGAATCAAATCAATGGTTAACTGAGCAAGCGTTAATTTATGTAGAAGTTGAAAGCGAACTAAAAAGCCTTGAGACTTCTAGTAACTGGTTGCTATTAAAAGAAAAATCAGCAGGACAAGTAATTTGTCGCTTGTATCAACGCGCGACAAATTAACGCTGTTTTGCCATCCTAGTTTCTGTTAATATTATCCTTTACATGTGGTGTTGCTTCGGATTACAATACCGCACCATTTTTGAACCACTTGATCGTTATTCGATCAACTTGAGCAACGCTCATTATTTAGGTAGGTGAATTTTTAATGCCAGTAATTAAAGTAAGAGAGAACGAACCGTTTGACGTAGCACTTCGTCGCTTCAAGCGTTCATGTGAAAAAGCAGGTATCCTTTCAGAAGTTCGTCGTCGCGAGCACTATGAAAAACCAACAGCTGAGCGTAAGCGTAAAAAAGCTGCTGCAGTAAAGCGTCACATGAAGAAGCTTTCTCGCGATAACGCACGTCGCGTTAAATTATACTAATCAGTATTTGGTCTTGTATAAATGAGCCTTTTATTAACGCTAAAAGATGCGCAAAAAGATGCGATGAAGGCAAAAGACAAAGAACGTCTTAAGCCTATCCGCATGGTACTTGCTGCAATCAAGCAACGTGAAATTGACGAGCAAATCACGCTAGACGACGACGGTATTACCGCTGTTTTAGTGAAGCTTGTAAAACAGCGTCGCGACTCTTACACCCAGTATATTGATGCGGGTCGTGAAGATTTAGCTGAAATTGAAGCCAATGAGATTAAAGCTCTTGAAGAATTCTTACCTCAACAATTGAGTGAAGAAGAAATCATAGCACTTATTGACTCGGCTATTGCTGATACAAATGCAGCGGGTATGCAAGACATGGGTAAGGTAATGGGAGTGATCAAAAGCAAAGCTGAAGGTCGTGCCGATTTAGGTAAGATTTCTGGCTTAATCAAGCAACGATTAACTGCCTAACCCCCACATACAGATGTATGATTCAAGCAAACCGAGCCTAGTGCTCGGTTTCTTGCTTTTAGTCTTTCATAAACACAGTAATTGTGTTCAAATCTTACTTTAAATGCAAAAATAGTGCAGGAAAAAACAACAGCCATGGCCGGAAAAATCCCTCGACAGTTTATTGATGATTTACTCGCTCGTACCGATATTGTTGAGTTAATTGATTCAAAAGTTGGCCTAAAAAAAGCGGGAAAAGACTACCAAGCTTGTTGTCCTTTTCATAACGAAAAAACCCCCTCTTTTACCGTCTCCCAAGATAAACAGTTTTATCATTGCTTTGGTTGTGGTGCCAATGGCAATGCCATTTCATTTGTCATGGAATATGACAAACTAGAATTTGTTGATGCTATTGAAGAATTAGCGAGTATGCTTAATTTAGACGTACCTCGCGAGCAAGGCACAAGTTCAGGCCCGCAACGTACCGCTGAACAAAAGCGCTCTGATTACGATTTAATGCTCCATGCTGCACGCTTTTATCAGCATCAATTAAAGCATCATGCTAATTCTAAAACCGTGATTGATTATATTAAAGGTCGTGGTTTAAGTGGCGAAACGGCAAAAAAATTCATGATTGGCTATGCGCCGAGTGAGTGGGAAGCACTGTGTCAGCAACTCGGTCGCAATAAAGAGCAAAAAGAACAGCTAGTAGAGTTAAAACTCGCATCTGAAAAGTCACCAGGTCGCCAATTTGACTTCTTCCGTGACCGACTTATGTTCCCTATTCGCGACAAACGCGGTCGGGTAATCGCGTTTGGTGGCCGTGTTATGCAAGCGGATCAAGGACCTAAATACCTGAACTCGCCGGAAACGCGCATTTTCCATAAAGGTTTTGAACTTTATGGCTTGTACGAAGCTAAGCAAGCTCATAAAAAACTGGACCATATTTTAATTGTCGAAGGTTATATGGACGTGGTTGCTTTAGCTGAGCAAGGTATCGAATATGCCGTTGCAGCCCTTGGTACAGCAACCACCGCAGAACATATGCACACTTTATTTAGAACCACAGATAAAGTGATTTGCTGCTACGACGGTGACCGTGCAGGTCGCGATGCTGCTTGGCGTGCCCTTGAGAATGCACTTCCTTATCTTGCCGATGGAAAGTCATTACAATTTGTATTTTTACCTGACGGTGAAGATCCAGACTCGCTGGTACAAAAAGAAGGCAAAGACGCTTTTGAAGCACGATTAAATGACGCGGATGATTTTAGTAAAGTGCTCTTTAATAAGCTCAGCCAAGAAGTTGACCTAACCCAAGATGCGGGTAAAGCAAAATTACTGAGTGATGCCCTGCCGCTGATTGAAAAAATCCCCAGTGATTTTTATCAAGAGAATATTTTAGAACACCTTGGCCGCTTAATTGGTCGAACGCGAGAACAATTAAATAACCGTGTAAAATCACCAAAGCAGCAACATGCAATTGAACGTAAATTTAAGATCACGCCAATGCGCCAAGCTATTGGTATTTTATTGCAACATCCACACTTAGCGAGCAGCATTGCTTATATGCCAGAATTGGCAGAAATGAAAATTGCCGGTATTGAACTTTTTTTACATATCCAACACTTAGCACTAGAGCGACAAGGAATTACAACGGCACAAATTCTTGAGTCATTTCGTGATAGTGCGCAGTATGATGCTCTTGTGAAATTAGCAACTTGGCAACATCAAATAAATGACGATCGTTTAGAAACTGTTTTTAAAAATACTTTTAAATTTATTGAAGACCAGTGTTTAAATTATCGACTAGAGACCCTATTAATAAAAGACAAGACCCAAGGCTTAAGCAGCGAAGAAAGGCTAGAATGCCACTTACTGACGCAAGCGTTAAAAGGCAGCAACAGCTAGTCAGAATTGAATAATGCTGTTATACTGTGCTATTCACTGCGTCTAGTTAGTTTTCGTTTCGCTTATAAAGCGAGCTGGCGCCTGTTGTATCAACTTTCAGAGTGGAAGAATAAATCTCTATGGATCCAACTCCTCAGTCACAATTAAAGCTTCTGATTCAAAAAGGTAAAGAGCAAGGTTATTTAACTTTTGCAGAAGTTAATGATCACCTTCCACAAGACATTATCGACTCAGATCAGGTAGAAGATATCATTAGCATGATTAATGATATGGGTATCAAGGTAAGTGAAAACGCACCTGATGCCGATGAATTAATGATGCAAGAAACAACGACAGACGAAGACGCAGCAGAAGCCGCGGCCGCTGCACTTGCGACTGTAGAAAAAGAGATCGGTCGAACAACTGACCCTGTCCGCATGTACATGCGTGAAATGGGTACTGTTGAACTACTTACACGTGAAGGCGAAATTGTAATCGCTAAGCGTATCGAAGAAGGTATCAACCAAGTTCAGATTTCAGTTGCTGAATACCCAGAAGCAATTACTTACCTACTCGAGCAGTGGGATAAATTTGAAGCTGAAGAAATGCGCTTAAGCGACATTATTTCAGGCTTTTTCGATCCTAATAATGAAGACGAATCACAAATTTCAGCAACGCATATCGGTTCTGAGTTAAACGAAGAACAGTTAGACGAAGAAGACGATGATAGTGATGATGAAGACAGTGATGATGATGACGACGGTGATGATGATGAAGCTGATACAGGACCAGATCCTGAAGAAGCACGTATTCACTTCGAAAATCTACGTGATCTTTATAATAAAGCGCGTGATACATTTGAAGAAAAAGGTCGCTCTCATCCTGACTCATTAGCTGCTATTACCGAAATTGGTGAGTTATTTAAAACATTTAAGCTAGTTCCAAAACAGTTTGACCGCATGGTAAACAACATGCGCGAAATGATGGACAGAGTGCGTGTTCAAGAACGTCTTATCATGAAGCAAGCGGTTCAAATTGCTAAGCTTCCTAAGAAAACGTTCGTTAAGCACTTTGCTAATAATGAAACAGATACTAGCTGGATCGACCTTGAAATTGCGGCTAACGAAAAGCACTCAGTTAAGCTTGAAGAAGTAAAACCTGAGATCATTCGCTGTATCCAAAAATTAAGCGCAATCGAAGAAAGTACTGGTTTAAGTATTGAACGTATTAAAGACATCAACCGCCGTATGAGCATTGGTGAAGCGAAAGCCCGCCGTGCGAAAAAGGAAATGGTAGAAGCTAACTTACGTCTTGTAATTTCGATTGCGAAAAAATATACCAACCGTGGACTACAATTCTTAGACCTTATTCAAGAAGGTAATATTGGTCTAATGAAGGCGGTTGATAAGTTCGAGTATCGTCGTGGTTATAAGTTCTCAACTTATGCAACATGGTGGATCCGTCAAGCAATTACACGCTCAATTGCTGACCAAGCACGTACTATCCGTATTCCTGTGCACATGATAGAAACGATTAACAAGCTAAATCGTATTTCTCGTCAAATGTTACAAGAAATGGGCCGCGAACCTAATCCAGAAGAATTAGCTGAGCGTATGTTAATGCCTGAAGATAAAATTCGTAAGG
>VAPD01003789.1_pt1 | contig 23298 bp, 22 predicted proteins | sample 3393901 | NCBI WGS metagenome assembly VAPD01 (sample SAMN08290435, study PRJNA428436) | hydrothermal vent metagenome | isolation source: Deep-sea hydrothermal vent chimney | place: Atlantic Ocean: South-mid Altantic Ridge | depth 3034 m m | reverse complement strand
GGGATAGAGCAGGAGTTGATGTGCGACTGCGGCTGTAACGATATGCTGGTAAACTGCATCTGCGAGAGGTCAGAGCAGATGAGGGGCATCATCGACGGCATGCTTGATGAGGGCAAGTCGAAGAAGGAGATCCTTGCATTATTCGTCTCCCAGTTCGGTGAATCTATCCTTTCGGCTCCTCCAACACGGGGCTTTAACCTCGTAGCCTACGGGGCGCCTTTTGTGGGGCTGCTGGTAGGCGCGGGAATAGCATTTGTGCTCGTACGGAGATGGACCGTATCGAAAAGGGAGGATGAAACGGAACCGGAAGATGACGGTGCTCTCCAAAAAGACGAGATGGAAAAAAAGATCGACGATGAACTTCACAGAATGGATGATGGATGATGGTTACTGTTATCGGCACAGTCTTACTCGTAGTCACTCTCTGCTACACTCTTGCGCCGATCATGGAGAAGAAGGAGGCCTGGATCCGACCCACGGATGCGGATGCAGATCAGAGGGAATCCCTTGTCCGCGACAAGACGATCTACCTGAAAGCACTGCAAGACATCGATTTTGAGCATGCAAGCAGCAAGATCAATGCTGACGATTACAACGAACTCAAATCACATTACAGGCAGAAGGTATCCAGCATCATCAAGGCCATCGAGAAGCTGGACAAACAAGCAAAGGAGCCGGAAAGCGGCAATGGATGACACCGCCTTTCTCAGGATCCGGGGGCTGAGAAAGAGCTACGAGTATGTAGATGCCCTGAGGGGTGTTGACCTCACCCTCGCCAGGGGAGACTTTCTGTGCCTGTTCGGACCCAACGGAGCAGGCAAGACAACCCTGATAAAGATCGTGGCGGACCTTTTAAAGCCCACATCCGGAACCGTTGAAATAACAGGCGGGCCGGATCTGGACGGAGACATAAGGTCCAGGATCGGGTTAATATCCCACCAGACACTCCTCTACGATGAGCTTACAGCCCGGGAAAACCTCCAGTTCTACTCATCCTTATACAGAGTTCCCGATCCCGACGATAAAATAGATAGCCTCCTGCATACTGTTGGCCTTTATAACAGAAGCGATGAAAGGGTTTCCACGTTCTCACGGGGTATGCAGCAAAGGCTCAGCATTGCGAGGGCACTGATAAACGACCCCGTGCTTCTGCTTCTGGATGAGCCCTACAGCGGGCTTGACCAGTTCGCCGCATCGGTGCTGAGCGACCACTTAAAGAAGCTTCACGCCCGGCACAGGACGATCATTATGGTGACCCACAACCTCACGAGGGGCCTGGAAACAGCCAACAGGATAGGCATTCTTTCAGAAGGCAGGCTCGTCTACCTGAAGGACAGGGATGAGATAGACCTTCCATCCTTCGAGGATCACTATCTCATGCACATGGAGACTGATTAGCCGTGGGTGCCTCTCTGGTCATACTGAGAAAGGACCTGCTCATCGAGGTCAGAAGGAAAGACTCCGTGATATCCATGGTCTTTTTCGGGATCCTGCTCCTGTTCATCATGAACATGGCCATAGGCATAGGAAGGAAAGTGGATCCGGAGCTTGCTGCCGGGATCCTCTGGATCTCCATCCTCTTCTCGGCCGTACTGGGCCTGGGCAGGACTTTTTCACTGGAGAAGACTAACCGGTGCATAGACGGGCTCCTCCTCAGCCCGGTAGCCCCGTCCTCGGTGTTCGTTGCCAAGAATCTGGTGAATTTTTCCTTTATGCTCATATCCGAAGCCATTATTATCCCTGTATTCTTCGCCCTGTACGGGGATAACATCACCGTGAGGTTAGTTCCCCTGCTGGCAACCGTCTTGCTCCTTAATTTCGGATTCTCGTCGGTGGGAACCCTCTTTTCCGGGATCACGGCGGCTACCAGGAGGAACGAAGTGCTCCTGCCCCTCCTTTTGTTCCCGGTGATAACCCCACTGATAGCATTTACCGTAAAGGCGACGGGAGAGATGTTTGCGGGTGTGCCTTTCGGGGAGTACTCTTCGTGGCTGAGGCTCATGGCGGCCTTCGGCCTCATATTTTCCTGCGCGGGGTATCTGCTCTTTGACTACGTAATGAAGGAGAACTGACCTTGAAAGATGGCATCGCTGACAGGTTCCTGGTTGTGCTCAGCGCAGCAATGATGCTGATCGCAATATACGCTGTATTTTTCTACGCTCCGACAGAAAGGGTGATGGGGATAGTTCAGAAGATCTTCTATTTCCATCTTCCCCTCGCCTTTATGGCTTTCCTGTCCTATTTTGTGGCCTTCGTCTGCGGCGTGCTCTACCTTATAAAGAAGGATATCAAGTGGGATATCATCGGTTCTGCCAGCGTTGAGATCGGCGTTGTATTCACGACACTTGTCCTCATCACCGGTTCGCTCTGGGCGAGGCCCATCTGGAACACCTGGTGGACATGGGACCCGAGGCTCACGTCGTCGCTCATTCTTTGGCTTATCTATGTAGCCTACCTTATCCTGCGAGCGTCGGTGGAACAGGCCGAAAGGAGGGCCACCTTCTGTGCGGTCATGGCCATAGTGGGCTTCCTCGACGTTCCCATCGTGTTTCTTTCGGCAAGGTTATGGAGGACGATCCATCCTGTTGTAATAAAGTCAAGGTCAATAGATATGGAACCCGCCATGATCACGGTCCTGGCAATCTCCATGTCGGCCTTCCTCCTTTTCTGGATCACCCTGATCAGGATAAGGTCCAGGGTGGATCTCATGGAGCTCCGGATCAGAACTCTTGAGAAGATAAAACGTGGAGGTATGGAATGAAAAACCTGACATATCTTGCTGCCGCCTACGGCATCGTCTGGGCGGGCCTGTTCTCGTATCTGTGGTATATATTGGGCAAACAGAATGTGCTCGTCGGCAGAATAAAAGCGCTTGAGGATAGTGACTAAAACCGCGTCCAATGTCCAAGGTCCAAAATCCAAGATCGTAACGAGTGATGCGTAATGCGTGATTAGTGACGCGTGATGAGTGATTAGTAATGAGTGATTGAAAAGCTTTAACGCAGGGGGCTACGCTCAATCCCTCCCCCTTGAGGGGGGAGGTTAGGTGGGGGTGAGTCACTTGAAACCTGGACCTTTTTAAACGGTCTCTGATCCTGGTTTCCTTGAAGCCAAGCGCGAAGAAGGAAGCTTCATGCGAAGGTTGGAACTGACCCCAAGGTTTTCTCCAATTAGGTAATGTAAAGCCAATATTACCTGATTGGATTGTGTTTTACGTAATTGACTCGGGTCACAGCTGTCCGGGTGTTTAGCTTTTCAAATCGCCTAACTATTTAAGATTAAAAAGGAAAAGCTTTGTTTTTGCCTGTCATCGACTTGAAATCAAAATCCTCAATTAGACCTTAGGGTCGTATCTTAGGGTTTAAGGTTCTGTGTGATTTTCCTTATTTATTGTCACCTTTCGCAAGACTTTCGGTCATCTCCTTTCAATCACATACATATAAAGAGAAATTGGGGAGTAACTGGAGCTTCATCCTGCGTATCTGAGCCAGATCAATCAGCAACTCCGGGGCCAAAACCTTAAAACCAAGATGCGACCCCGAGACCCCATACACCCATTGATGAAAGCAACGCATAAAGTAACGTGCTTTGACCCCAACTTACTATACCCGTTAGGGTATAGTCCATTGTTGCAAACCATCCAATTGGCCCCGTAAGGGTATAGTTTGCAATTATTTGCATTGACGTTATACCCGATAGGGTGTAATATTTGCATATATTTAACTGAAATATACCCGAGAGGGTATAAGCGAATCTGTACATACGAGGTGCTCTGCAATGGTCATTGGACAAAAAGTAAAAGAGTTGAGAAAGCAAACAGGGCTTACCCAGGAAGAGTTGGCCACAAGGAGCGGTGTTGGACTTCGGTACGTACGAGAACTCGAACAGGGGAAACAAACTGTACGTGTGGATAAGGTCGACCAGGTCCTGGTGCTGTTCGGGTACCATCTGGAACCTGTAAAGGATCGGGTCTAAATGGAAGACCGCGGCCGAAAAGCGATCGTGATGTTTAAGAATCGTAGGGCCGGCATCATCGAAGAGATCCTTGGTGGATATCGGTTCACATACGATCCTGACTATGTGAGGGATGGAGCTCCCATTGCTGTATCCTTTCCTCTCCAATCACAGCCGTTTGAAAGCGAGGATCTGTTTCCCTTTTTCAAGGGACTTCTGCCCGAGGGCTGGTACCGGGAGATCGTTTCAAGGAAACTCAAAATAGACAAAAAAGACCTGTTTGGATTTCTGATAAATGCCTGCGAAGATTGTATCGGAGCCGTGTGGATAAGGTCAGAACCATGAACTGCGGAATTTGCGGCAGCAAAGGCGGGAAAGAGCGTGGGTACCACCGCGCATGCCTGAAATCTCTTTTCGGCAGACCCACCCTTCCGGAAATCGAGCTTACGCTGTCTGATGTCCCCCTGGAAGCCCAGAAGATGGCGGGAAAGATGTCCATCTCAGGCGTCCAGCCGAAACTCATCATGTCTCTGGATAAAGGGCGCCTGGTGCCAGTTTCATCTGGAGGACTGTTTATCCTGAAACCGCAAACAGAAGCCTTCCGAAGCCTTCCTGAAAACGAAAACGTCTGCATGAACATCGCAGGGCAACTGAAGATAACTGTTCCGCCCCATGGTTTGTTTGAACTGGCAGACGGCACCGGAGCCTATATCGTCAAACGTTTTGATCGCTCCTCAACTACAGAGAGGAAACGGTGCGAGGACTTTTCGCAAATTCTGGAGCTGGACAAATACACCGGATCTGTTGAACAGGTTGGTCGCAAACTCATGGATATATCGGAATACCCCGGGATCGACGCTCAATTATTTTTCGAGAGAGTTCTTCTAAATTTCCTTGTGGGAAACGGAGACGCTCACCTGAAAAATTATTCCATCCTCGAGGATGAAAACGAAAAACTGAGACTGTCACCGGCATACGATATCGTCTGTTCGAAACTTGTTATCCCTGATGAAGGGGACTCGGCATTAACTATCAGCGGAAAGCACAACAAGATAACCAGGGTCGATTTTGAAAAGCTGTCCACCTACCTCAGTATCCCGGACAAACCAGCTGCGGATATCTTCAGGAGAATTTCTGTAATCAAAGATGTAGCAAAAGAAAAAATAGACTGTTCACAGTTGAAGGATGAAGATAAGGAGACAGTGCTCGAAATAATCGAAGAACGCTTTTACAGGATCTACGCCATTTGATCTAGGCAGGGTGCTCTGACCCTGTTTCCCCACTATCCCTCCCCCTTGAGGGGGGAGGTTAGGTGGGGGTGATTCACTGTAACCTGAGTCATGGGTCCTGGGACTCCAGCCGAAGGTGTGAAAGACGAGCTTGTCAGCCGAAGCTTCAGCGAAGGTTGATCAAGTGCTCTGACACTATTTGAGTAAGTGTAGTTATTTAAAAATAAACAGCTTATCAACAGTGTCATGTCCTGACTATATTAGGAAAATCCTTACTGCTAAGCAGAAAACTTTTTCCCTGGTAAGCTTTTGAAATCCTGCAAATACAGCGGTTAGAGTTTGGCATACATGTTGCCCATTATACTGTGGAGTGGCATATTTGTAGAGGTCACGATTTTCTTCGGGGAGGGAAAAATGAAAAAACTAGGGGTTCTTCTAATATTATTCTTTTTTATTAGTTTAGGGTGTGGATCTTCAACAGATACCACTGTTGATACCTTAGACCCCACTGCTGATAATTTTCCTGTCTATCTGCCAAGTTTAAATGGGTCGGGGGTCGCGGAAACAATTTGGATACCCAACGGCCGTCCCATTTATGCTCTCCTTGTAAGTGGATTTCATCAAAACAGAAATCTCAACATGTTCCACTTCTACAACTTCGCCAAATGCCTTTTGGAGCAAGGAGCCTATGTCCACTACGCCTGGTGGAACAATCTCCTCGCGCCGTACATGGAGAGGCCACTGCATACTGATGCTTCAGTGCCCAGCACAGGACCGCTTCCTATATCTGATATGCTCAACCTGTTACCGTTTACTGCGCTTTTCAGCAAGGCAATCCCGACGGAGGACTATCAGTTCCAGGCGGATGCCGAAGCCTTGTTAGCCGCCATCCGTGAGCACAATCCCGATGCGGCGATCATCCTCGTCGGACACAGCATGGGCGGCGACTCGGTCGCGAGGTTGGCCGATAATGTCGACAGTGACATTGAAATTGCTTTACTCGCCCCCATTGATCCCGTTGGGAACAGAAGCTGCGTTCAGAACTTTTCGTGGGGTGGAGGATCGTACTGCAATGGCTCTTTTAATTTTACCCGTTGGCGAGCAACACACCTTGAATGGCTTACCAACAACCTCTTTCTATATGATCCACCTCGGCGAGCATTTGGCGACAACATCAAGTATCTCTATCACCGGTGGCAGCAAGAGTTCGCGCCCCCGTTTGACTATTCGTGCCCACCAGGAGGAAATCCATTGTGGCCTTGCGCGTCCCTTAAACCATATTCTGAATACTTGTTCGGTCATCCCGCCCCCCTCAGGACTACTATTCATGGCGGCAGTACCAACGTCCAGTCAATGGTCGTGACAGATTTGTTCTCTGGTCTTGACGTCGATCCACCCCCCTCGATATGGAATTCAGGTGGGGGCGTAGACGGCCATGGGGAGATCGTGGGGTTTCGGGGTGTTATACCTTTTACTCAAGACTCCTATCCAATGGCCCTCACGGCCCCAGAATATTGGCCATCTCTTGAAATAGAAAGATCTTTTGATAAGGAGGTTGATCGTGCAAATGTTAGAAATCTACGGGTTTCGCTTTTAAAAGATTGGGAGGCTGATCCGTACTATCTTGATGAAAATGCCTGGGCTCCAAAGAATCCTGATCTCTGCATGGTGTCAGGGGACCTGTGCACAATACTCAAAACCAAACTGAATCTACCAGCGAACTCAGCGCCGGTGGCCGATGCCGGGCCAGATCAGACTGTGGAGTGCAGTGGCCCAAGCGGGACAGAGGTAACATTGGACAGTCCAGGCTCAACCGACCCCGATGGCGATTCCCTTACCTTTACGTGGACTGGGCCGTTCGGAACCTTGACGGGGCAGATGGTCTATCCGTACCTCCCCTTGGGGACGCACACGATCACCATTTCGGTGGATGATGGTAGAGGCAATTCGGACAGTGATACCGTTGATGTCACCGTGATGGACTCCATGCCACCATCATAGAAAAGACCTTAGGGTCGCATCGCAGGGAGGAGGAAGAAGGGGATTTGTTGGGCCCAACGTCCAATGCCTGCCAAGCCATAGCTGAAAGCGACGGCTGGTCCAACGACCAACGTGTATTTTTCAGTAATTAATTTACGTAGGGTATGGGTTACCAGAAACCAGAAATTATAAACTAGAAACTCTGTATAGCGTGCTCTGACCCCCAGTTTTTTGCAGTGCCTTTTAATGGGTGCCCTCGTTTTCAAAGCGTTAAATAACCCAAAAGGTTAGAGGGCGAGATACGCCCCCCAGGTCTTAATCCCTCCCCCTTGAGGGGGGAGGTTAGGTGGGGGTGATTCACCTGGAACCTGGAATTCTTTTAACGGTCTCTGACCCTGGTTTCCTTCGAAGCCTGGCGCGAAGAAGGAAGCTTCAGCGAAGGTTGGAACTGACCCCAAGGCTTTTCTCAAAAGTTTAAAGGGCAAGATACGTCCCCCAGGTCCAGGTTTCCCTTTATTCATACTCAGGCACCAGAGTCTGAAACAATCTTGCAAGTCTTGGTTCCAATGATTATCTTGACAAAAAAGGTAAAAAACGTAGAAAATCGCGCATCCCGATGAATCGGGGCCCTTCTTATGATTATTAATCACCACAGAGAGAAACTTATCAACGCTATCATCTACTTCGTGAAAAACACGAAAAGGTGTGGCCTCACTAAGCTGCTCAAGCTACTTTACTTCCTCGACTTTATCCATTTCCGAGAAACAGGTCGTTCGGTTACTGGAAATTCATATTTTGCATGGGCAAGAGGGCCGGTTCCAGTAGATCTCTGGAATGAAATTCATAAATCACCTGGGGATGACCTCCAAAAAGCAGTTCTAATTATTCCACCAAATATAACCGAAGATGAATGGCAAACGGAGTTCAGGCTAAAGCAGAAATTTGACAATAAGTTTTTCACGAAGCGGGAAATGCGAATTATGGAGGAGCTCGCAGAAATTTTCCTTGAAGCTCAGGCAAACGACATGATCGAGGCCACTCACCTAAAAGGACAACCTTGGGATGTGACCTTTAAGAAAAAGGGAGAAAAGAGCGAGATTGATTACCGACTCGCTCTTGATGGAAGTGATGAGAAGGAGCTTTCAAAAGAGGAGCTAGAGATAAGGCTCCAGGAGATGGACGAAGTAAAACGAGTATTAGGGTGACTCCGGGTTCTGTTGTATCTTTCAAGGATTTCACATTCCACGATGGGGAACAATCTGACAAGCTCCTTATCGTTCTAAATGATGGCCATGAGAAACCATATTTAGTCCTGTTGACTACTTCTCAAGAACATCCAACCAGGCCGCCGCTCCCAGGCTGTCAACATGAGAGACAATACTACTTCATCCCGGACCACGTGAGTTCATTTGATTGGGACACTTGGGTCTTATTTCATATCCCTATATCCTGGAAGCCGAGAAGTTAATTGAAGCCCGTTTTGAGGATCGTGCTCACGTTGTTTTTGAATTAGAGGGAGAGATATTACGTGCTATCATAAATTGCCTTAAAAAAACCGATGACATATCACCGGCTCATATCTCACTATTGTAATGTTGTTGATTAACGATATTGGCGCCTACTACAACATCATGCTCTAATCCCCAGTTTACAAAGAACCTGACACCGATTCTTACAGGCTATATTTCAGGAATCCTTATCAAACTGAGAAAAGTGTGAAAGGCGGGTACTGACCCCAATGATTTCCCTGAAGTGAGTAAAAAAACAGACTTCAGAAGGTTTTACACCAGGTTCTCCAGCGCCGCATCACTGTCAACGCTAATTCCACAACCCATTCCGGTGGCAACCCTAAAAATGTTCAGTTTGCCACCGGAATCGGTGTCCAGTTTGTAACGGAATCGGTGTTCAGGTTGCTCCGGAATACGCAATACGTCCCCCAGGTCAGTAAAAGCCAAAAAAAGGAACGCTCAAAAGTTTATATGCTCAATTGCTCCGCATAAGCATAAGAGATAATTTCATTATCATCTGTTTGTTGATAACCAAGCTCGTTGTGAGAAAAGTCCTTAATTTGGGCTGAAGTGTAATTTTTAAAATAATCTTTAATCTCAAGTAAAATTTTTAGTTCTATTTCTTCAAACACAGAAAGGTCCGGTTCAATTAGAGAGTTATACTCAATTCCTGTTCCATTCCCAAAGCCTACTTCATTAACAAGTAACTTTCTGCAGTCTACTAATGTTGCAAAATAGTAATCAAATTTATCCGGCACGGGACCAAGTGGCAAATGTAAGTATCTGGCACCAGTTATAGAAATTGTATAATCCTTAAAACTTTTAAAATCAGCATAAAAAAGCAACTTGTTTAGCTTGACTTTCCATTGGCCACCTTTGCAGAAAAATAGTATTGAATTAAACATTTTTTCAATATCCAATTTTTTGAAACCACTTAAAACACTAGGTTTGTAAGTGGCAAAGTAGTCCTCATAGATCCTTTCAAACGTATGAGAAAGTTCCGCTTCTGATTTTAGTTCAGATATAAGCTTTTCTCTTTTCTGATCGCTAAGAGCTGCAGGATTGTCTCGGATTAATTTGCTTAAAACTACAGGGTTGCTAGCAATTTGGAGAAATTTATCATGATCCTTCCTTTGCAAGGACCCATTTTCGTAACGACTTAAAGTTGCTACACCCCAATTAAACAGATCAGCTAGCTCTTTTTGAGTAAGACCTAATCCCTGCCTCCAAGCCTTTATATCTTCAGGTTGAAGCATTGAATGGCACTTTCGATAAATGCGATATGCTTCATCTAAAACGTCAAAGTTCCTTGTTGTCTCGAAGCTATTACCACAAAGGCCACAAGTATGATTAACATAATTGACTTCAATATCCTCCCCACGAACAAGAACTTTTTCTTTTTCAGGATTTTTTTCGAGGACAGATACTTTGTTACATGCAGGGCAAAATTCTTTCATGACCTCACTCCTTTATCCCTTCTTTAATCCTTAAGAGGATATTTTATGGGATGTTTTGGTATGTGGAATGAAAGACATTTAGGGGTTAGCTCCCCTTCAAAAGTGTCGAGTTTCAGTTTTATATATATCTCCTGGCCGTCTAGGTCGTAGCCAAACTCCCAGATTTCGCCATCACGGTTTCGGTCCGGCTCCGGTCCGCTGGAAAAATCGGTAACTGAGAGTGATAATAAAATTTCTTCGACGTTTTGCTTGGTAAGTCCCAAGTATTGGAGAGTTTGGTAGGTGTCTTGCCTGTAATCAAGAAGGAACACCCCCTTTTCGGAAGCAACCGTTTTAAACTCCAAGAGAAATTTTTTCACTTCCTCTGGCAATGGCTACTCCCTCCTACATATTGAATCATATATCAAATGATAAGTTTGTCAAGATAATATATCAAATAGCATGTTGATGTCCCAACGAGACCCTAGGGTCGAGACCCTAGGGTCGCATCTTAGGGTTTAAGGTTTTGTGTGATTTTCCGTATTAATTGTCATCTTTGGCAAGACTTTCGCCCATCTCCTTTCAATCACATATAAAGAGAAATTGGGGAGTAACTGAAGCTTCATCCTGCGTATCTGAGCCAGATCATCAAGCAACTCCGGGGGTCAAAACCTTAAAAGCCAAGATGCGAACCCCGATTTGGAGGCGTGGTGTCCCGAGGTGAGGGGGATTAATCCCTCTCCCTTGAGGGGAGAGGTTAGGAGAGGGTGAGTTATCGTAACCTGGGTCCTGCCTGCCCTGAGCGTGGGTATATTAGCCGAAGGGGGACTCCAGCCGAAAGTGTGAAAGGCGGGTACTGACCCCAAGGTTTTCCCTCATGCATACACTCAGAGGGAGATTGGAGAACACCTTAAACTTCACCCAGGATACATCTCAAGGATCATTCTCAGATTAAGAAAAGTGTGAAAGGTGAGAACTGACCCCAAGGCTTTTTCCCTGCCCCTCCCCTCAAGGGAGGGGTGGAAGTAAGTAACCCAAAGTCCAATTTCCAATGTTATAATATTCTAATAACATACCTTGACAGGGGCTAATGTAGCTTTAGACTTATAATAAGGCGAAAATAATACTACCCCGCTATCGCAAGGAGGCCCTCGATGCCCGGCAAAGAAAAAGTTGAAACTTCTGAGAAAACTGAAGGTCGAGGGGGGTTCTTGGAGAAGCTGCTGCTAGGCAGTTTCGATGAAGAAAGTTACAAGACGCTGGCGCAGGCTGGAAGAGACCCCAGGGCTGAAGAGATAATCGAAAAGTACCGGGAGCTTATCAAGGACTATTCTCCATCGGACCTTGAAGAAAAAAAGACTATTCCTGAACCATTAATGAAAGGCTTGAAGGAGATCGGTCTTTTCGGGCTCAACGTTCCTGAAAAATATGGCGGCGTGGGACTCGGTCTTTCCGGCTACCTGAGCGTGCTCGAGGCCATGGCGGGCACCGATATGGCCCTTGCCCTGACCCCCACCGCTCACCTTTCCATCGGGATCAAGGGGATCATCCTCTTCGGCAGCGAAAAACAGAAGAAAAAGTACCTGACCAAAGCTGCCACAGGTGAGATGATCTTCGCCTACGCCCTTACCGAACCGGCCACGGGATCCGACGCAAAGAACATACAGACCACCGCTCTCCTGTCTGAAGACGGTAAACACTATATCCTGAACGGGCAGAAAACGTTCATCACCAACGCGAATTACGCGGGCGGCCTTACTGTTTTTGCCCAGATGGACCCGGATAATCCCGGCTTCATGGGCGCCTTCATCGTGGAGACAGCATGGGACGGGGTTAAAGTAGGCAAGGAGATGTCGAAGATGGGCCTTGCCGCCAGTTCTACTGCCCCCATCGGTTTCAAGGATGTAAAAGTTCCGGCCCAGAACCTCATCGGAAAGCCGGGCGACGGTTTCAAGATCGCCATGACTATCCTGAACTACGGACGGCTGGGGCTGGGAGCGGCTTCCGTGGGTGCCATGAAACAGTCCGTTAAAGACATGTTTAACAGGGCCTCTTCCCGGGAGCAGTTCGGGGTACCAATCAGGGACTTCGAATTGATCCAGGAAAAGATTGTGAGGGCAAGGGTCCATGCATTTGCGGCAGAATCAATCACACAGGGAGCGTCCGGGCTGCTTGAGGGTGACCACACCGGCAGTTTTGCCATGGAAAGCTCCCACGTAAAGCTCTATGGAACAACAAGGGCATGGGATACCCTGTATGATGCGCTTCAGACGGCGGGCGGAGCGGGCTATCTCAGATCATTACCCTACGAAAAACGCATGCGGGATTTCCGGGTAACCACACTTTTCGAGGGCACCTCCGAGATCCACTCCATCTACCCTGCCCTTTACCTGGCAAGGTCCCTGGGCAAACAGCTCAGTTCCAGCGGGAAAGGGCGAATCGGTCAGGCCTTCTTCCTGATACGGGAAGGTCTCAGGAGTCCGAAAATGGCTCTGCGCCATCATAACTCCGTGACGAGAAGGGCCGCCCGGATGGCCCGCAGGAACGTCAGGGCGATCCGGCGCCTGCTCTACTTCGGGATCCTCAGGCACGGCAAAAAGATCGCAGAAAAAGAGTTCCTCCTCAGGAGGATAACATGGCTTTCCCTGGACCTGTATATCCTCCTTGCCTCGCTTTCAGGGCTGGAACATGAGATAGAAAACGGGACCAACGTAAAGGACAAGCTCGGCCTCCTCGCCTACTTCCTCACCGAGGCTCAGGAGAACTGGAGGCTTAACGCGTGCGGCTGCTCTCAAAAAAGAGAGCGGGTACACCAGAGAGTTTTCCGGAATTTATCAGAAGAGTTAGAAGGCAATGACGAAACCACATCGGAAGGAAGGAAGGTATGAGCTCGAAAATAGCCATAGTTGAAGGGGTCAGGACTCCCTATGTCAGAGCCGGCACCCTCTTTTCCAGGCTTACCGCGGTTGACCTCGGCAGATTGCCGGTTGCGGAGTTAATTGCCCGCTCTGGAATTGATCCAGCCCGGATAGATTCGGTCATAATCGGAAATGTGGCCCAGCCTCCGGACGCGGTGAACGTGGCCAGGGTAATAGGACTTTACGCGGGGATCCCGGACAGTGTCCCGGCATTCACGGTTCACAGAAACTGCGCCTCCGGAATACAGTCGATCATCTCCGCAGCGCAATCCATCGCTACCGGTGAGGCCGATATCGTCATAGCAGGCGGTGTTGAATCCATGACCAACATCCCCTTCTTCATCACACCGGACCTTCAGGATATCATCACGAAATACCAGCGCGGCAAGGGTATGGGCGCCAGGATATCCGCCCTGGGCAAGATAAGGCCGCGCCATCTTGTCCCCAGGATAGGTCTCATGCTGGGACTCACCGATCCAACGTGCAGGCTGGATATGGGCCAGACCGCCGAGGTCCTGGCCCGGGAGCTTGATATCAGCCGCCAGGCCCAGGACGAGTTCGCCCTCCTGAGCCATCAGCGCGCCGCTGCCGCCCATGAGGAGGGACGGTTCGAGGACGAGATCATGACAGTATTTGCCCCGCCCCGTTACGATGAAGCCGTCGTATTCGACAACGGTATAAGAACCGAGCAATCCATGGAGGCACTGGCAAAGTTAAGGCCGGTCTTCCAGAAGAAATACGGAACTGTGACCGCCGGCAATTCCTCCCAGATCACTGACGGTGGAGCCGCTGTGCTTCTTATGAGCGAGAAGACAGCGGAAAAACTCGGATTAGAGCCCTTGGGCTTTATTGTGGACCACGCCTTTGCTGGACTAGAGCCAAAACGTATGGGCCTCGGCCCTTCCTATTCTACTTCCATCGTCCTGGAAAAATCGGGTATCGACTACTCAAAGATCGGGCTTATCGAGATGAACGAGGCTTTTGCCGCCCAGATTATCGCCAACGAGAAGGTATTTGCCGACGACAAACTCTCAGAACATTTCCTCGGCAGGAAGGCTATAGGGGCGATCGACAGGAATATTTTTAACGTCAACGGGGGCGCTATCGCCATGGGACATCCCGTGGGGTCTACAGGAACACGGATCATCCACACCCTCCTTCTCGAGATGCGGCGCCGGTCTGTTGATCTGGGCCTCGCGACACTTTGCGTAGGCGGCGGGCAGGGCGTGTCAGTGCTCCTGGAAAGGGCGTAATATAATGAAGAACGCATTCAAAATGAAAATAGAAGACAGCCTTGCGATCATCACCTTCGACCACCCCACCGAGAAGGTGAACATTCTCACACCGAAGGTGATGGAGCAGTTCGCAAAGATCATCGGAAAACTGGAGGATAAATCCGACGAGATAACCGGGGCGATTATCGTGTCCGGCAAGGAGCAGAACTTCATCGCCGGCGCCGACCTCTCAGAGATAGAAGGGGTAACCGATGCCGGCAAGGGCAAGGAACTCGCGCGTAGTGGGCAGGAGATACTCGCGCGCCTGGAGGAACTCCCCTTCACCGTGGTTGCGGCCATCAACGGAGCATGCCTCGGCGGCGGACTTGAACTGGCCCTTGCCTGTTCCCGGCGGGTAGCCACCGACTCGACCCGCACCTTCCTGGGCCTCCCTGAGACCCAGCTCGGCATTATCCCGGGATTCGGAGGAACACAGCGCCTGCCGAGGCTGGTGGGTATTCCCGAGGCCTTGAAGATGATCACCGCAGGTTCCAGGATATATCCGAGAAAAGCCCTCAGGATAGGGCTTGTGGACGAAGTCGTTCATCCCGAAAACCTCATGGAAGCCGCGCGCAGCCTGGCTGCAGGACCGCGGCCCCGCAAACGGAAAAAGCCCCTGGCAAAAAGATTCAGGGCAGCCGGTATGCGGGTACTGGAATCCACAAGTTTTGGCAGGAAGAAGATATTTGAAAGGGCCAGAAAAGAGGTCCGGAAGAGAGCACAGGATCACTATCCGGCACCACTTGCGGCCATCGACGCTGTTGAGGACGGCTATCTTCACGGAATCGGTCACGGTTACGAGACCGAGGCAGGCCTTCTCGGGGAGATGGCGTCCACAGAAATATCCAAGAACCTGATCAGGGTGTTTTACCTGCGCGAGATGTTCGCGCGTGGTGACACTTCCCCGGCTGAGACTATCTCGAACATCGGCATCATCGGCGGCGGGGCCATGGGCGGCGGAATAGCAGCTCTCGGAGCCCAGAGAGGCTTTAAAGTGCGCCTCATCGATATGTCCACCGAGGCGCTGGGAAAGGCCCTGAACCTGCTCAACAAAAACGTGAGCAGAAATCGGAAAAAGGGGAGGTTCACAGGCGTCCAGGCAACGTGGATACCGACCAGGCTTACAGTTGACACACAGATGCGCGGACTTTCAAGGTCTGATGTGGTGATAGAGGCGGTGGCCGGGAGGGTGGGTGTAAAGAAAACGGTCCTGAAAAGCGTTGCCGATGCCGCTCCCAAAGATGCCCTAATTCTTTCCAATACATCTTCCCTCTCCATAACGGAGATGGCGGGGGCAGTTCCCACACCTTCGAGGGTGGCGGGCCTTCACTTTTTTAATCCCGTGGACAGGATGCCTTTAGTTGAGGTTGTCAAGGGAGACAAAACTTCCGCAAAGACAGTGGAAAAAGCAAAGGCCTTTACCCTTCGCCTGGGCAAGATCCCGGTTGTCGTGAAGGACAGGCCAGGATTTCTGGTCAACCGTCTCCTGCTGCCGTACCTCAATGAGGCTGCCCGGCTTCTGGAAGAAGGCGCCGGGATAGAGGATGTTGATAAAGCGCTGCTTGAATTCGGGATGCCTATGGGCGCCTTTATTCTTCTGGACCAGGTGGGCCTTGATATCGCCGCCCACGCGGGAATGAACCTTTTTGAGGGTTTCGGTGAAAGAATGACCCCTTCCCCCATCCTCAAAACCATGATGGACGCAGGCAGGCTCGGGAAAAAATCCGGGAGCGGATTTTACAAGTACAACGATAAAGGCGATCACAAACCAGACCCCGAACTGGATGATATCCTCTCCTCTCTCGTTAAGGAGTCACACAATTTCCTCAAGGAGGAAATTGTTGACAGGCTTATTCTGCCCATGATCAACGAAGCAAGCCTCTGCCTGGAAGAAGGCGTAGTGGAAAAACCGGAAGAGGTGGATGTGGCCATGATCTTCGGGGCCGGGTTCCCGCCTTTCACCGGCGGGCTGCTTCGTTACGCTGACAGGATCGGTACCGACCATATTGCAAGCACCCTGGACAAGCTGGCCGACACCGTGGATGAACGATTCCGGCCATCAGAGTATCTCAGGAAGCTGGCCAGCGAAGGAAAAGGGTTTTTTGAGTACAGATAAAACCTGTCTCATCACGCCGACGGCGTGACAAAGCTCGCAAAGAAAAGCCCGTTAATCCCTCCCCCTTGAGGGGAGAGGGATTAAGCGAAGTTCTCTGCGTTAAATGTCATTTTGTGACTACAACTCCTTGATAAACCACTTGTTTTGAATGTAAACTGAAGTTGCTAAAATGACCATTTTGTAAAGACAACTATCTGTGGTTTGGAGACAGCGTGATAAATCTCAAACGAACACCCTACAGGGTTCTGTTTACCGCATCCTTCCTGGGAATCTTCTCCCTATCTCTATCGATTTGGTTCGCAATTCATCAACCCTGGCTGGGTGTATCTTTACAAAACCCGGACAATCTTCCCGGCGCTTATGTAGACCATGTTGAGAAAAACAGTCCTGCCGAGTTGATCCTCTCTCAGGGTGATTATATCCTTGCTTTGCAGCCTGTGGTCGGGCCACCTGTGGAGATCCAACCCTCCGACCTTGTGGAAGATCCGGACATTTTCCCGACGCTGGGGGAATACAATGCGTTTTTATCCCGCCAGGGGACCCTGTCCAAAATCCTGCGGGAACCGGTGGTGAAATTGAACCTCGAGGACGGCCGTGAAGTCAGGGTTCAGCCGGCGGCCCTTCGGCCTATTTCCTCTCTCCCTATTCAATTCTGGCTGCTCAACGCCATTGGCATAATCATATTCATGGTTGGTGCAGGCGTCCTGTCGGTACGACCGGACAACATTGCATCCCGGTTGTTTTTCGGTTCCGGAACCGGACTACTTATAGCCACATCTTCCATCGCGGTTATCGTCTCCCGGGAGATCGCCTTTGACCCCGGTTTTTTACACACTGTCCGCTCAATTTACCATCTTGGTAACGGTATATTCACCATCTCCGGGATCGGCCTTCTTTACTACTATCCAGACCTGCTAGGTTCCTTTCCGATGACCAGGCTGATGGCACTACTCGTCTCTTTTTTCTGGTTGAATGAACAATTTGAATGGACAGACTTTCCAGGTCATACCACTTTCATTCAACCAATAATATATTTTGCCATTGGCGTGACCATTGGTTTTCTCCAGTGGAGAAAGTCAAGGGGGTGCCCTGTTGACCGGGCGGCGCTCAAATGGTTCCTCGTATCTTATCTGGGCTTCGTCGGTATTGGATGGTTCATCTATTTCGTGCTAAGTCTTATTCACGGCCGCGCCGTCGTCCCCATCAGCGCCGGGCTTGGAGCGATCATGTTCATGTATATCGGCATGGCCCTCGGCATCCTGAAATATCGCCTCTTCGACATTGATCGATGGTGGTTCAACATCTGGCTCTGGTTCTTTGCTGGAGCCTCCATTCTGGCCGTAGACGGTTTGTTGGCACTTACATTATCCCTTAGACCCTCTATCTCCCTCGTCGTAGCCCTTGTACTGGTCGGATGGCTTTACTTTCCTGTCAGACAATGGATCTGGGGACGAGTGTACCTGAAATCTCAAAGCAGTCTGGAACAATACCTGCCCGCTCTCGTCGCCGGTATTGTCGATCAGGGTCGTAGTGGTGACGCCGCTTGGGAGGAGGTTTTGAAGGATGTCTTCAAGCCCCTCTCCTTTAAAAGAATGAAAAGCTATATCCCGGCCTCAAAATTGGAAAAGCATGGTGAAATCATGCTGATTCCCGCCTTCAGAGGTAATAGCACAATTGAACTGGGCTTTGCGGCCCACGGTAATCGTCTATTCTCCCCTTCCGACCTGCGCCTGGCCGCTGAGATCCGTGAGATCGCCATCCAGACTGAGGACAGCCTTGCCGCCTACAACAGGGGCGTGGGCGAGGAGCGGGAAAGGATCATGCGTGACCTGCACGACGACATTGGCGGGCGGCTCCTTTCCCTTGTACACTCTGCAACCGAAAAGAAGGACAAACAACTTGCACGGGAGACTCTCAAAGCCCTTCGGGACATAACCTACAGCATAGGCCCCGACAGGAGTGTATCGGTAGGGGAGGCACTGGCGAACTGGCGCTATGAGATCCGTCAACGCTGCGACGGGGCGGGTGTCACTCTCCACTGGGAAGCCGATTCTATCGATAGCAACCGCCTGATGACGCCCAGGCAGCTGACCAATATTTCCCGGGTGCTGTCCGAGGCAACCAGCAATGCTTTCTCCCATGCGGGGTCGAAAAATATCTGGTTCCAGTGGAACCTTGAGGACGGACGAATGTATGGAACCATTCGAAATGACGGCAATGTACCTGAAAGCAGCGCCATAACCTATGGTAAGGGTATAAAAAATATGGAGCGGAGAATAGCCGACCTGGAAGGCACATTCAGCTACAAAACCCTCCCTGAGGAGGGACTCTTTGAAGTACGGATGACAGTACCCATGCCAACCAAAAACTGAGGTACATTTATGAAAACGGTCCTTATCGTCGAAGACCACGATGACACAAGGCAATGGTGGGAGGAAAACATTACCCAGGCGTTCCCAGGGGCCTCAACTACGGGGGCCGTCACACTGGAAGAGGCACGGACTCTGCTGAAGAATCGCACATTCGCACTAGCGCTTGTGGACATCAACCTTCCAGACGGATCAGGAATAGACCTGGTGAGGGAGATGGGGGAAACACACCCCGAGACTTACTGCGTCATAACTACCATCTTCGACGACGATATCCATATTTTCTCGGCATTACAGGCTGGGGCCAAGGGCTACCTAATCAAGGACCAGCCGCGGGACAGTCAGATCCAGCAGCTAAAAGCAGTTCTTCACGGACAGCCACCTCTTTCACCCGGCGTTGCCCGACGGATACTTGAGCATTTTTCACTACACAAACAGCAATCAAAGGATTCTGAGGCTCTGACTCCCCGGGAAAATGACGTCCTTCAGCTTATCGCAAAAGGTTTCTCACGCCCGGAAGTTGCCAAGCTGCTGGGACTTACTACAAACACTGTTGCCAGCTACACGAAGGTCATTTACCAGAAATTGAACGTTTCCAGCCGCGCCGAAGCTGTTTACGAAGGCCTGCGGCTCGGTTTGATCGATCCGTATTAAGTAAAAGTTCCAGGTTCCAGGTTCCAAGTTCCAAGTTTACTGATCCAAGATCCAAGGCCCAAAATCCAAGATCCAACGTGGTTTACGTGATGCGTGATTGGTAACCTCCTCTCCCCTGGTGGGAGAGGACCGAGGAGAGGGGGATATTACCACCCTCCCCTTTGTCCCCCCACGCCTCAGCGTGGTCAAGGGAGGGGAGTAAACTCCAATGCTCGAATTTCGACTATCCAATTTCCAATTTCTAATGTTCTAATGTCCCACATACCCCCACACACAACCCCCCCCAATCGGGGGTGTTCCACTCCCCGCACCTCGCATACACTAATTGATAAGTAGAGTTCAGCAGAGATACCAAAAAAGCATGGGGAGAAGAAAAAATGAAAAGATCAGCTCTATTATTAACCGGTATTTTGATGCTTGTATGGGCCGCATCGGCTATTGCCGAACCCATTGCCCCGCTCGCCACCTTGACCGATTTTGGGAAGCAGTTTTTTGCGGCAGAGGGCAAGACGGAAGCAGATGCCAAAAAGGACATTCCGTCCAGGGAACTGGTGGGGGTTCCCGCCTATCCTGGTTCCCATTTCGGGGTATTAGGTGGAGATGGCACTGTCGACGGAAGTTCGGTTCAACTCATCTCCAAAGACAGTCCTGAAAAGGTGATCGACTGGTACAGGAAACAACTGGGTAAAGATTGGCAGTATGTCCCGGATCTTGCCGCAAAACAGATGAACGAGGTGGGAGTCTTTGCAAAAACCAGGAAGAAGAATATCGATGCCCTTAACGCCTTCAGGTACAAACTGTTAAGGGTTTCAAAAGTCGAAAAACCCGGGGATATAGGCCACATAGATATGCTTTTTGATGTGAAGGGAATTAAATCACTGATCGTCATAACCTTCAAACCGGCAATGTAAAAGTAAAATCCCAATGAAAAGATAAATTATTGTAGTTATAACCGCGATTTTTCTTGTCGTGTCTCTCGCCCACGCCGAATCCCGGCTCTCAAAAGAGGATACCTCGGTCGTTGAAACCGCCGGGCTTGTTATTTGTCTGGGGGAAGCTACACCCCCTTACTCCGACACTCCCCTACACAACCCCCCCCAATCGGGGGTATTGCGCCTGTATTTCTCCGGATAGTCTAGCGATCAAATAAAGATTGTAAAAAAACCAAAAACCTTAAGGAGACAAAAGATGAAAAAGCCTGTTTTCATGCTCACTGCCTTACTTGTGATCACCTGGACTGTTTCCGCCTTTGCAGAGCCCTATGCGCCCCTCGCCCCCAGGAACGCTTTCGGGAAACAGGCCATGGCCTCGAAAGGCCAGACGATGGCGGATGCCCAGAAGGAAATACCAACCAAAGAGATGGTGGAGATCCCGGCCTATCCGGGCTCCTATTTAGGGTCGGTCGGGAAGAGCAACGGGGTGCTGAGCACCGTCCAGCTGATCGCCAAGGACAGCCCTGAAAAAGTTATCGCCTGGTACAAGAAAAACCTGGGCAAGGACTGGCAGTACGTTCCAGACCTTATCACAGAGCAGATGGGCGAGGTGGGCGTCTTCGTGCAAACTGACAACCCCAACATCGATGCTTTTGACTCCCTCAAGTACAGGCAGATAAGGATCGTAAAGGTGAAAAAGCCGGAGGATACGGGCTTTCTGGGGATGTTCCTCGAGATGAAGGGGATAAAGTCCATGATGACCCTGCAGATCAAACCATTTATGTAAGGGGAGCATAAGTGAAAAAAATTGTTTTATTAACCGGTTCTGTCCCCGTTGTTTTATCCATTCTGCTCTTTTTACCCGGTGTCTCCAGGGCCGGGTGCGTTAAAAGGGATCTCACTTCCGGTGAGCAGGCCTTCTACGAGCAGGTCAGGACTGCCATGGACCAGGGCCTCCCTGCACCTGAAGGCTGGCGAAGGAGAGATTCCTGGATGAACGTGCCGAAGACGGTCTGCGAGGGGTTCGAAAAGAACCCTGTACGTTACCTTGGGCAGCTCAAGTTCACGGAGATCACGGAACTGGACCGCGTAAAAGAGAAGATGGGCAGAAAACAAAAGGAGCTGGAAAGCAAGATCATGGAGGCCTCCAACCGCGGAGACTTCGCGGAGATGAGCCGCCTTCAAAACGAAATGCAGAAATTTTTGGCTGAAAGCCTGGAAAAGCAGCTAAAGCTCATGGAAGCTTACAGGAATGCCCCGAAACCGCTCCAGATGATCGCCAAGTTCAGCGTGAACAACAAGCGCAAGGCTATCGGTAAAAAATACGATATCCCTGCCCTGCCCCATACAACCAAAACTTTCGAAGTAGTCAATTCCAAGGGAACCGAACGTGAGACGGTTTCGAAGATACTTCTTATCGGAAGCTGGCGGGTGGAGGATTTCATTAAGAACTGGAACCTGATGCGGCCAGATGTACCCTATGACGCCATAGGCGGTATCCACCTGAGGCTGTCGGGAAAGCGGCAGCAGGTGGAAGCCTACCTGTCAAAGGATGCCGACATCGGACTCATCGAGAGTGCAACCCAGTGAAAGACAGGATTCATATGAATGCATTTAAGGCAGCAGCTATCGCCCTTTGCGTTGCCCAGGTTTTTCTGGGAGCCACCCTTGCCCATGCCCGCCCTCCGAGATGGCAGGGAGGTAGTCTTCAGACTGGACCTGCGCCAAAAGGTGCTGTTTCAAAGACGCCCGAGAGCTTTGAGCTTCAGTGTCCTACTGCCTATTCGGGAATCAAGGGAGATCTTCTTCCAACCTATTGGGAGCCTGCCGATAAAGGTAAGCCTGCAAGTCTAATAAAATCCCAGGTCCTGGACCAGTACCTTTATTGCGTTTATCAGATTCCGTCCTCGGGTCGTGAAATTCATTCAAGTGTTCGTCGGCTTGTCCCGGATGGATATGATTGCGTATCCGATGGGGCGGGGAGGTTTGAGTGCAGCGAGGACTAAACATGGGCCCCACCCAGCCAGGTATACCCGTCTGCGGGTGCAAGCCATTTTGAAGGAGGTAAAAACAATGAACCGGAAAATATCACCTGGAGCAATTTTTCTTTCGCTGACCCTGGTGGTTTGTATGATCCTGCTCCCCACCGTCCCTGCCCAGTCGTGGGGGAAAAAAAAGAAGGATAACAGAAAGACTGTAGCGGTCTACGAAGTCAAAAGCATGGTTCGGGAAGTGGACCCCACACCGTACACGGAGTTCGTCACAACCACCCTGTTAAAAAAGGGAAAAAAGGTCTTCAGGGTTCTTGACAGACAGCAGTCGGTCTACGCCGAAAAGCAGCTTAACCAGCAGGGGATGACGACTGGTGACGCGGCCCAGTCCCGCCTGATCGGCGCCGACTTCATCTTCGTAGTCACCATCACCGAGGCTAACGCCCAGGCCTCAAGGGGCGGGGTCGCCGGAACCTTCAAGGGTGTAGGCATTGAGAAAAGCGGCGAGAGAGCCGAGATCGGCGTGGATATAAGCGTTCAGGACGCTAAAACAGCCGAAGTCCTCGACTCCGTCCACGTCACCAAAAATCTCTCCGAGGGGGGCTTCTCCGCAACGGGCCTCGGCAACCTCTTCAAGAAAAACAAGAAACTCAAGGGCCTGAACTTGGGGGTTAGCAAGGACAAGAAAACCGGCATCGACAAAGCGATAATGGCGGCCATTGAGGACGCTATCGGCCAGATAGTCTCGGGTTACGAACCGGAGGATGAGGATGAGGAATCCAGGGAAGAGGAATAGGGTCAGGGAATGAAGAAACCTCAGGCAATTATGATAGCTGTGCTGCTGACTGCAGCCCTGACATTGTTGGCTCACGCCAGCTCTGACCAACAGAATAGAGGGTGAGTGACCCTTCTGCCGGCTACCTCCGAATGGTTCGAG
>VAPD01001144.1_pt1 | contig 24736 bp, 20 predicted proteins | sample 3393901 | NCBI WGS metagenome assembly VAPD01 (sample SAMN08290435, study PRJNA428436) | hydrothermal vent metagenome | isolation source: Deep-sea hydrothermal vent chimney | place: Atlantic Ocean: South-mid Altantic Ridge | depth 3034 m m | reverse complement strand
AGATAGAACTAATTCCAATTAAAACTAACTCGGCTGTCAGGCGTGTAATACATCGAGCTCAATCCAGATTAGAGCCCTAACGCCTTGCTCAGCTGGCCTAAATGTTTTGCGGTTTTTGTGGCATGAGTCGCCCGAGGGTGCCTGAACGTTGGTATGTCTTGTTGAAGTGACGGACGTAATAGCGGCCCACTCTCTGCATCATGCGCGAGATGCTTCCCTGCTCCCGGAACAGTTAAGTAAACAGGAATAAAGCTCAGTCGTAACGTTTCCGGTCTTTACGCCGGGCGCCTGACTTCTGGGTAATCACGCCATGTATAGCCTCAAGGCCCGGGATTTCAACAATCTCGTCGTAGGCGTGATTCAGGCATTTCAGCAGCAGGCGTTCGCCATCAATAACCAGCTGCCGGAAATAGAATTCGTCGTTGTGATTCGCGACCACGAAGCAACCATCCTTCACATGCCCTTCCGGGTCGATCACGATAATACAACCGTGCTCGAATTCCGGCTCCATCATATCCCCGAGCACCCTGAGTACAAAAGGTTCTGCTGCTGAACATCCGGTGGCTTCCACCTGCTGCCCCCTTATTTAAATACAGTCGCTGAAAAATGCATTTTAGCACGGCTCAGATCACCATTCCGGCACGCTTACTGTGCCTGTGCAATCCAGCCGTGACCCCAACAATACTTCATATATTTCATATTGTTACACTTTTTCATATATGACCCGGGCAAGCCTTCGGCAAAGCCCTAAAGTAAGCCGGTATGACGCCGCCACATTCTGCAATAACGGTCTCACTGCTTGTAAAAGGAATATCCGTGACCCCGCAGGACCTGATTTCACGCAACGTACGTCTAGTATCGCTTCCTGAAGTCTGTATTCAGGTTCAGGCACTCGCAGATTCTGCGCACACCACCGCCCAGGATATCGGCGACGTGGTAGGCAAGGACACCGCCCTCACCACCCGCCTGCTGAAGCTGGTAAACAGCGCTTATTTCGGACTGCCCAGAAAAGTCGACACCGTCACACGGGCGGTCAACATGATCGGTATGCGTGAACTGCGCAATCTGACCATGGCTGCCTCTGCGGCGGAAGTATTCTCGCGTATCCCCGGCAACCTGATCGACATGGCCGCCTTCTGGCAACACAGCGTGTACTGCGGACTGCTGGCACGCAACTTCGCCCAGCGTTGCAGTGTACTGCACAGCGAACGCCTGTTTACCGCCGGTCTGCTGCACGATGTCGGCCGGCTGCTGATGCTGACCAAGCTACCGGATGAAATCAGCCAGGCTGAATCCATGCGCCTGCAATCCGACAGGGACATTTGTGAAATCGAACGCGAGCTGGTGGGTTTTGATCACGCAGAAGTCGGACAGGCCCTGCTGCTGCACTGGAACATGCCGGAAAACCTGTGCACATCCGTCCTCTACCACCATAATCCCGAAGACGCGCACGACGCACATCTGGAATCCGCACTACTCCATATCGCAGACCAGGTCACGCACTGTGCGCAGGAAAGCAAGGATCCGCTGGGTTCCCAATTCTATGACCCCTACGGTGCGCTACTGGATTCTGATCTGAATGCCGGGGATATTGCTGTTGCAGCTGTCTCTGCCATCAGCCCGCAAGCACTGTCGCTTACAAAAACAGGGAAGGATGACATTGTTGCTGCCGTTGACAAGAGTGCCGCTGCCTTCAACCAGGTGCTCGACCTGCTCTATCCGATGGCCTGGGAAACCCCCAGATAGATCGGTAATTGCAGGCTAGTCTACAGCGGCCCAGTAATACCAGCTCGCGATGGTTCGATACGGCCGCCACTGCTCGGCAAGTTCCAGATAGCGGTCATAGTCCGCATCGTCCGGCAGCTTATAGTGCATCCTGATTGACTTGCGCAGGGCAAGATCTCCGATCGGCAGTACATCCATGCGCCCCAGCGAGAACATCAGCAACATGTCCGCGGTCCAGCGCCCGATACCCGGTAGTTCCATTAGCAGCTCGGATACCTGTTCATCGTTCAGGGTGTCCAGCAGCTCCAGGTCCAACTCCCCACAACGCACGCGCCTGGCGATTTCCCGGATGTAACGGATCTTGGCGCCACTCAGTCCACAGCTTCTCAAACTACGCTCCTGTATGCGGTAAAAGTGTTGCGGCTGAAACAGGTCCGTAGCAAGCCGTTCCTGCAAACGCTGCAGAATCGTCTGCGCCGCCTTTACCGACAGTTGTTGATTCACGATGGCCCAGACCAGGGTGTGAAAATGCGGTTTGGGGTCCTGCATCAAGGTGCAGGGACCCTGTTGTTGAATGACATTCGCCAGCACCGGATCAATGCTTTTCAGATGCTGCTCGGCCTTGCGGATACGAGCCTTCATGACCCACCCAGCCCTACGGACAGCACAGCGAAGGTCACGATGGCCATACCGGCGGCAGCAATCGCTGCCTGCCGTTTCCAACCATACAGCAGCAATAGAACAACAACTGTCCATCCCATCAACAGTGGCCAGATTTGAACCTCACCCGGCACCGTCGTGTCCTTCCAGATCTACCCGGTGCCAGTTTTCATCATCGCGGTACACTTCATGTTTTGACCAGCCACTAAACTCCAGACGCGTCGCCACCCCGCTGGAGCGTCGTCCGTCTCCTGCTATTACCTTATAGATCAGCGTATCTTCAGGATCACCGGGGCCGCCCGATTCGTCGACAATCTGCCGCACCGACCATTGATCGCCATATTTACCATTGCTGTAGTAATGCCCCAATTTCAATTCTTCGAACGGAAACTGACTCGCAAGCGAGCGCTTTGTTGCCAGTTCATAAATAGCCAGCAGGTCCTGCTCCGAAACATCGATAAAGGAATCGACTTCATGCAGCGCGTACACCAGATCCTCGTGCGAAATCGACGACCTGGCCTTTAACTGTGGCTGACCAGACTGGACTTGCTTCTTTAGACTGGCGGGGTAGCGACGCCAGGCAAAGGGATAGTTGAACAGCACGGCAATTGTCATGATCACCAGCACGTTCAGCAATACCGGCGTGAGCACGAACTGGTAACCCAGCGCGTGTACGCTGTCACCGCCCACCACCGCAGCCAGTGCGCTGGCACCACCCGGTGGATGGATACAGCGCAGATAGTGCATGGCGCCGATAGCCAACGCCACTGCCAGCGCCGCGGCCAGCAGGATATCCGGCACCAGCTTTGCACAGCTCACACCTATGACCGCCGACACCAGGTGCCCGCCAATCACCGGCCAGGGCTGGGATAAGGGGCCGTGCGGCACGGCAAACAGCAATACGGCACTGGCCCCCATGGAGGTCACGATCAACGTTGCAGCAAGCGGACCGACGAACACTGTGCTGATCTGCAGGATGCCGTAGATACTCAGAAAACCACCGATGGTGGACACCACGCGTTCAGTATGACTGACCGGACTGAGCTCAATACCCAGCAGGCGTAACAGGGAATTTTTTGGTGCCTTGCCCATTGTTATTTCAGTAACTCCATCAGATCCTGTTCCGACAGTACCTTCACACCCAGTGCCTCTGCCTTTGCCAGTTTCGATCCGGCTTTCTCACCAGCGATAACCGCCGTGGTTTTCTTTGACACGCTGCCGGACACTTTTGCGCCCAGCGCCTGCAGTTTCTGTTTAGCCTCATCCCGTGTAATGCCGGACAGGGTGCCGGTCAGTACGTAGGTCTTGCCCTGTAGCGGCTGGCGGGTAGTACGTTCCACATCCGGCCAATGGATACCCGCAGCCTGCAGGCGTGCGATAACTTCCTGGTTATGCGGCTGCTGGAAAAACTGCACGATGTGCTGCGCCACCACCGGCCCGATATCGTGTACGGCCTCCAGTTGTTCCTGCGTGGCCTGCATCAGTGCATCGAGGCTGCCGAACTCGTTGGCCAGTATGCGTGCGGTAGCATCGCCAACTTCGCGAATACCCAGCGCGTACAGGAAACGATCCAGCGTCGTGTCTTTACTATCCTGCAAAGCCTTGATCAGATTTTGTGCGGACTTTTCCCCCATACGTTCCAGACCGGCAAGTTCCTTTGCTGACAAGTCATACAGCCCGGCAATATCCCCTACCAGCTTCTGATCCACCAGCTGCTCGACCAGTTTATCACCCAGGCCTTCAACATCCATGGCGCGCCGGGAGGCAAAATGTTTGATCGCCTCCTTGCGCTGTGCCTCGCAATACAGGCCGCCACTGCAACGCGCCACCGCTTCGCCTTCCGCTTTATCGATGTCCGAGCCACACACCGGACAGCGGGTCGGCATATCGAAAGGTCTGGCATTCGCGGGGCGTTTATCGAGGATGACGGACACGACTTCGGGTATTACGTCGCCGGCGCGGCGCACGATCACGGTATCGCCAATGCGTACGTTCTTGCGCCGCACCTCGTCTTCGTTGTGCAGCGTGGCATTGGTGACCGTCACCCCGCCGACAAAGACCGGCTCCAGCCGCGCTACCGGCGTAACAGCGCCGGTGCGGCCGACCTGTACGTCGATATCCAGCACCCGGGTCAGTTCTTCCTGAGCCGGAAACTTGCGCGCGATGGCCCAGCGTGGTGCGCGTGCGACGAACCCCAGTCGTTGCTGCAAGTCCAGTCGGTCCACCTTGAACACAACACCATCGATATCAAACGGCAGGTTGCTGCGTTGCTTTTCCAGCTTGCGATAATAGTTTATGCACCCCTGCAGGCCCGACACGCACTCAATGTCCGGGTAGACACGCAGGCCCCACCCACGGAGTTGTTGCAGGGTCTCGCTGTGCCGATCGGCCAGAGCCCCCTGCTCCACCAGGCCCGTACCGTAACAATACATTTCCAGCGGACGCTGCGCGGTGATTTTCGGGTCCAGCTGACGCAAACTGCCGGCGGCGGCATTACGGGGATTCACAAAGGGTTTTTGCTGCTGTTGCCGGGCACGCTCGTTGAGCTTGCGGAAGCCTTTGTGTGATATGAATACTTCGCCCCGGACTTCCAGCCGCTGCGGGTAACCGACACCCAGCAGGCGCAGCGGAATGGACGGTATGGTTCGCACATTCAGCGTTATATCCTCACCCGTGCTGCCATCGCCGCGTGTAGCACCACGCTTCAGTACGCCGCCCTCGTATAACAGGCTTACCGCCAGACCGTCCAGTTTTGGCTCTGCAGCATATTCCACGCTCTCCATGTTCAGGCGCTCGCGTACACGGCGATCGAACTCACCCAGCTCATCGTCATCGAAGGCATTATCCAGCGACAGCATCGGCACTTCGTGGCGCACTTCACCGAACACGCTGAGGGGTTCGGCGCCAACACGCCGGGCAGGTGAATCTTCAGTGATCAGTTCAGGGTGGGTCTGTTCAAGAGCCTGCAGTTCACGCAGCAAACGGTCATACCCGGCGTCGGGAATCTGCGGGTCATCGAGTACGTAATAGCGATAGTTATGTAGCTGAATCTGTTCACGGAGCTTTGCTGCACGTTGCGCCGGATCCAGCTTCTTGACCGGGCTTTTTATGATGCGGCCCTGTGCAGGAAATGATCCTCGACTATCCCCTCCCGGATCTGCATAAGCGACTGGTGGGTAGCCACACACTGCTTCTGGTCCTGCAGTTCACCGCCCAGTTCTACGGCCAGGCGTTCTGCAGTGTGTACAAAGTCATCGAAAGCCTCGACAGGATCCAGCGGACCGGGTAATTGCAGGAACAGTGTAATTCCCGGTGTTGAGAAACGGTGCATGTCGGTTGCGGAAAAGGTGCCGGGTTTTACCAGGTTGGCAACACCAAAAACAGCCTGTTGCCTGCCGGCGGCAACGGTTACGCGCTGATAGGTACCCTGATCGCCGAATTGCAGTTTGTTGTTCTGCAACGCCTTGAGCAAGGCGTCCCCGGAAAATACGCCGTCTTGCGGTGCTACGACAGAAATAATCAGCAGACGCTCGGATTCAGTGACGACAGGTTCCGGGTCCTGCCCGGACATCACCTGCTCCATGCGCGCCAGTTCCTGGTCGATTGCATCCTCATCAGGTTCGTCTGTTTCCCGGTACCTGGTGACAGAATCGGGGGATCCGGCAGCTTTGCGCGGGCGGTTCTGGTACCGGAACCAGGCGTAAACAGCGAATATGACCCCGGCGCCAAACAGCAACAGGATCAGGCGCAGGTCATCCATACTCAGACCGCCGCGAGTTGTACCGCTTCGTCGACGTCGACTGCTACCAGGCGGGAGACACCGGGTTCATGCATGGTCACGCCGGTTAACTGGTGTGCAAGGTCCATGGTGATCTTGTTGTGGGTAATGAATATAAACTGCACACGCTCGGACATTTCTCTCCCCATGTCACAGAAACGGCCGACGTTGGCATCATCCAGCGGAGCGTCGACCTCATCGAGTATACAGAAAGGCGACGGGTTCAGCTCGAAGATAGAAAACACCAGTGCTACGGCAGTCAGCGCTTTCTCCCCGCCGGACAACAGATGGATGGTACTGTTACGCTTGCCTGGCGGACGCGCCATGACGGTAACACCGGCATCCAGCAGGTCCTCACCGGTCATTTCCAGATAGGCGTGCCCACCACCAAACAGGCGCGGGAACATCCCTTGCAAACCGCTGTTGACCTTGTCGAAGGTTTCCTTGAAACGCGTACGGGTCTCCCGATCTATTTTGCGGATCGCGTTCTGCAGCATTTCCAGCGCCGCCGAAACGTCTTCGTGTTGTGCATCCAGGTATTGCTTTCGCTCGGACTGTTCTTCGTACTCGTCTATAGCTGCCAGGTTGATCGGGCCCAGCCGCTGGATACGGGTTGCCAGGCGCTCGGCCTCCTCTGCCCATGTTTCTACAGTGGCGTCCCCGGCCAGTTCTTCCACCAGGGCAGACAACTCGAAGCCGCTTTCACCAATCTGCTCAAGCAGGGTTTCCCCGCGCACCCTGATTTCCTGCCAGTCCAGCTTCTCGCGTCCCAGCTGGTCGCGCAGTTTCTGTACCGCATCATCCTTCCGGTGACGTTGCTGCTCATCCTCGCGCAAGCGGTGTTCTATGGACTCGACCTTTTTTCTTTCAGTGATCAACTCGGCTTCTACCGCCAGGCGTTTCTGCAGCCGGGTAGCCAGTTCTTCTTCCATCGCCTGCAACGGTGCTTCACTTTCGGACAAGGCCTGACGTAACTCGTCACGGCGTTGTTGCAGGTGCCTTTGCTGACCGCGCATACGTTCCAGATTTTGTGTAGTGGTTTCCTGTTCCGTGTGCCAGGACCGGTATTTCAATTCCAGCTCGTGTGCCTGATCGCGGTCACGCTGTGCGGTAGCACGTGCATCCTCCAGTGCGCCGCGCAAGCGGTCGCGTTCCGCCTGCCTCTGTTCGCGTTCATCCGCGAGTGTATCCAGAGCCGCGAGTGCTGCATGCAGGGTTTTGCGAGACGCATCGGCCGCTGCGCTGTCTTCATCCTGCTGGGCGTTGATTTCACCGGCTTCCCTGTTCAATGCGGCACTGCGTTTGTGGATCTGCTCGAGACGCGTGCTGCGCGCGTCAGACTGGGCGCGCGCATCGCTGAACTGACGGTGTGCCTGGTTGGCTTCAAGCTGCAACTCCTCGCGCCGTGCTTCTGCTTCCTGCAGCTCACCCCGCCCGTTTTCAAGCGCTTCTTCCAGGTCAGAGATAACCTCCTGATTGACTTTAAGTTGTTGCTCTATCTCTTTGATTTCTTTCTCGCGTCCCAGAACACCTGACTGGGCATTTTCGTCACGGGCCACGCGCAGCCAGCCACTTCCGATCCACACACCATCCTGCGTGACCACAGACTCATGGGCAGCCAGGCCAGCACGCAACTGCAGGGCGGCCGACAATGACTGGGCGACATACACGCCATCCAGCAAGCCATCCAGCGACCAGGGCGCCCGTACTTTGCCGGTCAGCAGATCACCCCTGGCAGCAGATCCGGACTTCGCCGTTGCCCGCGTATCGACAATTGACAGCGCCCCCTGCCCCAGTTCACCAAGCGCCTCAGCCAGCGCATCGTTAACTTCGACACAGACCGCTTCCAGGTAAAAACCCAGCACGGTTTCGACTGCACGCTCCCAGCCGGCGTCGACATCCAGTTGCTCGGCCAGCCGTGGCGCGTCTGTCAGGCCACGGACATCCAGCCAGCGACTAATCCCGCCTTCACCCTCTTCTCCCAGCGCGGCCTGCTGCAGCGCCTGCAGGGAAGCCATACGGCCATGCAGGGACTGCTGCTGATTTTGCGCCTCGCTTAGTTCATGCTGCTGGGTACGGGTGGATTCGCGCAACGCCTCGATGCGGCCACGCAGCGTTTCCAGCTGTTCCTGTAACTGTTGCGCGTGCTGCTGACGTTCATCCGCCCGCTTTTCCAGCCCACTGATTTCGGTTTCCAGCGCACTGCTGTCTAGCTGCTCCTGCTCATGCTCGATACGCTGCTGGCGTTGCGTGAGCTGCATCAGGTGACGTTCCAGATGGTCGATACGTGTACGCTCAACCTGCGCGGTCTGCGAACATTCGTTGGCGCGGCTGTTGAAAGCTTCCCATGCGGTTTGCCAGGCCTGCATTTCCTGTTCCGCCTGCTCCCGTGTCTCGCGCGACGCCTGTGCGCGGGTGCCGGTCTGCTCGCGTAGCGGTTCTATGTCGGCCAGCTCGCTGGCCAGTTGTTCCAGACGCTGGCTGTCGACCTTGATGTGAGCCTGTACTTCGTTCCAGGCCTGCCCGGTTTTCTCCAGCTCTTCCTGCTGACTACGGCGCGTTTCCTTGCCATGCTGAATTGCCTGCTCGACCCGCGCAACTTCGGCGCCGAGTTCGTAGTAACGCCCCTGCACCTTGTTGAAAAGATCCGACGCCTCGATATGTTCTGCGCGACCTGTCTCCAGCGCCGCTTCCACGGCGCGCAACTCCGCGGTCACAGCCTGCAGACGTGTTTCGTGTTCCTGGATACGCTGGCGCCGGTCGCCACTTTCCTCGTGCAGTTCGTGATAGCGCAGCGTCAGCAGCTCGGCTTTGACCCGGCGCTCCTCATCACGCAACACCTTGAAACGCTCCGCGGCGCGCGCCTGACGCTTCAGCTTATCAAGCTGTTTCTCAATTTCTTCTCTCAAGTCATTCAATCTTGAAAGATTTTCATGCGTATGCCGAATGCGTCTTTCGGTTTCCCTGCGGCGTTCCTTGTATTTGGAAATGCCGGCCGCCTCTTCAAAAAACATGCGCAGGTCTTCAGGTTTGGCCTCGATCAGACGCGAGATCATACCCTGCTCTATAATGGAATAACTGCGTGGACCCAGTCCGGTGCCGAGGAAGATATCGGTAATATCCCGCCGGCGACAGCGCGTACCGTTCAGGTAATACCCCGATTGACCGTCACGTGCGACCTGGCGGCGTAATGAGATCTCGCTGTAACTGGCATACTGGCCGCCGACACTACCGTCGGTATTGTCGAACACCAGTTCAACGGAGGCCTGCGCTATCGGCTTGCGTACACTTGAACCGTTGAAAATAACATCGGCCATTGAGTCACCGCGCAGATTCTTGGCGGACGATTCGCCCATCACCCAGCGTACGGCGTCGATCACGTTGGATTTGCCACAACCGTTCGGCCCGATGATACCGATAAGATCGGACGGGAAGTGGACAGTAGTGGGGTCAACAAAAGACTTGAAACCGGAAAGTTTGAGCTTGCTTAGCCGCATCCGTGGACGATACCGATCTGCAACACCGGTGACAAGAGCTGGCATGCATTCAATCTACAGCCATTTCTAACTATCAAAGCCAAGTATCTGTTCCAGGCTGACTTGTACTGCCTGGACCCGTTCCTGTATCGTTCGCGCATGTCCACCCAGCCCGGCAAAGACCTCGAAACCTTTGACAATCCACACCCGGATCGTGACTATACGATCCGCATTCGCATGCCTGAATTTACCTGCCTGTGCCCGAAAACCGGTCAGCCGGATTTTGCCGTTCTTAACCTGGAATACGTTCCGCATCAACGTTGCGTTGAACTGAAATCGCTGAAGACATACATCTGGTCATTTCGCGATGAGGGGACTTTTCACGAGGACGTCAGCAACCGGATTCTGGACCGGCTGGTATCCGTCTGCGCACCCAGGTTCATGCGCCTTACGGCTGAATTCAACGTGCGGGGCGGTATTTATACCACGGTGGTTGCAGAGCACAGGGACCCGGACTGGCACGCCCCCGAAAAGGTCGAGCTGCCTTGAACTGATGGAACATCAGCCCGCTCCTGCGGCCTTTGCCGTAAATGTCCTGTGAGTCTGTTTATCGGCATTGATGTCGGCACGTCGGCCTGCCGGGCTTGCGCTATCGATGAACGGGCTCTGGTTGTGGCGGAAGCCCGGCGCGAGCTCCCGCCACCGCTACGCCACGGCGTTTGTGTTGAACAGGATCCCCTGGTCTGGTGGCAGGCCCTGACGGAAACACTGGACGCACTTTGCCAACAGATCGATCCCGGGCAAGTCAGCCGTATTGCGGTAGATGCAACGTCGGGAACAGTATTGCTGTGTACCCGGGACGGGACGCCATTGACCCCTGGACTGATGTACAACGATGCCCGGGCCGCAGCGGAAGCCCGGCTCATCGCCTCCACCGCCCCGCCCGACAGTGCTGCACTGGGTGCAAGTTCCAGCCTCGCCAAACTGCTCTATCTTGCTAACAGCCTCCCGAACACTGACTACCTGGCGCTACACCAGGCTGACTGGCTGGCCGGAAAGCTGGCCGGTCAGTTTGGCGTCAGCGACGAAAATAACGCCCTTAAGACCGGCTACGATCCTGTACAGCGTTGCTGGCCGGAGTGGCTGGACGCGCTGCCTGTCTCAACCGGCCAGCTGCCGGAGGTGGTCCCACCTGGATCGGTTACTGGTACTGTCAGCGCTGTGTCCGCCCGGCGCTGGGGGTGGCCGGGCAGCGCGGAAGTGGCCGCGGGTACGACCGACAGCACGGCCGGTTTCATTGCCACAGGTGCAGACACTGCAGGCACCGCTGTCACTGCGCTGGGCAGTACGCTGGTACTCAAGGTCCTGTCTGATCAGCCGGTGACTGCAGCGCGCTACGGAGTCTACAGTCACCGTCTGGGTGACCGCTGGCTGGCCGGTGGCGCTTCCAATGCCGGGGGGGCGGTGGTGCGCAGCCTGTTCAGCAGCTGTGATATTCACCGCTACACGCGACTGATGCGCCCGCATCAACCGACGGGCCTGGATTACTATCCACTGCCTTCGCGCGGTGAGCGCTTTCCGCTCCGGGACCCACTGATGGAACCCAGGCTGGAACCCCGCCCACCCTCGGACGCGGTATTTTTCCAGGGCATACTGGAAAGCCTGGCACGCATCGAGCAGCAAGGCTACGCCCTGCTGGCCGAACTAGGCGCGCCCTGCCCGGAGAAAGTGCTGACTGTGGGAGGCGGCGCCGAAAATACGGGGTGGATGGAGATTCGCGAACAGCTGCTGGGTGTTCCTGTGACCAGAGCATTACACCAGCAGGCGGCGTTTGGTGCCGCACTGCTGGCTCGCCGCGGTCATGCGTCCGATTAAAACCGTAGGTTGGGCTGAGCACAGCGAAGCCCAACAGCGCGCCGGGTTTGTGTTGGGCTTCATCTGGCACTACTTCTGCAAACCACCTTCCCTGACCCAGATCGCCGTGGCACCGGCAACCGCCGCCGGCATGACAATGAAGTTAACCACGGGCACCAGGGTACAGAACATGACCAGTCCCCCGAAACTCCACGCCAGTAACGGGCGCTTGCGCAGACGCGCCCGTTGCTCTTTGAAAAACAGCTGGTGATTGGCCATCGGGTAATCCATGTACTGCACGGTCATCATCCAGGCGCTGAACAGGATCCACAAAACGGATGCCGCCACGTTGATCAGCGGGACCAGCAACAGTAACAACAGGGGCAACGCCCGCAGTGCGAAATAAAGCAGTTTGCGCAGCTCGGACATAATGCTGGGAACGATATCGCGCCATAACTGGCGCCAGCCACCCTGCAGGCTTGTTCCGGTCAGATGACACTCCACCGCCTCTGCCAGCAACCCGTTGAAAGGTGCCGCAATCAGGTTTGCCAGGATCGAAAAGCCGTAAAAGATTACTACCAGACTGGTGAGCACGAAAACCGGCACTACAATATACCTCAGCCAGTACAGCCATTCGGGCAGATCGCTCAGCAGGGCGCGCGATGTGCCATCGACCCAGCCGTACGCCCAGCCGATCAGGCCACCGAACAACAGGATGTTAATCAGCAGCGGCATCAGCACAAAGCGCCGCAGGCCAGGCTTGCGCAGCAAGGAAAAGCCCTCGAGCATATAGCCCGCGCCGCTAAACAGATCCTTCATGGTTCAACTCACTCGTATTTTCACGCGATAAAGCTTGCCAGTCGTTCCACGCCCAGCTGCAGCTTTTCCATCGATGTCGTATAGGCGAAGCGTACGTGCCGGTCAGCCTGGTAGTGCCCGAAATCAATGCCCGGCGTTATCGCTACGCCGGCTTCTTCCAGCAAGGTGGTTGTAAAAGTATAACTGTTCCCGGTAAATCGACTGCAATCGGCATACAGATAAAAAGCGCCCTGAGGTTCAACAGGAATGCCGAACCCGAGCGATCTTAGCGCGGGTAGCAGATAGTCGCGGCGGCGCTGGAGTTCCCGGCGCCGTTGCTCAAGCACCTCCCGGGTGGGCGCCTCGAAGGCAGCCAGTGCGGCGTGCTGGGCCGGTGTCGAGGCGGCCAGGAACAGGTTCTGCGCCAGCATATCGAGATCATCGATATAGGCTTCGGGCGCTACCAGCCAGCCCAGCCGCCAGCCGGTCATACCGAAATACTTTGAGAAACTATTGATGACGAAAATATCCTCACCCAGCGCAAGCGCTGTTTGAGGTTTGCCGTGATAACACAGGTTCTGATAGATCTCATCGACAATCAGCGACCCTTCGCGCTGTCTGATAAAACCCAGCATTGCTTGCAGCATGCCGCCGGAAACGACCGTGCCGGTGGGGTTCGACGGGCTGGCCAGCATCACGCAGCGGGTGCGCCCGGTCCAGTATTGTTCCAGCAGACCAGCGGACAGCTGGTAACCGTGCTCCGGTCCTGCCGGAATCATGACTGGTTCACCTTCATACAGATACACAAAATTTCGATTGCAGGGATAGCCGGGATCGGCCATCAACACCTGGCTGCCGGGATCGACCAGCACGGCCAGTATCAGCTGCAACGCCCCGGAAGCACCGGGTGTTACCAGGATCCGCCTGGCATCAACGCTTACACCGAATTGATCGTGATAATGGCGCGCGATGGCCTCGCGTAATGCGGGCAGCCCCGCTGCCGGGGTGTAGTGCGTTTTACCCTGCTGCAGTGCGCGAATGCCTGCGTCCGTAACGGGTTGTGGTGTTATGAAGTCCGGCTCACCGATTTCCATATGCACCACGGAGCGTCCCTGCGCCTCCAGTTCCCGTGCACGCGCGAGCAACTTCATAACGTGGAACGGGGTAATGGAGGCCAGGCGTTTTGCTGACAAGGTACAGGGTCCGGGAGAGTGTCAGGAATGCAGATCGTGTAACAGGTCAACGGTGACCATCGTATGACCGCCCACTGCTCCGGAAATCACCTGAAACGGGCTGCCGGGCTCGCCCAGTTGATCGAGCACCAGTGCCGCACCGTCGAAGTTATGATCCCGGGTATATTCGCTGACGGTCACCAGCGTCTGCAACTCCGCCGCCCGGGCGGAACGCACACCGTTTTCGGAATCCTCGAACGCCAGGCACTCAGCGGCACTGACACCCATGGCCTGCATGGCATAATGGTAGATGTCAGGCGCCGGTTTTTTCGCTGGCACAACCCCGCCGGCGGCAATCACTTCGAACCAGCTTTCTGCATCGGGCGCCAGGTTGTGCTGCAACAGTGCCGAAACATTGGCAGGCGTTGTGGTAGTCGCAATACCCAGGCGCAACCCGCTCTGTCGCGCCTCATGGATAAGGCGCCTGACGCCGGGCCGCATCGGCAGGTTACCCGCCGCTACCGTTTCTGTATAGATCATTGTCTTGGACGCGTGCAGGGCTGCAATGTACTCATCAAGATCCCCGGGCACGGTAAATGCCGGCAGATGCTCTGCGAGGTAATAGCGAATACGTTCCTTGCCGCCGGTGACAGCCAGCAGCTCCGCATACATCTGTTTTGACCAGTGCCAGTCCAGACCAGCCTGCGCAAAACTTCGGTTAAAGGACTGCCGATGAATTTCCTCGGTTTCCGCCAGTGTTCCGTCCACATCAAACAACAGTGTTGCCAGTTTACTCATTCCGATCTTCAGGTCTCCTGATTCAGCCGAACCGCAACCAGTGTGCAGGAATATTAGCCTACCGCACAGACAAAACCGGCAACAAGCAAAATCAGGCACTGCAGAAATTTTGTTATTTTCGCGCTTGACTCAGCCCATAGACAGCCGGAAACTACCGCACTTGGATTCGCGGGGGCGTTTAATACTTGCCTGTAATCGCGGATTCTGCTATAGAGCACGGCTTGTTTTACTTTGTTGGTTGGGAGAGATTGAATGGCTGCCAAGAAAAAGGCTGCGAAGACTAAGGCGAAAGCGAAGAAGAAGGTTGCTGCCAGGAAGACAGTGGCAAAAAAAACGGCGGGGAAGAAAAAAACTGCCGCCGGGAAGACGGCGGCCAGGAAAACAGCTGTGAAGAAAAAATCCGCAGCCAAAAAGAAAGTGGCTGGCAAAAAGGCCCCGGCTAAAAAAGTCGCTGCAAAGAAAAAAACAGCGGCGCCCAAAACCGTGCCAAAGAAAGCCGTGCCAAAGGTAACGGCTATCAAACCCAGGGTGGTGAAACGGAAAGCAGCCCGCAGACCTGCTTCACCCTCATTGTCTTCTCACGCCGGTCCGGTACCAGGTATTGAACCCTATACTGAAAAACGTGGCGAGGAGTACATGAATGAACGCCAGGTCGCGCATTTCCGTAATATCCTGCTGACCTGGAAACGGGATTTGATGGAAGAGGTTGATCGTACCGTGCATCACATGCAGGATGAAGCGGCCAACTTTCCTGACCCGAATGATCGCGCCACCCAGGAATCCGATTTCAGCATGGAACTGCGTGCCCGCGACCGTGAGCGCAAACTGATAAAGAAGATCGATGAATCATTACTTACGCTTGACAATGATGACTACGGTTACTGCGAGGCATGCGGTATTGAAATCGGCATCCGCCGCCTGGAAGCCCGGCCTACAGCTACTCAGTGCATCGATTGCAAAACACTCGATGAAATCCGGGAAAAACAGATGAGCTGAAATACCACGGGCGTGGTTCTCCGCCCTGCCCTGTCATGAAACCGGCCCTGCGCCGGTTTTTTGTTTCCCCGCCCAAACAGGAACGACATACTGACAAGGATCCATGACTGGCACAGCCTACCGTGGGCGCTTTGCCCCCTCACCGACCGGCCCGCTGCATTTCGGGTCGCTGCTTGCCGCCGTCGGCAGCTTTCTGGACGCCCGTTCACAGGGCGGTGAATGGCTGCTGCGCATGGAGGATCTCGATCCTCCGCGGGAGGTGCCCGGTGCGGCTGACAATATACTGCGCACGCTGGAAGCGTTCGGTCTGTACTGGGATGGCAAAGTGACGTACCAGAGCCAGCGACACGCGGCCTACCGGGCGGCCCTGGACCGACTGGAGCGGACAGGACAGACCTACCCCTGTGGTTGTACGCGCCGGGAGATCCGGGCGCATGCGGGGCCTGACGGGTCGCCCCGGAGCTACCCCGGGACCTGCCGTGACGGCTTGCCACCGGGCCGCGGCGCACGCTCTGTCCGGCTGCGCGTTCCCGATCATAAAATCACCTTCGATGATCGCCTGCAGGGAGCGATAAGCGAGTACTTGCCGGAACAGAGTGGAGATTTCATCCTGCTGCGGGCAGATGGCCTGTTTGCCTACCAACTTGCTGTGGTGGTTGATGACGCGCACCAGGGAATAACGGATATTGTACGCGGTGCTGATTTGCTCGATTCCACCAGCCAGCAGATTGCACTGCAGCAGGCACTCGGCTACCCCACTCCGCACTACCTGCACCTGCCGGTGGTGGTGAATGAACAGGGAAAGAAACTGAGCAAACAAACTCATGCCCGGGCGGTAACCGCAGATCATGCCGTCGCAACGCTCTGCACTGTGCTTCAGACACTGGGCCAGCCGCTTCCGGATGAAGCGGCTAACTGCAATCTGGCGGATTTCTGGGAACAGGCGCTCAGCTCCTGGCACGTGGAGTGGATTCCGAAGGCACAAATGATTACCGAACGTTGATACCGGTTTCCGAAACTCCGTACAATGCACCGGGTCCAGATATTAAACAGCACGTTAGTAACAAGCCCAGTCCGGCTATCCGGCGCCCCGATCACAGGAGTTACTGCATGTCCCAGGAAAAGGTCTACCCGGTCCCCGCAGCGTTTGCCGCCAGTGCCCACATCAACAGTGACCGCTACCAGGAAATGTACCAGCGCTCCGTCAATGATCCTGAAGCCTTCTGGGCGGAACAGGCAGAACAGTTCGTCAGCTGGTACAAGCCGTGGGACAAGGTGCTGGAGTGGGACTTCGACGAAGGAGCTATCCGCTGGTTCGAAGGCGCCGAGCTCAATGTCAGCTATAACTGTGTCGACCGGCACCTGGAAACGCGTGGTGAGCAGACGGCCATCATCTGGGAAGGTGACAACCCTGACGAAGACAAAAAAATCAGCTACCGCGAACTGCACCGGGAAATTTGTACCTTCGCCAATGTGCTGAAAGCGCGTGGTGTCAAAAAAGGCGACCGGGTCTGTATCTACATGCCCATGATTCCCGAAGCTGCCTATGCGATGCTGGCCTGCACACGTATCGGCGCCGTACACTCGGTCGTGTTCGGCGGTTTTTCCCCGGAATCGATCAAGGACCGCATTCTGGATTCAGACTGCCGGGTGGTTATCACTGCCGATGAAGGCGTGCGCGGTGGCAAGTCCGTACCACTGAAGGCCAATACCGACAAGGCGCTCGCATCCTGCCCCGACGTACATACCGTGCTGGTCGTCAAACGGACCGGTGGCAACACCGCATGGCATAAGGAACGGGATGTATGGTTGCACGAAATTGCAGCAACCGTAGACGCCGACTGTGAACCGGAATCCATGGGCGCCGAAGATCCGCTGTTTATACTTTACACTTCCGGCTCTACCGGCAAGCCCAAGGGCGTACTGCACACCACTGGCGGCTATCTGCTATTCGCTGCCATGACGCACAAGTATGTGTTCGACTACCAGGAGGGGGAAAACTACTGGTGTACTGCCGATGTCGGCTGGATTACCGGACACACCTATATTCTCTATGGCCCGTTGACCAATGGCGCCACAACCCTGATGTTCGAGGGCATTCCCACCTACCCCGATGCGTCGCGTTTCTGGCAAGTATGTGACAAGCACCAGGTCAGCACCTTTTACACGGCACCGACTGCCATTCGCGCACTGATGCGCGAAGGCAATGACCCGGTCAGCAAAACCTCGCGCAGCTCGCTGCGCCTGCTCGGCACGGTAGGCGAACCGATTAACCCTGAAGCCTGGGAATGGTATTACCAGGTCATTGGCGAGCAACGCTGCCCCATTGTAGATACCTGGTGGCAAACCGAAACCGGTGGTCACATGATCACACCCCTGCCTGGCGCCATGGCACTGAAACCGGGCTCGGCGAGTTTGCCCTTCTTCGGCGTAGTTCCGGCACTGGTCGACAATGAAGGCAATCTGCTGGAGGGTGAAGCGGAAGGCAACCTGGTGATCACGCATCCCTGGCCGGGACAGATGCGCACCGTGTACGGGGACCACCAGCGCTTCAAGGACACCTATTTCTCGACTTACCCGGGCATGTACTTTACCGGTGACGGTGCGCGTCGCGACAAGGACGGCTATTACTGGATTACCGGTCGTGTCGACGACGTGCTCAACGTATCCGGTCACCGTCTTGGCAGCGCCGAACTGGAAAGCGCCCTGGTGCAGCACGAGGGCGTCGCAGAGGCAGCGGTGGTTGGTTTCCCGCACGATATCAAGGGTCAGGGTATCTATGCCTACGTGACGCTGGTGAAAGGCGTGGACTACAGTGACGCGCTCAAGACAGAGCTGGTGAAACTGGTCCGCAGTGAGATCGGCCCCATCGCCACCATCGACGTTATTCAGTGGGCGCCGGGGCTGCCGAAAACGCGCTCCGGTAAAATCATGCGCCGGATTCTGCGCAAAATCGCCGCCAACGAAGTTGACAGTCTGGGCGATACATCGACATTAGCGGATCCCGGTGTTGTGGATGACCTGAAAAGCAACCGCGAACACCAATAATAAGGCCGGCTGTTCGTTGTACAACCGAGCTGTGCCCTGGAAGCCTGAATACTGGATCGGCAAGAGGGTATGTTGCTGACTTTCAACACCAGCCGGGACCAGCACTTGACGTCAAGTCCGCACCAGCACAGTGCACATTCATTATTACCTGATATATTAATATTCTTTGCGGTTCTGTTTCGAACCGACACTGCACCGGACAACAGGGCGCACCGCTTATACATCAGCTTTCCTTACGCGGCCTGTCCGCATTTCATTGTTTATCATTATTTTTATACTCACATAAAATAAAACACAGGGCGTCGGCCGATCGTTTATTGCGCTGACAACCCTGCTTCCTCTCAAGCCATGCAGCCCATGGCCGATACCTTCTTCTGATTATTTCGTCAATACATTGGCGCATATTGCTCGCTAACAAACCGGAACAGGCAGTACCGGCGGCCACCCTTATGGATGACATTGTCAGGACTACATTACCCATGAATCTTTCAAATCTGTTCAAGACCTCCTTTCTGAGTTTTGCCCTGCTTGCGGGGACAGTATATGCAGACGAATCCGATATCTATTCGATTCACTTTACCGAAGACGGGAAACACCTGATCACCGGTGGCTCGGGCGGTTTTACTCTGGCGGATACAGTAAAACACTCCGGTGGCATCAAGATCTGGAACAGCGAAACCGGCGGCCTGGTTGAAGCCATGGGACAACGCGATGACCTCGACAGTATTTTTGGTGAACAGTACGGCCGCGTCGGCAATCGCCGCTGGGGCATCAGCAATTTCAAGGACGTTGTCCTGACGGGTTCCTATCCTGACGGCAGGGTGCTGCTCCTGCCAAGCTCGCTGGGACGCATGGCAGACAACGATCACGTCCAGCTGCCCGATTTCATTGGCGGCTATATGGATTTCTCCGACAAGCACCCGGCCCGCATCAATTTGTCACAAGTTACCAAAGAGAAAGGTGACTGTGACCCGAAGACCGGTTTTTTTGATTATGCAGGCCCGATTGTCCCGTCCAACAACAGAAAGTTTGCTGCCATCGTTGTCAACACCTGCAAGGTAAGTGCTGTGAAAGGTGATCAGCAGGTTGGCTTTGAATACCGTTCGGACCTGCACATCATGGATCTTGCGAAGTTCGAGATTGTACGGTCAATTCCACACATTGACGCCGGTGTATACGCACTGGGCATCACTGACAACGGCAAGCGCATTGCCTTTGTCGGCCGCGACCAGTTTGCCGTGCTGGACGTGGACAGCGGCAAACGCCATGTCGTCGAAACCTACCAGGACAGCGAATTCATGATCCCCCGTCAGTTCAGTACCCTGCAGTTCAGCAAGGACGGCAGCAAACTGATTTCACTGCGCAATATCTATGATATTGAAACCGGTACCGAGCAGGCGTTTAAATGGGCGGAAGGTGATGCGAAAAAACCGCGCCGTATTTCCAGCGTCAAGGTCGCACCGGACCTGAGCTACTTCGCCATCGTAATGCCCAAGCGTTCGCTGGTTATGTTTGGCGACGACGGCCTGCCACATTCCTATGGCAAGGCTGACAAGGTTATCCTTCTGAATACCGAAACCGGTGAACGCACCGAACTGGAGATCACCCGGTCGATGACCGAAGGCAAACGCTGTGTCACCGATATTTCCCCGGACAGCAAACGCGTTGCCGTCGGATGTAAAGGCGGACTGCTGCGTGTCTACAACGCCAGCACCGGAAAGCTGCTCTGGAACAAGCAGAATATAGGCAAGGCGGAGGATAACGGTTTGATGAATGTACGATACGACACAACAGATGAGTTGTTGGCGCTGCTTGCCAGTTCTACTATTTATTGATTGAATTCATCACTCCGCAGTTATGCGGAGCAATGAAAAGGGGCCGAAAGGCCCCTTTTTTTACTACCGTCATTCCGGCGCAGGCCGGAATCCAGGAAATTTAACGCACTGGATCCCGGCCTGCGCCGGGATGACAAACTGATCCGATCTTTCCTAGTTTTCACCAACCGCTTTCATACTCAGGCGAATACGGCCCTGCTTGTCGACTTCCAGCACCTTGACCTTGATGGTATCGCCTTCAGTAAGCTTGTCGCTGACGTTTTCCACTCGTTCTTCACAGATTTGCGAGATATGCACCAGGCCGTCCTTGCCCGGTAGAATGGTCACGAATGCACCGAAGTCCATCAGCTTGGCGACCTTGCCTTCGTAGATACTTCCAACTTCGACGTCGGCGGTCAGCTGTTCAACGCGACGGCGGCATTCTTCACCGGCAGCCTGATCGACAGAAGCAATCTTCACCGTACCGCTATCATCGATATCGATACTTGCACCGGTCTCTTCAGTCAGGGCCCGGATGGTCGAACCACCCTTGCCAATGACGTCACGGATGCGGTCCGGATTGATCTTCATGGTAATGTAACGCGGTGCATACTCGGACATGTCTTCACGCGACGCGCTGATCACCTTGTTCATTTCACCGAGGATATGAATACGCGCCTCATGTGCCTGCGCCAGTGCGGCTTCCATGATTTCACTGGTGATGCCATCAATCTTGATGTCCATCTGCAAGGCGTTAACACCTTTTTCGGTCCCCGCTACCTTGAAGTCCATATCGCCGAGGTGATCTTCATCACCCATGATGTCGGTCAACACAGCGTAATCGTCACCCTCCTTGATCAGCCCCATGGCGACCCCGGCTACCGGTGCTGTCAGCGGCACGCCTGCATCCATCATGGACAGACTACTGCCGCACACGCTGGCCATCGAGCTTGAACCATTGGATTCGGTAATCTCGGAGACCACGCGGATGGTATAGGGAAATTCGTCCGGATTCGGCATAACCGCCAGCATACCGCGCTTGGCCAGACGACCATGACCGATTTCACGACGCTTGGGACTGCCAACACGACCGGTTTCGCCCACGCAATAGGGAGGGAAGTTGTAGTGCAACATGAACTTGTCACGATACGATCCCTGCAAGGCATCTACGATCTGTGAATCGCGTTCGGTACCCAGCGTGGTAACCACCAGCGCCTGGGTTTCGCCACGGGTAAACAGCGCAGAACCGTGGGTACGCGGCAGCACGCCGGTACGCACGGTAATCGGACGTACTGTCTTTGTGTCCCGGCCGTCGATGCGGGGTTTACCCTCGATGATACGGCTACGCACAATGCTCTTTTCCAGCTTCTCCATGGCGCCGCGCACGTCTTCCTCGCTGAAGCCACCTTCTTCGTCGCTGGCTACTTTCTCGATGGTAGCGGAACGAATGGTGCTCAGTCGCTCATAGCGGTCCTGCTTGTCCGCCACCTGGTAGGCATCGCCAAACTCCGCCGCGCTGGCGTCGGCCACGGCCTTGCCCAGTACTTCGTCGACCGCGGCAGTTTCCCATTCCCAGACAGGCGTATTCACTTCTGCTGCCAGTTCGCTGATCGCCTTGATAGCCACCTGCATCTGTTCATGACCGTGGACCACGGAACCCAGCATGACGTCTTCCGGGAGTTCCTTAGCCTCGGATTCAACCATCAGCACAGCGTGCGCGGTACCGGCAACTACCAGGTTCAGATCCGATTCGTCCAGCTGGCTACGGTCCGGGTTCAACACATATTCGCCGTTAATATAACCGACTCGTGCGGCACCTATCGGGCCGCTGAATGGTAACCCGGAAATGGAACAGGCCACCGACGCACCCAGCAGTGCCGGGATATCCGGGTTGATTTCCGGATCCAGTGACATCACCGTGGCAATAATCTGCACTTCGTTGGTGAAGCCTTTCGGAAACAGGGGTCGAATGGGGCGGTCGATCAGCCGACACAACAGTGTTTCATTTTCACTCGGCCGGCCTTCGCGGCGAAAAAAACCGCCTGGTATGGTACCGGCGGCATAGGTGCGCTCCTGGTAATCAACGGTGAGCGGGAAGAAATCCCGATCCGATCCACGCTTGAGCCCTACCGCGGTGACGAACACCTGGGTGTCCCCCATGCTGACCATCACTGCGCCGGATGCCTGGCGGGCGATTTCACCGGTTTCGAACGTTACTGTATGACTACCGTACTGGAACGATTTCTTGATGGGGTTCACTGGTTAATCCTTACCGCTGACTAAAGCGCGGCTAAATGGGTAAATGATTTGTGCTCGAATTCAGCGGCGCAGCCCGAGACGGCCAATCAGATCCTGGTAACGGCCTACATCCTTGCTCTTGAGATAGTCGAGCAGTTTGCGACGCGTACTGACCATGCGCAACAGACCCTGTCGGGAATGATGATCGTGTTTGTGTTCCTGGAAGTGTGGCGTCAGCTCCTGGATATTTGCCGAGAGTAACGCGACCTGCACTTCAGGTGAGCCGGTGTCCCCGGCAACGCGCTGATATTCGCTCACAATTTTTTGCTTCTGTTCGGTTGATAAAGCCATGCTAAAAACTCCAGAATCGTTCCAAATAAATATATTCATCCAGCGAACAGGCCAGACGAAAGCGGGGGTATTCTAACCGCGCAACCCCGCAGTCTCAATAGCTTACCCGGAAATCAGGCGACAACGCCCGTGCAGGCTCAGGCACTCTTCATAAGACGCCGCGGCGCCACGCGCCCGTCGTCGAGGATCTCCCCCATACCGAGGAAACTGCGATTACCCTCATACAAACGGACCCAGCCACTGGTGGGTGCATGGGGCACCAGCACCGGTTGACCCTGCTGCAGATAGAATGCCGCATCGGTAGACAAATCCACGTCCGGCCATTGACTTAGCGCTGACTCAATGGGAAGCAGCAAGTCATCCATGGCGGGCATATCGTTTTCTTTCAGATGCTGCAGCCGGTCCAGCGCCACCAGTTGCCCGTCTCCATAAGGACCGACCATATTGCGTCTGAGGGCGGAAACGTGGGCGCCACAGCCGAGCTTTTCGCCAATATCCTCGGCCAGGGTACGTACATAGGTGCCTTTTGAACAATGTACGTCGATATCGATCCAGTCATCACCCTGCCCGGTCAGTGTCAACTGATAGATATCCACCGGTCGCGGCTCACGCTCGACTTCAACACCCTGTCGGGCCAGCTTGTAGAGCCGCTGTCCCTGGTGTTTTAGTGCCGAATACATGGGTGGAATCTGTTCGATACTGCCGCGAAACTGTTCAAGTACCGTTTCCAGCTGCTCCTCACTCCAGGATTCCACCGGCCGGGTTTCCAGCACCTCGCCCTCGGCATCAGCCGTTGTGGTACGCACACCGAGCTGGCAGCGCACCTGGTAGCGCTTGTCTGCATCCAGCAGAAAAGCGGAGACCTTGGTCGCTTCACCCATGCAGATGGGCAACACCCCGGACGCCAGCGGGTCCAGGCTGCCGGTATGACCGGCCTTCTTCGCATAGTAAAGACGTTTTACCTGTTGCAGCGCGTCGTTTGACGTAATACCCGACGGCTTGTCCAGCAACAGAATGCCGTTGACGTCTCGACCTCTAACCCGGCGTCGCCCCATAAATCGTCTTACCTCAAGTATCCGAATCAGAATCGTCGTCAGCGTGCCGGTCAGCACGCACGGCGGAATCTATCAATGCGCTCAGGCGTGCGCCCTGTTCCAGGGATTTATCCTGTCTGAAATGCAATTGCGGCACATGCCGCATGGCCAGCTGCCGGCCCAGCAGGCGGCGCAGAAAACCTGCCGCACCCTGCAATACCCGCAAAGAAACATCAGGGCCCTGTTCTTCGCCCGGTGTAGCCATGGTGGAAAAAAACACCTTGGCGTGTGACAGGTCACGCGAGACCTCAACGCCTGAAATACTCACCATACCAATACGCGGGTCATCAATTTCGTCGCGTATGAGTGCCGCCAGCTCGCGCTGGAGCTGTTCGCCGACGCGGCGGGTTCTGGGAAAGTCTCTTGGCATAACAACTAAATCGGTAGCATTGGCGGATTATTCCACCGTACGTGCTGTTTCCACCCGCTCGAAGACCTCAATCTGGTCTTCGGCCTTGATGTCATTGTAGTTCTTCACACCGATACCGCATTCGGTGCCGCTGCGTACTTCGTTGACGTCGTCCTTGAAGCGGCGCAGTGATTCCAGTTCGCCCTCGTAGATAACAACATTGTCACGCAACACACGGATCGGCGCGCTGCGGCGCACCACGCCATCGATAACCATACAACCCGCAATCGCGCCTATCTTCGGTGCACGGAATACATCGCGAACTTCGGCGATACCAATGATTTCCTCGCTGACGTGCGGCGACAGCATGCCGGACACCGCTGCTTTTACATCGTCAATCGCTTCGTAGATCACACTGTAGTAGTGCAGGTCGATTTCGTGTTCTTCGATTACGTTTCGTGCCGTTGCATCTGCACGCACATTGAAGCCGATCAGGATCGCATTGGATGCCACCGCCAGATTGGCATCGGTTTCATTAATACCACCAACGCCTGACGAGACAATCTTGACAACAACTTCATCGGT
>VAPD01000891.1_pt1 | contig 32299 bp, 27 predicted proteins | sample 3393901 | NCBI WGS metagenome assembly VAPD01 (sample SAMN08290435, study PRJNA428436) | hydrothermal vent metagenome | isolation source: Deep-sea hydrothermal vent chimney | place: Atlantic Ocean: South-mid Altantic Ridge | depth 3034 m m | reverse complement strand
CGCAGAATACCTTGGTTGGGAACCGCCGTGCCGGAGCGAATGGTAATTGTTGAACCGTCTTCCAGCTGGTGTACACCGTCCCAGAGTTGGGTTTCCACCCCGTCCCTGCGCACAGTTGCACGATTGGTGTCTGGATCAACCGTTACCGTACCGCCACCTTTCAAAGGCGCCGACCACTGCGCCGCCTGCGACGCTTCTGCAAACGCAAGCAACAGACCGGCACTTATCGCCAGGATTCGGGTAAAACGATTATTTATTGACATACCCGGACAACTCCAAGATATTCAAGTCCCGAGTGTAACAAGCCTGACAGGCAGAGGGTAAGCGCTATGTATTTGCTGGAAAGACTTAGGAAAAACGGGTCACTACAACGGCGCAATCCAGCCACCATAGGCGAATACAGGTTTCCACCGGCAGCGGCTGGCTGAATTCCCACATGGGACGCTACCGTCCACCCGCTCCCGAATCGTCCCTCTACATCACCGCAGAGGGGCACCGGCGTCTCCAGGATGAACTGAATACCATCTGGAAACGGCGCGCCATTGTCACCCGCGCACTGTCAGCTGCCGCTGCCGAAGGCGACCGTTCAGAGAATGCTGAATACATCTACCGTAAAAAAGAGCTACGCGAAATCGACCGGCGCATCCGCTACCTGCAAAAACGCCTGCCGGAACTCAAAGTTGTTTCCGAACCACCCACTGACCGCGAACGTATCTTCTTCGGCGCCTGGGTCACGCTGGAAAACGACGACGGCGAGGAAGTCACCTACCGCATCGTCGGCCCTGATGAATTCGACACTGGCAAGAGCTGGATCAGCATGGATTCCCCCATGGCACGGGCATTGATGAAGAAGACGCTGGACGATAAAGTGGTGCTGCGAATCGGTAAACGGAAGACAAGTTTTGTGGTGCTGGAAATCCGGTATTCGAAAACGCATTAGTGAGGAGCTGAAGTGAATATGAACTGCTTTAATGACCTGGCGGATTTTAACGCCGCCGAAATCGAGGAGCTGATCGTGCTTGCTCGAAGGCTGGATGAAAGACCCGAGCCGCGAGCTCTGGAGGGTAAAGTACTGTCACTGCTGTTTCTAAGCCCATCATTGCGGACGCTGGCCTCGTTCCAGGCATCGATGGTACGAATGGGTGGCGGAACTTTCGTGATTTCGCCGAATATGTCTATCCATGGCCTCGAATCCCGCTCCGGTATTGTCATGGACGGCGCCGCGGCCGAGCACATTCATGAAGCAGTCCCTGTGATCGCGTCCTATAGCGACGCCATCGGTATCCGTGCGTTTGCAAAAAGAGAAAATCTCGATGACGATCTTTCCGACCGCGAGTTCTGCGAACTGGCCTCACTGGTCGATACGCCAACTATCAACATGGAATCGGCAATCAATCACCCTTGCCAGAGTCTGGCCGACTGGAAAACCATGGACGATCTGGGAATACCTGCCAACGGGGGGAAGTTTGTGCTGTCCTGGACCTGGCATCCAAGACCACTGCCGTTGGCGGTACCGGCATCAACGGTATATATGGCTGCCATGCGCGGGATGGATGTTACGGTATTAAGACCCGATGGCTTTGCGCTGCCGGACATGATCATGGACAAGGCGCGTCAGGCGGCCGAAACAAGTGGTGGCTCGGTGACGGAGACCAGCGATCGCTCCGATGCGATGGAGGGTGCCAGGATTATTTACGTTAACTCCTGGGCATCTGCGCGTCATTACGGTAACAAACGCGCCGAAGATGAGTTCAAGCTCGAACTACGGGACTGGTGTGTAGACGAACCCTGGTTCGAGAACGCCACCAGTGACTGTCGCTTCATGCACTGCCTGCCGGTACGCCGCGGGGTTGCCGTCACTGATCGCATACTTGATGGACAGCGTAGCGTCGTTATAGCCGAGGCGCGCAACCGCATGCTGGTACAGTCGGCCGTGCTGCACCAGATGTTATCGAGTTCGTAGCGTGAATGCACAGCTGAGTGTCAGATCCGGTGTGAATACTCCACCGGCTAAAGCCGGTAGCTTCGAGTTACGGCTAAAAGCCGGATTGATCGGCCATTCGGCCGCCTGGTATGGGCAATGCGTTTGTTTTGGGCTTCGCTGCGCTCAGCACCAACCTACTTGTCCGTCGCCTGAAGGCGGGGGGTTTACAGATCCCCTATCGGGACTCTAAACTAATACAAGCTGGTTAATGGTCACCTCACCTGACAACCGGCCCACCCCGCTTCTTCCGCCCTCCTCCCTTACCACGCTTTCCCGTTACCGGCGCATCCGGCAATCCGGTATGCTGTGTACGAAAGGTCTTGCCCTTGTCGGCCTTGCCGCGCTGGCCTTCCTGCGCATCACCGGTACCGCGTGGCTGCCAGGTGGGTACGAGGTGTTTCTTGCCGTTGCCGATCAGGTCGGCGCGGCCCATCCGTTTCAGGGCATCGCGCAACAGCGGCCAGTTGTTGGCGTCGTGGTAGCGCAGGAAGGCCTTGTGCAGACGGCGCATGCGCAGGCCTTTGGGGATCGGCACGGTTTCGCTGTTGCGGCGTATGCGGCGTAGTGGATTCCTGCCGGAGTGGTACATGGCAGTCGCCGTTGCCATGGGGGACGGCAGGAAGTTCTGCACCTGGTCGGCGCGGAAACCATTGCGCTTCAGCCACAGGGCGAGGTTCATCATATCCTCGTCGGTGGTACCGGGGTGCGCGGCAATAAAATAAGGGATCAGGTATTGCTCCTTGCCCGCTTCTCTGGAGAATTTCTCGAACATGGTCTTGAAGGCGTGGTAGGCGCCCATGCCGGGCTTCATCATTTTCGACAGTGGCCCGTCTTCGGTATGTTCCGGCGCAATCTTCAGGTAGCCACCGACATGGTGGGTGACCAGTTCCTTTACGTACTCCGGTGATTGCACGGCAAGGTCGTAGCGCAGCCCGGAAGCTACCAGCACCTTCTTTATACCCGGCAATTCACGCACGCGCCGGTATAACCGAATCAGTGGTGCGTGATCGGTCTTCAGGTTGGAACAGATGCCGGGGTACACGCAGGAGGGTCGCCGGCAGGCTGCCTCGATCTTCGCACTCTTGCAGGCCAGCCGGTACATGTTGGCGGTAGGGCCACCGACATCGGAAATCACGCCGGTAAAGCCGGGCACGTTGTCGCGAATGGCTTCGATCTCGCGCACAACGGAGTCTTCCGAACGGTTCTGGATGATGCGCCCTTCGTGCTCGGTGATGGAGCAGAAGGTACAGCCGCCGAAACAGCCGCGCATGATGTTGACCGAAAAGCGGATCATCTCGTAGGCGGGAATGCGTTCGCCGTTGTACATCGCGTGCGGCTGGCGCGTGTAAGGAAGTTCGAACACGCGGTCCAGTTCTTTGGTACCAAGCGGAATCGGCGGCGGGTTGAGCCACACGTCACGCTTGCCATGGCGTTGCACAATGGCGCGCGCATTGCCCGGGTTGGTTTCCAGATGCATGACCCGCGAGGCGTGCGCATACAGCACCGCATCCTGCTTTACCGCATCATAGGGCGGCATGCGGACAAAGCTGCGTTCGCGATCGATACGCGGCCGGCGCAATACAGGGACGGCAACCTCACTTTCAGGCGGTGAGGTGGTGTCGCACGGTTTTCCCTGTAGCTGCGAAGCATACGGGTCGGGATGCGGATCCACCTTGCCCGGCGCGTCGATGTCCTGCGAATCGATTTCGACCCAGTCTTCGGGAATAGCGTTGGTAACAAACCCGGTGCCGCGAATATCGCGCAGCTGTTCCACCGCTTCACCGGCCGCCAGCCGGTGTGCAATCTCCACGATCTGGCGTTCGCCATTACCGTACACCAGCAGATCAGCTTTTGCATCCAGCAATACCGAGCGGCGCACCTTGTCTGACCAGTAGTCGTAGTGGGCGATGCGGCGCAGGCTGGCCTCGATACCGCCGATCACCAGCGGCACACCGGAAAACGCCTCGCGGCAGCGTTGCGCATATACCAGTACCGATCGATCCGGGCGACTGCCACCCTTGCCGCCCGGTGTGTAGGCGTCGTCGGAGCGCACCTTGCGGTCCGAGGTATAGCGGTTGACCATGGAATCCATGTTGCCGGCCGTGACCCCCCAGAACAGGTTGGGCCGGCCCAGCTGTGCAAAGTCATCGACGCGGGTCCAGTCCGGCTGGGCAATAATGCCGACGCGGAAACCCTGCGCTTCCAGCACCCGGCCGATTACCGCCATACCAAAGCTGGGATGATCGACGTAGGCGTCGCCGGTGACCAGGATGATGTCGCAGGAATCCCAGCCCAGATCGTCCATCTCCTCGCGCGAGGTCGGCAGCACCGGCGCCACGCCGAAACGCTGCGCCCAGTACGGGCGGTAGGAGAACAGGGATTTGGCCTTGAACATAGCGGAGACCTGCGCGGCAACCGCCGCGGTACAGTAAACGTTCGGCAGTATATCAGCTTACGGCCTGCCAGGCTGACGCAACCACCTGATTTCGGCATGGTTATCCGTCAGCCGCGTTGGCACACCGCGCTGGAACTCGCGGCGCATGGGTGTATATTACCTGTTGGTCAGGAGGGCATACATGGACATACTGTTTTGCACCAGCGAGGCCTATCCACTCATCAAGACAGGCGGGCTTGCAGACGTCAGCGGCAGCCTCCCCAAAGCCCTGTGCGAACTCGGCAACGACGTGCGCATCATCCTGCCGGCTTATCCTGAAGTACTGGAGCGCTCGGTGGGACTGAGCTCGGTGGCCGAACTCACGCTCATCGGCGCAACCGAACCGGTGGAGATTCTCGCAGGCAAACTTTGCGGCAGCAACGTCGGTCTTTACCTGGTCAATTCACCGGCACACTTCCGCCGCCCGGGGAACCCCTATGTGCAGGATGACGGCAGCGACTGGCCGGACAACGCAGAACGGTTCGCGCTTTTTGCCCGTGCCATCGTGGCGCTGGCCCTGGGTCAGGCCGATACTGACTGGACACCCCAACTGGTGCATTGCAATGACTGGCAGACCGGCCTGGTGCCCGCGCTGCTATCGCAGCACGAGGTGCGCCCGGCCACCCTGTTCAGCATCCACAACCTGTCCTACCAGGGGCTGTTTCCCGCCGAGACCTTTGCCGCCCTTAAACTCCCCGACAGCCTGTGGTCGATGGACGGTCTGGAGTTCCATGACAGACTGTCCTTTATCAAGGGCGGTATCGCCTGTGCCGACCAGGTAACCACAGTCAGCCCGACCTATGCGCGGGAAATCCGCAGCAGTACCTTCGGCTATGGGCTGGAAGGCTTGCTGCAACACCGGTCAGCCAGCCTGACCGGCATACTGAACGGTATGGATGGCGATACCTGGAATCCTGCCACCGACAGTTTCATTGAGAGAACCTATAACATCCACCACCTGCAGCACAAGCTCGCCAACAAGCTGGCCCTGCAGCGCGACCATGGTCTGCCGCAGAGGGCGCAACCCCTGTTACTGGGTTACATCGGCCGGCTGGTGGAACAGAAGGGGGTCGACCTGATACTCGGCATCCTCGACGCACTGTTCCAGCATCCGGTTCAGCTGGTGGTGCTCGGCAACGGAGAACGGGGGCTTGAAAAGCGCCTTGAAGACGCAGCGCAACGTTATCCTGACCAACTGGCAGTGCACGTTGGCTATAACGAGCGGCTTGCGCACCGTATCGAAGCCGGCGCCGACTGCCTGTTGATGCCTTCGCGTTACGAACCCTGCGGTCTCAACCAGATGTACAGCCTGGCCTACGGCACCGTACCGATTGTGCACCGCACCGGGGGCCTGGCCGATACCGTTATCGATCTGAATGAAACCACTGCCAGCAACTATACCGCCACCGGCTTCAGCTACGATGACGAAACGCCGGAGGCTGTTCTGGGTACCTGTGTTCGCGCCTGCTCCTATTTTCAGGCCAGCCGGATCGACTGGTGGAAACTGGTCATCACCGGCATGAAAAAAGATTTCTCATGGCCGGCCAGTGCTGCACAGTATCTCGAACTGTACCGGCGTATGTGCAGTGTGGAGGATAGTGCCCGGGATAATCCGCAACTCGAGTCGTTGCCAGTTGGCGCAGCGCTGGTAGACGCAGCAACGCAGGAAACACGCGTACACTAGGCAGGCCGAGTCAGGCCCTGGAAACAAACTCCCGGGTCTCGGTATTAATCTTTATTTTTTCACCCGGCGTCAGATATTCAGGCACCTGCACCACCAGTCCGGTGCTGAGTGTTGCCGGCTTGGTGCGTGCCGACGAAGATGCCGCTTTCATCGCCGGCGCACAGCCCTCAATCTCCAGAACAACGGTAGCGGGCAACTCGATACCCAGCAGGACGTTGTCGCTGATCAGCGCTGATATCCCTTCCAGGCCATCGCTCAGAAAAGGCAGTTCATCAGCCACCGCTTCGTCAGCCAGGGTGTACTGTTCGTAGCATTCGGCATCCATGAAGGTACAGCCGTCGGCATCCCGATACAGCAGCTGTACGGCGCGGCGGGAAATGTCGACCTGCTCGATATTCTCCTCACCCTTGAAACTGCGCTCGAATTTCCGCCCCGAGGACACGTCCTGCCCCCTGATCTTGTACAGCGTGTTGCCGCTGCGTGACGAAGGCGCCTGCACCTGCACGTGTTTCACCATGATATTCTGGCCCCCCATGCGGAAAACCAGACCTCTTTTCAACTCGTTTGCTTTCATATACCGTTATTCTAGCAACAAACATTTCCCGGACACACGCTTTCCTCTACCATAACGCCGGTTTCAGACTTTGAAGAATTCGAGAGTGCAGGATTTTTTCCCCGGCCAACGCTGGATCAGCAGCGCCGAACTACAGATGGGCCTGGGCACTGTCATGAAAGTGGAACACCGCACCGTGACGATGCTTTTTCTTGCCACCGGTGATATCCGTACCTACGCCAAACAGACCGCACCGCTGTCACGGGTAAGCTTCGTCCCCGGCGATACCGTACTGGACCATGAAGGCCGTGGACTGATTATAGAATCAGTATCAGAACAGGATGGACTTCTGACCTACGCAGGTACTGACGAAGACGGCAACCCGGCACAACTTGAAGAAGGCCGGCTGAACAACTTCATCCAGCTGAACCGCCCCACCGAACGCCTGTTCAGTGGACAGATTGACAAAGACGCCTGGTTCGAGCTGCGCTACCAGTCGTTACAGCAGTTGAACCGGCTGGCACATTCCGATCTGTACGGTTTGACCGGCTGCCGTACCAGCCTTATCCCCCATCAGCTGTATATCGCCCACGAAGTCGCCAACCGCTACGCACCTCGCGTTTTGCTGGCCGACGAAGTCGGCCTCGGCAAAACCATCGAAGCCGGCCTGATCCTGCACCACCAGTTATTGACCGAACGTGCCAGACGAGTACTGATTGTGGTTCCGGAAAGCCTGCTGCACCAGTGGCTGGTGGAAATGCTGCGCCGCTTCAACCTGTACTTCAGCATCTTTGACGAAGATCGCTGCCAGGCCGTCGCGGAAAGCAATGAGCAGGAAAACCCGTTTCAGAGCGAACAACTGGTGCTGTGCACCCTGGAATTCCTGAGCGCGCACGCGCAGCGCGCACAACAGGCTATAGAGGGTGACTGGGACCTGCTGGTGGTTGACGAAGCCCACCACCTGCAATGGTCACCGCAACAGGCCAGTCCCGAATATCGCATGGTCGAACAGCTTGCCATACATACCAGGGGCGTGCTGCTGCTCACCGCACCCCCCGAACAGCTTGGCAAGGCCGGTCATTTTGCCCGCCTCAGACTGCTCGACCCTGATCGCTTCCCGGACTTCGATACCTTTATCGAGGAAGAGAACCGCTACGAACCCATCGCCCGGGCGGTCGAAACCCTGCTGACTGGCGCACCACTGAACGAAGCAACACTTGATACCCTTACTGACACTCTCCGCGAAACGGATAACCCACCGTTGCTCGACAAGCTGCAGCATACCGACAGCAACCATCCCGAAAACACAGCGGCACGGCAGGCACTGGTCGAACACCTGCTGGATCGTCACGGTACCGGTCGTGTGCTGTTTCGTAATACGCGTGCGGCCGTCAAGGGATTTCCACAGCGACAGCTCACCGGTTACCCCCTGCCGCTGCCAGTGGTATACAAGGCTGCCATTCAGTCCGGCAGCAGTAAACAGCGCCTGACTCCGGAACGTCTCTATCAGACCACACAGACGGCAGGCAGTACACACTGGACGCAACTGGATCCCCGTGTCGGCTGGCTCAGCGACACACTGTCTGCGCTGAAGCCGCACAAGGTACTGGTCATCGCAGCCGGCGCAGGCACCGCGCTGGACCTCGCCGATCATTTGCGCACCCGCTGTGGCATTCATGCTGCGGTCTTTCACGAAGGCATGAACCTGATCGAGCGGGATCGCGCCGCTGCCTTTTTTGCCGACGCGGACTACGGCTCACAGGTGCTGGTATGTTCCGAAATCGGCAGTGAGGGCCGCAACTTCCAGTTCGCACACCAGTTGATTCTTTTTGACCTGCCACTCAACCCCGACCTGCTCGAGCAACGTATCGGGCGGCTGGACCGCATCGGCCAGACCGCAACCATTCAGATCCACGTCCCGTATCTCGAACACAGTGCGCAGGCTGTGCTGTTTCACTGGTATCACGAAGGCCTGTCGGCCTTCGAGCACACCTGCCCGGCTGGTCGAACGGTCTATACGCAAATGGAAGCCGGCCTGAGCGAGGCACTGAAGCATCCGGACAGAGGCGCCACGGATCTCATCCAGACCACGCGCAGCGCCTGTCGCGCGCTCAACGAGGCTCTGCACCGCGGCCGCGACAGGCTGCTGGAGTATAACTCCTGTCGGCCACATGTCGCTACCGACCTGTAGCAGCGCGCAGTTGCGGAGGATATAGCCTCCACCCTGCCTGCTTATATGGATGCCGTCTTTGATACCTTCGGTGTCAACAGCGAAGAACACAGCGCAGGCCGTTACATCATTCGTCCGGGCGAACACATGTTGAGTCGTTTCCCCGGCCTGCCGGACGACGGGTTGACTGTTACCTACGACCGCAAGACTGCGCTGAGCTACGAAGATACGCAGTACATCAGCTGGGAGCATCCGATGGTCACCGGCGCCATGGATCTTGTGCTGGGTAACGAACCGGGCAATACCGCGCTGACATCGATCCGGTACAGAAGGACCCAACCCGGCACCCTGCTACTGGAATGCCTGTACATCCTGGACAGCGCGTCCAGCAGCACGCTGCAAAGCAACCGCTATCTGCCAGTCACGACCGTTCGGGTGCTTATGGACGAACAGGGTCGTGATCATGCACAGGATCTGGGGCATGATTATATACAGCAGCACCGCGAAGCGGTGAACGCCGATACCGCTGTCAGGATAGTGCGTGCCAGGGAGCAGGCACTCAGGGATCTTGTCAGCACCTGCGAAACACAGGCTGAAAAACAGGCGCCAGGCCTGATCGACAGCGCCCGGGAACGGGCACAGCGCACCTTGAACCGGGAAATCGACAGGCTTAGAGCACTGCGCCAGGTAAACCTCAATGTTCGCGACGAAGAAATCGAGCACCTGGAACACCAGCTGACATTGATCACCGGACTACTGGATTCTGCCACGCTGCGTCTGGATGCCGTCAGGGTGATTGTTTCCACCTGAGGTCCAGGCACCTTGATCTCCACGCAATAAAGAGGTAGATGTTTTTTCCGGAATTTGGTATATACTCGAAAGCATAGGCAGGTTCAACGGGCGAGATACATCCTACTAAATTGATGGGCCGCTTATATAAAAATTAGTTGCACGTTCAATAGGTCTACTCAGAAGCTCCACGCAGTAACTCCTGTACACCACCTTTAATGATCGGCAATTGAATAAACATTTTTAATACAAATTAGAGGTATTCAAATTATGGTTACAGGTACCGTCAAGTGGTTCAACGATGCAAAAGGTTTTGGCTTTATCGCTCCTTCCGACGGCAGCGCCGACGTATTCGTACATTTCTCCGCTATTGAAGGCAGCGGCTTCAAGACCCTGGTTGAAGGCCAGACTGTCGAGTTCGAAGTGGAGAACGGACCCAAGGGTCTGCAGGCTGCCAAGGTTATGCCACAGTAACCGGCTCCCACCAGAGCGCTGGCAGAAGAGCCCCGCACTTCGCGGGGCTTTTTTGTGAGGCACGCCGATGAGCATAAGAATTTCCTCACAGCTGAGCATTCCCGATAACGAAATCGTGATCAGCGCGGTCCGCTCACAGGGCGCGGGCGGCCAGAACGTAAACAAGGTATCCTCAGCGATACACCTGCGCTTCGACGTACGTGCTTCATCGTTACCGGAATCCTGCAAGCAACGCCTGCTGTCGATGCGTGACCAGCGTCTCAACAAAGACGGCGTTATCGTTATCAAGGCCCAGCAATACCGCACCCGGGAGAAAAACCTGGAATCCGCCATCAGCCGACTGCGGGAAATGATCAGGCAGGCAACAGCCAGGGTAAAGAAACGCAGGGCAACCAGGCCCACACGCAGCTCTCAGCAAAAACGCCTGGACCGGAAAGGCCAGCACGGCCTTACCAAGGCATTGCGTGGAAAGATTCACGACTGACAGCGAACGGCAAATATTCGCCTAAACAGACTGGACCGGTTGTTTTGCGCAGAACTTCAGGCCCACGCCGTCTTCCCGGGTATGGGTAACCACCGCTGACAAACGCCGCAGGCGCACAACATTTGATGATTTGAGATGCAGCGCAAAGATAAGATTCAGGCGCCTGTTTCTCGGCAGGTAAAGGGGATTTGTTTTGAGATACACGCCGGCGTTACTGATGTCACTTGCCATGCAGTGCGCGACAGGACTCCCGGTATCCGGCAGGTACACGTTGACCCTGACTAACTTGCGTTCAAACGTCCGGCGTTCCATATCACATTCTCCCGACTTGCAGTGTCAGTAAAGAGGCAAGATACTCGCCCACTATTGAATATGTAAGCAATGTTCATGCACATATAGCTTTTCAACTTATATTAGCAACTTGCGGGATATTCGTTAAATCTTGTTAAACAAAAAGCGTAAACTTATCCGAATTAATTCGGAATTTTTTACACTATGGACAACCAATCGAACCTGTCGCCTGTAATCACTTATTGCTACAGTGCGCCGTCACACCACGACCCTCACCCATGAAAAGACTCTTCTCACTGCTGATATTTCTGACCCTCATTATCGGCGCATTCCTCTCCCTGAAGCCTGATAGCGGGAAATCCACGGCTACCGTCCGGGGCCTTCCGTGGCAGATAGAAACGCTGCCGGAAGGCCGGTCAAAAGTGTTCGGGATAACGCTTGGACAGGACACAATGCTCCAGGTGCGCGAACGGCTGGGGCCGGACATGCAGTTAGCGATTATCAACGCAGCCGTAAACGACCACAGCCTGGAGATGTATTACGATCGCTATACCGCCGGCGTACTCTCCGGAAAACTGGTACTGACGGCGGATCTGGCAGCGGACAAACTGGTGCAGATGGTCGAACGGTCCACGAAGACCGGCTACACCAAAACCGGTGCGCGGAAATTCCGCCTGCATCCGGATGACCTGCCACTGGCATGGCAAGCACCGGTACAGGCAATCACCTTTATCCCCACCGTCAATCTTGACCGGCCGACAGTGATCAAACGTTTCGGCGAACCCGCAGAAATCATCGGCAGCGGCGAACAGACAACGCACCTGCTCTATCCGGACAAGGGCCTGGACCTGATCCTCAACGAGGATGGCAAGGAAATATTGCAGTACATCGCACCACGGGAGTTTTTCCGTTTACGCGACCCGCTGCCTGGTGAGCCGGACAGCTCCTGATGTCAAGCAGTGCATGGTTCCTGCAGCCTATCGCTAGAGCGCTTCGTAACAGACTCTGCACGAGTCCGTCAAACATCCCTGCAACCGGTTAGCCACCCGGTCTACATCACCTTTGAAGCGTCCGCGAGCAGAGAGGATATGCATCTTGGAAAGCTTGTCAGCTGCGTAAAGAATACTTCCAAGCGTTTGCATGTGTTCGGTGTCGACCTGTGACCTGAGCGCCTCAAGAACAGGTGCCGGAAATTCCCATTCTCTGGCGATGATCCAGGACAACTCTCTGGACTGCCTGATTAATCGCTGGTGAAACACCTCTGAACGGGGAGCCTGATTGCCATCAAAATTGCGATCCAGTATCTGCAGAGCGATTGTAAAACCGACATTCTGTACGATAGCCGCCAGGTAGGCGTTAAAGCGGTCTGTCTTTTCCCGCCCGGCAATACAGTCACAGACGACCGCCGTCTTCTCGGATTGATCCCAAAGGGTGGTGCCGGACAGTTTTGTAAAATGACCGGAATTTAAATTGAGCAATGGTTTGAATGCTGCGTTGGTAACGAGCTGGCGGACACCAACCCGTCCGAGTACAAACACTGCTCTTTCCAGGCTGGTGATCTTTTGCCCGACTCTATAGTAGGGACTGTTTGCAAGCCGGATGACTTCACTCACGAGCACTGCATCCCGACCAAGCTGGGATGCAAGATCCGCCGATGACGATAATTGATCGCGCAGGGTACCCATTACCCTTGGGATCACCGCTGGAAGCCGCGGCACCAGGTTGCTGCAGGAGACATCCGACGTCAGTAGTTGGTCGAGCTCGCGCAGCACTCTTTTTTCGAAACTATTAAGATCGCTGTCTATTGGCGACTGTACGCCGAGAATGAGCCCATAAAATGCAGTATCTATTTCTTTGGTGGAGACACCAACCGGCCTGGGACCGGGTTTTACCCTTTTATCTGGCTGCGCTCCCCCCTGGAGTGTGCGTGTGGCCCGCTCACTCTTTACGGGTAGCGAAGAAAACAGATTTTTAAGTGTGGACAGCATTTTCCATGCCTCCGTTGCCAGAAAGCGCTTAATGGCCCCTTCTGTTAATCTCTGTTTTCGGCTGAATATCCGGGTACTTAACTAAACATTGATCCACGATTCCGGTAGCGCCCTGCTTTGGCGCGATGCAAAAAAACGAATGGATACGGCCGCCGTGCGGATGTAATTAATCGGCGCGGTACCCTGCAGCATGCTGATTCTCCTATTTTATTGTTTTTAATAGATATTATTGATAGCATTCCGGTTTCCCATGAACCAGCCATCGACAACAAGCAGCGTTGCAGAAAAGTCGGGCGGTGAGCAGCGCCTGCACCTGGTACTGATCAGTGTGCACGGACTGATCCGCGGACAGAATCTCGAGCTGGGACGCGATGCCGATACCGGCGGCCAGACACGCTACATTGTCGAACTGGCGCGGGAGCTTGGTAAACATCCCGATATCGCCCGCCTGGACCTGCTGACGCGGCGGGTGCCCGATCCCGCAGTCAGCGCAGAGTATGGACGCCACGAGGAGGTATTGTCTGACGGCGTACGCATTATTCGACTCGACTGCGGCGAGGAAGCCTATGTCCCCAAGGAGCAACTCTGGGACAGCCTCGATGTGTTTGCCGACAATGCCCTGCAGTGGTTGCGCGAACACAACCTGAGGCCGGATATCGTGCACAGCCATTACGCAGACGCCGGTTATGTCGGCATCCGCCTGTCCTCTCAGCTGGGTGTGCCACTGGTGCATACCGGTCATTCGCTGGGGCGGGTCAAACGCCGGCGCCTGCTGGCGCGCGGCCTGCGGCGCGACTTTATCGAGCAGCGCTATAACATGTCGCGCCGCATCGAGGTCGAAGAAGACATTCTGGCTGCCGCCGAACTGGTAATCACCAGTACCAACCAGGAAATCGAGCAGCAGTATGGCCTCTACGACCACTATCAGCAGGAGATTATGCGGGTCATTCCCCCCGGCGTTGAACTGGACAATTTTCACCCGTCCGACGGCACTGAACGTGACAATGCAATCTACCGGGAACTGGGCCGCTTCCTGCTGAACCCGGATCGCCCGATCATACTGGCGCTGTCACGCCCGGACACGCGCAAGAATATTATCTCACTACTGGAGGCCTACGGGGAGTCCGGGGAGCTGCAGGCAACCGCCAACCTGGTGATCATTGCCGGCAATCGCGAGGACATTCGTGACCTGGACAATGAGGCACAGGAAGTACTGACCGAAATCCTGCTGACCATCGATCAGTACAACCTGTACGGCAAGGTCGCCTATCCCAAATCCCACCGGCCGGATGATGTTCCGGTCCTCTACCGGCTGGCGGCAATATCGCAGGGTGTTTTCATCAATCCGGCGTTGACCGAACCGTTCGGCCTGACGCTGATCGAAGCGGCGGCAAGCGGCTTGCCCGTTGTTGCGACCGAGGACGGCGGGCCGCGCGACATCACCGCGAACTGCCAAAACGGCTATCTGATCGACCCACTGGATAAACAGGACATCATCAAGACCCTGCTGAAGATACTGAGCGATGCCAATACCTGGCGGGAACTTTCGCGGCGCGGCCTGCAAGGTGTGAAACAGCACTATTCATGGCAGGCACACACGCAGGTCTATGTTTCTGCCCTGCATGCGCTGCTGGCATCGATCAAGACCGCACCCCCGATTACACTGCGGCGGCGTGCAGGCCTGTACCACGACCGTGCAATCTTTACCGACCTGGACCAGAGCTTGCTCGGTGATGCCGGATCACTGACCGATTTCCTGGATGTCATGAAGATATACCACATGTGCACCACCTTCGGCATTGCCACCGGCCGGCGTCTGGATTCGGCATTGCGCATTATGAAACGCTACGGTATTCCACAACCGGACATCCTGATTACCAGCCTTGGTACCGAGATCTGCTACGCTCCCCGCCTGACCCGGGATAGCGCCTGGCCCGAACACATCGATCATCTCTGGAAGCCCAGGGCGATTATCCGCGCACTGAGTGACCTGCCGGGCATCGAGCTGCAGCCCAGGATGGAACTCAGCCGTTTCAAGATCAGTTATTACATTGATCCCGAACAGGCGCCCGGCCTGGACGAGATCAACAGCCTGCTGCACCAGCAGGAAGTTACCGCCAATACCTTTCTGTCTTTCGGCCAGTTCCTGGATATCGTGCCGGTACGGGCGTCCAAGGGCTTCGCCTTGCGCTGGTACGCCGATCAGTGGGACATCCCGCTGGAGAATATCCTGGTCGCAGGGGGCTCCGGTGCTGACGAGGACATGATGCGCGGCAATACCATGGCCGTGGTTGTGGCCAACCGTCACCACGAGGAACTCTCGGGGCTGGAAGATTTCGAAAACATCTACTTCGCCAGACAACCCTGCGCGTCCGGTATACTCGAGGCCATCGAACACTACAATTTCCTGGGTAACTGCGACCTTCCTGGATCATGAATATGCAACTGCTTCTATGTACGGATCTTGATCGCACGGTTCTGCCGAACGGACCGCAATCCGAATCGGACGGCGCGCGCAGCTGTTTTGCCGCACTTGCAGCCAGACCGGAAGTAACGCTGGTGTATGTGACAGGGCGTGACCGGCAGCTGGTCAGGAAGGCGATAGCCGGTTATTGCCTGCCAACACCTGATTATGTCATCGGTGATGTCGGCACCACTATCTACGAGGTCCATGCAGAAGACTGGCATCCCTGGCCCGACTGGCAGCAGGAAATTGCCCCTGACTGGGCAGGAATGGGGCACAGTGATATCAGCAGGCTGCTACTCGATATCGTTGACCTGCAACCACAGGAACCAGCCAGACAGAATCTGCACAAGGCAAGTTTTTATGTGCCACCGTCAGCCGACACTGAAGCACTGTCGTACGACATCCGCCTACGCCTCGAAGCCGGCGGCATCAGTGCCTGCCTTGTCTGGAGTATTGATGAACCGCGCGCAACCGGTTTACTGGATGTGCTACCGGCCAGTGCCAGTAAAAAACATGCAGTGTTCTTTTTGATGCAGCGCAACGGCTTTACGCTCACCGATACCGTGTTTGCCGGCGACAGTGGCAACGACCTGCCGGTGCTGGCCAGCGAAATTCCCGCCGTACTGGTTGCCAATGCCAGCACAGAGGTGCGCCGCGAGGCGCTGAATCAGGCTACGGCGCAGGGGCATGCGGATGCCCTGTACATCGCACAGGGCGGCTTTATGGACATGAACGGCAATTACACAGCCGGCGTGCTGGAAGGTGTCGCGCATTACAAACCGGAAGTCCGCGACTGGCTGATCGAAAACAATGATACGGTGCATGCTAATGGTTGATATCGAACGGCCGGTTATTTTCGGCGAAGTCTTGTATGACTGTTTCCCGGATGGCCAGACCATACTCGGCGGTGCGCCGTTCAACGTTGCCTGGCACTTGCAGAGTTTTGGTCAGTCACCGTTATTCATCTCCAGGGTCGGTGATGACGCGCACGGACATCGCGTCAGGGATGCCATGCACAAACATGGCATGGACAGCTGCGGGTTGCAGCTGGATTCGTCACACCCAACCGGTAAGGTCACAATCACCCTGTCCGACAACAGCCACAGTTTCGAGATCCTCCCTGACCAGGCCTGGGACTACATCGACCAGGACGCACTGCCACCGATACCGGAAACTGCACTGTTCTACCATGGCAGCCTGGCAGCCAGGAACCCGGTTTCTGCGCAAACACTGACCTTCCTGCGCGCCCGTTATACCGCCAGGCTTCTGGTCGACGTCAATCTGCGCGACCCCTGGTGGCAACGGGAACAGGTTCTGGGTCTGGTTAACGGTGCCTGGCTGGCCAAGCTCAATGACGAAGAACTGCTGCAGTTGACCCCGGATGCGGAAGATGATGCAACCCGCATGCAGCAATTGATCGTGAATGCTGGACTGCAATTGCTGCTGGTTACCCGCGGCGCTGCCGGTGCGGAATTGCTGACTGCCGGCACTGACAGTTTCCATGTTTCTCCGGACTCGGTAACCGGGGTGGTGGATACGGTCGGCGCCGGGGACGCACTGACCAGTGTTCTTATACTGGCGCTGTTGCAGAGCTGGCCGTACCAGCAGGCACTGGAGCGCGCGCAGGCCTTCGCCTCTGCTATCGTCGGTCGTCGCGGCGCAATTGTCGAAGAGCCGGGTTTTTACCAGCCATTTATCGAGGAATGGGGGCTGACATGACGCTGGAAAGGGAATTCCTGGAATCCCTGCAACACTACTTCAGGGAAGAACGCAACAATGCCCATTTTGTACTCCACCAGTTAGGTGATCTCGGTAAACCCTTATTGCTGCGCGACGAGGTGCAGGAAGCCTTTGCACAACTGTGTGACCCCGCCAGTGGCGACTGTCTTGTCGACACACCGGTAGAACGCATGCTGCAGGCGACCCAGGAAGCGGTTGTCGATGCCGACTGGTTTTACTTTGCCTTGCGCGTACGGGTCGGGCACTGGGGCTATCTGCGACTGAACAGCAACCTGATGTCAGTAGAGGAAATAGCGGTCAGCGAATTTCTGTACGTCAAGGAGCGACTCGTTGACGGTCACCAGGACGTCATGGAGCAGGTACTGGAAATTGACCTTGAACCGTTCCTGCGTGGTTTCCCGAAAATGCGCGAGACACGCTCGATCGGACGCGGTGTGGAATTTCTCAACCGGCGTCTTTCCAGCCAGCTATTCGCAGACAGTAACAAGGGCAACCGTTTGTTGCTCGATTTTCTGCGCGTGCACCGTTACCAGCAGCAGACCCTGATGCTCAACGAAGCAGTAGATGATGTCAGCACCTTGCGCGCTGCGTTGCGACAGGCGGACGAGTTGTTGCAGTCAGTACCGGCCAACACCCCATGGGAGAAACTGGCGCCACGTTTGCGGGCCATGGGCTTCGAGCCTGGCTGGGGCAAGGATGCGGCGCGTATCAGGACCTATATGGGGCTGCTGCTGGATATCCTCGAGGCACCCTCACCCTCCAGTCTGGAACAGTTCCTGCAGAACATCCCGATGATATTTTCCATTGCGATCCTGTCGCCGCATGGCTGGTTTGGGCAGAGTGATGTGCTGGGCCGTCCTGATACCGGTGGCCAGGTGGTCTATATCCTCGACCAGGTGCGGGCACTGGAACAGGCTATGCACAGCAGCTTGCTGGAGCAGGGGCTGGACATCGAACCGCAGATACTGGTAGTAACCCGCCTGATACCCGAAGCAGAAGGCACGACTTGCGATCAACCCGTTGAACCTGTTGCAGGAACACGAAATGCACGGATCCTGCGCGTTCCGTTTCTGGATCCAGCCAGCCAGGTGGTACCACACTGGATATCGCGCTTTGAAATCTGGCCTTACCTGGAACGCTTCAGTCATGATGTCGAACGTGAGTTGCTGGCTGAACTGGGTGGCCGGCCCGATTTCATAATCGGCAACTATTCCGACGGCAACCTGGTGGCGTCGCTGCTGTCACAGCGTCTTCACGTAACACAGTGCAACATCGCACATGCGCTGGAGAAGACCAAGTACCTGTATTCCGACCTGTACTGGCGCGAAAACGAGGAACACTATCACTTTTCCTGCCAGTTCACCGCTGACCTGATCGCCATGAATACGGCCGATTTCATTATCAGCTCCACCTACCAGGAGATTGCGGGTACCGGCGACAGTGTCGGCCAGTATGAAGCGCACGGCGCCTACACCATGCCCGGATTGTACCGCGTGGTGCACGGCATCGATGTGTTCGATCCCAAGTTCAATATTGTCTCGCCCGGTGCAGACCAGGAAATCTATTTTCCGTACACCGAGTCCGACCGGCGTCTCACGCACTACGATAAGGAGATTCACGAGCTCCTGTTTGGTGCCGACGGTGGTGACAGGCGCGGTGTCCTGCATGATAGCGACAAACCACTGTTGTTCACCATGGCGCGTATGGACAAGATCAAGAATATTACCGGACTGGTGGAATGGTATGCCGCATGCCAGGAGCTTCGTGATGCAGCAAACCTGGTTGTGGTTGCCGGCCATGTGGACCCTGCGCGATCGAGCAACGAAGAAGAATACGAACAGATTCAGTATATGCACCGGCTGATGGATGAGCACAATCTGGATGGTCAGGTCCGCTGGCTGGGAATGTACCTGGACAAGGCATTTGCCGGAGAGTTATACCGTGTCATTGCTGACTTTGGTGGCGCTTTCGTGCAGCCCGCCCTGTTCGAGGCCTTTGGCCTGACCGTAATCGAGGCTATGAATACCGGCCTGCCAACCTTCGTCACCCGTTTCGGCGGACCGCTGGAGATCGTCGAGGACGATGTTTCCGGTTTTCATATTAACCCCAACCAGGGGGCGCGGGCTGCGCAGCGTATGGCAGACTTCTTTTCACGCTGTCGGGAAACTCCGGCTGAATGGCAGCGTATCTCGAAGGGAGCGCTGGATCGGGTCAGTGCTCGTTATACCTGGAAGGGCTATGCCGAACGGCTGATGACACTATCACGCGTATACGGATTCTGGCACTACGTAACCGACCTGGAACGTGACGAGCTGCGGCGCTACCTCGAAATGTTCTACAGCCTGCAATACCGGCCGCTGGCGCAGGCTATGCTGGACTGACCCGTTGGTTACAGCAGGCCGCATAGCGTGAATGGTTAATGACTGATTTCAGTACGCCGGGCCCGGTTGGCGCGCCAAAGCCTGCTAACCGATTCCCAGCTTTTTCTGTTGCCCGGCCACAAAGCTGTCAGGGTGAAAAGGCCCCTCTTTGCAGAAGCCATCACGGCGCAGCAATTCGTTCCACAAGTGCACCGCGTAGCTTGTGGCGTAAAAAGACCGCTCTCCTTTCAGCGTCTCGTCAAACAGGCATCGCCAGTTCAAGGGATCTACAGGATAGAAATAAGTAAACGGTTTGCCCAGGTGGAAATAATTATGTTTTTTCAATATCCAGGTAAATGCCTTGGGGCCTCCCGCCTCGCCCCACCTGAACCCCATTTCCGAACCGAACAGCAGGTAGGTGCGCAGGTATTTTTTTAGTTTCACCTTGAACCTTTCGTTGCCGATAATTCGATTGGGGTTTCTGACCAGTGACAGCATTTCATGGGCGATGAGGTGTTTTGCCGGCAGCTTCAGGATTCCAATACTGGCTGCGTTGCTGTGCTCACAACCAAATAACACATCTTCCTCAAAATCCAGCGGCTTCAGACACAGCATATCCATGTCGACCCAGTAGCCACCTTGTTCGTAGAGCAGCGTCCAGCGAAACAGGTCGGCGAAAATGGCGTAACTGCCTCGCCAGAGAAAGACTTCTTTTTTGGGGATGATCGCGCTGGCATCTCTCAACACGACGCCGTCGGGAACATTGCCGACGTCATCGTAGACAAAGAGTTCAAACTGATGGCCATGGTAAATCCATGACCGTGCACAGATTCGTTCCAGGGCACTCAACTTGCTGCCTACCCACAGCGAACGGAGAACATCAGTCATGTCTTGTCAAGGGGGAAAAGGCCCACTGCAAACAACAATTCAGTGCTCTGGCGCATGAACCGGGTTGCTCTTGCAGGCTTCCAGCATCTTGATGTAACTGGCCCGCTCAAAGGCACTTGGATCAGAGGCAAGCCGCTGACTCATAGTCCCTTTCATCTGGCGGACCGAGTCATATCCATTCTGCTGCATCCATTGCTGGAGGCCGTCAACCAGTGTCGCCAGGTGTTCGACTCCATGCTGCAGTAATGCAGACGTAGTCATGGTGACATCTGCGCCGGCCAAAAGACACTTAACAACTTCCGTCGCACTGTGAATGCCGTGCGACGCCGCCATTGATGCCTTGATATGTCCGTACAGGAGGGAGAGCCACAGCATGGGTAAACGAATCTCCGCAGCTGTACTGAGATTGATATCCGGAGTGGCCTGCAAATTTTCCAGGTCGATGTCGGGTCGGTAAAAGCGGTTGAACAGTACCAGCGCATCGGCACCCACCTCATCAAACTGCTTCGCCATATCCCCGACCGAACTGAAATACGGGCTCATTTTGAGTGCAACCGGAATCGACACTGCACCTTTGACCGCTTTGAGAACATCAAGATAAAGTTCTTCCACCGCCCTGCCTGACAGGGCAATCTGGGCCGGAATATAGTAGACGTTCAGTTCAAGCCCGCTGGCGCCGGCCTCCTGCATCATTTTGGCGATTTCAATCCAGCCCCTGTTTGTGACGCCATTGATACTGGCAATAACAGGGATACCGGTTTTCTCTGCAGCCAGGCGCAGGATTTCCAGGTAGCTGTCGGGGTCAAGCTGATAGTCATCGTGTTCCGGAAAGTAACTCAATGATTCCGCAAAGCCGTCTTCACCCGAGCTCATGATGCGTTCCATGGTATCCGTCTGATGCTGGATCTGTTCCTCAAACAGCGACAACATGACAACAGCAGCGGCACCGGCATCTTCCAGGCGCATTATGCCGTCCAGCGTCGCTGACAAGGGTGAAGGAGAAGCAACAATCGGATGCTTCAGGTCGAGCCCCATATAGGTGGTTCCCAGATCTATACTCATATCATCACTCACCAACCGGATCGCCGTGGAATTTCCTGAGTATAAGCTGTACGGGCTGTTCTACAAAACGCCCGCGGAAGAATCCCGCTGAAAAGCAGTCTTCTTCCAGTACTGTTGCTTGTCGAATGCGGAATGGATGCTGACTGGCAACGAGACAGAGGTCAGCTGGTTGCTATTGAAAGGCTTTAGCCTGAAAGAGATTGCAGCTGTTAGAAGCGCACAGGAAAAGACGGTCCGGCAACAGGCTTCATCAATCTACAAAAAATCAGGTGTTAGTGGCCGACATGCTTTTTCGGCGTGGTTTATAGAGGATATTCCATGAATACTCCAGCGGCTAAAGCCGGATTGATTCGTTCGGCCCGGGCTACTGGTTCAACTCAGCCTGCATAACTTCCAGCTGTTCGCTCGCCTCCAGCCAGTCGCTTTCCATGACCTCACAACGGCTGTCCACATCCGCTTTTTCGAGCAACATCGCTTTCAGCCGGGCCTTGTTTTCTTCCATGTAAAGCCCGGGGCTGGCCAGTTCGTGCTCCAGCTCGCGTTGCAGGCTATGCAAGCGATCGAGTTCAGTTTCGGTCTCGATCACCTTTTTTCGCAGTGGCTGCAACCGTTTTCGCTGCTGCGCCTGTAAACGCCTGGTTTCCTTTCTGGAGGCGGCAGCCTGATTCGAATCACCTCCCCCTGGTGTTCCCTTCTCCTGCCTGCCCTGCTCTATCAACCACTGTGGATACTCGTCCAGACTGAGCGGAAAATCAACCACCCTGCCGTCGTGTACCAGTATCAGCCGGTCACTGGTTATGCGCAGCAGGTGACGGTCGTGTGATACCAGTACCACGGCGCCGGCATAGTCTTGCAAGGCCAGTGCCAGCGCCTGGCGCATCTCCAGGTCGAGGTGGTTGGTAGGCTCATCCAGCAACAGCAGGTTGGGACGCTGGTATATCAGCAGCGCGAGCACCAGCCGGGCTTTCTCACCGCCCGAAAACGGGCCAACGTGCATCAATGCCTGGTCGTTGGCAAAACCGAATCCGCCGAGGTAGTCACGTAGATCCTGTTCACGCGCCTGCGGATCGAGTTGCTGCAAATGCTGCAGCGGTGTGTGCAGCGTCTGTAGCTGCTCCAGCTGGTGCTGGGCAAAATAGCCGATCTTCAGCTCTTTCGCACATACACATTCACCCTGCTGCGGTAACAGGGTTCCAGCCAGCAGCTTGATGAGCGTGGATTTACCCGCGCCGTTGGGACCGAGCAAGCCGATGCGGTCTCCGGGCGACAGAATCAGTCGAACCCGGCTGAGTATGGTGTTGTCACCATAGCCGGCCGCAACTTCATCCAGTTTCAGCAACGGGTCGGGCATTTTGCCCGCTTCACGAAAGGTGAAATGAAATGGCGAATCCACGTGCGCCGGGGCGATCTGCTCCATGCGCTGCAAAGCCTTTAAACGACTCTGCGCCTGGCGTGCCTTGGTCGCCTTGGCACGGAAACGATCCACGTAGGCGCGGATATGAGCGATCTCGCGCTGCTGTTTCCGGTACTCGGCCTGCTGACCGGCGAGGCGCTCGGCGCGTACTCGTTCGAAAGCGGAATAATTACCGCTGTACAACGAGATGCGCTGGTGTTCAAGGTGCGCTATATGAGTGCATACGCTATCCAGGAAATCGCGGTCGTGTGAAATCAGCAACAATGTGCCACGGTAGGCGCGCAACCAGCCCTCCAGCCAGATGACCGCATCCAGATCAAGGTGATTGGTGGGTTCGTCCAGCAACAACAGGTCTGAACGGCACATCAGCGCCCGGCCCAGATTGAGGCGCATACGCCAGCCACCGGAAAAATCACTTACCGGCCTGACCTCGTCGGCCGTCCCGAAACCCAGACCATGCAACAGTTGCCCGGCCCGACTGCGCGCCGTGTAACCGTCAATGCTCTCGAACTGACCGTGCAACGCAGCCAGACGTGTACCGTCGTTATTCTGCTCGGCCCGGGCCAGGTCAGCTTCGACGGCACGCAGTTCGGCGTCACCATCCAGTACGTACTCGATAGCTGCACGGTCGTCAGCGAGTGTTTCCTGCGCCACGTGAGCAATCACCCAGCCCCCGGGGCGGTGAAAATCACCCGTGTCAGCGTGCAGCTCGTCGAGTAGCAGCGCGAACAGGCTGGACTTGCCACTTCCGTTGGCGCCCGTAACCCCGACTTTCTGGCCGGGATGAACCTGCAGACTGGCGCGCTCGAACAGCAAACGCGTCCCCCGCCTGAGAGAAAGCTCATTAAATCGCAACATGGGCGTGATTGTAGCCTGTTGCGTGTTGCATGCGTTACAACTGGAGAATAACAGCGTGGCGGGATAAACTAGGCATGCGTTTTCAGCTACCGCAGCAGGATAAACACATTGAACCCGTACACGCCGCCCGCAGACACAGGACTGGATCTCCTGTACCAGGATGATGCGTTGCTGGTCGTGAATAAACCCCATGGCCTGCTTGCGGTGCCCGGCCGCGGGGCGGACAAACTGGACTGCATGACGTCACGTGTGCAGACAGCGTACCCCGCAGCAGTTACTGTGCATCGCCTGGATATGGAAACATCCGGCATTATGGTTATGGCACTGGACAAACCGGTGCAGCGTAAACTCAGCCTGCTGTTTCAGGAACGCAAGGTGCGGAAGCGCTATATCGCTATTGTTAATGGCTGCATGCAGCCATCCCGTGGCGAAATCGATCTGCCGTTGGCAGCCGACTGGCCCAACCGGCCCCGGCAGAAGGTCGACCGGGAAAACGGCAAACCTTGCACAACAGTTTTCAGGGTCATCGGCCGTGACAGTGTAAACAACTCAACGCGTGTCGAACTAAAACCCGTGACGGGCCGCACACACCAGCTGCGGGTCCATCTTCGTTCACTGGGGCACGGCATACTCGGCGACAGGCTTTACTCCGACGGGGATGCCAGCACGTGGGCTGACCGGCTTATGCTGCATTCAGAATCGCTGGCCTTTCGCCACCCAGACACAAATGAATTCATGAATTTCGAATCTGCTTCACCTTTTTAGGATGATTTCAAAACCAATGTTACTGGAAGACTATTACTCGGAAGATGATTCGAAGATCATCTTCTCGCGCCAGCAGGCCAGCGACTTCGCAAAGAATATCGCAGGCGATTTCAACCCCATACACGACACGGATGCCAAACGCTTTTGTGTACCTGGAGACCTGTTATTTTCCCTGGTCCTGGCGAAATGCGGCTTGAGTCAGAAAATGCGTTTTGTGTTCTCCGGCATGGTTAATGACGGAGTAGCACTGAATTTTCCAGGCACGACTTCCGCTACACTTGATATCGTCGACGACAACGGGAAGAAGTATCTCAGCCTGGAGCGCTCAGACGACACGACGCAAGACAAGGACCTGATTCGCCATCTGACGCACAGCTACGTCCGGTTTTCCGGGCAGACCTTTCCGCACATCCTTGTCCCACTGATGTCGGAACAACAGGTGATGATTAATCCAGACCGGCCGCTGGTCATCTATGAAAGCATGGCCATTGATCTGGACAGGCTGGATTTCGAAAACCCTCAACTCGAACTGACCCACTCCGTTCTCGAGGTCGACGGGAAGCGCGGCAATGTGCGTCTGGAATTCTGTCTCAAGGCTGGTGATGAAATAGTTGGCAGGGGGGAAAAAACCATGGTGATAAGCGGATTGCGCGCCTACGATGAGGAAAAGGTGCAAGCGATGGTCGATAGCTACGCTACCCGAAAACAACGCCTGGCGAGCTGATTCCTGCCCAACGTGTACTGGTTTTCGCGTAAAAAGAAAAACGAACCCTCCATTCCGGGCCTTATCCTCCCGGGAGGCGGTGCACGCAATGCCTATCAGGCCGGCGTGCTCAAGGCGATCGCTGAAATATTGCCGGCGGATACGAAAAATCCGTTCCCTGTTATCTGCGGAACTTCGTCCGGGTCACTCAATGCAGTGGTACTGGCCAGCAATGCCACGCAATTCTCCGAAGGCGTCTCACGCCTGACCGGCATCTGGGAAAACTTCAGTTGCGACAAGATTTTCTACACGGATGCATGGACTGCACTGAAAAGTGGCCTGCGCTGGGCCGCTGCTTTTGCCACTGCAAGCCTGGGCACCTCGGCGCCACGTGCGTTGCTCGACAACAGCCCGCAACGGGCGTTTATTGAAAGTCACGTCCGCCTTGCGCGTATCCAGCAGGCTATCGACACCGGCGATTTGCGCGCGCTGGCAATTACCGTCTCCAGCTACAGCAGTGGACGCTCTACCAGTTACTTCCAGGGCATCGACGGCTTGCTGCCCTGGCAACGGACACGCCGCCTCGGGGTTGCCGAGGAGATCAGCATCGATCACCTCATGGCGTCCTCTGCCATCCCACTGGTATTCCCGGCTGTCTGGTTGAACAATGAATACCAGGGTGACGGTTCCATGCGCGAAACCGCTCCCCTGAGTCCGGCGCTGCACCTGGGTGCCAATCGGCTATTGATCATCGGGGTACGCAACCCGACACCGGATGCTGCACCCCTGGCCGGTGACAGCGTCCCCTATCCGAGCATCGGACAGATCACCGGCTACATGCTCGATTCCCTGTTCATGGACAGCCTGGATTCTGATATTGAACGCATGAACCGTATCAATCAAACGATCAGCGAAACGCCCGACAAGCGTGTCGAATTTAAAGACACCACCTTGCGCCCGATAGAGTTTCTCATGATCTCACCCAGCAGGGACGTACGCGAAATCGCCCAGCGCCATGCCGGTGACTTCCCCCGCTCGGTACAGGTGTTACTCAAGGGACTCGGGGCGCTGACGCAGGAAGGCCGGCCACTCGTCAGTTACCTGCTGTTTGAGTCCGGATTCTGCCGGGAATTGATGGAACTGGGATATCAGGATGGCCTGGCGTCACAGGCCGAAATCAGGGAGCTTCTGCTGAGCGAATAACCCCGATACTCCCCCTGGAACAGGGTCACGGCCACGATTAATGCTAAGCTACGGTTTTTGACTGTCCAATCGTTTCCGCCACTATGAGAATTTTCTTCAAGTACTTCTTTAAACTCGTACAAGCCGTTGCAGGCCCTGTCCTTCTGCTGTGGGACTGGTTGACCAGCCCCAGGGGAATTGAGCGGCCTTTGCACCAGCAGCAACGCATTGATGAGAAAACCAGGAACCTGACCCTGTATCAGTTCAGAAGCTGCCCGTTCTGCATTCGCGTACGCCGCGCTATCAAACGGCACTCGCTCAATATCGAGACCCGCGACGCGCTCAGGGATACCGTAAGCCGTGAACAGCTGCTGGAAGGTGGAGGCAAGATAAAAGTACCGTGCCTGAAAATTCTGGATGAGCATGGCAGCGCAACGTGGATGTATGAATCCGCCGTAATCATCCAGCATCTTGAGGAATGTGTTATACCTTTATCTTCAGACACTCGGCCAGTATAGCCTGCACCCGCCCGGCACCCAGTTTCTCCATGGTGCGAATATTTCGTTCCGGTATCCGGTCCGGCGTTGCAAATCCCGCCAGCGCCTGCTCAATACCCGCCTCGCGCAGAATATGCAGCGCCGGATAGGGGGAGCGATTGGTATAGTTTTCGGCAGCATCCCTTTCTGCACCGGCAAAGCGGTACTCGGGATGAAGGCTGGCGACCTGAAATTCACCCCTGTAGCCACCCTGCTCCAGAAAATCATCGACCACACCGAGAAAGTCGTTGTAATCGAGAAAATCCTGCAGCGTATGCGGATGGATAAGTAGTGTCGTTTCGGTTTTTCCGGCGTCTGCTTCACGCAGCAGCTCCAGTTCCTGCTCCAGGTCGGCCAGCAACAGCTCGGGCGCGCCGGCATCACTCACGACATAGCGCACCAGGTCGGCCTGGTAAGGCTTGCGGGCAAAAGGGCATAGATTCAGTTCAATGACCACACGCTCAATCCAGCACCGGAAACGCGCAATCACGCTTTCGGCATCGGGATGCTGCGGGTTGTTCATGCCGGGCTGGTTACCTGATCACGTGGTAACAGGGAACATACTCCTTGCCAGGCAACTTCATACGGTGCTGATCAACGAAAGAACTTAACAGCGCATCCATCGGATCCATAATGTCGGCGTCGCCGTGAATTTCGAAGTGTCCGTGCTGTTCGATGGCGCGTATCCCTTCGTCCTTGACGTTCCCGGCCACCACACCGGAGAAAGCGCGGCGCAGATTGGCCGCCAGCGCGTGACATTCCTGATCCTTGCTCAATACCAGGCCGCGCATGTTCTCGTGAGTGGGAATGAACGGCCGCTGGAACTCCGTATCTATCTTCAGCATCCAGTTGAAATAGTACGCATCACCATGCGCTTTGCGGAAATCCCGTACCTGCCGGATACCCGCGTACATTTCCCGGGCGACACGTTCCGGGTCATTGACAATAATCCTGTAACGTTGCTGTGCTTCGAAACCCAGCGTACCGGTAATAAACTGGTCGATCTGTTTAAAGTAGTCCTTAGCACTTTCAGGACCGGTAAAGATCAGCGGGAAGGGGATAGAGGCATTATCCGGATGCAGCAATATGCCCAACAAATACAGGATTTCCTCTGCGGTGCCGGCACCGCCCGGGAAAACGACAATTCCGTGCCCGGTACGCACAAAGGCTTCCAGGCGTTTTTCGATATCCGGCATGATCACCAGGTCGTTCACAATCGGGTTGGGTGACTCAGCTGCGATAATGCCTGGCTCGGTAATACCCAGGTACTGGCCGTCGTTTATGCGCTGCTTTGCGTGGCCTATGGTCGCACCCTTCATCGGTCCCTTCATGGCGCCCGGGCCACACCCGGTACAGATGTCCAGGCCGCGCAACCCCATCTGGTACCCCACTTCCTTGGTATAGTCATACTCCCCGCGCGTAATCGAATGCCCGCCCCAGCACACCACAAGATTCAGGTCGCCCATCGGGCGCAGAATCCTGGCATTGCGAAGGATATGAAAGACGGCATTGGTAACGCCATCCGAGCTATCCATGTCAAACTTCGGATTACCGTCGATCTCGTCACTGACATAGACAACATCGCGCAACACGGCAAACAGATGTTCGCTGATACCCTTAATCATCACACCATCGACGAACGCATGGGCAGGCGCGCCCTTGAGCTCCAGCTTGATACCGCGCTCGGTCTGTATCACCTGTACCCCGAAAGACCGGTAACGCTCGAGTAGTTCCTTGCCGTCGTCCAGGGCGCTGCCGCAATTCAGCACCGCCAGCGAACAACTGCGGAACAGGTCATACAAACCACCCTGACTGGTATCGAGGAGCTGGTTGACCTCAACCCTGGACAGAACTTCCAGGCGTCCTTCCGGGTTTATCAGGGCATCAACTACATCATATTCCATATAAATGTTATGCGTAACACATGGCGAAGCTGCCACACAGAGACTTTAGCGGATAAGTGGCATTCATACGAGTGCTTTCCAGGAAGGAAGGCCAGTGCTGTCAAGCGTCTTCTGGAGCCCCTTTACACGTTTAATACTCCCGCCCGGGACCCCTGACCTGAAAGCACCGGACTTGCGGAACAGGAACCGGTTAACCAGCTTCTGGACCCTTTCATCTTTCAGGATAAAGCCGTGATCATAACCCCTGAAGAACAGGGCGTCATCGATCAGCAGGGTATGAACCGACGCATGGTACTTGCAGGAGCTGATATGGGGCACCCTGCCATCGCCATCCTTGTTTCTGTTACCGTTCTCGAAATCAACAAAGTTTTCAGGCGACTTCCCCTTGTTACGTTTAACCTCGACAGACTGCCAGGTGTCGTAGCCATGCCGCGCAATCACCAGAATTCTTTTACGCAATGACTCGGACAACTTTGCGATATCGACCAGGTCATTGCTCACTGTGGAACGCGCATCCTTCAGCGCCATACGAAATTTCTCTGCCAGTGCGTCACCCGGTTCGGTAATGTTGGACTGCCAGTGCCTGTAATTCATGAAGCTGTGCTTACCGGCACCGGTATCAAAACGGCTGGCATCCTCATACGTCGGCAATAACTCCAGCGCCCCGGGGAAGGTGCGCACCAGTTTTCTGAACTTCGCCTTCACGTTGGAGAAAAATCCCTCACCGACCACCGCAGCGCTGGTAATATCCAGCGAGCCGTCAAAGGGTGGTACGACGAAGACTATGCGGTTAACGCTGGCGCTGCCGCTCTGCTTCAGGTAGCAGCGCAGAACCGCATTCCCCAGGCTGTGGGTAATGAAATCGAAAGTTTTCAGCTCCGACTCCAGCGCCCTGGACTTGCGCTTGATATAGATGAGAAAATCGCGCAACCGCCTGCCATTTTCCTGTGCCGAATGCCGCCAGTCATAGTTGAAAATGTACACGGGCTTGTCGGTGTCCAGATCGCGAAGAAATTCCGCATACGCCAGGTCCTCAATCTCACCGGCGCGAATCAGTGAGTCGAGTCTGTGATCAAAATACTCACCTGGCTGGTAGCGGGTGAGCTCCAGGTCCTCGATAGTTTCGAAGTTGTACTGAATTCCCGACCAGACAGTGTCGAAGGACGCCTTGTTGGTCTCGACCAGGGTTGTGCCCTTTATCCCGGGAATGAATACCACTGCATCAGAACTCATTACACATACTCCTTGTGTTATTTACCAGGATTTTCCGATAATGAAGCCACTGCCATCGTGACACTAACCAGCAGCGCAACAGCTCCCAGCAACACCAGGCTTTCTGCCATGGTGATCCCGAACGGCATATCCGGCGTATAGCCACAGGCTTCCCAGATCTTGAACAGGGCCGGGAACCATTGGTCCAGCGCGAACCAGACGGGCAACCCTGACTCAAAACTGCAACTGCCTTCCACGGTGCCCCGCTCGATACCCAGCAGCATCCAGGCACGTTCCAGCAAACCGATGCTCAGCACCACGGTGAGCCCATGTACCAGCGTGCGCAGATACCGGGAGCTTCGTAACAACAGGGCCAGCAGCGCAACCAGCACAAACCCCAGCACCCAGATGCGGACGTGAATACAGAGAACACACGGATAGTAGTCAAGCGCGTACTGGTAATATAGCGCCACAGCCTCCAGCGACAGGCCTGCCACCAGCACAGCCAACCAGTACCAGGCACTGCCACCAATCACAGCCAGCCTGTTCAGCATTATGAACTTCCAGTCATGGAACGTTTTCTATCCGGATCAATAATCATTGTATTGTAGCAGGGGACCCTTTGTTACGCCCCGACACTTCGAGCCTCGACCGGGTTACCGGCATGCTCTCGCGCCAGGAGCACATAGACCGCCGGTACCACGAACAGGGTAAACAAGGTGCCAATACCAAGACCTGTCGCTATGGTAAGACCGATATGAAAACGGCTGACTGCACCCGGGCCACTCGCGGTAAGTAGCGGTACCATGGCGACAACCATCGATACCGTGGTCATGAGAATCGGCCGCAAGCGAATCGCGGCAGCGCTTTCAACGGCTGTGCGCCTGTCCACTCCTTCCTTAATCTGCAACTGGTTGGCAAATTCCACAATGAGAATCCCGTTCTTGGCGATCAGCCCGATGAGCGTGATCAAGCCCACCTGCGTGTAGATATTGATAGTCGCAAAGCCCATGGTAATGAAGGCCAGCGCGCCGGCAATGGACATGGGCACCGATACCAGGATGATCACCGGGTCACGCCAGCTCTCGAACTGGGCGGCCAGTACCAGGTAGATCACCAGGATAGACAGGAAGAAGGTAATAAGCAGCGCGCTGCCCTGCTGGGCGTACTGGCGCGAACCACCGGCATAGTCCCAGCCGAAACCGCGCGGAAAAATATCACGCGCGACAGTCTCCAGGTAGGCCAGCGCCTCGCCGAGCGGTACGCGCGGCGCCATCACACCCATGACGGTGAGTGAGTTGAGCTGCTGGAACTGGGTACGCTGGCTGGGCTCAACGCTCTCCTGCAGATGTATAAACGAATCCAGCGGCACCAGTGATGCGGCGCCGTTATCACGCGCCAGGTCAGTCGTCGAAAGCCCGGCCGACAGGTTGACCAGTTCTCCCGAACCGGGACGAATGTAATAATCCTTGAGCATGTCAGGTTGCAGCCGGTAGTCGCGTGCCACCTGCGGAATAACTTTGTAGCTTCGGCCTTCCAGGCTGAAGCGATTGACATCGTTGCCACCAAGCAGGGTGGCCAGGTTGCGGCCGATGTCACGCATGCTGATGCCAAGGTCACCGGCACGGTCACGGTCGATAACCACAGTGCTGCGTGGCCTGCTGTATTGCAGCTCTTTTATCAGGAACATGAAACGGCCGCTGCCCATGCCGCGACCTATCAACTGGTCTGCGACCTGGTCCAGTTCCCGGTAACCACCCTCACTGGTGATAACAAATTGTACCGGCAGGCCACCGCCCGAACCGGGCAGGCTGGGGCGCGGAAATACAGCAATCTGGAAACCGGCGATTTTCTGCAGCTTGCCCTGCAGTTCGGGTTGCACCTGCATTTGTGAACGCGCCCTGAACGAAGGCGGCTGCATCTTGAAACCGCCAAAGGTGGTGGTCGGTTCGCCACGTCCGAGCAGAAAGAAACTTTCGTGGTACTCGGGGATGCTTTCGAAAGCTTCCACGATCTGTCGCGTATAGGCTTCGTTATATTCTATGGTGGCTGTCTGTGGCCCGGTGGCCTGGAAGAACAGGATGCTCTGGTCTTCCACCGGCGCCAGTTCGCTCTTACTGGTGACGAACATGAAAAATATCGATACCAGCACCACAGTTGCAAACAACAGGGTGGCCGGCAAACTGTCCAGCATGCCGTGTAACAGATTCTGGTAGCGTGCAGCCAGCCGCGCAAACCAGTGTTCGACCCACTGTTCGAAGCGGCCCTGCCTGCCGTGCGCCTTGAGTACCCTGGATGACAGCATGGGCGACAGCGTGAGTGCCACGATACCGGATATCACCACCGCACCGGCCAGG